>JABAOH010133718.1_pt3 | contig 22311 bp, 17 predicted proteins | sample 7062181 | NCBI WGS metagenome assembly JABAOH01 (sample SAMN14538630, study PRJNA623070) | marine sediment metagenome | biome: marine biome [ENVO:00000428]; feature: marine pelagic biome [ENVO:01000023]; material: deep marine sediment [ENVO:00002113]; isolation source: pool of 5 deep marine... | reverse complement strand
GCACGGCCGTGGGCGGGCTCGTCGTGTACAGGATCGCCTCGCCGGTCTCGAGGGTGAGCTCGTCGAGCATCAGGAAGCCCGCGATGTCCCCGGCCCGGGCCTGCTCCCGGAGCTCGGTCACGACCTCGGCGTGCCAGCGCTGCTCACGTACGCGCCATCCGCCCGCCTCCAGCTCCGGCGCGATCCTCCCGTAGAGGACGCCCGTACCGTCCACGACCGCGATCGTCCGCTCCGCGACCCCCTCCCGGCTCGCGAGCAGCGGCGGTATGAGGAACAGGGCGCCCATCACGAGGGGAGCCCCCAGGGTGGCCACGACGAACCACCGGGACCGCACGCGCTGCAGGTACTCGCGGCGGACCACCGCCCACACGTCCGGCCCTACCATGCATCCTCCGCGCGCATTCCCGCCGACCCCGGGGGCGCCGCGCCCATGGGCAGGCCGTCACCGGCCGCGGATCCCACCCCCGCGTGACGCACGAAGATCTCGTGCAGGCGCGGCTCCACGAGATCGAACTTCAGGATCCTCGCGCCCGAGCGGACGCCCCGTTCCAGGATCTTCTGGTGATCGGCGCCTTCGCGGAGCAGGAGGTGCAGGGCGCCCTCTCGCTCCTCGATGCGATCGATCTCGGGGCCCGCGAGCCACGCGTCCGGCCCCTCGAACTCTACCGCCACGACCCCCTTCCGCTCCGCGGCCTTGAGCTCCTTGAGGTCGGCGTCGAGGACTTTGCGCGCCTTCGATATGAGGCATACCCGCTCGCAGAGGCGCTCCGCCTGATCCATGAGGTGCGTGGAGAAGAGGATCGTCGTCCCCTTGGCGTGGAACTCGCGCACGATCTCCTCGAGGACGTCCTGATTGATGGGATCGAGGCCGCTGAACGGCTCGTCGAGGATCAGCAGCTCCGGCTCGTGGATGACCGTGCCGATGAACTGGATCTTCTGCTGCATGCCCTTGGAGAGGTCCTCGACCCGGCGGTCCGCCCACGCGCCGAGCCCGAGCCGCTCGATCCAGGCGTATGCCCGCCTCCGGCCCTCCGGGCGCGGCACGCCATGGATCTCCGCCAGGAAGACGACGAGGTCGACGCACTTCATCTTCCTGTAGACCCCCCGCTCTTCCGGCAGATAGCCGACCCGCGTCCGCCGGGCCTCGCCGGGGTCGGCGCCGAAGAGAGAGACCTTGCCCTCGTCCGGGAGCAGGATCCCCATGATCATGCGGATGCTGGTGGTCTTGCCGGACCCGTTCGGTCCCAGCAGCCCGCAGATCGTGCCCCGGGGGACCTCGAAGTCGAAGCGGTCTACGGCGGTGAGCTTGCCGAAGCGCTTCGTCACTCCCTCCAGTCGCAGGGCGAGTCCGTCGTCGCTCATCGGCTCGAATCCGGAAGGGTGCGTGGGCGGCGTGTCACGATCTCCGATACGTACCGGAGCAACCGGGTATTGTTTAGATTATGCGGCTGCACAGCGAAACGCGAGGAGCTTGGATGGCCATCTACCGGACGCTCTACTATACCGACGTCAGCGTCGGCGTCGGTGGTCGTGTGACGATCCCGCAGGAGATGCGGGAAGATCTCGGGATCGACGAGGGGGACTCGCTGACCGTTCGGGTGGAGGAAAATCCCCGCGGCGGGCGTCAGATGGTCATTTGGCGGTCGGAGCAGCAGGCCGAAGACGAGGACTGAGCAGCCCGCTTCCCCGCCGCAGTCCCGGGTGCGGCCCGACGCTCACCCCTCGAGCTCGACCCAACGAACCAGCTCGGTCAGCGGCCCCCGACCGTCATGGTACCACCACGGAGGCGGGAAGGCCACGCCCGAGAAGGGGGCAACGCGGCTGACGCCGACGGCCGCGCAGGCTTCGGCAACCGCCTCGGTCGCCTCTCCGAGCCCGGCCACCGCCAGCGTCTGGAGATGCCCGTCCAGGGGTGCCAGGAGCGCCGGCAGCCGGGCCACGTGGGCGAGGGGCCGCAGGCGCACGACCCGACCCACGCAGGGCAGGCCCGGCGCGGCCTCGCGCTCGACCACCACCGTCCAGGTCGCCCCGGCGCCCCCGTGATGGAGCTGGGCAGCCCCCGTGCCGGCGAGCACCTCGGCCGTGCCCCGCAGCTGGTGGAGCGCCGCCGCCTCCTCGACGTCCAGCGTGCCCCCGGGCAGACGAGCCTCCAGGCCTGACAGGGCCAGCGCGAGGCGACGCCCGAACTCCTCAGGACCGGTCTCGCCCGACTCCTCGACGTACACGACCTGCGGGCACACGCACCCACGCTGGTCGAAGGCGGCCACGGCCTCGGCCACCTCCCGGGCGGTTCCGTCGACCGGTCCGGGTGCCAACGCCGCTGCGCCCACGACGCCGACGCTGACCCGATGGTGGTAGCCCACGAAGCGGGTCGTCGCGGGTAGGCGGGCCCGAAGGAGCCTCACGGTCTCGTCCGAGCCGTAGGCGGTCACGACCTCCCCCGCCCCGAGCGCCGCATCCTCCACGTCCGACGCTCCGCCCGGCCAGTAGGCCACGGCCAACGCGGCGGCCATGTCGGGGCTCGAAGCCCGGAGAGCGCGCGCGAACAGGACCGGGAGGACCACGTCACCGCGCCCGGGCTTGAGCAGGGTCGGGGACTTGAGCAAGAGGCTGCGCAGGAGCGCGGTCACGCCCACACCCGGAACGCTGCCGGCCAAGATCTGTACGGTCAGCCGGGGCCCGACCGCCATCGCCCGCCGTCCCCGGACGGTCACGAAGCGGTCGAGCGCCCGCGGGTGCTCGAGCTCGGTCTCGACCAGCCGCAGCAGCCTCGCCTCGGTCCAGTCTCGCGCCATCCCGTCGAGCACCCAGCGCGCCATCTCGCGGGACAGGCCGGAGGCCGGCGGAAGGAGCTCCAGGGCCTCGGCTCGCAGCGGATCCCCCGGGTCGAGGAAGCGCGCCCCGACCGCACCCAGCCGTCCGATGATCTCCCGCGCGCCCAGGGTCCGCAGCGACGCCCCTGCGTCTTCGAGCGCTTCCGTGATCCGCCGGAGGGCCGCCGGGCTCCACTCGGGGTGGAGGAGCTCGAGCCCGTCGCTGCGCACCGCCCGCATCGGAAGGTCGCCGGCGGCGGCCGCGGCGGTCCCGTCGAACGCCTCGAAGCGCGGCGTCACGTCGAGGACGCCGACAGGAGCTCGTCCATGGCCCTCGAGCAGCCCCGGGGCTCGGCGCCCGGGAGCCTGCCCCTCAGCCGGAGCCGGCCATCCGAGACCGCCCCGACGTCCTGCGTGAGCACGTGCGCGACCGAGCCGAGGTTCGCCAGGTCGAAGAACGCGAGAATGCCCTCCTCCCCCTCCGGCAGCGGCGCCAGGGAAGCGGGGTCCAGCGCGCGCACGCGCAGCCAGGGAGGCGCGACGTGCCGTCCGGCTCCCGACGCTCCCTCGGTCAGGACCGGCTCGTACAGCTGCGAGAGCAGCTCGGTCATCCCGTACTCGTTGACGATGCGCTCGGTCGGCACCCCGGTCGCGTCGCGGATCCCGGCGTAGAGCTCTTCGCGCGGCACCGCGCGCCCGAGACCCTTGAGCCCGCCGGTCTCCATGATCCGGCTGCCGGGCGCGAGCGGAGTCATCGGGCGGCCCTCCAACCGCGCGAGCGCGTGCACGAAGGCCAGCGCGGTACCGAGCAGGAGGACGGGCTCGCCCGCGCGGGCCGTCTCTCGGGCCACCGCCCGCAGCGCATCGACGTCGAGGTCCCCCCGGGCGTCCACCAGCCAGTCCGTCCGCGAGGCGAGCTCTTCGGCCGCCGCGCTCACCATCCAGGACAGCGAGGAGTCGGGCGCCGCCTCGGCGGGCGGAACGAGCGAGACGAAGCGGATCCGCTCGACGCCCGCCAGGAGGTGCCGTCGGAAGGGCCCGACGAGGGAGGCCCGGTACAGGGAGCGGCGCGGCACGAGGTGACGCCCCCGACGCTGCGCTCCCCGCGTCGTGCCGCTCGTCCGGAAGACGACCTCCGGCTCGCCTCCGACGCTGCACAGGTCCAGATGCTTGAAGGCCATGGCCGGGACCGGCGGCACGTCCTGCCATCTCTCCACCGTGTCGGGCGTGGCGCCGCGGCCGAGGCAGAAGGCCCGATAGGGCTCGTTGTGATCGAACTGTACGCGGAACGTACGTAGCGCGAAGTCGTCGAAGCCCGACGCCGGCCAGGGATGGTCGACCCCCTCCCGGAGCCTGGTCTCCAGCTCCGTCGCGAGCCCCTCGAAGGAAGGGCTTTCGTGCTCGCGTCCGTCCATGCACGGAAATGTAAGCCGCCGGCCCTCCCGAACGCCGCGCGGACCTCCAACACCCGGCTTCGGAAAGGTGTCACGTTGGATGCCGTCTTCTTGTCCGGAAGGCAGCCCGTGTCCTCAGGAGCCCGACTGGATGATGCGTTCCCCAACGGCCGCGTGCCTGACCCTGGTGGCCCTCTGCGTGGCTTCGGCCGCCTCCACGGCTGCGCAGCAGGTCGGCGACCAGGGCGGCGTCGAGCCGGCCGCCGCCCCGATCACCCTCCAGGCGCACGCGCTGGACGGGAGCGTTGACATCGATCTCGACGGGCGGATCGACGAGGCCGCATGGGAGCGTGCGGTCCCCATCACCGACTTCACGCAGCAGGAGCCCGTGGAAGGCGGCGTGCCCTCCGAGGAGACCGAGATCCGCGTCCTGTTCGACGCGGACAACCTCTACATCGGCGCGATCATCTACGACGACCCCGACGGCGTCCTCGCCTACCAGCGCGAGCGCGACGCGATGCTGAGCACCGACGACCGCTTCATGTGGATCCTGGACACCTTCCGGGACGGACGCACCGGGTACTTCTTCGAGATCAACGCCGCCGGGCTCATGGGCGACGGGATCCTGAGCGGAGGCGGAGGTGGCGGAGGCGACCGCGGACCCGGCGGTGGGGGCTTCGGGGGGGGCTTCGGGGGCGGCGGGGGCGGCACGAACAAGGCCTGGGACGGGATCTGGGAGGCTCGCACCCAGATGCGTCCCGACGGCTGGTCGGCGGAGATCCGCATCCCCTTCCGCACGCTGAACTTCGATCCCGACCTCGACGAGTGGGGCATCAACTTCCAGCGCACGATCCGTCGCAAGAACGAGGAGATCCTGTGGAGGGGCTACCGCCGCCGTGAGGGCCTGCGCAGCCCGATCTTCGCGGGGCGGCTGACCGGTCTGCGCAACCTGTCCCAGGGGGTCGGGCTCGAGGCGCGGCCGTCCGGGATCGCCAGCTTGCGGAACTTCCTGACCGACCCGGATCCGACCGAGGCGCGGCGCGACCGGACCACCGAGTGGCCGCGCGACCTGAGCCTGGACGTCAACTACAGCGTCACGTCGAGCCTGCGCGCCTCGGTCAGCGTCAACACGGACTTCGCGGAGGTGGAGAGCGACCAGCGGCGCGTGAACCTCACGCGCTTCCCGCTCCGCTTCCCGGAGCGTCGGGATTTCTTCCTCGAGGGCTCGAGCGTCTTCTCCTTCGCGCAGCGGAGCGGCCCGTCGCCGTTCTACTCCCGCAACATCGGGCTCAGCTCCGGCCAGGCCGTGCCGATCCGCTACGGCACGCGGCTGACCGGTCAGGTGGGCGGATACGAGGTCGGCTTCTACCAGATCGGAACCGCCGATCACCCGTACTTCAACCGGCTCACCGCCGCGGACGACACGCTCCCGAGCGAGACCTTCACGGTCGGGCGGGTGAAGCGCCAGATCTTCGAGCAATCCTCGATCGGCGCGATCTACACGCGCCGATCGGCCTCGCCCGACGAGAGCGGCTTCGCGCCCGAGGTCGGGCACACGGCCGGCGTGGACCTCGATCTCAACACGCGCAACTTCCTCGGCGACAAGAACCTGGAGCTGGAGGCGTTCGTCGTCTGGAACTCGAACCCCGATCCGACCCTCGAGCGCGGCCTCGGCGACCTCACGGCACGCGGGATCCGCTTCAATTACCCGAACGACGTCTGGACCGGGCACGTCTCCTACCGGGAGTTCGGGGACCACTACGATCCGACGCTCGGCTTCGTGACCCGCAACAACTTCCGCCGCCTGGAGCCCCGCATCGGCTGGTCCCCCCGACCGGGCATCAGCTCGATCCGCAGCCTGGATTTCTCGGCCCAGTGGCGGAGGCAGTGGCAGCTCGGCACGCACGTCGTCGAGGAGGAGGAGCTGCAGCTCAGCCTGATCGGCGTGAACTTCGAGAGCGGTGACGGCATCGACGTGCAGGCCACGCGCTCGGGCGAGTACCTGGATGGCGACTTCCCGATCAGCGACGGCATCACGATTCTCGGCGACCGGAGCTACGAGTGGTGGGAGTACCGGGTCAGCGGCCGGACCGCCGGCCGCCGCAAGGTCTCGCTCTACGGCGGCTTCACCGCCGGCAGCTTCTGGAACGGGGACCGGCTGCAGTACGGAGGCCGGGTCACCTTCCGTCCGAACCCCGGCGTCTCCCTCGCGACCAACGTCCAGATCAACGACGTCTCCCTCCCCGAAGGGGAGTTCACCGCGAGCGTCTACGAGATCGAGGGGCAGTGGAACCCGAGCCCCTGGGTCGCGCTCACGAACCAGCTCCAATACGACGATCAGTCCGGGCTGGTGGGACTCTTCGCGCGACTGCGCTGGATCGTGACCCCCGGCAGCGACGTGTACTTCGTCTACACGCACAACTGGAGGAACCTGGGGGCGGGGCTCTTCGAAGACCGCGATCTGGTCATGCTCTCGCGGGGCGGCTCGATCAAGGCGAGCTACACCTACCGGTTCTAGAGGATCAGCCCTGCGCGAGCGGCGTGCCCCGGACGCCCCGCCCCCCGAGCGATCCCGTGTGCTCCCCGTCGCGCAGCGTCACCACCCCGTTCACGACGACCACCGGGATCCCCACCGGGTACTGGTGCGGGTCGTCGAAGGTCGCCCGGTCGGCGACCGTGGCGGGGTCGAACGCCACGAGGTCGGCGAAGGCCCCGATTCGGATCACGCCGCGGTCGGCGATGCGAAGCTTCCGCGCCGGCATGAGCGTCACCCTGTGGATGGCCGCTTCGAGGCTCAGCGCGTTCCGCTCGCGCACGTAGTGGCCGAGAAGGCGGGGAAAGGAGCCGTAGCCGCGGGGGTGCGGAGAGCCCCCGGACAGGGCTCCGTACGGGGCGTAGGCGCCGCCGTCCGAGCAGGTCATCGCGAGAGGGTGCGCGAGAAGCTTCGCCGTGTTCTCCTCACCCATCCCGTGACCGATCATGCCGACTCCGCCCCCGTTGGCCTCGAGGAGCGCGACGGTGAGCTCGTACGGGTCCGTCGAGCGCTCCCGCGCCAGGTCGCCCATGCGGCGCCCCCGCGCCCACGACGTCTCCTCGTTCGTGCCCGAGATCTGCACGGAGTTCCAGTCCCCGAGCAGGGCGACCTTGTCGCGGCACGCTCTCTCCAGCGCGGCCGCGGTCGCCGGGTCGCGCAGGCGCCGCAGAAAGGCGGCCGAGCCCCCGGCGCGGTACTCGCTCGGAAAGAGGTTCGAGAGGCCGGTCGCGTACGCCGTGTAGGGGTACCGGTCGAAGTGCACGTCCAGGCCCCCTGAGCGCGCCCGCTCGATCAGGGAGAGGACCGCGTCCGCCTTCCAGTAGTTGCGCTGCCCCTGCGCCTTCAGGTGGGAGATCTGAACGGGGACGCCCGCCAAGCGACCGACGTGCAATGCCTCCTCGACCGCGCCCAGCAGACGGTCGTCCTCGTTCCTCATGTGGGACGCGTACGGATAGCCCGTTCCCCTCAGCACGCTCGCCAGCTCGACCAGCTCCGCCGCATCGGCGAGGCCGCTCGGGGTATACTCCAGGCCCGACGAGAGCCCCACGCAGCCTCGCCCGACCTGCTCGGCCAGGAGCGCCTTCATGCGGGCCAGCTCCGAGGGCGTGGCCGGGCGGTCCTCGGCGCCCACGACCAGCCCGCGCAGCGCACCGTTTCCGACCATCGTCGCGACGCTCACGGCGGGTCGCTCGCGGTCGATCCGCGCCAGGAAGCCTGCCGGATCCCGGAAGTCGATCTCCACGCCGCTGCGGCGGTACCGGTCGCGCGTCGCCTCGAAGCCCGCGTCCGACCAGGGCCCGATCGAGCTCCCGTCCTGGCCGACCACCTCGAGGGTGACGCCCTGGCGAACGCGGCTCTCCGCCCGGTTGTTGACCAGCAGGGCCAGGTCCGCATGGGAGTGGATGTCGATGAAGCCCGGCGCCAGCGCGAGCCCGCGGAGGTCGATCTCCTCGGAGCCCGCGGGCAGATCGCGGCCGATCGCCGTGATGCGGTCCCCGGTCACCGCGACGTCCGACGCGCGGCCGTCCCCCCCGGTCCCGTCGAAGACCGTCGCGCCGCGCAGCACCAGGTCCGCGCGCCCGCGGCCATGGATCAGGCCGGGGGCAACGAGGGTGCCGGCGCCCGCCACGCTCGCGGCCCGAACGAAGCTGCGTCTCCTCATCGTTTCCTCGCATCCTCCGCGGTGATCGAGCCACGCCCGACCGTCGGGAGCGCGGCGGCCGGGGGGATCTAGCCCCGCCGCACCCGGCCGGGTTCCAGCCCGCCCGCATGCAGGATCTTCTCCTGGAGCCGGGCCCCCTCCTGCTCCGTGAACTCGAGCCCGCGCCGGACGGCGTCGAACGCCTCGACGTAGGCGTCGGCCGGGAAGTCCTCCCCCTCGGCGTGCGCGAGGGCGCCGCGCAGGGCATCCAGCTCACGTTCCGCCTTCTCGAGCGCCCGGCGCAGCCTGTTGAGCGCCTTGCGCGCCTCCGACTCGGCCGTGTCCATCCGGGGATTCTGACGGCACCGCGGGGGCGGAGCAATGCCGGAACAGATCCGGCGCACGGGGTAAGCGACGGACTATGACCGATCGGTACGACATCGTCGTCGTGGGTGCGGGCCCGTGCGGGATCGCCGTGGGTGCGGCCGCCGCGAGGGCGGGGCTGTCGTGCGTCCTCTTCGACAAGGGATGCGTCACCAGCTCGCTGGTCGGCTACCCCTACTACATGACCTTCTTCAGCACGGCGGTCATGCTCGAGGTGGGCGACGTCCCGTTCACCATCCCCGACGCCAAGCCCACGCGCCGCGAGGCGCTCGCCTACTACCGCAAGGTGGTCGAGCACTGGAGCCTCGACGTGCGGCAGTACGAGGAGGTCGTCGACGTCTCGGGCTCGTACGGCGACTACTCGGTGAGGACCGCTCGCCGCGACGGGACGGAGGCGGTGCACTCCGCGCTCGCCGTCGTGGTCGCGTCCGGGGGCTTCCACGAGCCGAACTACCTGGGGGTGCCCGGCGAGGATCTCCCCAAGGTCCGGCACTGGTACCACGAGCCGTATCCGTACTACGACCAGGACGTCCTCGTGGTCGGAGCCGGCAACTCCGCCGTCGAGTCGGCGCTCGAGCTGTTCCGCAACGGCGCCCGCGTCTCCATGGTGCACTTCCTCGACAAGATCGATCGCGGGGTGAAGCCGTGGGTCGTGCCGGACATCACCAACCGGTTGGAGCGTGGCGAGATCGCGGTGTACTGGCGGCACCGGGTCGCGCGCGTCGCGCCGCGGTCCGTCGTGCTGCGCTCCGAGGAGCGCGGTGGGGAGACGGAGATCCCCAACGACTTCGTCCTGGCGATGACCGGGTGGCGGGCCGACCACACGCTGCTGCGCCGGGCCGGGGTCGCGATCGACGCCGCGACCGAGATCCCCGCGCACGACGCCGAGACGATGGAGACCGACGTGCCGGGGTTGTACATCGCCGGCGTCATCGCCGCCGGCCACGACGCCAACAAGATCTTCATCGAGAACGGGCGCCATCACGGCGGTCTCATCGTGGGCCACCTCCTCTCCCGGCCGTGAGCCTGCCCGACTGGGCCCGCGACGGCCGCGCCGGGTGGCGCTGGTCCGGCGCCGAGCGTCCCCCGTTCGCCGAGACCCCGGCCGACGGCCAGGAGTCCGTATGGGACTACCCGCGCCCACCGAGGCTCGAGGAGGACACGAGACGGATCGTCGTCCGGCTCGGCGGCACGGTCGTCGCCGACACGACGCGAGCGATTCGCGTGCTCGAGACCGCCAGCCCCCCGACCTTCTACCTGCCGGCCGCAGACGTGCGCGTGGATCTCCTGCGGCCCGCGGCCGGCGTGAGCCACTGTGAGTGGAAGGGAGCGGCCGAGTACTGGACGGTGCGCACGCCCGAGGGCGACCGGGCGGAGCGGGCCGCCTGGAGCTACCCCGAGCCCTTCGAGGACGTAGCGGCCCTCCGCGGCCACCTGTCCTTCTATCCCGCGAAGCTCGCGTGCTTCGTCGAAGGCGAGCGGGTACGGCCGCAGGCGGGCGGATTCTATGGCGGCTGGGTGACGTCGGAGATCGTCGGACCCTTCAAGGGTGAGCCCGGCTCGGGCGCCTGGTAGAGGCGCGGAAGAGCCGCTCCCGCGGCGGCGGACCGACTCCGCGGAGCAGCGGCCCGAGGCCCTCTCGGACCTTCTCGGTCTCCTGGGGACCTTCTCGGTCTCCTAGCGCGCCTCCCACTCGAGGCCGAGCTGCTGCGCCATGAAGGCCAGCTCCCGTGACCCGTCCTCGATGCGCAGGGACGTCGGGCGTCCCCTGCCCGCGGCGTGTCCGCCCAGCTCGTCGTACCAGAGCACGACCGGCAGGCCCGAGGCGGTCGCCGCCTGCAGCCGAGCCGCCATCTTGCGCGCCTGAAGGGGCGGCACCCGGGTGTCCAGGTCCCCGGTCGTCAGCATGACGGCCGGATAGTCGACCCCGTCCCGCACCGCCTGGTACGGCGAGTACCACGCGGATCGCCTCGAAGTGGGACTCGATGCGCGCGTCCCCGTACTCGAGCAGCGCCGGCATGTTGTTCGTCTCCTGGAAGCTCCAGAAGCGGATCATGTCGAGATCGGGGTAGGTGCACAGGACCGCGCGGTACAGCTCCGGCCGCTGGGTCATCGCCGCCGCGACCAGGAGACCTCCGTTGCTCCCTCCGCTGATGCCCAGGCGCCCGGGCGAGGTGAAGCCCTCCGCGATCAGCGCCTCGGACGCCGCGATGAAGTCGTCGAAGACGTGCTGCTTGTTCTCGAGCATCCCGTCACGGTGCCACGTCTCGCCGTACTCGGCGCCGCCCCGCAGCGTGGCCACGGCCCACACCCCGCCGAGCTCGACCCACGCCAGGCGCGTGGCCGAAAAGCCGGGGCGCGTGCTCGAGTTGAATCCGCCGTAGCCGCTCAGGATCGTCGGGTGGCTGCCGTCCAGCTCGATCCCCGCCCGGTGCAGAACGTGCACGGGCGCCCGCACCCCGCCCGTCGACGAGAACCAGAGCTTGGTGACTTCGTAGCGGGACGCGTCCACCTCGATCTCCGGCTCCTCGTGCACGCTCCGCTCGCCGGACTCCGGATCGATCGCGTAGGTCGTGAGGGGCGAGAGGTACGCGCTCGCGCTGAGCAGGAGCGCTCCGTCGTCGCCCTCGCGCACGCTCACGGACGACCGGTCGGGCACAGCGAGCTCGCCCTCCGGGGCTCCGTCCATCGCGAGCACGCGGATCCGCTGGGCCACGTCCTCCAGGTAGGTCGCGTAGATGCGGCCGTCGATGAAGGCGTAGGACTCGAAGACGTCCTCCGCCTCGGGGATCAGCTCCTCCCAGTCGCCGAGCGCGGGACGCGCGGGGTCTACCACCATCAGACGGTAGTTCGGCGCTCCCCAATCGGTCCGCACGTAGATCCTGCCGTCTCGGAAGCGGTGCTGGAAGTGGGCGTCCACGCCCTCGACCATCGGCCGGATCGGACCGGCGCCGTCCTGGAGGAAGAGATCGTTGCGGGCCCAGCCGTGCTGCACCGTGAAGACGCGGTAGCGCCCCTCCGCGACGACGTCCATCCCGATGAACGCCGTCGGGCCATAGCCCTCCCCCCAGATCTCGGCGTCCCCGTCCGGGTCCGTGCCGAGCACGTGGCGCCGGATGCGCGGACCCTCGAAGCGCGAGCGGTGCGTGTACACGAAGGCCTCGCCCCCGTCCTCGAAGCCGACGCCGCCGTAGAGCGCGTTCGGGAGGCTGTCGGGCAGGTCGCGTCCGCGCTCGAGGTCGCGCACGCGGACGGAGATCTCGTCCGCCCCGCCCCTGCGGACCGAGTACAGCATCAGCGACCCGTCCTCGGAGAAGTCGATCGTCGCCAGGCTCGTCCGGTAGCTCGGGTCGAAGTCGGCCGGGTCCAGGACGACCTCGTAGCTCCCGTCGACGCTGGGCTCCTCGGCCTCCGCGTCTCCGCCGACATCCGCGTCTGGGGGCACCGGGCGTCGGTACAGGACGGGAGCCTCCTCGCCCTGCCGACGCATGGTGAAGTACTCGAAGTCCCCGGCGCGGCGGGTCGAGCCGACGTCGTCGCGGTCCGTCAGCTCCCGCAGTCGGGCCCGCAGATGCTCCCGAAGAGGGCTCTCGCCCACGACCGTCTCCGCGTGCTCGTTCTGGGCCGCGATCCACGCGCGCGTCTCGGCGGCGTCCTGGTCCTCCAGCCACCGGTAGTGGTCCACGATCTCGACCCCGTGCAGGACGTCGGTCACGGGATCGACCGGCGTCTCCGGGGGAGGTGGGTAGGGGCTCGGGCGGCAGGCGGCCGAGACCGCGAGCGTCGCCACCAGGACCGGGAGAAGGCGCGACGATCTCACGGGACCTCCGAGGGTGGAGCGGTTGCGTAGACGAGTTGGCTCACGCCGGGCTGACGGTCCGCGCCCATCGCCCGCCCGTCAAGGGCACGGCGCCGGATCCGCCGGCCGGAGCGGGGTTGTCGCGCCCACCGACTGGGACGTAGCATCCTTCTCGGGCTGGTCGAACCCGCTCAGGGAGATCCCATGCGTCGAGTCGGAACCGTTCTGCTGGCCCTCTGCACGCTCGTCGCTTGCGGCGTGCAGGAGGAGGTCGTGCTCGGGCCCGCCGACGGGCGCGACCTCCCCGGCGTGGACCTCGAGCGGGTCCGGGTGGGAGACGAGGCTCCCGACTTCACGCTGGTCTCGCTGGCCGGTCCGCCCGTGCGGCTCTCCAGCTTCCGCGGGGACAAGAACGTCGTGCTGGTCTTCTACCGGGGACACTGGTGACCGTACTGCGCCCAGCAGCTCGGTGAGCTGCACGGTCTCCTCTCGGAGGCGCAGAGAGCCGCAACGGAGCTGATCGCGCTCTCCTCGGACGATCCCGGAGACCTCCAGCGGATGGTCGACCGTGTCGCCGACGAGAGCGACGGGCTCACGATCGACTACACCCTGCTCTCCGACCCCGGCGCCGCGGTGATCAACCGCTACGGCCTCTACAACCAGGACGACCCGCGTGGACGCGCGATCCCGCACCCGACCACCTACGTGATCGACCGGGCCGGCGTCGTCCGCTGGAAGATGACGGAGGTCAACTACCGGATCCGCCCGGAGAACGCGGACATCCTGGCTGCCCTCGAGGAGCTTCGCGACTAGGGCCTGCAGCAGATGATGGTTGAGCATCGAGGGTGGCGCGGCGCCGCACCCGCCAAGGCGCGACGACGACGAATAGCAGCGCTATTCGGAGGAGGAGCAACGCAGTCGGGGCGGATGCAGCGCCGCCCCGNNGAGGACCACGCGGTCGATCCCGCGCCGCACGTACGCGAGCGCGATCACGCCGCCGCGCCGGGGTGAGTCCACGGCCGAGGTGACGAAGCCGACCGGCTTCGCCGACTCCCCGCCCGGCGCGTGCAGCTCGGCGCCGGCGGCCGGCGTCGGCCCCTCGCCGAGCTCGAGGAGCCGCAGGTGCCGATTGACGTGCCCGCGGTCGCGGATGCGGACGATCACCTCCTGGCCGGTGTAGCAGCCCTTGCCGTAGTCGATGGCCCGCTCGTGGATTCCCGCCTCGACCGGGATCGTGGTGTCGTCCATGTCGATCCCGAAGGCCGGCCGGCCGGCCTCGACCCGAAGCGTCGTCCACACGCCGAGCCCCGCCGGCGTCACGCCCTCCTCCACGAGACGCGACCACAGCGCGGCCACCGCGGCCGTAGGTCCGTACACGTCGAAGGCCTCGGGCCATACCTCCCGCGTCCGCATCACGATCAGCCCCTCACCCGGGGACGCGGCGCTCCACCACGCCCCCTCGTCTCCTGCGCTCAACAGCTCGGGCTCGGCTCGCAACCCGAGCGCGAGCCGCGCGAGCGTCCCCGCCGCGGAGGGTCCGACCACGGTCAGCGCCGCCCAGTCCTCGGTTCGATCGGCCACCGACGCGAAGCGGGGCGGAAGGTAGGTGCGGAGGTGGGCGAGCAGCCCCTCACGACCCGCCGCCGGGACGTCCAGCAGGAAGCCGGGCGAGGCCTCGTCGCCGGGCAGCAGCGCCCACAGGTCCGTGATCATCCTGCCCTTCGGCGTGAGCACCGCGTGGTAGGTGCCCCGTCCGCACCGCAGCCCCCCGCCGGCCTCCACGGGCGGCCTCGGGAGCGTGCCCGTCAGGACCCCGTCGAGCATCCGGCCCGGGGCTCGGCCCGACACCCAGAGCCGGCTTCTGTGGCTCCGATCGAAGACCGCCGCGCCGGCCGCCGCGGCGCGGTACTCGGCCGAAGGGTCGCCGAAGTGGCGCACGAGCCGCACCCCGTGATCCTCGCTCGCAACCCCGCCCGCCTCGAGCAGTCGGCCCAGCAGCGGGCCCGCGCGAGCGCTCACGTCACCTCGTCACCGTCCGAGATGTCGCGGCCGGCGCGCAGGTCGCGGACCATCTCCTCGACGGTCCCGAAGTCCTCCGCCCCCGGGGCCACGCGCAGGTAGGCCTCGAGCTGCTCGGCCGCCTCGCCGTAACGGCCGAGCCGCGCCAGGAGCACACCGCGCGACCTGCTTTCCACGGGAGCGGTCGGGGTGATCATGAGGAGACGCTCGACCGCCGCGAGCGCGCGGACATGGTCGCCGACCCTGACGTAGAGCCCCTTCAGGTTGGTGAGCAGCCGGATGAGCATGTCCCGCTTCGACGCCGTGCGCAGGAACGCCGGCTGGAGGTGCACGGTTCCCCCGTACAGCTGGTCGAGCAGCTCCTGGCCCTCGTCCTCGAACCGGATGGAGCCGCCGTGGAACGCGTCGATGAGGAGAGAGAGCTCGTCGCCCCGGTATCGCACCAGGAAGTGGCCCGGGAAGTTCACACCCTCCAGCGGCAGTCCGAGTCGCCAGCCGATCTCGAGCACGACCACCGCCAGGGTGAGCGGGATCCCCACGCCGCGGTCCAGCACGTCGTTGAGGAAGGAGTTCCTGGGGTCGTAGTAGGCCTGACGGTTTCCGGCGAACTTCCTGCGCCCGTAGAGCGTGCCGAGGAGCTCGGAGAGGACGAGCAGAGGAGCCGTCTCGTTCCCGAGCCGGTCACGGACCTCCTCCGACACCTGGTCCAGGCGGGCCAGATAGAGCTCCACCGACAGCTGCGGGTACTCCTCCTTGGCGATGAGCAGCGCAGCCCGGGCCAGGTCGATCTCGGCGTCCGAGCGTGACAGCTCTCGTGCGAGGAGCTGGCGAGGCGATGGAGAAGTGGGGGTCATGAAGGGGCAATCTCGGCCGTCCGTCGGCCCGTCGGTCTTTGCGGCGGTTGGATACACCGTCGCGCCGAATCGTTTCCGACCCGCGAGGCACGGACGTTGGACCCGGATGGCCGCGACGGGTCACCCCCTGACGCGAGCTCCCGGAGGCTCGGGAGCAAAAGGTCCGTCCGCGGGGTTTGCCACACGCGAGGGCCGCCCTCATCCTGGGGCCGCCCGACCATGCTCCAGACCGCGAGGGGACATGACAGCAGAGCCTCGGGACCGCAGGCCGGAGATCCGGCTGTCCCATCCCAGCTCAGTCACGGCGCCGGTTGAGCGTGTAAGCTCGGCATGTCCGAGCTGGCGCAGGTGCTGCGTCACGTCGTGCCGGTGGACGATCCCAACGCCCTCGTCGGTCACGCGACGGGGGACGACGCCGCCGTGTACCGTCTCGCCGACGACCGCGCCCTCGTGGTCACCGCGGACTTCTTCACGCCCATCGTGGACGACCCGTACGACTTCGGGCGGATCGCCGCGGCGAACGCCCTCTCCGACATCTACGCCATGGGCGCCCGTCCCCTGTTCGTCCTCAACCTGGTGGGCTTTCCGCGGCGGCTCCTCAACCAGGGGATCCTCGAGGAGATCGTGCGGGGCGGGAGCGAGGTGGCGCGCGACGCGGGCGTGCCCACGCTGGGTGGCCACTCCATCGACGACGCCGAGCCCAAGTACGGGATGGTCGCCGTGGGGGACGTCCATCCCGACCGGCTCGTGACCAACGCCGCCGCACGGCCCGGCGACGCGCTCGTGCTCACGAAGCCGATCGGCTCGGGCGTCATCGCGACCGCGATCAAGAAGGGCGCCGCTTCCGACGCCGTCGTCGCCGGCGCGGTCGAGGTGATGGCTTCGCTGAATCGAGCCGCGTCGGCGGCGATGGTCGCCGCGGGAGTCGTGGCGGGCACGGACGTGACCGGCTTCGGTCTGCTCGGCCACCTCCACCGCATGCTCGTGGCTTCCGGCGTCGCGGCCACGCTCCGGGCGGCCGACGTGCCGCTGCTCGCCGGGGCTCGCGAGCTCGCGCAGGCGGGGCACGTTCCGGGGGGAACGAAGCGCAACCTGGAGGACCTCCGGCAGGCCGTCGCCTTCGAGGCGAGCGTCGACCCGGTCGCGCGGACCCTGCTCGGCGACGCCCAGACCTCCGGAGGGCTTCTGCTGTCCGTGCCTCCCGAGCGCCTCGAGGCTCTGCGCGCCGAGCTGCGCTCGGAGGTTCCCGAGGCCAGGGTGATCGGCACCGTGGAGGCGGGCGAGGCCGGCCGGATCCGCGTCGTCTGAGACCTGCCCGCCACGGGCACGGCCGCGGCCGGCGGCCGGCCGGTGAGCCGCGCGCCCCCTACTTCTTGCCGGCCGGCTTCCGCCCGCCCTTCTTCGCCGCGCCTCCCTTCGCGCGGCCCGATCCGGCCTTCTTCTTCGCGGCCGCCTTCCGAGCCGACGGGGGCTTCTTCGGCGACAGGCGCTTCTTGCCAGGCCCGGACGTCTTCTCTTCGGAGGAGGAGCGCGTTCCGTTGCCGGACGACCCCTTCCGGCCCGGTCCCGCGCCGTCGGCGAGCGCGACGCCGATCACGTCGTCGAGCGTCTCGGCCAGGTGGAAGGTCACCTGGTCCTGGACGTCCCGCGGGATGTCCTCCAGGTCGGCCTCGTTGTCGACCGGCAGGATGATCTCGCGGATGCCGGCGCGAACGGCCCCGAGCACCTTCTCCTTCACCCCGCCGATCGGCAGCACGCGGCCCGTGAGCGTGAGCTCGCCGGTCATGGAGACGTCCCTGCGCACCTTGCGGCCCGACACCGCCGAGACCAATGCCGTCGCCATCGTGATCCCCGCCGAAGGCCCGTCCTTCGGAATCGCGCCGGCGGGCACGTGGATGTGCACCTCGCGGTTGCGCAGCGCGTCCTCGTCGATCCCGAGCCGCCCGGCGTTGGCCTTGGCGTACGACAGGGCCGCCCGGCCCGACTCCTTCATCACGTCGCCGAGCTGACCCGTGAGGACGAACCCGCCCTCGCCGGGCATCACGCTCGCCTCGACGAACATGATGTCGCCGCCCATGGGCGTGTAGAACATCCCCGTGGCCACACCGCGCATGTCCTCCTCGGCCATGTGCTCCGGGTGCACGCGCGGACGGCCGAGAAGCTCCCGGACGTCCTCCGGCGTCGCTTCCATCCTGTCCGCCTTTCCCGCCGCGATCCGCCGGGCGACCTTGCGCGCGAACTTGCCCACCTCGCGCTCGAGCTGCCGCACCCCCGCCTCGCGGGTGTACTTCTGGACGATCGTGAGGATCGCGTCGTCCCGCATCTGCAGCTCTTCCTCGGTCAGGCTGTTCTCCTTGCGCTGGCGCCGCAGGAGGTAGCGCTTCGCGATCTCGAGCTTCTCCGCCTCCGTGTAGCCCGCGAAGTCGACGCGCTCCATGCGGTCGAGCAGCGGGCCGGGGATCCTGTCCAGGTAGTTCGCGGTGGCGATGAAGAGCACCTCGGAGAGGTCGAAGGGCACCTCGAGGTAGTGGTCGACGAACGTGTAGTTCTGCGCCGGGTCGAGCACCTCGAGCAGGGCCGAGCTGGGGTCGCCCTGGAAGGACACGCCGAGCTTGTCCACCTCGTCCAGCAGGAAGACCGGATTCTTGCTCTTGGCCTGGCGCATCCCCTGGATGATCCGGCCCGGCATGGCGCCCACGTACGTGCGCCGATGCCCCCGGATGTCCGCCTCGTCGCGCGCGCCGCCGAGCGAGATGCGCACGTACTTGCGACCGAGCGAGCGAGCGATGGACTGGGCGATGGAGGTCTTTCCGACGCCGGGCGGACCCACGAAGAGCAGGATCGGGCCCCGCCCCGGCCCCACGACGTCCTCGACGTCGGCGCCCCGGTCCTCGTCCGTGGCTGCCCCGCCGCCCTCCGTCCCGGGCGCACCTTCCTCGTTCTCCTCGGCCGCTTCGTGGGCCCGGACCGCTTCCTCGGCGGCCCGGTCCAGACCCAGCTTGCGCACTGCGAGGAACTCGAGGACGCGATCCTTCACGTCGTCGAGACCGTAGTGGTCCTCGTGGAGGATCTCCTCGGCGCGCGCGAGGTCGATCTTCTCCTCGGTCCGCTCGTTCCAGGGAAGCTCGGTGACCCACTCCAGGAAGGTGCGGATGACCTGGTACTCGGCCGACTGCGGGCTCGTCCGCTCCAGGCGTCGGAGCTCCCGCTCGACCTCGGAGCGCTGCTCCTCGGTGAGCTCCAGCTCGGCGATGCGCTCGCGCATCTCCTCGACGTCGTCGCGCTCCTCCTCCTCGCCCAGCTCCTTCTGGATCGCTTGCAGCTGCTCGCGCAGGAGCATCTCGCGCTGCCGCTCACCCAGCTCGGACTGGACCTTGGCCTGGATGTCCTCCTGGGCGTCGATGCGCGCGAGCTCGCGCTCGACCGCCAGCAGGCAGGCCCTCATCCGCTCCTCGTCGTCCAGCGTCTCGAGGAGCTTCTGCTTGTCCGGTGTCTCCAGCTCCAGGTAGAAGGCCACCAGGTCCGCGAAGGGCCCCGGCTCGTCGACCCCCTGGATGAGCTGGTTCAGCGCCTCGGCGGGAACGCCACGACGGGTGCCCAGCTCGGCCGCCCGGTCGCGAAGCTCGGTGTCGAGGGCCTGGAAGGCGGGGTCCTTGAGGTTGCGCGGCTCGAGGCACTGCAACTCCAGGAGCACCGCGTGCAGCATCGCCTGGCCGCCCTGGTGATAGGAAAGCACCTGCGCCCGACTCTCTCCCTGAACCAGGAGCTGCACACCGCCCCGCACCCGGTGCGTCTGGATGATCCGCACGACCGTGCCCACCGAGTACAGGAAGTCGGGTGCGGGGTCGTCGACGTTCTCCTTCTGCGCCACCGCGAAGAGGCGTCGATCTCCCTCCAGCGCCTCCTGGACCGCCTCCACTGTCCCGGGTCGGCCCGCGGAGATCGGCACGGCCACGCCCGGGTACACGACCGTGTCGCGCAGGGGCAGGACCGGCAGAGTGAATCGCTCGGCCATGTCTTTCTCGTGTTCCGGATCTCCGACCTCGACCGCGGCCGAAGCGTGCTCGTTCTCAGACAGTGTTCGATCTCCGGCTCGGTTGACGCATCACGTTTCCCCATGCCTGCAGCGACAGCGGGCTGGACATTGCGCCGGTTCATTTCGCCGGTTGCACGAAGCTTGCCAGCCCCGGAGCCGGGCGAATCGTGCCCGATCCGCAGGGGGACCTGCCAATCTGGCAGCAGCCGGGCTCCGGGCGCACGCCACTTTTTCCGTTCGGCGGGGGCAGTTAGGTTGGCACTTCCCTCGGCATCGCGCCATGGGCCGTGGGCTCGGCAACGAGATCTCTGCGCGCCGGCGAGCGGCGCGGCGACGGTGGGCGAGTGCGCCTCTCCGGCCCGGCGGCTTTCCGGCGATCGTGGGACTGCTATGAACGAATCGCTCGACGGCATCACCTGGTTCCGCGGCTCGTCCGTTCGGGTGCGGCGGGCGGGGCTGGAGATCCACGTCGACCCCTCCGGCGCGAACGGGGACTCGAAGGCCGATCTCGTGCTCCTGACGCACCCCCACTACGACAACTTCTCCGAGGAGGGCATCGCCCGCGTGCGAGGTCCCGACACCGTCCTGGTGGCGCCCGCCTCGATGAAGAAGCTCGTCACCGACGCCGACCACTACATGCGGCCGGGCGACATGGTGCACCTCGAGGAATACGAGGTGCTCGCCGTGCCTGCGCACAACGTCGAGAAGAAGTTCCACACGCCCGAGCACGGATGGCTCGGGTACGTGTTCACGATAGGCGACACGACGTACTATCACGCCGGGGACACGGACTTCCTCCCGGCGATGTTCGGGATCCGGTGCGACATCGCCTTCCTGCCGTGCGGTGGCCACTACACGATGGGCGTCGAGGATGCCGCCAGGGCCGGCGAGGCCTGCGGCGCTCGAATCATCGTCCCCATCCACTGGGGAGAGCCCCATGGGACGCAGGAGGATATCGAGCGCTTGAAGGAGCTGTTCTCCCGGGAGGTACGCGTCCTCGAGCGGCAGGCCTAGCGCGGGCCGGCCGATCCCCCTCCCTCCCGCACGATGGACCATGACACCGTTGTCGAACTCCGGACGAAGCAGGTGAAGCGATGCGCGCACCCGCAGCCATCCTCCTCATGTGCCTCTCGGCATCCCCGGTCGCGGCCCAGATGACGGGCCCCGTCACCAGCCCGGCGACGAGCTCCGGCCGCTCCACGGTCTACGCGCCGCGCGGGGTCGCGGCCACGAGCCAGCCGCTCGCGACGGCCGCGGCGCTCCGGATCCTCCAGGACGGGGGAAACGCCGTCGATGCCGCGGTCGCCGCCGCGGCGGTCCTGAACGTCACCGAGCCCCACATGACCGGAATGGGCGGGGACATGTTCGCCCTCCTGTGGTCGGCGGCGGAGGGCCGCCTGATCGGGTTGGACGCCAGCGGCAGATCCGGCTCGAAGCTCGACGTGGACGCGCTGGTCGCCGAGGGCCTGGAGCGCGTGCCGGGCAGCGGCCCCCGCTCGGTGACCGTGCCCGGAGCGCTCTCGGGCTGGAGCGCGCTCCTCGACGCCTACGGCACGATCTCGCTCGCCGACGCGCTGGCGCCGGCGATCCGGATCGCGGAAGAGGGCTTCCCGGTGACGCCGATCATCGCACAGGACTGGGAGGGCAGCGTGGAGGGGCTGCGCGAGGATCCGGGGTCGGCCGCGACCTTCCTCATCGACGGCCGCGCCCCGAAGCCCGGGCAGTGGTTCCGCAACCCCGACCTGGCCCGGACCTTCCGCCTCGTGGCCGACGAGGGCCCCGAGGTCTTCTACGGGGGAGCCCTCGGCAAGGTCTTCGTCGACGGTCTCGCAGAGCTGGGCGGCTACCTGACGCTGGACGACCTCGAGAGCCACGAGGTGCGCTGGGTCGAGCCCCTCAGCATCGACTACAAGGAGTACACCCTCCACGAGCTTCCCCCGGCCGGACAGGGGGTCGCCGCGCTTCAGATGCTGAAGATGCTGGAGGGCTACGACCTCCAGGCGATGGGCCACAACACGGGCCCGTACCTTCACGCGCTCATCGAGGCCAAGAAGCTCGCGCACGCGGATCTCGACCGGTACATCGCCGACCCGGACCACATGGACGTGCGGCCGCAGGCGCTGCTCGACCCGGCCTACCTCCGGGCCCGCGCCTCCCTCATCGATCCCGGGAGGGCCGCCGAGCGGCCCGAGCCCGGCCACCTCACCACCGACTCGGAGACCATCTACCTCACCGTGGCCGACCGCCACGGCAACATGATCTCCTTCATCAACTCGATCTTCGGCTACTTCGGCGCTCGCGTCGTGGTCCCGGGAACGGGGGTGATGCTCCAGAATCGCGGGGCCGGCTTCACCATGGAGGAGGGCCACCCGAACCGGATCGCCCCCGACAAGAGGCCGCTGCACACGATCATTCCGGCCTTCGCAACGCGGAACGGGGAGCCGTGGCTGGCGTTCGGGGTCATGGGCGGCTCCATGCAGCCCCAGGGTCACGTGCAGGTGCTGCTCAACATGGTCGAGTTCGGGATGGACCCGCAGGAGGCGATCGACGCCGCTCGCTTCCGCCACCTCAGCGGGGTCTCCGTCGCGATCGAGAACCTCGACCCCGCGGTCGCGGCGGAGCTCGAGGCCCTCGGTCACGAGCTGNNAGGCCCTCGGTCACGAGCTGCGGGACCCCCTCGACGTCGCCTTCGGGGGCGGGCAGGCGATCCTGAGGCTTCCCAGGGGCTGGGCGGCCGGCTCGGACCCCAGGAAGGACGGCATGGCCGCGGGCCATTAGGCGGACCGGCCCACCCGGATCGAGCGACCCCCGAGCACCCCGTGACCGACGCCGACCAC
>JABAOH010003487.1_pt1 | contig 22314 bp, 33 predicted proteins | sample 7062181 | NCBI WGS metagenome assembly JABAOH01 (sample SAMN14538630, study PRJNA623070) | marine sediment metagenome | biome: marine biome [ENVO:00000428]; feature: marine pelagic biome [ENVO:01000023]; material: deep marine sediment [ENVO:00002113]; isolation source: pool of 5 deep marine... | reverse complement strand
TAATCTATCACAACATAGACACCCTTTGGAGGTACATCACATCATCATGTTACCTCATATAATAAAATAAAAGAGCGAATGGAGAATGGTGTTAAAAATCTGAAGAGAGCCAGGCTATTTCCAAAAACCTTTCCAATAACGGCATTGGAAATGCTTACTTTTTTCGAAAAATGTTTGAATCGAAGGCAAAACTGCTTTTATAATAGTACAAATAATAAGAATAAAACGCGCCAATGGAAAATTTAGAATCCGAATACTTGATGAAACCGAGAATTAGAGTTAAAAAGTTATGAAAAAATTGCAAGCAGAATTTCGAGAAAAAGAATTTTTAGTTCACCATTTTGGAGTCGAAGTCTATGCTGTCGGAGGCTACGTGCGTGACCTTATCAGAGGAATACCATCTGAGGATGTGGATATTCTCATTACTCATCATAGCGTTGAAGATATCATAAAAAAAATCCAGACTTACGGAAAAGTTGATCTTGTTGGAAAAAGCTTTGGTATCATTAAATTCACTATAGACGGAAAAACGTACGATTTAGCCTTGCCCAGGAAAGAGGTTCCAAGAGGAACAGCGGTCAAAAAACATAAAGATTTTGTAATCTCTGCAGATCCAAATCTACCCATCGAGAAAGACCTTGAAAGGAGAGATTTTCGCTGCAACAGTATTGCAATAAGGCTGGCTGACAACAAGCTTATCGACCCTTTTCGTGGAGCAAGCGATATAAAAGCAAAAAAAATTAGGCTGTCAAATCCCAGTGCATTCCCTGATGATCCTCTCCGAGTTCTTAGAGTAGCGCGACTTGCATCAGTCCTTGAGTTTTCGGTTGATCCTAAAATATATGAAATCTCCAGAGAAATAGATTTATCGGGCTTAAGTGTGGAGAGGGTGAACGAGGAGATTTTTAAAATTCTTCTATTTTCTCCTCTTCCTTCAGTCGGTCTCGAAGAGTTATTCAAGCTCGGCGCCATACGCCAGCTCTTCCCGGAACTCTATAGCCTGACCCTATCTATCCAGGACCCCCTCTTCCATCCAGAGAAAGACCAGTATGGCAATCACACTGTCTGGTATCACACCAAGCTCACAGTTGACCAGGCAAAAAGACTATCCGACCTTGCCCAGCTTTCTCAAGAGAAAAAGCTGGCCCTGCTGCTGGCCTCCCTATATCATGATGTAGGAAAACCATCTACAGCCCTGTGGGAGTTCAAGAAAGGAAGGATGGTTATTACCAACAACGGCCACGATATACTAAGTGAGAAGATAGCAAAAAAAATTCTCAGCCGGTTCAGAATTTTTTCCTGGAATGGCTATAAGCTGAGAAAAACAATTCTTTCCCTGATTAAATGTCATCACCGGGCCTCTGAGCTATGGCAGAACAGGGAAATTGTGACCAAAAAGGCCTTCAACCGCCTGGCGGCGGAAATAAACGGTGAAATCGAGCTTCTGGTTTATCTTGATGCAGCTGACCGCGCCGGAAGGAAAGAAAAACCGATTTCTGAGTTGGATGAGGAAGCCCGATGGCTTCTTAGAAAATTCAAGGAGCTCAACATAACCAAAGAGACTATTAAACCTTTAATCATGGGCAGAGACCTGATAAAAATGGCGGTCGCTCCCGGCCCCTTGATGGGGAAGATCCTTAAAAAACTCTACGAGCTCCAGCTCGATAATGAGTTTGAGACGAAAAAAGAAGGTCTGCGGATGGCTAAAAAAATCATCGATGAGGAACTCGTATGAAAATTCTTGTGGCTGGTGGAGCAGGATATATTGGATCTCATACAGCCAAAGAGCTGACCAAGGAAGGATTTGAAGTCGTTGTTTTCGATAATTTTTCTACAGGCAAAAAAGAGCTTCTTGTGGGAGGAGAGCTTTTTGAGGGCGACCTCATGGATAAAGAGGCTATCAAAAAAGCCTTCGAGGAAAAAAATATCGAAGCTGTTCTTCACTTTGCTTCCCTCATCCAGGTGGGAGAGTCATATGCGGACCCCCAAAAATACTACACCCACAACCTCATAACAAGCCTGAACCTCCTGGACGTTATGCTGGAAGCAGGAGTTAAATACTTCGTTTTTTCTTCAAGCGCTGCTGTTTATGGTGAGCCTCTCCAAAATCCGATTCCAGAATCCCATCCCTTAAACCCTTTTAATCCTTATGGACAGACAAAGTTCTTTGTGGAGAAAATCATTCAAGATTACGAAAGAGCATACGGACTAAAATTTATATCTCTTCGTTATTTCAATGCTGCAGGAGCTGACCCAGAAGGGCACTTAGGAGAGCTGCACGACCCTGAAACCCATCTAATTCCTAATATCCTCCTTTTTCTCCTTGGAAAAAAGAAAAAATTTGAAGTTTTTGGAAGGGATTTTCCCACCAAAGATGGAACCGCGGTCAGAGATTACATCCATGTCACAGATCTGGCAAAAGCTCATGTGCTTGCGCTCAAGATACTCCTGAAATCCCCCCAGAGTGATTTTATCAATCTGGGGACTAATAAAGGCTATTCTGTTTTAGAAATCATAAATAAAACAGAAGAAATCACAGGAGAAAAAGTTAATTACACAGAAAGCCCGAGGCGCGAAGGGGATGTTCCTGTGCTCCTAGCCTCTAGAGAAAAAGCAGAGAAAATCCTGGGCTGGAAGCTATACCATTCAAACATCGAAACAATTATTGAAACGGCCTGGAACTGGCATAAGAAAACCGCATAGAGCATTTAACTGGGTCAGGTCTTTGGGGACCCAGGCCTCTGGGGTCAGGTATTATAATAGGGAAGCTCAGATAATCAAAGGCAGCAAAGTTTCTCTTTCTAATGGCAAGGCCCGGCTCCGATTAAAAAAATCAAAGGGAGAGAAACGTCTCTTCTCAAGGGCAAAGTCTAATCCCACTAATCTCAAGAGACCTGATTTATCAAATCCAACCTGAATAAATTCAAATAAATAAGAATTAGCGGGGTCTCAAGTCACCTCACCCCTTTTAATCCCTTCCCCTGACTATCCTAGTCATAATTTACCTAAAATGATGAGAACAAATCATCTTTCTAGGTGAGAAAAAAATTTATAAAGATCATTCCCAAAATCATCTCTAAAGGTTATTTACTTATAGGGGAATTTTTATTATTTTCAACTCGACGAAGTAGTTAAAATCTCATGTCGCATCTCATCAATGCTGATGCGCGAAAGTAACGTTCTTTTTTACGGAGCGCAGGATGGACACAAACGATCTGCCAGAAGACAATGCAAGTTTATCTCCTCTTTATTTTTATCGTTATGCGCTGAAGGATTTAATGCAAGAATTCCTCTATATTCAAATGAAAGAAGCTCAAAACATAAATCCAGTACAGCCAAAACTCAAGAAATCCCCGATAACCAATAAGCTTTCCAAAACTAAAGAAATATTTGACTCTGACCTCTTCAAATGCTATAAATTCTACCTTTAAACAAAAATACGAGAAAAATGAAACATATTTGCTCAGTCATACTTATTATTTCATGTATCTTTTTATGGAATTGTTCTTCCTCCTTGAGTAGAATCCAAACCAATCCTTCATCAACTCCTGAAGACGCTCAGATTATTAAACAAGCTGATTCCAAAGAAAAAGCTGCGAAATCTAAACAAGGAGAAAATCTTGACGGCAATGAAATCCTCGCTCAAGATAGTGCTTCTCTCCAGGACGATCCGTTATCAGCCCTCGAAGATGCTCTGTACGTCTATCAAGATAGCCAACTCGCTTGGGAAAAGGGAGATTTTGATACCGCACTGGCTGCGCTGGATGATGCTTATAGCCTGATCTTAAAGCTTAAACTCCCCCCTGATTCCTCTCTCATCCAAGAAAAAAACGATCTAAGACTCCTGATAGCTCAAAGAATTCAAGAAATCTATGCTTCACAATTAACGGCGGTCGGGAATAATCATCAAACCATTCCTCTTGTTGAAAACGAACATGTCCAGAATCAAATCAAAATTTTTCAAACCACAGAGAGAGAATTTTTCGAACAGTCCTACAAACGCTCAGGACTCTACAGGCAGATGATTGTTGAGGAATTGAGAAAGGCCGGGCTTCCAGAAGAGCTTTCCTGGGTTCCCCTTATTGAGAGCGGATTTCAAGTTAGGGCCTATTCCAGTGCCAGAGCCCTGGGTCTCTGGCAGTTCATATCTTCGACAGGATACCGTTACGGTTTGAAGAGAGACCGCTGGGTCGATGAAAGGATGGACCCCATAAAATCAACCCAAGCAGCTTTAAAATACCTGAACGATCTTCATTCTCATTTTGGCGATTGGACAACCGCTCTTGCCTCTTACAATTGCGGAGAGTATAAAGTCAAAAAGGTCATTAATACGCAGCGTTTTAACTACCTCGATAACTTCTGGGATCTTTATCTTATGCTTCCTCGTGAGACTGCTAGCTTTGTTCCCCGTTTTATTGCAACCCTTCTTATCGTCAACGATCCTGAAAAATACAGCTTCAGCCTTCCGACTCCCGATACACCCTTGGAATTCGTAAGACTTTCAATGCACAGCCCCATCAGACTTTCCTCCCTTTCTAAAGCTATGGGGTTGAAAGAAGATGTACTGTCCTCTCTTAATCCTGAACTGCGTCACGGGGCCACTCCAGACTATGAATACGTCTTAAGAGTTCCATTAGGATTTGCCGAAAAAGCAATGATCGCCTTGAATACTCTTCCGACCTGGATTCCTCCAGAGGCTACTTACAGGATTCATCGTGTGCGAAGGGGAGAATCTCTCTCACTCATTGCCCAACGCTACCGGACATCTGTCTCTGCCATCGCTCGATTGAATGGTTTGCGTCGTGTCAACCTCATCAAATCTGGGCAGAGGCTTAAAATTCCGGTTCGCGGAAGAACCTATGCGTCTGCTCCTCCTCCCAAGCTTGTCAAAGAGGGAGAAAAACTCATTTATATTGTAAGAAGGGGAGATTCTCTTTATAAAATCGCCAGTGCCTTTAGCACCACGGTTGGAAAGATAAAAAAGGATAATAGCCTTGAGAGTGACACCTTGGATGTTGGGCAGAAGATCGTCATCCAATCCTCTATCCCTCAAGGAGCTACTATTTATACAGTAAGGCGCGGTGATAGTCCTTCTAGAATTGCCAACAAATTTGGAATGAACCTCAGCATTTTGCTCAGTTTAAACAGCCTCAACTACAGATCAAAAATCTACCCTGGTCAAGAACTCTGGGTGGTCCCTAAGAAGCAAGGAAGCAACTAGACATCCATTATCAGGGGTAAGCAATTATTAAAGACCAGACATGCAGTATAATCGGACGTTTGTAATGCGGGTTTGATAGACCAAAATCCCGCAATCAATTAAAAGTGCGGTTTGATAAATCAAGCCCCCACAAAAGCGCTTCTGGTTAATTACTTAGGTTTGGCTTTTACTTTGCCCTTTTTCTTTTCTTTCTTCTTAAACTCGGAGCCTATAAGTTCAAGGATCGCCATCTCAGCACCATCCCCTGCCCTCGGTCCGATCTTTACAATTCTTGTATATCCTCCAGGTCTTTCGCTAAAACGAGGACCGAGTTCTTCAAAGAGCTTCTTAACAACAGGCTTTTTGTATATGAATCTTAAGGTTTGACGTTTGGCATGAAGAGTATCCTTTTTAGCTAAGGTAATCATCTTCTCGGCAAGAGGCTTTGCTGCTTTTGCCTTTACTAGAGTCGTTCTTATACGCTCTTTTTCTAGAAATGAGGTCACAAGATTACGCAGCAAAGCACGCCTGTGTGAAGTGTCTCGCCTTAACTTCTTTTTTTTGACAAGATGTCTCATTCAGCTTCTTCTTCTTCTTCCTTTTTCTCTGCTTCTATTTTCTCTAACAATCTAGGATGAAGACCCAAATTGAGGCCAAGATCCAATTCTTGCAGAGTCTCTTTTATTTCAGTCAAAGACTTGCGGCCAAAGTTTTTTGTTTTTAATAGATCCTCTTCAGTTTTTTGAACCAATTCATAAATTTTTTCGATGCCAGCTGCCCTGAGACAATTATTGGACCTGACTGAAAGTTCAAGATGATCTATAGATTTTGATAAAATATCCAGTTGAGAGTAATAAGGAATCTCTTTTTTTATTGTTATTTGCTCTCTTTCCATGGGTTCATCAACAACAGTAAGAAAGATAACCAGGTGGTCTCTCATTATTTTAGCTGCTTGAGCTAAAGCTTCCTGTGGAGTAACAGAGCCTGATGTCCAAATTTCCAGGTTTAACTTTTCGTAATCGATTCTTTTGCCTACCCTTGCCGCTTCGACCCTGTAGTTCACCTTTTTGATCGGAGAATGAGAAGAATCGAGGGGAATATAATCTATGCTCAAATCTCCATCGAAATTTTGATCGGCAGGAATATAACCTCTATTATTCTTAACGACCATGTCCATATCCAACTTCCCATCTTTATCGAGAGAGGCAATATGAATATCTTTATCAAGAATTTCGATATCAGGATCATGAACAATATCAGATGCTTTTGCTTCCGTCGGTCCCTTCTTTTTCAGGGTCATCATTTTTGGATCATCTCCTTCAAGCTTTAACGGAATACCTTTTAAATTCAGGATGACATCTGTCACATCTTCCACAACCCCGGGGATACTCGAGAACTCATGAAGAACACCCTGAATTCGAACAGCAGTAATGGCGGCTCCTGTTACAGAAGAAAGAAGAATCCTTCGCAGAGCGTTCCCGATTGTGACTCCATAGCCTCTTTCAAAAGGCTGGGCCGAAAAGAAGCCATATTTTTCTGTTAAAGTTTCGTAATCACATTCAAGATATTTCGGTCTCTGAAAACCTGTTTCTATCATACTTCCTCCTATTCAGGTTCCATTATTATCAATTCAATCCACGGAGGCAACAGAGATTTGAACTCTCTGGAGCTTCTGCGGCTCAGATAACAAATTATTTCGAGTAAAGCTCAACAACCAAGCGTTCTTCGACAGGAAAAGTAATATCTTCACGCGCTGGAAAAGAAAGAATTTTTGCCTCCATCTTTTCCCAATTAACCTCTATCCAGCCTGGGACAGCCTTATTTTTGTTTGATTCTACAATCGCCTTTAGCTCCTCATGCTTTATTGCTTTCTCTCTAAACGAAACGACATCACCTTTATTGACCAGATAAGATGGTACGTTGACTTTCCTTCCGTTAACTCCAAAATGACCGTGAGTAATCAGTTGCCGAGCATGGTCTCTTGAATGAGAGAATCCTATTAAAAAAACAACGCTATCCAGCCTTCTCTCCAGCATGGCCAGGAGGTTTTCTCCGGTGATGCCTCTTTTTCTCTCCGCTCGCAGAAAAAAGAGCCGAAACTGCTTCTCGGACATGCCATAATATCTTTTCAGTTTCTGTTTCTCCCTGAGCTGAAGACCGTATCCCAAGATTCTTCTCCTTGCTCTTCCGTGTTCCCCTGGAGGATAAGGTCTCCTTTCCACAGGGCATTTTTCGCTCAAACACCTGCTTCCTTTTAGAAAAAGCTTGGTTTTCTCCGCTCGACAGAGGCGACAAACCGAATCTCTGTATCTTGGCATCTTATTCTCCTTGACGGCTTCTCCTTCTAAACTCTTCTTCTCTTCCGGACGCGACAACCATTATGGGGAATTGGAGTAACATCTTTGATTGATTTTATCTCTAGGCCATTTGCTTGGAGACCCCGAATAGCTGATTCTCTCCCAGCACCCGGGCCCTTAATCCTTACATCTATATACCTGACCCCAAATTCTTTTGCTCTTGAAGATACTTCTTTAGCAGCCAACTGGGCTGCAAAAGGAGTTCCTTTCCTGGCACCCTTGAAGCCGGCTGATCCAGCGCTGGCCCAGCAAACTGTGTTCCCCTGTTGGTCTGCTATGGTAATTATTGTATTGTTGAAGGTGGACTGAATATAAGCCAAACCAAAACCTATTTCTTTCCTAACTTTCTTTTTCTTGGTCTTTCTCTTCGCTTTTGGCACTTAAAACTCCTTATGTAGCTTTTATCTTCTTTATCGCATGACCTCTAGGACCTTTTCTCGTTCGAGCATTAGTTTTTGTCCTCTGGCCTCTCAAAGGCAATCTTCTCTTATGCCGCAATCCTCGGTAACACCCAATATCGACCAACCTTTTTATATTCTGCGTAGTTTCTTTTCTCAATTCACCTTCTATTTTTTCCTGTTTCTCGAGGATTTGCCTTATTTGATTGATCTCATCCTCGCTCAAAGCTTTGACTTTTTTATCCTTATCTATCTTAGCCTTCTGGAGAATTTTATTTGACTTGGAACGACCGATACCAAAAATATAGGTCAATCCAACCTCAATCCTTTTTTCAGGAGGAAGCGTGATTCCTGCGATTCTTGCCATTTTTACCTCTATTAGCCTTGTTTTTGTTTATGCTTCGGATTTGAACAGATAACCCGAAGCGTGCCTTTCCTTTTGATTATTCGACAATTCCTGCAAATCTTTTTTATGGATGCTCTTACTTTCATTCGCTTTTTTCTTATTTGAATCGATAAGTTATTCTTCCTTTTGTTAAATCGTAAGGTGAAAGCTCAACAAGCACCTTATCTCCAGGAAGAATGCGGATAAAATGCTTCCTCATTTTTCCAGAGATATGAGCTAAAATTCTATGTTTATTGGCCAACTCAACACGGAACATGGCATTAGGCAGTGTTTCTAAGACAGTCCCTTCAGTCTCAAGGACATCCTGCTTAGGCATAATGATTCTCCTTTAAATAAGGTGCATTCTTCTTTTCTTCGTCTGACAGGCTTAAGATCTCAGGTCCTTTTTCAGTAATTGCCACTGTATGTTCATAATGAGCTGAAAGACTTCTATCCCTGGTAATAGCGGTCCAATTATCATCTAAAATCTCCACATCCCAATCTCCCATAGCTATCATCGGCTCTATGGCCAAAACCATCCCTGATTTTATCTTCGGCCCTCTTCCTGGCAGGCCAAAATTGGGAACTTGGGGTTCCTCATGGAGAGAAAGACCGATACCATGACCGACAAAAGCTCGAATAACAGAAAATCCTTGAGACTCAACATGACTCTGAATGGCGAAAGAAATATCTGATATTCTTTTTCCCGGCCTCATCTGTTCCACGCCTTTGAAAAAGGTCTCCTCAGCCGTTTCTATAAGTTTTTTTGCCCTGGGAGTGATATTCCCCACAGGATAGGTCACAGCTGCATCTCCGTAATAGCCTTCATACAGAACCCCGAAATCTATGCTGATGATATCTCCTTCACGCAGGCGCCGAGAAGAAGGAATGCCATGGACAATTTCCTCGTTGATGGATGTGCAGAGAGAGGCGGGATACCCCCGGTAGCCCTTAAAAGCCGGAACAGCATTCATCTCTTTCACTCTAACCTCAGCATACTCATCCAATTCTTTAGTTTGTACTCCTGGTGCTATCATTCTCCTTAGCTCGCTTAAAATTTTCGTCACGATCTGGTTACTCTTCTTAATAGAGCTAATTTCTTCCTGGCAGTAAATAATCATCTTGCAGCTTCCATCTCTCTTGACCTGGCTATTTCTCTGTCCAGAATAGAATATATATTTTTAGAGATAGCCTCGATCTCTCCTTCGCCGTCTATCCTAAAATAAACTTTTTTTCTCGAGTAATAATCTATAAGGGCTTCTGTCTGTTCGTGGTAAACTTTCAGGCGCTCTCTTATAACTTCTGGGGTGTCGTCCTCTCTTTGAATAAGCTCTGATCCACAAACATCGCATGTTCCTTCTTTCCTCGGATTGCGAACTAAAAGGTTATAGATAGCCCCGCAACTGGAACAAACCCTTCTTGCCGAGAGCCTTTGAATCAGAGCTTGCTCGCTTAGATGGATGTCGAACACTACTTCCGGGCGCTTTTCTTCGATCTCTTCTAGCCTTCGGGCCTGGACAACATTTCGGGGAAAACCATCCAAAATATACCCAAGCTTGTAGTCGGGCTGGAATATTTTGTGCTTTATCATCTCAATCACGATATCATCGCTAACTAATTCGCCTTGATTCATCTTGGCTTTTGCCATTTCTCCTAAAGGAGTCTTTTCCTGAACTTCGCGGCGAAGCAGATCTCCTGTGGAAATCTTAGGAAATCCATATTTTCTTTCTATAAGTTCTCCTTGAGTGCCTTTGCCACCCCCAGGCGGTCCGAGTAAGATAACTCTCATCCTCTCCTTCCTCTTATGCGGCCGCGGCGCATAAATCCATCATAGTGGCGCATGACAAGTTGTGCTTCGATCTGCTGCATTGTATCCATGGCAACTCCGACTACAATAAGAATTGATGTTCCCCCAAAATAAAATTGCACATTTAATCCTTGAGTAAACCACTGCGGCAGGTTGGCTTCTAAGAAATCTCCGACGAAAGGCAGAGTATGGACTTTAAATCCAGTGATTAAAAACTCTGGCAGAATGGCCACAGCTGCTAAATAAATAGCACCCACCAGAGTAATCCGTGAAAGGACATTATCGATAAAATCAGAAGTATTCTTGCCTGGTCTTATTCCTGGAATAAAACCACCGTATTTCCTCAGATTATCCGCAACATCAGAGGGATTGAAGATGATGGAAACATAAAAAAAAGTGAAGAAGATGATAGCAGCAATGTAGAGGAGATTGTATAAAGGCATACCCAAGCCAAACTGTTGAGCAATCTGTTGGAAAATAGGGCTTTTTACGAACCCGGCAATAGTCGCTGGAATAGTTATGACAGAGGCAGCAAAAATTATGGGAATAACTCCGCCTGTGTTGACTCTAAGCGGAAGATGTGTGCTCTGACCTCCATAAACTTTCCTTCCTACGACTCTTTTTGCATAGGAGACAGGAATTCGCCTCTGGCCACGTTCCACAAAAACAATGATAGCAATTACACCTAGCATCAATATTAAGAGAAAAATGAGTCTTAAGGGAGTCATGTTTCCCGTTTTCAAGCCAACCAGAACGTTTTGGAAGTCCCGGGGATAATTAACCACAATACCTGCAAATATAATCAAGGAAATCCCGTTTCCAATTCCCCGCTCCGAAATCTGCTCTCCTAGCCACATGACAAAGACTGTTCCAGTGGTTAATGTCAGGACCGTTAAAAATATAAATCCTGCGCCAGGATTGGGAACAATAGGCGCCCCGCTAGGGCTGCTCTGGGCCTGCAACCACAGAGCGATAGCAGAAGATTGGATGGCGCAGATAATAATGGTTCCATAACGCGTGTATTGCGTGATTTTTTTTCTACCGAGCTCTCCTTCCTTGGATAGCCTTTCTAAGTAGGGCCAAACAACCTGAAGCAACTGGAGGATGATAGAAGCACTGATATAAGGCATGATTCCCAAGGCGAAAATAGTCATCTTGGACATATTTCTCCCGGAGAAAAGATCAACAAAACCTAAAATTGTTCCTCGCTGTTGTTCCCAGAATTCTTGCAAGGCAGCCCCACTGATTCCTGGATTAGGAATCTGCCAGCCTACTCGATAGACAGCCAACAAAAGTAAGGTAAAAATGATCCTTTTTCTAAGATCAGGAATACTAAAAATGTTTCTAATACTTTCTAACATTGCTAACTCTTTATAAGAACTGCCTTTCCTCCCGCTTTCTCAATCTTCTTCAGAGCTGAGCGGGAAAATTTATGGGCGTGGACTGTTTTTGAAGAGGAAATGTCTCCTCGCCCTAAAACTTTAACAGCCTCTGATTCTTTCTTAATGAGACCCGCTGTTTTTAAATCTTTGAGTTTGACTTCCCTTTTTGTGATTTTTTCTATTTTCTCAAGGTTGACTTCCCTGTATTCTTTTCTAAATATATTGGTGAATCCTCGCTTGGGAAGCCTGCGGTGAAGAGGCATCTGCCCTCCTTCAAATCCTATCTTGCTTGAATATCCAGAAATGGACTTTTGACCCTTTGTACCGCGACCAGATGTTTTACCTCGTCCGGAACCAGGACCCCGTCCAACTCTTCGCCTTTTCTTCCTTGATCCTCTGGCAGGATGAAGATCACTCAAATTCATTTCTTGTCCAACTCCTTCACTTCTACCAAATGAGGCACTTTATTGATCATCCCCCAGATCTCAGGACAATCTTTGCGAGTGACCTCTGAATTAATCCTCCTTAGGCCTAATCCTTTCACTACTTCCCGCTGTTTTTTTGGGCGTCCGATGAGGCTTCTCACAAGTTTGACCTTTATTTGTTTCTCTGGGGCCGCAGCTTGGCGAGCTTCTGCTTTTGCTCTTGCTTTTGCTCCTTCTTTTTCTTGAGTTTTCTTGGACGTTGTCTCTTTCACTGCCATATCATTTCCTTTTCTTTGCCTCTATCTTTTGAGACTTTTTCGGGATTTTTCAGTTTCTTCAAAGCATTCATGGTAGCATGGGCCACGCTTATGGCATTATTACTACGAATTGATTTCGTCAAGATATCTTTTATTCCGGCCAACTCCATGATCACTCTTACAGCGCCGCCTGCTATCACACCAGTCCCTTTTGATGCCGGTCGAAGGACGACAACGCCTCCTCCCGCCTCTCCTCTAATATAATGGGGAATTGTTGTCTCAGACAGCGGCACTTCAATTAACTTTTTCTTGGCATCTTCTACAGCTTTTGCAATCGCTTGGGGAACCTCTCGGGCTTTCCCTTTGCCGATTCCAACCAGTCCGCCTTCATTTCCAACAGCAGCTAAGGCGGAAAAACTGAGATTCTTTCCTCCTTTGACAACCTTGGTGACTCTGCGTATCGAAATCACTTGATCCTTTAATTCAGCTTCCTCTTCTTCTTTTAATTCTTCTTCTTTTGTTTCTTTGTCAGCCACTCTTTCTTCTCCTTACTATATCCCTTTTAAAAGACAAGTCCACCCTTTCTCATGGCTTCAGCAAAGGCTTTGATACGGCCATGATAAGGATAAATTCCTCTATCAAAAATCACTCTCTCGATCTTTTTCTGCTTTAATTTCTTCACGAGCATCCCACCTAAAACCTGGCAAGCTTCCGTATTCTTAAAGTTCTTGTTCTTTCCCTTAAATTCTTTCTCTAACGTAGAGGCGGAAGCTAAAATATGGCCATTCTCGTCATCGATGACCTGCGCGTATACATAGCGGTTACTTTTGAATACGTAAACTCTTGGACGTTCGGAACTGCCTTTGATCCTCTTCCTGATTCGCTTTCTTATCCGTTCTTTAGCCATTTTCTTTACTGTAACCTTATCTTTATACACCAGCCACCACCGCCTTGCGTTCTTTCTTAATCAAGCGCTCACCAACATACCGAATCCCTTTGAGCTTATATGGATCCGGCTTGCGAAGGCTGCGGATCTCCTCTGAGATTTGGCCGACTTGCTGTTTGTCTATTCCGCTCACAGTGATTAAAGTCGATTTTTCTAAAACAATCTCAATACCTGCAGGTATCTTGTACACTATGGGCTTGGAATAGCCTAAACTCAATTCAAGCCTCCCTTTGTCGAGCTTAGCTCTATAACCGACTCCCACTATTTCCAGCTTCTTTGAAAAACCTGTAGAGACACCTACAGTGGCATTAAAAGCCAAACTCCGGCTCAAGCCATGAAAAGATCGCTGCTCCTTGGAATCATCCGATCTCAGCAGGGTGAGCTCATTGTTCTCAAGTTCGGCTTTTATTCCAGGAAACAAGGGCGAGGAAAGCTTTCCTTTAGGCCCTTCAAATTCGATCTTTTCTGGCAAAATATTAACCTTAACTCCATCTGGTAAGGCAATAGGTTGTTTTCCTACTCGAGACATTTTTAGATTCCCTCTCTTTCTATACTTACCAGATATAACATATAACTTCTCCTCCAACTCCAAGTTCCTCACATTTTTTCCCAGTGGCAATTCCTTCAGACGTAGATAGGATCACTATCCCCATGCCACCGAGAATCTTGGGTATGGAGCCTTTGTTGCAATATATTCTGCAGCCTGGCCGGCTGGCTCTTCTGAGCCCAGATATGACGCTCTCGTTCTCATCAGTGTACTTGAGGGTAACGTTTAAAATCCCTTGCTTGTTATCTTCAATGACCTTAAAGTTATTAATATATCCCTCATCCTTTAAAATTTTTGCTATCTCGGTCTTCATACGAGAAGAAGGGATATTCACATCTTTTTTCTTGACTCTTAGAGCATTTCTTATCCTGGTTAGCATATCAGCAACAGGGTCTGTTAAACTCATAATCTCATCCTTTCCAAAATATTACCATGATGCTTTCACAATTCCAGGTATTTCGCCTTTTAAAGCCAGCTCCCGAAAGCATAATCGACACATATCAAATTTCCTGTAATATCCTTTGGACCGTCCGCATATTCGACAGCGTTTTTTTCTCCTTGTAGAGTACTTCGGTTCTCTCAAGTATTTCGCCATGGATGAAATTCTAGACATCTTTCCTTCCTTATCATGCCTCTCCAAAAGGCATTCCTAGCTTTTCCAATAAGGCAGTTGCGGCTTTATCGCTCCCCGCAGAGGTGACGATAGTAATATTCATCCCTCGCGGCCTTTCCACTTTTGTATAGTCTATCTCGGGGAAAACAAGTTGATCTTTCATGCCAAGAGTATAATTTCCTCTGCCATCAAAAGACCTGCGAGAAACACCCCTGAAATCCCTGACGCGGGGGAGCACAATATTGACTAAACGGTCAAAAAACTCATACATTCGTCTTCCTCGCAGAGTGACGTAACAGGCAATGGCATGCCCTTTGCGAAGCTTAAAAGATGAAATAGATTTTTTTGCTCTTCCTGTTGCAGCCCACTGGCCCGTGATGAAGCTCAATTCCTTTTTTGCCGTATCCAAAAATTTAATATTCTGGATAGCATCTCCCACGCCTACGTTTAAAACGATTTTTTCCAATCGCGGTACGGCCATCTTATTTTTTATAGAAAACTCCTTCTGAAGCGCTGGAATAACCTCTTTTTTGTATTTTTCGTAAAGACGACTCATAAACCTTTCCTCATTTTTGCTTTTCTAAATCTGCATCACACTTACTGCAAAGTCTGATTTTGCTTCCGTCCTCTAATATCCTTTTCTTTACTCTCACGCCTTGACCGCATTCAGAGCAATAGAGCATTAAATTGGAAACTTGAATGGGAGCCTCTCTCTCCATAATCCCTCCCGAAATGTTTTTACTCCGATCAGGACGAATAAACTCTTTGACAAAATTGATTTTTTCCACAATCGCTCTTCTTTTCTCAGGAATGACTTTTAATATTTTCCCAGTCTTTCCTCGGTCTTTTCCTTTGATGACAACGACGACATCATTTTTTTTCAGGGTGATCGTATTCATTAAATAACCTCCGGGGCAAGGGAAACAATCTTCATAAATCTCTTCTCTCTCAGTTCTCTTCCGACCGGCCCAAAAACCCGAGTCCCAACAGGTTCTCCCTGCCGGTCAATTATAACTGCTGCGTTATCATCAAATCGGATATGAGAACCATCTCCGCGTCGGATCTCTTTCTTTGTACGAACTATGACAGCTCTAACGACCTTTCCCTTCTCAATCTTGCTTTCAGGTTCCGCCTCTTTAACCGTGGCTGAAATCACATCTCCGATACTTGCTGTCTTCCCTACTCCTCCTCCCAAAGGGGTGATACACAAAATACTCCGTGCACCGGAATTATCGGCAACCCTGAGTCTAGTTTCCGTTTGGATCATTCTTTCATTTCCTCAATCTCTTTTTCTGTCTCGCTGGGAGATAATCCCACTATTTCCTGAATTCGCCATCTTTTTCTTTTGCTTAAAGGTCTTGTCTCTATGATTTTAACCATATCTCCGACTTTGCACTTCTCATACTCATCATGAGCAAGAAATTTTTTCCTCTTTTTGATGATTTTCTTATATAAAGGATGCCTTACAGGTCGCTCAACAAGCACAGTAACTGTCTTTTTCGCCTTATTACTGACAACAACGCCAATTTTTATAGTTTTTCTTGCTTGAATGCTTTCCATTCTTTACTTCTTTCCTTTTTTATTTTCTCCTATTATAGTCTTTATCCTGGCTATATCCTTCTTTATACTTTTGAGCTTCATTGCATTTTCTAATTGTCCTAATGCATGTTGGAATTTGAGTTTAAAAAGCTGATCTTTCAATTCAGCCTCTTTTCTTTCCAACTCTTCTTCTGACAACTCTCTTAATTCTCTTGCCTTCATCTCAATTCTCTGCTCTCTCTTGAAACAAACCTGGTCCTTATCGGAAGTTTGTGGGCAGCCAGCCTCATAGCTTCTCTGGCCGCGCTTTCAGAGACTCCTTCTAGCTCATATATTATCTTTCCTGGTGTAATTACATCTACCCAAAACTCAGGATCTCCTTTGCCTTTTCCCATCCTCACCTCTGTTGGCTTCTTAGTGACTGGCTTCCAGGGAAAAGCTCTAATCCAAAGTTTCCCTTTCCTCTTGACATAGCGAGTAATGGCGATTCGACCAGCTTCAAGCTGGCGCGCAGTGAGCCAACACGGTTCTAGAGCTTGAAGACCAAATTCTCCAAAAGAGAGATCTGCTCCCCGAAGTGCTTTTCCCCTGGTTCGTCCTCTCTGGTGCTTTCTGTATTTGACCTTTTTTGGCATCAGCATGGTTAAATCTCCTCTATCTCAGCCGTCTGGGACGTAATTTTCGCTTTTTCTACATCTCCTCTATAAATCCAGACCTTTATGCCTATCTGGCCATAGGTAGTGAAAGCCTCGGTGAAACCATAGTCAATATCTGCTCTCAAAGTCTGAAGGGGCAATTGACCTTTTAGATACCACTCAGAACGGGCAATCTCAACTCCTCCCAACCTGCCTGAACACATTACTTTAATCCCTTTTGCTCCCATTTTCAACGCCATATCCACTGCTCTCCTCATGGCCCTTCGATAAGCTATGCGCTTCTCAAGCTGGATAGCTACTCCTTCAGCAACCAATAAGGCAGAGAGCTCAGGTTTATCCACCTCTCTGATATCAATGTATACCTCTTTCTTAACAATATCCTGAAGTATGGATTTGAGGTTTTCAATCTCTTTTCCACCCCGACCTATGACGATGCCTGGTCGAGCTGTTTGGATAATGATCCTGACTTTTGGACCCACTCGCTCTACACCCACTTCAGAGATTCCTGCATGATAGTATCTCTCTTTAATGAGTTTCTTCATTTTTAAATCTTCATGAATCAAGCGGCCATATTCTGCTCCTTTAGAGAACCAGCGGGAACTCCATTGTTTATTAAATCCCAGTCGAAATCCCAAAGGATGTGTTTTCTGTCCCACTTACGCTCTCCCTTTTCTTTCTTCTAATGAAATTTGGATATGACTTGTCCTTTTCAAAATCCTGGCAGCTCTTCCCATAGGAGCAGCTCTGAACCTCTTCATCTGAGGCCCCTGATCGACGAAGATCTTTGATATATAAAGATTATCCACATCGACATTCGGAACTTTTTGTTGAGCATTGGCAATAGCAGACTTGAGAACTTTTTCAACTATGGAGCTTGCTTTCTTTTTCTTTGAAAAACGGAGAATTGTCAAAGCTTCCCCTACATACCTCTCCCTGATTAAGTCTGCTACCAATTGACACTTCTGCGGCGCAATCCTGATATATTTGCTGACCGCTCGAGAGATAATATCTTGTTCTTCCACTTTATTTTCTCATCCTTATTGTTCGTGCTGTTTTTGACGTATGACCTTTAAAAGTTCTAGTTGGCGAAAATTCTCCTAATTTATGCCCAACCATATTCTCACTTATGAAAACTGGAATGAATTTTCTTCCGTTATGGACAGCAATAGTCAGTCCTACCATTTCTGGTATAATCGTTGAACGGCGAGACCATGTCTTTATTACTTTTCTTTTTTCTCCCTTCGTCTCTAAAGCATGAATCTTTTTCATTAGTTTAGCATCTATATAGGGACCTTTTTTCAAAGACCTGCCCATAACTATTTACTCCTTCTCCTTATAATAAAAGATTGGGTTCTCTTGTTTTTCCTGGTCTTGTATCCCTTTGTGGGTTTACCGGTTGGAGTCACAGGATTTCGGCCGCCTTTCGCCTTTCCTTCTCCCCCACCATGGGGATGATCAACAGGATTCATGGCTGTTCCCCGGACTGAAGGTCTCTTGCCCTTCCATCTGTTTCGCCCTGCTTTTCCGATAGATATGTTCTGGTAATCCAGGTTTCCAATCTGACCGATAGTTGCCCGACAATCCAAATGAACCTTTCTGATCTCTGTAGAAGGCAGTCTAATCTGGGCATATTTTCCCTCTTTCGCTAAAACCTGAGCTCCTGTACCTGCTGATCTTGCCAGCTGCCCTCCCTTGTTTTTTCTTAATTCGATGTTATGAATAACCGTTCCCAGGGGAATGGCCCTCAGAGGCATAGTATTTCCAGGCGAAATATCCACCTGTTTATCCGCAGAGATAACAGTTTGCCCGACTTTCAAATCCAAAGGTGCTAAAATGTATCGTTTTTCACCGTCTTTATATTTTATGAGAGATATAAAAGCCGAGCGGTTTGGATCATACTCGATAGTATCCACGACACCCGGAACTCCAATCTTATCTCTTTTAAAGTCAATAATGCGGTACAATCTTTTGTGTCCGCCTCCGCGACGACGAATAGATATGTGCCCTCGCGAGTTTCTCCCCCCCGATTTAGAAAGAGATTTAACAAGAGGCTTATGCGGCCGGCGTGTAGTCAACTCCTTAAAAGTGAGCCCAGTCTTCTGACGCAAGCTGGATGTTGAAGGTCTGTAGGTTTTTATTCCCATTTAAACAGCCTCAAAATATTCAATCATTTTTTCGCCTTCTTTAAGCTTTATATAGGCTTTCTTCCAGTCTTTCTTTCTGCCTTCACTCCGGCCAACTCTTCTCTTCTTGCCTCTTTTGTTCTGGATACGAACTCTTTCTACCTTTATTTTAAATAGCTGCTCAGCAGCTTTTTTTATTTCACTTTTATTAGCTCTTGGATCCACTTCAAAACAAACTTCTCTGTTTTTCTCCTTTAGCCATGTGCTCTTCTCTGTTATAACAGGTCTAATAATGATCTTATAGGGATCCCTCATAACTTCAATTTCTCCATTAAGGATTCAAAGGCACTTTGGGTAAAAACTAGCCAATTATAGTTCAAAACATCATAAACATTGACTTGATTGTAATCGACAGCTTTTATTTTTGGGATATTCCGCAAAGAAAGAAACAAATTCTTGTTTTTATGCTGATCAACGATCAAAGCTGAATCCAATTTTAGTATCTCTAAGAGCCTTGTTCCTTCCTTTGTCTTGGGTTCCTTAAAGTCCAATGCCTTAAGGACAAGCATCTTTTTCTCTGCAAACTTCATGGACAAGGCTGATTTCAAGGCATTTCTTTTTACTTTCTTCGGTAAGTTATAATAATAGCTTCTTGGTTTAGGGCCAAAGGTTATTCCGCCCTTCCTCCAGATAGGCGAACGCAAACTCCCCGCTCTCGACCTTCCTGTTCCTTTCTGTCTCCAAGGTTTACGTCCTCCTCCTCTCACTTCTGACCTGGTCTTTGTTGAAGCTGAGCCTTGTCTTTGATTCGCCCGGTAGTTCACAACTGCTTCATAGAGTAGATGCTCTTTGACCGGATAAGTAAAGACTTCCTTCGGAGCGTTAATTTCGCTGATTCCTTTTCCGCTCTGGTTTAAAACTTTGATTTTACTCATCTTTTACTCTTTCTTTTCCTTTTCTGAAGAATCAGGTTGGGAGGATTCTGGCTTGGCCTGCTCAGATTCCTTAGGCTTTTCAGGAGCAGGTCTTTCAGGCTCCTCAGCCTCTGGCTTTTCGGGCTTAGGTTCTTCAGCTTGCTCTGGAGTTGGCTTCTCAGGTTCCTCAATTTCTGGTTCCTTAGGCTTAGGTTCCTTGGGTTCCTCAGGAGTAGGTTTTTCAGGCTCCTCAGCCGCAGGCTTCTTGGCCTCAACCTGTTCGGTCTTAGCTTCTTCAGGTTTGCGGGGCTCAGGTTTGGCCTCTTCGGGTTTGGGTTTCTCAGGTACAGACTGTTCTACTTTGATTTGATCAGTTATGGGGGACTCAGGATCAAAGTTTGCCTTTTTTATCAAAAGATAGCCTCCGCTTGCTCCAGGAACAGCTCCCTTAACAACCAGGAGGTTATTTTCTTTATCAGCTTGGATAACCTTTAAGTTCCTCACTGTAACTCTCCTGTTTCCCATATGACCGGGAAGTTTTTTTCCCTTCGTTACACGGGAAGGAAAAGCAGAAGCCCCTACAGAACCGGGTGCCCTATGAAACATAGATCCATGGCTGGCCTTGCCACCATGATATCCCCAACGTTTCACTACGCCAGCAAAGCCTTTTCCTTTGCTCACTCCTACTACATGAACTTTCTCTCCTACTTGGAAAATATCCACAAAAAACTGATCTCCTTCTTTTACTTCTCCCTTTTCAGCGAATTGAAATTCCCTCAGGATTTTCACCGGAGGAGTACCAGACTTTTCATAGTGCCCCAGTAAAGGCTTTGTCGTCCTTTTCCTGCTTTTCTCTTCTATAAGGCCCAATTGGAGAGCTGAATAACCATTTTTTTCTTTGGTCTTTTTCTGGATGACAGTGCAAGGCCCGACCTTTATTACAGTGATAGGAGCCACGTTTCCGTTTTCATCAAAAATCTGGGTCATTCCAATCTTTTTCCCGATCAGACCCTCTATCATTTCTATTCTCCTCCGGTCCCAAAGGCCTGAATTTCTACATCAATCCCGGCTGGTAAGTCCAACTTCTGAAGTTCTTCAATAGTCTCATTATTGTATTCGCTTATGTCTATTATCCTCTTGTGGATTCTCATCTCAAAGTGCTCTCTCGACCTTTTGTCCACATGAGGAGAGCGAAGAACACAAATCCTATGAATTCGCGTCGGGAGAGGTGTTGGGCCAGAGATCGTGGCTCCGGTTCTCTTGGCCTTGAAAACAATATCTTTCACAGACTGGTCCAGTAGCCGATGGTCAAAAGATTGAAGTCTTATTCTAATTTTCTCCATTTCTTCTTTTTTTTAGCTCTCCTCTTACATTATATATCTCATTTATTTATATTCTCAATTTCTCATGAATATTCTTTTAAAAATGCGGGCTTGATGAATCAAGCCTCTACAAATAACAGCTCCTTTCTTTTCTTTTTTCATTCTTATCTATTCATAAGGTGGGCTTGATGAATCAAGCCCCTACACTCAATCAATACTGTGGGCTTGATGAATCAAACCCCTTCCTACCTAGTCTAAAATATCAGTAACCGAGCCTGCTCCTACTGTCCGGCCTCCCTCTCTTATCGCAAACCTCAACCCCTTCTCCATCGCCACGTCTGCTATCAATTCTATCTCCAAATTCACATTGTCACCAGGCATTACCATCTCTACCCCTGACGGTAACTTCACCGACCCCGTCACATCCGTCGTCCGAAAATAAAACTGCGGCCTGTACCCCGTGAAAAACGGCGTGTGCCGCCCTCCTTCCTCCTTCTTCAACGCGTATATCTCAGCCTTAAAACGATGATGCGGCGTTATCGACCCAGGCGCCGCCAACACCATCCCCCGCTCTACCTCATCCTTGTCCGTCCCCCTCAATAACACTCCTATGTTGTCTCCTGCTTGACCCTCATCCAATATCTTGCGAAACATCTCTACCCCTGTCACTACTCGCTTCCGCGTCTCTCCAAATCCCACTATCTCTATCTCCTCTCCTACCTTCACCTTCCCTCGCTCAACTCTTCCCGTCACTACCGTCCCCCGTCCGCTTATCGTAAATATGTCCTCCATCGGCATCAAAAACGGCTGATCAACCAACCTCACAGGCTCCGGTATGTGGGCGTCCACTGCCTCCAATAAATCCACCACTGGCTTGTTTACCTCAGCCGCCGGATCCCCATCCGACTCCATCGACTTCAACGCACTACCCCGTATAACCGGTATCTTGTCCCCAGGAAACTCGTACTTCGTCAACAACTCCCTCACCTCTAACTCAACTAAATCCAGTATCTCCGCATCATCCACCAAATCTACCTTGTTCATAAACACCACTATCGCTGGGACATTCACCTGACGCGCCAACAGTATGTGCTCCCGCGTCTGCGGCATCGGCCCATCATCCGCTGCTACCACCAATATCGCCCCATCCATCTGCGCCGCCCCAGTCACCATGTTCTTTATGTAATCCGCATGACCAGGACAATCTATGTGCGCATAATGCCGGTTCTTCGTCTCATACTCTATGTGCGCTATCTGGATCGTTAACCCCCTCTCCTTCTCCTCAGGCGCATTGTCTATCTGATCAAACTCTATATACTCTACCTTCCCCTCCATCTCCTTGTGCAGTATCTTCGTTATCGCCGAAGTCAAGGTCGTCTTGCCATGATCCACATGCCCTATCGTCCCTATGTTTAAATGCGGCTTCGTCCTCTCAAATTTTGC
>JABAOH010049069.1_pt1 | contig 22332 bp, 24 predicted proteins | sample 7062181 | NCBI WGS metagenome assembly JABAOH01 (sample SAMN14538630, study PRJNA623070) | marine sediment metagenome | biome: marine biome [ENVO:00000428]; feature: marine pelagic biome [ENVO:01000023]; material: deep marine sediment [ENVO:00002113]; isolation source: pool of 5 deep marine... | reverse complement strand
CCGCCCCGCACGGCGGCCGCCACGACTATCGCCACGAGCCAACCGACCACCAGGATGATCAACGCACCCATCAGGTTGGGAATGTACGCGCCGACTAGTCGGGTGATTTGATTGAACATCTCTTCCATTGTTGCACCTCCCTTCCCTCATCGGCCTACGTTAAAGGACAAACAATCCCCCCTTCCTACGCATGTTTCCAGATCAGACGGAGGCGCCGCAAAGATAATACGTTCAAAGCATGCCTATGAAGAAAGACTTGAAGTATTTCTTAACGAAAGCAGACATTCTGATGGAGCGGCCCAATAGGAGGTCCCTTTTTGGGTTCGACGGTAAGACGAGGCTGGTACTTCACCTATTCAATACTCTTTATGGATTCCTATATCACGGTGATCCAGTTGAACGGTACCTCGTCATCTGGATGCAATGTATCGCAGGCCCGTGCCGTTTTTCAACAACTCTTATAAGCTGTATCTAATCTCTTGGGGGGGCGGTGCGTCCTCCTGCAAAGTCGGAGCTGAGGGGTACTCCAAGGCATGCATTTTGCACAAAATATACGATAGATTCTTCATGGTACGGGGGTGGCCAGACGTGGGAAAAATTGGCTGGTCCATCGGACTTTTGTTGCTCATCCTTTGGCTCGTCCCTGGGGCAGCGCTTGGGACCCAAGAGGTTCTCATCGTCGATTTTGGTCAAGGTAGAGACGGCCTCCCCCGGGGATGGGAGCTCACAAAAAAGGAAGGAGAGGCAGACTTCGCCCTCGTCATGGATGGCAGCGGCCCGGTGCTCAGGCTCCGGAGCAATTCGTCCTCCTTTGCCATTCAAAAGGAGGTCGACATAGACCTAAAGAAGACTCCGTACCTCGTGTGGCAGTGGAAGGTCACCGAGTTACCGAGGCAGGGTGATTTCCGCCAGCGGGCGAGGGATGATCAGGCCGCCCAACTCTTGGTGATGTTTTCGGAGGATGTTTTACGAACCGAGGTTATTGCTTACATTTGGGACAGCACCGCTCCGAAGGGGACCATGGGAGAGTCGCCCTTTCCCTCCGTTTTTCCGTTCTTGCGCATTCGAGCGGTGGTGGTCGAATCTGGCGACGCGGAAACGGGAAAGTGGATTACGGAGACGCGGAACGTGGTCGAGGATTACAAAAAATTCTTTGGGACTGCCCCCGACACTGTCTCTGGAATCCGAATCCAGATTAATACCCAGCACACCAATTCTCTGGCGGAGTCCTATTGGAGGTTCCTGACGTTTAAGGCACAGCCCTGATCACGCGGTTCCCGGGAATCCCCGATATCTCCGTCTCGGCCGTCTTACCCACCGCTCTGTCTGACAAAGGTGAACCGCAGGTTCGTGAGGATCTGCTGAAGTTCGTCCCGCTCGGGCGGCGCCGCACTGGGGCTGAGTTGCTCAATGAGTGCCGCCAAGCAGTCAATGGCGAGCCGGGCGTGAGGCAAATCTTGTGTAACGAGATGGGTCGCAGGGTTCGGGATCAAGCCCATGTGGATTAAGGCCCGCGTCTGCAGTTCGGCGATGAAAATACGCACGAGGTCAGGGGTCGGGAAGAATTCGGTCGGCGGGGTTTCGGCCGTCCTTTCCTCTTGGGACTCCGGTGCCTGCCCGGACTCCTGAGCATTCTCCGGACCCATCCTCCGTCGGTCCGTTACCCGAAAGCTGGGTTCTTCTTCGCTAGGGGGTTTGTTCGGCACGGACATCACCTCCTCTCAGATGATCCTGCGTCTCTCGACACCTCACGTCGAGCACGGCTACTCGCCGATGATCTTGATCAGAACTCGTTTCCGCCGCCGGCCGTCGAACTCTCCATAGAAAATCTGCTCCCAGGGCCCAAAATCGAGCTTCCCGTTGGTCACGGCCACGACGACCTCCCGACCCATGATCTGCCGCTTCAGATGGGCATCGCCGTTATCCTCGCCGGTCCGGTTGTGGCGATACTGCGCCACCGGCTCATGGGGGGCAAGACGTTCCAGAAAGTCATCGTAATCCTGGATGAGGCCTGATTCATCGTCGTTGATATAGACGCTTGCGGTGATGTGCATGGCATTCACCAAGCACAGCCCCTCCCGGATACCACTCTTTTTCAAGGTGGCCTCTACCTGGGGGGTGATATTGATATACGCCCGTCGGGTCTTGGTCTCAAACCAGAGCTCTTCTCGATGCGATTTCATGGGATCTCCTCTGCTACGTAGAGCGCAGTCGACAGCCAGCAGTCCGCAGTCCGCAATCATCATTTCGGATTTGAGACTTCGAGTCGTGAGCGGTTCGACCGTGAGCTCACCATCGAACGGTTCGACCGAGCGGTTCGACGTTGCTCACCGCCCTGAGCATGTCGAAGGGCTCACCGTCGAGGCCCTCAGTCAAACGATTATGGGTTTCGGAATTTCCAAGTATACGCTTGTCTTTCAATCCGAAATTCGAAATTCGCAATCCGAATTCTGGTACCGATAGCCGCTCGCTGTTTGCTGACTACGCCGTTTCCACAGCTTGAGCGATCAGGTCTCCCATCTGTTGAGTCCCGACCAATTGAGTATCTGGTTGCTTGAGATCTGGGGTCCGGTACCCCTGGTCCAATACGCTCCCAACCCCAGCCTCAATTGTGGTCGCCGCCGCTTCGTGTCTGAGGGAATAGCGCATGAGCAGGGCGACGGAGAGAATGGTTCCAACGGGGTTGGCCTGGCCCGACCCGACCAGGTCAGGGGCCGTCCCGTGGATCGGCTCATAGAGACCCACCGTGGGCCCCAGGCTGGCGGAAGGAATCAGGCCGATAGAGCCGGCGATCACGGCTGCTTCATCGGAAAGAATGTCGCCGAACATGTTCTCGGTAACGATCACGTCGAACTGGCGCGGGTTGCGGATCAACTGCATCGCGCAGTTATCGACATACATGTGTTCGAGGCTCACCTGGGGGAATTCCTCCGCCACCTGCAGGAGTACCCGCCGCCAGAGCTGAGAGCTCATCAGCACGTTGGCCTTGTCGACCGAAGTGACCTTGTTGCTCCGTCCCTCGGCTGCCTGAAAGGCGAGTCGCGCAATTCGGGCAATCTCAGGGGTCGTATAGCTTAAAGTATCCACCGCCCGTTCGTCCTCTCCTTGCCTCTCGATCCCGCGAGGGGATCCGTAATAAAGACCACTCGATAATTCCCGGAAGATCACGAGATCGGTCCCCTCGATTACGCTCCTTTTGAGGGGGGAGGCCTCAAGGAGGGGAGGAAAAAGGCGCACGGGCCGCAGGTTGGCATAGAGCTGGAGGGCCCTTCGGAGTTGGAGGAGCCCCTGCTCGGGCCGCTTAACCGAAGGGAGGAAGTCCCACTTGGGGCCTCCGACTGCTCCGAGCAGGATAGCGTGCGCTTCCCTGCACAGGCGAAGGGTCTCTGTGGGAAGGGGATCACCGGTAGCATCGATTGCCACACCACCCAGGAGCGCTTCCTGAAAGTCGAGGGAAATCTTGGTCCTCCGGGCGGCGGCCCTGAGAACCTTCAACCCCTCGTCCACTACTTCGGGGCCAATGCCATCCCCCCGCAGGATAACGATTTTAGCCATCTCACTCCTCGATGGGTGATTGTCCGATCGTTGAACGGTCCCTTCGGTCACCGGAACGTCCGACAGGAACGGGCGATGCCCCACGGTTACAAATGATCCCAAGCCCCGCAGCTACCATAATTAGTACAGGGAGTCAAGGGTAACCCCCTTTCTCCCTTGCCCTCTATCTTTGCATTTGTTATGGTGATGGAACAGTATTGCCAAGGGGATGAAACTTACCTCTGCGGAATTTGTGGGCAGTGCAACCGGTCCACGGGACTTTCCTCGGGACCGGCAGCCGGAGATCGCCTTTGCCGGTCGCTCGAACGTGGGGAAATCCTCCTTGCTTAATCGGCTCCTCGGTCGGCGGAGGTTGGCTCGAGTCTCCAGGACGCCCGGGCGGACCCAAACAATCAATTTTTACTGGATTAACGGCGCCTTCTATTTTGTGGACCTCCCGGGGTACGGATACGCGAAAGTCGCGGAGCGGATGCGACGGTCCTGGGCGCCCATGGTCGAAGGATACCTGCGGACTCGAGCGGTCCTCAGGGCGGTGGTCATGATCGTGGATGCCCGCCACCCCCCCAGCCCCTTGGACCAGGAGATGCGGGCGTGGCTTCAGGCGGCTCGCATTCCTCATCTCGTGGTGTTGACGAAGGTAGACAAGGTCAAGCGGGGGGCCCGACGTCGGGCTCGGGAGGGTTCGGCGGCGGTCCTGGGGATGCGAGATCCGGAAAACCTCCTCCTCTTTTCCGCGGTGACCGGAGAGGGGGAACGTGAGCTGTGGCAGCACCTGGCACAGTATCTGCACCGATCAGGCCATGGTGTCCGTTGACTTGAGAGAGACCCGAGGCTGCGAAGGGATCAATGAAATCGACCAATAGGAATCCGCGACTCATTATTGCTCTGATCTTGGTCTTCTCGCTGCAGCAGGGATGTGCCTCTGTGAATGGCTCTGTTTCCACCGCTGCGTCCATGCCGCACAAGGCGGAGTCCGGAGTCCGTGAGGAGCCCGCGCCTTCAGGGAAGATCCCGGCGGCAGCGGAGGCGGCCTACTACCAGTTTCTGCTGGGGAGCTTGGCGGAGAGCCAAGGTGATATTGGCGCCGCCCTCCGGCACTACGAGCAGGCCTTGGATTTGGATCCTGACTCCCTGGCCATTCGGCTAAGCATCGCAAACCTCCATATGCAACGTGGCACGTATCAGGAAGCGATCACCCTCGCCGAAGAAATTCTCTCTCTCGATCCCAGGAATGTCGAGGCGCATCTGCTTCTGGCCACGGCCTACGAGAATATCCGCAATGGCCGAACGGCCGAGCGGTACTATCGGGACTTGTTGCGCCTTCAACCGGATCGGGCGGATGTCTATGTTCAGCTGGGGAATCTTTACTCGAAGACAACGAGGTACGAGGAGGCCATAGAGGCGTACCGGAAGGCGATGGCCATCAACCCAGACCTCTACCAGGCCAGATACAATTTGGCCCGGGTCCTCCTGGAAACCAAACAGGTGGACGAAGCGATTTCTCACCTCGAAGGGATTCTGGAACTTCGGGCCGGCTTTGACCAGGCAAGCCTGCTCCTTGGCCTGACCTATGAGCAGTTGGGACGATGGGAGCACGCGCGCGAGGTGTACCGCAGAGCCCTGCACGAAGACCCCTCGAACCGAGGTTTTCGTGAGCGGCTGGCTGAGACGTATTTGCGGACAGGGGATCTGGATGGGGCGCTCGCAGAGTTTCGTCGGATTGCCGCCGATCAACCCGAGGATCTTGCCCATCAGAATCGGATCGGCCTTCTGTTGATCGAGATGCGAAGGTACAAGGAGGCACAGCAGTCTTTGGAAGAGGTGCTTGCCGTGGACCAGGACAACCGGCAGGCTCGCTTCTACCTGGCCATCAGTCTAGAAGGGCAGCAAAAGTATGAGGAGGCTCTCGCAGAGCTCACGAAGATCCCTCCCCGGGAAAAGGAAGACGCAGAAGTCCTCATCCACAAAGGGTTTGTCTTGGGACATCTCAACCAGTTGGATGAGGCCCTGGCTGCTTTTCAGGAGGCCGCGCGTCTCAATCCGGAGAATGGGAACGCGCGCTACCTTGTGGGGGTGACCCATCTTCGTCGCAGGGAGTACGACGAGGCAACCGAGGTTTTGGAAGAAGCGGTGCTTTTGAACCCGACCAATGCCAATTACCATTACCAGCTCGGGGCGGCCTACGAGCGGACCCGCCAAATGGATAAGGCGGAGCAGTCCTTTCGCCGGACGCTGAAAGTGGATCCCAAACATGCCGATGCCTACAACTATCTCGGGTATATGTTCGCTGAGGAAGGAATCCGTTTGGAGGAGTCACTGGCCCTGATCAAGAAGGCCCTTGAACTCGAGCCAGATAACGGGGCCTTTGTGGATAGCCTCGGGTGGGCTTACTATAAGCTGGGGCGGTTGGACGAGGCCCTGCGCGAGCTTCAGCGAGCGATCACGCTGGTACGGGAAGAAGACCCGACTATCCGCGAGCACCTCGGGGATGTCTTTTTTCAGAAAGGGATGATTCCAGAGGCCGTTGAGCAGTGGGAGCGCTCGCTTGAGCTCGACGACACGAATGTAAAGTTGAAGGAGAAACTTCAGCGGGCCCGTAGCGTCCTGCTTCACGGCAAGCAATGATCTTTTCGAGGCGTTGTGCGCTCGGGTGGGTCCTGGTGGCGGGAATCTCCCTGGCTGGATGCGTGAGCCTCCCTCCTCCCCGAGAGGCCGGTCACCCGGTTTCCGTTGAGGAGCGGGAAGCACTTGTCGCCCGGCTTCAAATCCGCGAGGGCAAGATCCGTTCTCTCCGGGGCATCGCGGCGGTCGAGGTCAGCCTAGACGAGGAAGGACGGCGGTATCGGCAAGCGCTGGCCCTGCGGAGTGACGGCCGCTTCCGCCTGGAGACGCTGGGTGCGTTCGGTCTACCGGTTCTCATCATCGCCTCCGATGGGAAACGAGTCGTTGTCCACAGTGCATCGGATCAGGACCGCATCGCACCGGGCGGATGTCAGCTGATCAACCGCCTCCTCGGTCTGAAGCTCCCTCCCACGGCTCTTGTCCGGCTGCTCACTGGCCTCCCCCCCCAACCCATCGTCCCGTCCTCTTTCGTGTCTTACGTTCCGGGGCGTCGGGCATATCTGTTCGAGGGCGAGTATACCGATTCGGTCCAGCGGCTTTACATGGACCCCGCCGGGACGCTCCTGGGTGGGGAACTCTGGAAAGGTCGCCAGGGGCTTCGGTTCGCTTTCCGCGCGACCCGCGAGCTGGAGGGGATCTCTGTTCCTACGGACATAACCCTCACACAGGTCCGTAAGCCCGTGAGCATCACGGTGACCTACCAGACGATCGACATCAATCCGATCCTCGCCGATCGCCTCTTCTCACTCCCCCTCTCCACTCCGGCACAAAACGGGGGCTGCTGATCCGTTGATGGGACTTAGCCTTTGGGCACCAGCCAAGGTCAATCTCTTTTTGGAGGTCCTGCGGAAAAGGGCCGACGGGTATCATGAGATCCGGACCGTGCTGCAGCACGTGGATCTGTGCGACGAGATCGGGATCATTGGGGGGGAGCAGGGGATCTCCGTGGAGTCGGCCGGTCTTTCCGTCCCGGGGGGGGAAGAGAATCTGGCTTACCGGGCTGCAGCCCTTTTCCTGAAGACGACCGGCATCCGCGCCGGCGTCCGAATCCAGATCGTCAAGCGCATCCCGCTTGGGGCGGGACTCGGCGGCGGGAGCAGCGATGCCGCCACCACCCTCTGGGGGCTGAATCGCCTCTTCCAGGCTGGCCTCCCCCGTGAAAGACTGGAACAGCTGGGCACGCAGCTAGGATCGGACGTCCCCTTTTTTTTCGGTGGCCCCAGCGCGTGGACGTCTGGAAGAGGTGAAGAGCTTCATCCTCTTCCTCCGTTTCCTCCCTCCTGGTTGGTGATCATGTTTCCCGGTTTCCCGGTCCCGACTGCCTGGGCGTATGCCAATTTGGAATTGACAGGGGAAGACAAAAGCATTAGGGTAATAACGGCTGCGGAGCAAGGGAACTATGAACCTCTTCTTGCTTCGTCGTGGAATCGTTTTGAAGAAGTCGTCTTCCGCCGTTACCCTGCTCTAAAGCAACTCAAGGAGTCCCTGGAGGCCTGGGGTGCCCGGCCGGCCCTCATGACCGGCAGCGGCTCGGCAGTTTTTGGTCGGGCGCGAGACCGAGAGGAAGCGGAGGGATGGGCGGCACGTCTCAGGGAGAAGGGATGCACGGTCTTTGTGGTCCAGACCGTGTCTCGTCCCCCCTTCGGTCCCGGGGGAATCGGGGAGGTGGGGCCAGAACGACCACCTTGCTGAAGAGGAGCGAGGGGATGAGCTTGTCGCAGAGGTGAAAGCTCATCCCCCAATTTTTTGCGAGCGGCATCTGTGCGAGGGGGTCGGGTGCGGGGTCGGCTAATGGTAGGCCGCCAGACTTTGGATCTGGCTGTCCAGGTTCGAATCCTGGCCCCGCAGCCATCACGCAGAGGGAGGGGACAGTGATCCGAATGATCCTTTTTTCTGGCAATGCCAATCGGAAATTGGCGCAGGAGATCGCCGAGTATCTGGGAAGACCCCTCGGTCAAGCGGAGGTCTCTCAGTTCTCTGACGGGGAGGTCTTCGTTCAAATCAATGAAAACGTGCGAGGGGCCGATGTCTTTGTGATTCAGCCCACTTCTCCCCCAGTAGATCACAACCTGATGGAACTCCTCGTCATGATCGATGCCCTGCGTCGCGCCTCTGCGTACCGAATCACTGCCGTGATTCCATACTTTGGGTACGCCCGGCAGGATCGCAAGGTCCAGCCCCGGGTCCCCATTTCGGCGAAGCTCGTCGCAGACCTCATCGCCGTCTCGGGGGCCAATCGGGTCCTCGCCATGGATCTGCATGCCGGACAAATCCAGGGGTTTTTCAATATCCCCGTGGATCACCTCTTTGCGGCCCCGGTCCTGCTTCGATACTTCCAGGAGCGGGAATGGCACGAAGGGGTGGTCGTGGCCCCTGATGCCGGTGGAGTGGAACGGGCGAGGGCCTTTGCGAAACGGCTCGGGACCTCGTTAGCCTTTATCGACAAGCGGCGGGAGGGGGCCAATGAATCCAAGGTTATGCATATCGTAGGAGAAGTGAAAGATCGGGATGTGATCATCGTGGATGACATGATCGACACCGGGGGAACCCTCGTGCAGGGGGTGACGGCTCTTCGGAAGGAGGGGGCCCGCCGGATTTACGCGAGCTGCACCCACCCGATCCTGTCAGGGTCGGCCATTGAGCGCGTTGAGAGCTCGGGCCTCGAAGAGGTGGTGGTGACGAATACGATCCCGCTGGATGAGCGGCGTTCCTCCAAGAAGCTAACCGTCCTGTCGGTGGCCTCCCTGCTGGGAGAGGCCATCGACCGGATCCATCGGGAGACGTCGGTAAGCTCCCTCTTCGTTTAGTTCACGGTTCACAGTTGACAGTTCACGGACAGATCAAGACAGGTCGTGGCCACGAGCCACGAGCTATTCGCCACGAGCTAGTGTAGGGGGGTTGTAAATGGAATTTGTGGATCTCAAGGTTGAGCACCGGACCGGTACTGGAAAGGGAGTCGCACGGAAGCTTCGCCGGATGGGCCAGGTCCCTGCCATCCTCTACGGGGAGGGGGATCCGATCTGCTTGACGGCAGATCCAAAGAGTCTTCTCCGAGCCCTCGGGACGGAGGCAGGCGAGAACGTTCTCCTCAACCTCACGATTGTTGGCGGGCAGGAGCTCACCCGGAAGGCGATGGTGAAGGAGGTGCAGGTCGATCCCGTGACCGGGACGATCCTTCACGCGGATCTCCTCGCGATCTCTATGGAGCGGCCCATTGAGGTTGGAGTCCCCTTGGAGCTCACGGGCGTGGCGACGGGGGTTAAGGAGAAGGGAGGAATCGTCGATCAGATCCTTCGGGAGCTTGAGGTGCGCTGTCTGCCGGCAGCCATCCCGGACAAGATTGTCCTTGATGTTTCTCCATTGGATATCGGAGACGTCCTTCATGTCAGGGACCTGCCGATTCCCGGGGGGGTCGAGGTCTTGAGGGAGATGGAACAGGTGGTGGTGACGGTGGCCGCGCCAGCCGTGGAAGAGGTTGCCGCCCCTCCCCCTGAGGAGGTACCGGCAGAGGAGGAGGCAGCCGAGGAACCAGCTGGCAAACCGGGTGGCGCACCGGAGGCAACCACCAAGGGGGGCGGCAAGACGCCACCTGGACAGGAGTGAGGGCGGGCATTGTGGCTCATCGTCGGTCTGGGGAACCCGGGATCGGAATACGCAGGAAGCCGCCACAACGTGGGCTTCTTGGTTCTCGACGAGCTCGCGCGTCGGCGGCACCGGCCTCTGAAACGTCGGCGCTGGGAGAGTCTATACGCTGAGGGGTCCGTAGGGGGAGAAGCGATCACCCTCGTCAAGCCCCTCTGTTTCATGAATCAGAGCGGTCGGTCGGTCAAAACTTGGCTGGAAAAGAGATTGGTCTTCCCGGAAAGGCTCGTGGTGATTCACGACGATCTGGATCTCGCCCTTGGGCGGATCAAAGTGTTGGCCAGAGGGGGACACGGGGGGCATCAAGGGGTCCGTTCCATTCAAGAGGGCATAACGAGCGTCGCCTTTCCCCGCGTGCGGGTCGGTATCGGCCGGCCGGAAAAGGGGGACGAAGTCGACTTTGTGCTGAGCCCCTTCGCTGAGGACGAGGCTCGCGTCCTCCCGGATGTCTTGAGCCGCGCAGCCGACGCGGTAGAAGAAATCGTGGAAAAGGGTGTAACATCGGCCATGAATCGTTTTAATGTTCGGGTACGCTCAGCGGCGCGACGTCGGCCTGCCGAGGAATCACCGGAGGAGGTGAGAGAGTGCCAGAGTACGAAGTAATTATCATTTACGATGCGGGACTGACCGACGAAGCACTTGAGGCTCAGGTGGAATCATTCAAAGGATTCTTGGGTCGGGAAGGGGCTGAACTTCTGGAGATTCAGAAGTGGGGGAAGCGCCGCCTGGCTTACGAGATCAGGAAAAAGCGGGAGGGCGCCTACGTTCTCTACCGGGTCAAGAGCAAGCCCACCCTGACCCAAGCCTTGGATCGGCACCTGAAATTCGCGGAGGTCGTCCTGCGCTATCTAGCGGTGCAGGTCAGGCCGGCAGGTCGCTCGCGGAGCGAAGAGGCAACCACGGGAGCCGCAGCCACAGAGGCGAGACGGGAGGGATCGTAGGTTATGGCAAACTTCAACAGGGTCATTCTCGTGGGGAATCTGACCAGGGATCCGGAGCTGCGATACACACCGAGCGGTGCCCCGGTCTGTAGTTTTGATCTGGCCGTGAATCGCAGTTATACCACACAGGCCGGGGAACGTCGGGATGAGGTCTGCTACGTCACCATCGTCGCCTGGGGGAAGCAGGCAGAAACCTGTGCCGAGTACTTGAGCAAGGGCAGAACAAGTCTGGTCGAGGGACGCCTCGCCCAGCGCTCCTGGGAGACCCCGGAAGGGCAGAAGCGGTCAAAGCACGAGGTCGTGGCAGACCGGGTTCAGTTTCTCGGCGGTCGCAAAGGCCCCGAGGAAGAACCGGTCCCGGCCCCGAATGAGGAAGAGGCACCCTTTTAGGATCGGGTCGCGACCTCAATAGCCCAGCACCGGGTCGAGCGGGGGAGAATATCAGTGGCAGTGATCAAGCGGCGAAAAAGTTATCGACGGCAAAAGGTCTGCAAGTTTTGCGTGGACAAGGTGGAGCAGGTCGACTACAAGGATGTCCGGCGTCTGCGGAGTTTTGTGACGGATCGAGGAAGGATCATTCCCCGTCGGATCTCGGGCACCTGCGCTCCGCACCAGCGGGAGCTCACCGTAGCTGTCAAGCGGGCTCGCAACATCGCCCTGCTCCCGTTCGTGGCCGATATCAGCTAGGGCCGTTCCAACTTGTTTGGCCTAGTCCGAGCCTCACAGTTCGACCTGCTTCCTCGGTTCAGGGAGCGGCAGGTGTTTCGGGAAAAGCAGTTAGAACGGCACTCGTCCTTCGATTGATAAGTTCGGTGACGAACTTATTTAGACTTCGGCTGAGCGGTTCGGCCGATCTCACCGTCGAGGCCTCAGTCGAAACCCTCAGGACTTAGTGCTGAGTGATCAATATATCTGATATAATTCAAAAAATACGTAACCCTATTTGCGAATCGAAGCGCTAGGGGAAACCCTATGAAGGTGATCCTGATTCAAGAGGTCCCTCATCTGGGCCGGGCTGGAGATCAGGTGGACGTCGCCCGGGGCTATGCCCGGAACTTTCTCATCCCGCGACGGCTCGCCGTGGAGGCGACCACTTCAAACCTCCGTACCTTGGAACAGCTCAAGGCCCACGCCAGGCAGCGGGAGGAGCGGCTGAAGGAGGAGGCCGAATCCATCGCCGAGCGACTCCGGGGTCTGACGGTCACCTTCGTCCGGCCGGCGGGAGAACAGGATCGACTATTTGGATCCGTCACGACCAGCGATATTGCCGAGGCCTTAGCTCAACAGGGAATCCATCTCGACCGGAAGAAAATTGCACTGGAGGGGCCGATTAAAGCCTTAGGGACCTTCGCGGTACCAGTTCGACTGCACCAGGAAACCGTTGCCGAAATCCACGTGCAGGTCTTGAGTCAGTAGCGTTCCATTGCCTTGAAGAAAATCCGTGAAGGTGAGGCTCACACCGTGGCTGTACAACCTCCAAAGACATTTGAACGGATTCCTCCCCGGAACATTGATGCGGAGACGGCCGTCCTCGGAGCGGTCATTCTCGATCGGGATGCTTTAGTCAAGGCATTTGAAGTCCTTCGTGCCGAGCATTTTTATAAGGAAGCCCATCAAAAAATTTTTGCGGCTTGCCAGGCGCTCTTTGAGCGGAACGAGCCGGTCGACCTCATCACCCTCGCCAATGAGTTGACCCGTCGCGACCAACTTGGTGATCTGGGCGGCAGTCAGTATCTCGTGTCGTTAGCCGAGGCAGTCCCAACCGCTGCCAACGTTCACTATCACGCATCGATCGTCAGGGGAAAGGCCCTACTTCGGGAGCTGATCGGTGCCAGTACGTCTATCGTCTCCTCCTGCTACGAGGATACCGAGCCCACGGAGACATTGCTGGATTTGGCGGAAAAGAAGATATTTGCGGTATCCAAAGATCGCATCCGCCCTTCCTTCCGACCCATCAAATCCATACTCAAGTCTACGTTCGAGGATATTGAACGATTATACAGCCGAAAGGGACATGTAACCGGTGTCCCAACAGGCTTTACTGACCTCGATGATCTGACGGGAGGTTTGCAACATTCCGATTTGGTCGTTATCGCGGGACGGCCCTCCATGGGAAAAACCAGCTTTGCGCTGAATATTGTGATGAATGCAGCCATGGAGGAGAGGATTCCGAGTGCGATCTTCAGTCTCGAGATGTCCATGAATCATGTCGTACAACGCATGTTATGCGCGGAAGCACGGGTGGAGGCCTATCGTCTCCGAACCGGTCGCCTGGGAGATAAAGATTGGCCGAAGTTGACCACCGCCGCAGGACGGCTTTCCGAAGCCCCCATTCATATAGACGACACCCCGAGTATGAATGTCTTAGAGTTGCGAGCCAAGGCCCGACGGGTCAGGGCGGAGCACGGGATTAGTTTGATCGTTATTGACTACTTGCAGCTGCTAAAAGGGGGAGGTCGATTCGAGAGTCGGCAGCAAGAGATGACCGAGATTTGCCGGTCACTCAAGGCCTTAGCCAAGGAGCTCGAAATTCCGATTGTGGCTTTGTCCCAGCTTTCGAGGGCCGTTGAGACGCGGGACAAGAAACGGCCACAGCTTGCTGATCTCAGAGAGTCTGGGGCCATTGAGCAGGATGCGGATCTCGTCGCATTCATTTACCGCCCGGGCTACTACAAAGAACAACAGGCTCCGGATGAAAAAGAAAACTATGAAGCAGAAATCATTGTGGCAAAGCAACGGAATGGTCCCACCGGCCCTGTTCCGCTTACGTTTCGGCGGGAATACATGCGGTTCGAAGATTCGGAAACGAGACGGACGCCCCCTTTTGACCTCGCCTCTGAGTTGAGTAGCTAACCTTCCCCTGCCCAATTAGCCGTTGCGACTGATGGGACGCGGACAGTTCTTTCCGGGTGAACTATGGCAAAGATGAAAACCCACTTCGAATGTCAGCAGTGCGGGTATCAATCACCCCGATGGTTGGGCCGCTGTCCAGAGTGCGGGAGTTGGGGAACGTTGGTGGAGGAGCATCCCACGATAGGCGGGAAGCAGACGGCCGGAGTCCGGAGTCCGTCGGCTCCTCCGGTTCCTATCACCGAGCTGCACGGGAGCGCGCTCGCTCGGATCCCAACGGGATTCGCGGAAGTGGATCAGACCCTCGGGGGTGGGGTGGTCCCGGGGTCGGTTGTGCTCATCGGTGGTGACCCCGGCATCGGCAAATCGACGCTGCTGCTCCAGATTGCGGCCCGCATCGCCAACCAGGGGTGCAAAGCCCTCTATGTCTCGGGAGAGGAGTCAGCCGAGCAGATCCGGTTCCGTGCGGAGCGGATCGGCGCCATGTCCCCCGACCTGTATCTGACCGCCGAGACCCTCCTCGAGGCGATCATAGACAATGGCGAACGGATCAAACCCGACCTGTTGATTCTGGATTCCGTGCAGACCACCTATGCGGGGGCACTCGAGTCACCTCCGGGAAGCATCAGTCAGGTGCGAGAGGTTGCGACCCGCCTCCTTACCCTGAGCAAAGAGCGGGGAATCAGTACGTGTCTTATCGGTCACGTGACCAAGGAGGGGTCCTTTGCGGGCCCCAAGGCCTTAGAGCACATCGTCGATACCGTCATCTATTTTGAGGGTGAGCGGCAACATGCCTATCGGATCCTTCGAGTCACCAAGAACCGCTTCGGCTCTACTCATGAAATCGGGATCTTCGAGATGACCGAGGCCGGCCTCCAGGAGGTGGGCAATCCCTCTCGAATCTTTCTCGCTGAGCGACCTGAGGGGGTGACCGGCTCGGTGGTCGTCGTGACCATGGAGGGGACTCGCCCTCTCCTGGTGGAAATCCAGGCCTTGGTGGCCCCAACCCATGTGAGTCTTCCCCGGCGCGTGGTGACAGGGGCAGATCACCACCGGGTGGCGATCCTCTTGGCAGTTTTGGAGAAGCGGCTGGAGATGCCCCTCTCCACCTGTGATGTCTTCGTCAACGTCGCAGGCGGGGTGCGCATTACTGAGCCGGCCGCGGACCTGGGAATCGTGGCGGCTGTAGCCAGCAGCTTCCGCAACATTCCCCTGGACTCTCGCATGGTGTGCTTTGGTGAGGTCGGGCTGACAGGAGAGATCCGAGGTGTGCGACACGCAGAGAAAAGAGTCCGCGAGGCGTGGCAGCTCGGCTTTACCCGCTGTTTGATCCCCCATACCAACGAAGTCAGACACCGTGAAGGAGCGGGGAAAGAGGTGATCGGCTTGGGGACGGTGGATGCCCTGATGGCCATTCTCTTCCCGTGAAGCGCAAAGAAAATTTTGACTGGTCGGAAATTTTTTGCTAAGGTACGAAAGCAGGGGATCACGATGCAGGAAATGTTCTCTGTAGGAAAAAAGGTCGTCTATCCTGCTCACGGTGTCGCCATGATCGAGGCCATCGAGGAGAAAGAAGTCTCTGGCTGTCGGCAGTCATTTTATATGTTACGAATCTTAGGCAACGATACCACCATCATGATCCCGACTCATAATGCCACGCGCGTCGGCCTCCGAGAGGTGATCGGTCGTTCCGAAATTCCCAGGGTCATGGAGATTCTCCGTCGCAAAGATGTCGAGATCTGCCCCAACTGGAACCGGCGGTTCAAGGATAACTCGGAGCGGATCAAGTCCGGATCTCTCTATGAGATGGCATTGGTCCTGCGGAAGCTAGTCATCCTTCAGAAGGAACGACATCTTTCCTTCGGCGAGAAGAAAATGCTTGAGAACGTCCGGCAGCTCATCGTCAGCGAGATCGCCCATGCGGCGGGCATTGACCCTCTGGAGGCGGACGGGATGGTCGAGAAGACCATCGCCACAGCATGAGGGTCGGGTGAGGGGGGTGGTAGCTTCGCGGGAGGTGAGCAGTGATGTCAGGACAAATTCTCCGGGGACTCTTTGTGGTCCTCTGCGGTCTCGTCGGGTTGGCGGCGGGGTCGGTCTACAGATCGGAGAGCCCATATCTGCTCGTCGGTCTGGGCATCGGGGTTGCCGCAGGCGCACTCCTGGTGGAGTGGATCCTTAGACAAGTCCAGATTAAAGTTCTCATAAGTGGCCTTGTTGGTCTCGTTATCGGACTCTTTCTCGCCCGCTTCCTGCTCGACAATCTCGGCATCTTCTTGGACCCCTTGGTGCAGCCGGTGAGCCAGCCGGTGAGGGTCTTTCTCAGTCTGCTCTTCATGGTCGCCGTGGGGTACATCACCGCCGCGGTGGCGGTGGAGAAGGGACGGGGACTTCGTGTCCGTGATCTCCTCCGCGCGATGAAAGAGCAGCCTGGGGTCGAGCGGAACAAGATCCTGGACACCTCGGTCATCATTGACGGCCGGATTGCAGACATCTGCGAGACCGGGTTTATTGAGGGAGCGTTGGTCATCCCGCATTTTGTGCTGCGTGAGCTTCAGCACATCGCCGACTCGTCAGATCCGATCAAACGGAATCGGGGACGGCGAGGGTTGGATATCCTGCAAAAGATCCAGAAGAATCCCGATGTGCAAGTACGGATTCACGACATGGACTTCCCGGATATCCGGGAGGTGGACGGGAAGTTGGTCGCGATGGCCAAGGCCCTTGCGGCCAAGGTGGTCACCAACGACTTCAACTTGAATAAGGTGGCCGAACTTCATGGGGTGCCAGTGCTGAACATCAATGAACTGACGAACGCCCTGCGACCCGTGGTTCTCCCCGGAGAAGAGATCCGGGTCTATGTTCTCAAAGAGGGGAAGGAGTATAACCAAGGGGTGGCGTATCTGGATGACGGAACCATGGTCGTCATCGATAATGGCCGGCGATTCATCGGGCAGACCATCGATGTTTGTGTGACCTCGGTGCTTCAGACGACGGCCGGGCGAATGATCTTCTCCCGGCTTAAGGAAGAGGCCGAAGCTGCGTGAAGTCGGCTCGTAGCTATCTGCTGTCAGCGACTGGCACGGGACCCGGTTGGGCTGACGGCGGGTCGCTGAGCGTATGATGAGTGTAACAGCGATCGTGCCGGCCGCAGGCCTTGGCCGTCGGGCGGGAGGAGATGTCCCGAAGCAGTTCCTTCTCCTCCGGGGCATGCCCATCCTGACCCGAACCCTGCTAAACCTAACCACCTCAGACCTGATCGACACGCTCATCCTGGCGGTTCCGCCTGGGACCGAGGAATGGTGCCAGCAGCAAGTTCTCGCGCCCTATTCGCTTCCTCCCATCATCGAAATCATCCCTGGGGGATCCGAGCGTCAGGAGTCAGTCTTCCGGGGACTCGAGAGGGCGCCGGTTGGGACACAGTTGGTGGTGATCCATGATGCCGTTCGCCCGTTTGTGTCTCCTGACCTCCTCCGGAGGACCATCGAAGCAGCCCGGAGCTTTCGGGCAGCGGTGGCGGCGGTCCCGGTCGTGGAGACCGTCAAGGTCGTCGAGAGCGATTTTGTTCGAGAGACCCCGCCTCGCGACCGTTTGTGGGTTGCCCAGACCCCTCAAGCCTTTCAGGGAGATGTCATCCAAGAGGCGTATCGTCGGGCCGCAGCAGACGGGTTTCGCGGGACCGACGACGCCATGCTGGTGGAACGGCTCGGGGTCCAAGTCAAGGTAGTCTTGAGCTATCCCGAAAACATCAAGATCACCACCGCGGAGGATCTGAAGCGCGCGGAACAGATTCTCAGCGGCGGGGAGGACGCAGGATGCGGATCGGCATCGGCTACGACCTCCATCCCCTGGTCGCCGGACGCCCCCTGATCTTGGGAGGACTCGAGATCCCCTTTGAGAAGGGACTCGAAGGCCACTCGGATGCCGATGTCCTCACCCATGCTGTGATTGATGCTGTGCTGGGGGCTGCGGGGGAAGGAGATATCGGTCATCACTTTGGGGCAAGTGATCCTGGGTACGAGGGGGTGCGGAGTCTTCGCCTCCTTGAGGAGAGCTGGCGGCGGGTGAAAGCCAAGGGCTTCCGAATCGGGAACGTGGATGCGACCGTGGTGGCCGAAGCGCCCCGTCTGGCCCCGCATGTGAGAGGCATGGCGGCCAATTTGGCCCAAATCTTGAATGTTGAACCGGCGCGTATCAATATTAAGCCCACGACGGCCAAGGGGCTGGGTCCCTTGGGAGCCGGAGAGGGGATCGCCTGCCTTGCCGCTGTCCTCTTGCTGGAGGCCGGCGATGAGGGTGAGTGAAGGAGACCCCTGTGGGATTGCGGATCTATAACACCCTCACACGGCAAAGGGAACTCTTCGAGCCGCTCACACCCGGGCAGGTCCGGATGTACGTCTGTGGGATCACGGCCTACGACCTCTCCCATATTGGCCATGCCCGGGCCGCGCTCGTCTTCGATGTGATCCGCCGGTATTTCGAGTTCAAGGGGTATCGGGTCCTCTATGTGCGAAACTTCACCGACGTGGATGACAAAATCATTAAACGGGCCGACCAAGAAGGAGTAGCGGCAGGCGAGGTGTCCGAACGGTACATCGTCGAGTACCAGAAGGATATGGAAAGTCTCGGGGTCCTTCCCGCCAACGTCGAGCCCAAGGCAACGGAGTACATTCCCCAAATGATCGCGCTGATCGAGCGACTTGTGGCCCGAGGATTCGCCTATGTCGTGGACGGTGACGTCTATTATGAGGTCAGAAAGTTTCCCGGCTACGGACGCCTGTCGGGGAAGAACCTTGACGAGCTGTTAGCCGGCGCGCGCGTAGAGGTGGACGAGCGCAAGCGGGATCCGCACGATTTCGCCCTCTGGAAGGCAGCCAAACCGGGTGAGCCGTCGTGGCAGAGCCCGTGGGGTCCAGGACGCCCGGGCTGGCATATCGAGTGTTCGGCCATGTCCATGGAGCATCTTGGCGAGTCCTTCGACATCCACGGGGGTGGCGAGGATCTGATCTTTCCACATCACGAGTGCGAGATCGCTCAGTCGGAGGCCGCGACAGATACCCCATTTGTGCGTTTCTGGATCCATAATGGGTTCGTGCAAATCAACCAGGAGAAGATGTCCAAGTCCCTGGGAAACTTTTTCACGGTCCGCGAGATCTTTGAGAAATCACCCTATGGGGTTCAGGTCACGGCCGAGGCGCTCCGGTATTTTCTGCTCAGCACGCATTACCGGAACCCCTTGGATTTTTCCGACGACGCCCTCTGGGAGGCCAAACGGACGCTGACCAGGTTCTACGACCTTTTCCAGCGGCTTGACGAGGTGACCGCACCGAAGGGACAAGCGGATGCCTCGCTCCCAGCGGTGCTCGGACGGTTCGGTGCGGCGTTTCATGAGGCGATGGATGATGACTTCAACACCCCAGCAGCTATCGCTGAGCTGCAGGTGCTGCGCGGGGACATCAACAAGTTGTTAGAGGCCGGATTATCAAAAGAGGCATGTGAGCGCGCGCGCGAAGAGTTTCGATCATTCGGTCAGGTGTTCGGTCTCCTTCAGTTGTCGTACCGGCGGGAATGGGAATTTTCGGAAATCGTTATCCCCGGTTCTGGTAGTCTGGACCTGCCAGGTACCCGGGTCGAGGTCCTAACTGACGATAAGATCGAACAAAAGTTGGCGGAACGGAATGAGGCTCGACGACGAAAAGATTTCAAAAAGGCTGATGAAATCAGAGCAGAGCTCGCTTCGTTCGGGGTGACGATCGAGGATCGGCCAGATGGCACCAGCCGGTGGAAGCGATGAGGCCTCCGAGGTTCTGTACGGCTTTCACGCCGTCCGGGAGGCGCTGCGGGCAGGTACGCGCCCGCTGCTACGGATTCTGGTATTACGGCAGGATCGTCAATATGCCGACCTCGTCCGGTTAGCTCGAGCTGCACGGGTGCCGGTCCATTGCGAGCCAAAGCAGGCCCTGGACCGGCTCGTACCGGGGGGCAAGCATCAAGGGGTAATTGGACTGGTCGCGGCGAAGCCGTACGCCGAGCCGCAGGAGATGCTTGCCTTCGCCCGCGGACGTGGTGAGCCGCCATTCTTGGTGATCCTCGATGGGGTGGAGGACCCACGAAACTTGGGTGCGGTCCTTCGAACCGCCGAGGCAGCGGGGGTCCATGGGGTATTGATCCCCGAACGTCGGTCAGTCGGCTTGACGGGCACTGTGGCGAAAGCCGCAGCCGGGGCGCTGGAACATCTTCTCGTCGGGCGTGTGCAAAACGTTTCTCGCCTCATCGAGGCGCTGCAAGCGGACGGCCTCTGGATCTACGCTCTCCATCCCGTGGCGCCGAAGTTGTACACGGCCCTTGATTTGCGGGGACCGGTGGCGCTGGTACTCGGGGGCGAGGGAAAGGGTGTGCGGCCTGGGGTACTGGAGAAGTGTGACGATCGCGCTAGCATTCCAATGTGTGGGCGCGTCGAGTCCCTGAATGTGAGTGTCGCCGCCGGCATCCTGATGTATGAGGTCATGCGACAACGGATGGCGGTGGCGAAAATCGAAGAAAAATAGAGAAAATTCGAATGGCTATAGCTATGAGAACCCATTTTGACGTTTAATGCGCTTTTATTAATCACTTTCGTCCCGGAGAGCAAATTTTAGCATTTTATTATGGGAGAATGCAGTTTATAATAAAAGTTTGCGGCTGGCGTAGCTCAGCTGGTAGAGCAGCTGATTTGTAATCAGCCGGTCGGGGGTTCAAATCCCTCCGCCAGCTCCAAGAGGATGGGCATTTACGGACGGGCAGGGCGGGCGCAAGGTTCTCAATCTGATCGCTCCCGGTTCAGGGCGCTGGGTGAGTGCGGGGAGATACCCAAGCGGCCAACGGGGGCAGACTGTAAATCTGCTGGCGCACGCCTTCGGGGGTTCGAATCCTCCTCTCCCCACCACGGCCCTACCTTTAATAATAAATATAGCCCCGGGGTCCCTCGCGTGGGTCCATCCGACGGGAAGGAATTTTTTGAGCGCCGACGAGACCGGGGTCGTTTTCATCGAGCGTCGTGGGATGCGGGAATAGCTCAGTGGTAGAGCGCGAGCCTTCCAAGCTCGGGGTCGCGGGTTCGAATCCCGTTTCCCGCTCCAACCCGTTTCCACGTCAGAAGAAGGCGCCGTCGACAGGAGCGACGTTCAGGTCTCATCCAGGGATCGTCAGCAAGGGGATGATTCGACTTTGCTGTTTGGGCCTCAGCCTGATCGTCATTTTGGCCGCGGTTCCCCTGGCTGCCCAGGATGTCGCAACCCATAATCAACGCGGTGCCGAACTGAGTGCCCAGGGGCGGCACCGGGAGGCAGTCGCCGAGTTCGAAAAAGCCTTGCGCCTCGCTCCATCCCAGCCCGTGGTCCGCCGGAATCTGGCCCATGCCCGTGGGAACCTTGCGGTTGCTCTGCTTCGGGAGCGGGCGTTTCAGCAGGCGGCGGATCAATACGAGGCGGCGATTAGGCTCTTACCTGAGGAATCACGATTTCACTTGGGACTCGGGTTGGCTTTCCTTGGCCTGCAGGAGGCGGATCGAGCCGTGGAGGCCTTGAGGCGGGCCCTGGACCTGAATCCACAGAACCGACAGACGTACCGGTTGCTCGGGGAGGCCTATTACCAAGAGGGGGATACCGCCCAGGCACTCTTGGCGTGGGAAGCGGGGCTGAGAATCCACCCCGGCGATCAGGAGCTCGAGGGCCTCATCGCGCGGGTCGAAAGGGAACGGAAGGTTGACGACGAGTACCTCCGCCGGTCGGGGCATCATTTCACTCTGCGGTACGTGGGGGAAGTTCGAGAGGACCTGGGACGGGAAATCCTGGAGATTTTGGACCAAGCGTACGAGGAGATCGGCTACGACCTGAATCACTACCCCCGGCGCGACGTGGAAGTTATTGTTTACTCCAACGCAGACTTTCAGGCCGTGACAGAACTACCGGTATGGGTCGGTGGCGCCTTTGATGAGCGCGGTGGGCGGATCCGAATTCCCGTCCGCGGGATCAAGCAGGCCGGGGACCTACGGGCGCTCTTGTACCATGAATACACGCATGTGATCATTCGGGACGTCACGGGAGGACGGGCGCCCGCCTGGTTAAACGAAGGATTGGCCCTGCTGGAGCAACGGACGGCCATGGATGGTACGGTCGAGTTTGTCCGACAATTAGCCACGGAGGGTCGGCTCCCCTCGTTAAGCACGCTGCAGGATTCCTTTGTGGAGCTTGCGGGAACGGAAGCGAGCGTCTCCTATGCGGTCAGCTATGTCGCCACCGCGTATTTGGTCGAGCGGTGGAGCTTGTGGGACGCCCAACGGCTCCTTCGACGGCTTGGTGAAGGAGTTTCCTTTGAAGAAGCCTTTGAGGAGGCTACGCGCCTGACGTTGGCCGACTTTGAGAGCGAGTGGCGTGAGTCGCTCGTCGGGGGATATTGAGGGCGGGGTGAGTGTGCACGAAAAAACCGTGGACAGAGGGCGATTAGGGCTGGGGCAACGCATCCGTCCACGGCAATCGGCTCATCCTCAATCATTCCGGGGCCCACGTAGCTCAGTCGGTCAGAGCGCGTCCTTGGTAAGGACGAGGTCACCAGTTCAACTCTGGTCGTGGGCTCCAGATCCTTTGGGTGTGGAGGCAGTAGAGTAAGGGAGGGTTCACCCGTGGCCAAGCAAAAATTTGTACGGACGAAAGAGCACGTAAACGTCGGGACCATTGGGCACATT
>JABAOH010010816.1_pt1 | contig 22332 bp, 18 predicted proteins | sample 7062181 | NCBI WGS metagenome assembly JABAOH01 (sample SAMN14538630, study PRJNA623070) | marine sediment metagenome | biome: marine biome [ENVO:00000428]; feature: marine pelagic biome [ENVO:01000023]; material: deep marine sediment [ENVO:00002113]; isolation source: pool of 5 deep marine... | reverse complement strand
AGTACGGCTCGGTCACCTCCATCCACAGTCCATAACTGTGACCCGCAGGGGGCGTTTCAAAACAACCGTCGTTATCGTCCGTATACATCGAGAACACAATGCCCCACTGTTTGAGGTTCGACTGACACGCAGCTGCCTGTGCCTGTTTCTTAACTCGCTGCAGTGCCGGCATCAAGATCGCCATCAATAGCACCATGATGGCAATCACTACCAGAAGCTCTATTAACGTGAAGCCGTTTCGTTTACTCATAATGCTGCGCCTTTGCTGTGCGCTTGTCTTTAATAATCTTTAAATCCTTTCATCCAGTCAGGCCAGTCGGATGACTGGACGAGGCCGGCTTGTGTCCAGGGTCCGGTGGTGTCGTACTCTCGATGCCACTTCAGGGTCCACAGCTCCTTGAGTCCGACCTTTCTGGAAGAGAAGTCCACAAAAACGCTATTCACAAACCCGTTGTGCCGGTTGATGCAGAGCATTTTCATAGCGTTTGTAGTCCAGTCGTCTCTCTGGCCTTCAAATAACGGAGGTTCGTCAGTGTGGTGCGGGCGAGTGTCCCACCACAGGTCGTCCAGAAACAGCGGTATATTATTTGTACCTTTGACGTCGCGGCTCCTCCAGTAGTGTTCAGCCGGCTTGCCGCCCTCCTCGCCTGGCCGTGGATTAGTAATCCATATATTAATTCCATAGCTGCCGAACTCATCGTAAAAATTTGTCCAGGCTGCAAACGGCACCTGCCAACCCTGGTCGTAAGGTTTCGTGGCCGTTGGGCAGCAGCAAAGCTCCTGGTTGTGGATATAGTACGGCCGGAGCACGGCCATCCAGCTGGCCTGCTGGTCCGGGCCGATGTTCCAACCTCTATGGAAATAGCCTTCGTTTTCGTTTGTGTACATCGAAAAGTAAAGGCCCCACTGCTTGAGGTTTGACTGACAGGCGACCGCCTTTGCTTGTCCCTTAACCCGCTGCAGTGCGGGCATTAATATCGCCATCAATAGTACAATGATGGCAATGACCACCAAAAGCTCTATTAACGTAAAAGCGTTCCGTTTACGCATAACGCTTGTCCTTCTCTTTTTAAAGAAGGTTTTTACAAACCGACAATTTTCTTTTAAGTATAATGGGTCTCTCTGGTTTGCTTATCTGAAATAATTATAACACAATCAGTCGTGATAATGCAAGCTAATCGGACAAGATTTTGGAGGTTTGCATAGACAGAAATGATCCGTCCATAACTGCAAAAATGACAAATGGGAATTTTGCTTTTCTTGACGGCTGACGACCAATAGCTTATATTTACGGTTTTTAAGGGATTGGTTATAGTATTTGGAGCTTTTAGTGATGGGTAAGGAAAGTCAGTGTGAAAAGTGTACGGGGCTGTGCTGCCGGTATTTTGCGCTGCCGATTGATACGCCGGAAGATAAGGGAGACTACGACGACATAAGGTGGTTTCTGTGCCATAAAGACATAACGGTCTTCGTAGAGGACGGCGACTGGTATATCAATATAAAGAACAAGTGCAAACACCTCTCGGAAAAGGACAATCGGTGCAGGATTTACAATAAAAGGCCGAGAATCTGCAGAGAATACCGTCACGCAGACTGCGATTTTGTTCAGGGTGAATACGATTACGAGCTGCACTTTACCGACGATAAACAAATGGAAGAGTATATCAAAATAAAATTCGACAATAACGTAACCGAAAAGCTAAAGGCAAAGAAAAAGGGCGAAAAGAGAAAGATAAATAGATGAAGATACCACCGGTAAAAGGGACAAGGGATTTTTATCCGCCGGAGATGGCCGTCAGGAACTGGATAATCGACGGCTGGAAGAAGGTGTCCGTCCGCAACGGCTTTGAAGAATATGATGGGCCGATATTCGAGTATCTGAAGATGTTTCAGATAAAAAGCGGCGATGAGATTGTCGAGCAGCTTTTCTCGCTGCAGGACAGAGGCGGCAGAGACCTGGCCTTAAGGCCGGAGATTACGCCGACCCTGGCACGGATGGTCAACCAGCGGATTAATTCGCTGCCCAAACCTATAAAGTGGTTTTCCGTGCCGAGATTGTTCCGGGCCGAACGCCCGCAAAAAGGCCGGCTGCGCGAGTTCTTCCAGTGGAATATCGACATAATTGGTGTCGATGATGTACTGGCTGATGCCGAGGTAATATTTACAACAGTTGATTACCTTCGCGAAGTTGGACTTACGCAACGAGATATTCGAGTTAAGCTCTCAAGTAGAAAATTGTTAGCATCGGCGCTGCAGAATATTGGTGTGCCTAAAGGCCAACTTGATTCGTTATATGCTTTACTTGATAAATATAGCAAAATGCCAGGTGATACATTTGAAAAAACGCTTGTCGAACGGATTCCCGATTTAGTTATAGCCACAAAGATTATGGATTTTATGAATGTTACAAGGCTCTCTGAAGTGCCTGAGATAGTCGGCACTAATGCCGAGGTCGAAGATGCTATACAAGAACTTGCGCTTTTGAAAGTCCTGCTAACTCAGATGGGAGTATGGCGATATTGTGATTTTTATCCGAGCATCGTCCGAGGCCTGGCTTACTATACTGGTGTGGTATTTGAGGTTGATGAGCTTATGGGTGAGCTTAGGGCTATTTGCGGTGGAGGCAGATATGATAAGCTGTTGCGTGATTTTGGCGGACCACAAATACCAGCTACGGGAATGGGGATGGGAGATTGTGTGTTGGAAATCTTGCTTAGAGAAAAAGGTCTTTTGGAAAAGCAGTTGAAAGATGCTAAGCTGGATTATTTTGTTGCCTGTGTGGATGGGAGTTATAAAGACGAGGCTGTAAAAGTGACGATGGGATTGCGTTCCAAAGGCTCTTCTGCAAATTTTAGTTATAAGATAAGCAAGTTAGGTAAGCAGCTTAAAGAGGCATCGGAGCAGAATGCGAGGAAGTGTATAATAATCGGCGATGAGCTTAAGAATAATCAACTTGTCGTCAAAGATATGGCAAGCGGTGAGCAGGAGCTTGTGGACTATGATGAGTTTTGGTCCCGGCTGAAGGCTTGATTAAGGCTGTTGTTATAAGGAATGTGCGGGAAATGTTTGGAGGTTAGAAGATGGGAGCTTATAAATCGGTTCGGTGGTTTCTCTTAATATCAGTTTTAGCTTATTGGTCTTTGCATGTTGAAGCGGCTTCGCGACGGCAGATTCTTGTATCGCCGGAGGTTCATTCCGACGGCCGGGTGACGTTTAGGCTAAATGCGCCGAATGCAAAGCGTGTGGGCGTGAGAGTTCAGTTTGAACAGAGCCTGCGGCCTATGACCAGAAGCGAAACCGGCGTCTGGAGCGTGACTTTAGGGCCGGCGGAGCCGGAAATATACGAATATAATTTCGTTGTAGATGGCCTGGAAGTAGTTGACCCTGCCAATTCCTGGCTGAAGGTCTGGCTCAGGAACTCAAAGAACCTGGTCGAGATACCCGGCAAAGAGCCGATGTTCTTTCAGGAGCAGCAGGTCGCTCACGGCACGGTCCACAGGCATAAGTACCGGTCGAAGTCACTCGGTGTGACTCGCGGGCTTTATGTATATACGCCGCCCGGCTACGAGGTAAATCACGAAACAAAATATCCCGTTCTTTATCTGCTGCACGGCATGGGTGACACCGAGGATGCGTGGACCGTGGTTGGCAGGGCCAATTTGATATTGGATAATCTGCTTGCCGAGAACAAGGCAAAGCCGCTGGTTATTGTTATGCCGTATGGCCATACACCTTCGGCGCCTCCTGATATGCGAAGCATCGGCAACTATGGAGCCTTTGAGAAGGACCTGATTGAGGACGTAATTCCTTTTGTCCAGCAGCGCTATCACGTCAGCAGTAATCGAAAAGACCGGGCGATAGTGGGGCTATCGATGGGCGGCGGGCAGTCACTGACTGTCGGATTGGGCAATCTTGAGCTTTTCGGGTGGGTAGGTGCTTTTAGCTCGGCTGTGCCGCGAGAGCAAAGACTTGATAATCTGCTGATCAAAGTGAAAGAGAGCAACGATAAGCTTAATCTGCTGTGGATAGGGTGCGGCAATAAGGATTTCCTTTTCGAGGCAAATCAGAAGCTCATCGAGCGATTGAAGGCCGATGATATTAAGCACGTCGCCCACATTACAGACGGCGGGCACGAATGGCGCCTGTGGCGGATATACCTGAATGAATTAGTTCCGCTTTTATTCAGGGCCGATGAGTAGTATTTGAATCTGAAGTGCCTTGATAAGCAGCTATGATATCTCAGTCAGCAGGTGGCGAGAAGGACTGGGCCAGGATGAAGGACTCTTTTCCAAATCACTATGAGCGGGCATTCGAGAATTGGTTAATTGACAATCGCATTCAATACATTGCGATAGATGAGCATAAGCGGGCGGCCTTTTCACATTGCAAGGTCAAGAGCTTCGATTTTTTGGTATATCCGGCCAATGGACAAATAATAATTGCTGAGGTAAAGGGCAGGAAGTTCAAGGGCACGAGCCTGGCCAAATTAGCGGGCTTTGAATGCTGGGTTACAGCCGAGGACGTCGATGGCCTGGTAAAGTGGCAGCAGGTTTTCGGCGCGGGTTATCAGGCCGTATTCGTCTTTGTCTATAAGATAGAGAAGATCGACGTTGATTTTGACGGCAGGGATGTCTTCGATTTTGATGCAGACAGATATATATTTTTTACCGTTAAATTAGATGACTATCGTTCGTTTATGAAACGCCGCAGCCCCAAATGGAGGACCGTAACACTGCCCGCCGAGAAGTTCCGCCAGTGTGCCATCCAGATGCAGACCCTCTTGATTTGATATCTCACTTTATCTTTTTACAAATAATCCCTTTTTATCTCTCTCTTCCAAGGGTTATCATATTAGTCAAAAGCCTGTCTAAAGCCTTGGAGGTCCTTGACTTCATCAATATATGTATTAGTGGGATTAATATGGGCCAGGGGATAAATGGAGCTAATACATTCAAAATTATCTTATTCAAAGGTCGCCCTTGTTTAGAAAACATGATTCCAAAAAACACCAAAAAGAATATGGCCGTTCCCACGATAAAGAACACCAGATACTTAGTCAGCCTACGTATCCCCCCGAATTCCGCCTCAATCGAAATATTACCACTGGTTCCACGAATACAGACCCGCGAAATACCGACCAGGGGGTTTTGCATCGAACTTAACATACCCGGCCCCGTGAATTCGACTTCAGAATCACTGTCGCGGACAATTTGAAAGTTGTGCTGAATAAAGACATTCTTTGCAACTTCGAACGCCTTTTCCATGTTCCCACTAAACGGTTCTGTTTTTTCGTAATCCATAGTCAACTCAGGTTTTCAATCTCACTAAGAACCACAGTCGCTTTTTTTCTAAATTATAGGCTTTCCGGATAGAAGTACAATCATTTATTTAGAACTTGAGAAGTTGAAACTGAGCAAAATTTCTCGCTCAACACGAATTGTTAAAGTATATTGTAGTGCCATGAGAATCATAGCTGGTACAAAACGAGGTATGAACTTGCTTAGTCCTAAGAAGCAGGTGTCCCGGCCGATTACCGACAGAGTTAAAGAATCTCTTTTCAGCGTTCTTTATAAATATGGTCTGCCGGATGGGGCAATAGCAGCCGATTTATTCTGCGGTGTCGGCTCTCTGGGTCTTGAAGCCTTGAGCAGGGGGGCGACGTTTGTTACTTTTATTGAGCGGGACCCGAGGATTATTCCAGCTCTAAATAAGAACATAGAAAAAGCCGGCTTTGTTAAAGAGTCGAAGGTTATAAGGGCCAACGCATTTAAGATTGGAGCGATGGTTGATTCCGACCGGGAAAAATATGGCCTTGTCTTTGTTGATCCGCCCTACGCGGACACCGTGGATGTTCGGCTCGATTCACCTTTGAGCGGTTTGCTGAATTTGTTGGGTGCCCAGGTTGGCAGCGATGGAATTGTCATTGTGCGGACCGGACAAAGGGTATCATTATTAGAGCGGTACGGAGAATTTCTAATATTGGAACGGCGTACGTGGGGGACTATGGTTGTAAATATACTGGGGAAGACAAACGAATGACAAATAGACAGGCGGCTATAAAAATAATAAGACGATTGTGGCGAAAGGGCTTTGAGGCATTGTTGGCTGGCGGCTGTGTGCGCGATATGCTCTTGGGTAAACGTGCCAAAGACTATGATGTTGCAACCGATGCCCAGCCCAAAGAGGTAATAAGATTGTTCAGACGTACATTGAAAGTCGGGGCAAAATTCGGAGTGGTCATTGTTTTAATCGCAGACCGACAGGTAGAAGTTGCCACATTCAGAACCGAAGCTGACTATGCCGACGGCAGACACCCGGGTGAAGTTGAGTTTGCCAATGCCGCTGAGGATGCCAGCCGAAGAGACTTTACCATAAACGGGATGTTTTACGACCCTCTGAAAAAAGAGGTGATAGATTATGTCGATGGCCAGGCTGACCTTAGAGCAAAGATAGTGCGAACTATCGGCAGGCCCGCCGAGCGATTTAGCGAAGATTATCTGCGAATGCTGCGGGCAGTGCGGTTTTCGACCCAATTAGGTTTTGCGATTGAGCCCTCGACGTGGTCGGCGATATGCAGTAACTCAACAAAAATAACTCAAATAAGCGGCGAACGCATATCAATAGAATTGGAGGGAATACTCGTCAATCCCAACCGTGCTGCGGGGGCGTCGATGCTGTTTGCTAGCGGATTGGCTGATGCGGTCTTCCCCGGATTGTCTTCCAAACATAAAAAAACAGCGATTGAGGTATTGGGTCAACTGCGAAAGAAGGTTGATTTTGCATTGGCACTGGCCTGTTTTTTTGCCGGCTGTCAGACGGAATTTGCAATTGAGAAGTGCCGAGTTCTGAAATTGAGCAGAAGTCAGACTAAACATATCAAATTCTTATTGGCCAACAGGAGTAAACTGCTCGATGAGCAGATGTCCTTGGCCGGTTTGAAAAAGATTCTGGCCGAGCCGTATTTTTGGGACCTGTACGAGCTGCAAAGGGCGATTCAAAAGGCCCAAGGTGACCGCGGGGCAGGTACCGCTGCATTAATTAATTTGCGCAAGAGAATAAGGGCATTAGGTGACGTTGAGTTACGGCCCAAGCCGCTGCTCAATGGCCACGACTTAATTCGGTTAGGTGCTGTGCCGGGACCCGGCCTGGGGCAGTTGAAAGAAGAGCTTTACATCGCCCAGTTGGAGGGGAAATTGCAGAGGCCGCGACAGGCCAGGGAGTGGGCACAAAAATGGTTACAAAAGCACAGAACGATTCAAAAATAATACTTAAAACTCCTCTAATCTGATAACGGTAATGCAGCCATTTACTCTTTTAATCAAGCCATCCGGTTCAGATTGCAATATTGATTGTGTGTATTGTTTTTATAAGGACCGTGCGCCGAAGTTTGGCCGGGGCAAACAGCGAATGAGCGACGAGGTGCTCGAAGAACTCGTCAAAGATTATATGCAGTTGGGTTTTCCGGTTGTCGGCTTTGCCTGGCAGGGCGGTGAGCCGACGTTGATGGGGGTGGATTTTTTTAAGAAGGCGGTGGAATTACAAAAAAAGTACGGCAGCAACGGCCAGGAGGTAAGCAATACCCTGCAAACCAACGGGGTCTTGCTTGATGATAACTGGTGCCGGTTCCTGCATGAGAATAAGTTTCTTCTCGGCATCAGTATCGACGGGCCGAAAGAATTTCACGACCAATATCGCGTTGACCATTCCGGTGCAGGCACTTTTGAGAGGGTAATGAAAGGTATCAAAAATTGTCAAAAACATAAGGTTGAATTTAGTGCCCTTGTTTTGCTGAATAATAAAAACGTAGAGCATCCGGAGAGGCTGTTTGATTTCTTGATTGAGAATGAGCTGACATATATACAGTTTATTCCCTGTGTTGAGAGAGAGCCTAAGACCGGCAACATTGCGGATTTTTCGATTACGCCGAAGCAGTATGGCGATTTTTTGTGCAGGCTGTTTGACCTCTGGTACGAATACGGGCCAGAGAAACTGAATATTCGTGAGTTTGATTCGCTTGTAACTTATTATGTGACGGGCAAGCACACAATTTGCACGTACAGTAAGCAGTGCGCAGGTTTTGTTGTTGTCGAGCACAGCGGCGATGCCTTTTGCTGTGAGTTTTTTGTCGAGCCCAAGTGGCGATTAGGCAATATTCTTGAAATGCCATTGAAAAAGCTCGCCGCAAGCAGTATTAAACGTGCCTTTGCCCGCGATAAGCAAAATCTTTGTAATAAGTGCCTTCTTTGCAGTCATCTTGATATATGTCGCGGCGGATGTATGAAAGACAGAGTCCGCCCACTTTGTCATTCTGAGCGCAGAAAGCCTTTAGCCCTGAGCGCAGCCGAAGGGGAAGAATCTCCTCTTGGCTTTGGCAAAAATAGCTTCGGGCGAGAAAATTATTTCTGTGAGGCTTATAAGCAGTTTTTTGATTATACGATTCCGCGGTTTATGCAGATAGCAGCGGCTATAGAAGATGGCTCTGCTGCCAGACACACCCGTTCGGCTGATAGAATAAGACTGCGAATTCAAAAATGATAGCAGAAATTGCGCTCATATGATGATTGGAAAATAATGGCGATGTGAGCCGATTTATGATACATTTTCGCATCGGTGGGGGGATTTATTATAAATCTAATATTGAGGAGAATCTTATGCACGATAAAAACGAAATTATCAAATTTCTGACTATTATATTGTTAATCTGGGGGATTGGATTAAGTGAGACGGCGTTTGGGAACAGACTGTCCTCGAAGGAGAATACGGCTAAAGGTTTTTATGTGGGGGTTTGTACGCACTTTAGTCAGGACAAAGGCATAGTGGAGATGAACATCGAGAGTATGAGAAACGCCGGCATCGGTGCAATCCGTGATGAGGCGACTTGGTCGAGCCTGGAACGGAAAAAAGGCAGGCTTGTTATGCCGCAGCGTATTAATCAATATGTTCGTCGGGCGAGTGCAGCCGGATTAGATGTTATGCTCATACTCGATTATTCCAATCGCTTTTATGATGACGGCGACCGTCCCCGCTCGGCTGAGGCGATTGAAGGGTTTTGTCTTTACGCCGAGTTTGTAGCTCGTCATTTAGGTAAGGACATCCGGCTCTACGAGATATGGAATGAATGGGACATTGGAATCGGCATGAGAAAGCCTTACAATGTGGGTGGTTCTCCTGAAAGTTATGTCAAGCTGCTCAAGGCTGTTTATCCGCGCATTAAGGCTGTTGAGCCGAAGGCAATTGTTATAGCGGGCGGATGCACCAGCGGCGGAGTAAAAAGGGGCTGGTTTGAAAAGATTATTCAGCTTGGTGCCCTCGATTATTGTGATGCCGTGTCAATTCACAGCTACAACTACGGCAGCAGATTCCCTGAGCGTTCTCCGGAGGCGTGTTCGGCCTGGATGGCTGATGTGCAAAAGATGCTGCGTAAGTATAACAAGGGTAAAGATGTTCCTTTCTATGTCACCGAGATGGGCTGGCCTACTCATATCGGCAAACGGGGCACTGAGCCGGAACTGTCCGCTTCGTATCTGGCACGGCTGTATCTTCTTGTACGTATGTCACCATCTTTCCGAGGTCTTTGGTGGTATGACTTTCAGGATGACGGCTGGAGGGCCGAGTACAACGAAAACAACTTCGGGATTGTGCGGCCCGATTTAACTCCTAAGCCTCACTACTTTGTTATGGCCGGTATTTCCGACCTGATAGCGCAGGGTGAATACATCGACCGTCTGAAGACAAAAGATGATAATCTTTGGGTGCTTCGATTCAGGCATAAACGGTGTGATGTCTGGGCTTTGTGGTCTTCGGACGACAAGGAGCGTCAGGTGATATTACAAACTAAATTTCCGCCAAAGCGTCTGACGATTCAAAAGCTTGGACACAGGCCTTACGAGAGCGGCTGGGGATTTCGTGACTGGGCTGGCCCGCAGCCCCGTCTAGCGATGGGAGACGCTGGGGCTGGTAGAAAAGGTGAATTTATCTCGGACAGACTTTCGATTGTTGTGGGTTCCCGGCCTTTTTTGATTAACGGTGATTTGGCGGGCGTCTCGGTGTTGCAAACGATATTAAGGTCATTCGAAGATGATTATGCGTATGAATAGGAATGAAGAGGTTTTGCAATGAACGAAAACTTAAATCGACGTGATTTTTTGAGAGTTATGGGATTGGGGGCGGCGGCGATGGCTATGCCGAGGTGCGTCTTTGCCGCGAAAAGCAGTGCCGCCGGCGATAAGAGACCTAATGTTCTTTTTATTGCCGTCGATGACCTGCGCCCGCAGCTTGGCTGCTACGGTCATAAGCAAATGCTTTCTCCCAATATAGACCGGCTGGCTTCGGATGGTGTAGTTTTTCTGCGTTCCTATTGTCAGGTCCCGGTTTGTGGTGCCTCGCGTGCCAGTCTTATGACGGGGGTACGGCCTACGGCGAATAGGTTCCTCGGCTATGATACCTGGGCCCAAAAGGACCTGCCCGGTGCCCTTAGCGTTGCCAAGCACTTCAGGAACCACGGATACCACACCATCTCCAACGGCAAGATATTCCACCACCGCACCGATTGTCGGGATGGTTGGAGTGAGGAGCCCTGGCGACCGAAGGGCGCCTGGAGAAATTATTTGCTGGAGGAGAACATAAAGCTGGCTGAGCAGACTTCGGCACACAAAGGGCCTGCTTTCGAGAATGCTGATGTCCCCGATAATGCCTACTTTGATGGGATGGTTGCGGACAAAGGGATTTCAGATTTGCGCCGTCTGGAAAAAATAGACAGGCCTTTTTTCCTTGCCCTTGGCTNNGAGATACTGGGATTTATACAAGAGAGAAGAAATTGACCTTGCGGACAATCCTTTCAGACCCAAAGGCGCTCCCGATGCGGCTTTGCATAACTGGGGCGAGCTGCGGGCATATCACGACATTCCTCCGAAGGGGCCTTTATCGGATGATATGGCCCGTACACTTATCCACGGTTATTACGCGTGCGTTAGTTACACCGATGCTCAGATAGGCAGGGTGTTAGCTGAGCTTGACCGCTTGGGTTTGCGGGACGATACAGTTGTGATTCTCTGGGGTGACCACGGCTGGAACTTAGGCGAGCACGGCCTGTGGTGTAAGCACTGTAATTTTGAGACGTCTTTGCATTCGCCGTTAATCGTAAGAGGGCCGGGAATAAAAGCCGGCAATCGAACAAATGCCCTGACTGAGTATTTAGATATTTATCCGTCACTATGCGAATTATGTGATTTGCCATTGCCGGGTCATCTACAGGGTAAAAGTTTCGTTNNATAAGAAAGATAAAGTGTACGCCCGAATGCTCTACGACCACTCTGTTGATTGGGTCGAGAATGTGAATATTTCCGAGAGACCGGAGAATAAAAATGTTGTCAGGAGAATGAGTAAGATGATTCGGGGACTCAAGGAATAATGCAGCCGTTTACTCTTTTAATCAAGCCGTCAGGTTCGGATTGCAACGTTGATTGCCAATATTGTTTTTACAAGCACCGGGCGCCGGAAGTCGGTCAGGGCAGACAGCGAATGAGCGATGAGGTGCTGGAAAAACTCGTTAAGGATTATATGCAATTGCGGTTTCCATTGGCGGGCTTTGCCTGGCAGGGTGGTGAGCCGACGCTGATGGGGCTTGACTTCTATAAAAAGGCGGTGGAATTGCAAAAGAAATACGGCAGTCCCGGCCAGGAGGTCGGCAATTCACTGCAAACCAATGCCATTTTACTGAACGATGAGTGGTGCCGGTTCATGCACGAACATAAGTTCCTTGTTGGTGTTAGTATCGATGGCCCAAAAGAATTTCACGATTACTATCGCCTCGACCATTCCGGCTCAGGGACATTCGACAAGGTGATTCAGGCAATCGAAAAGTGCAAGGAGCATAAGGTCGAATTTAATACTCTTACCCTGCTGAATGCCCGGAATGTGGGACATCCAGACGAGGTGTTTGATTTCTTGGTCGGACTCGGGACGAAGTATTTGCAGTTTATTCCCTGTGTGGAGCTTGACCCGGGGACGAATAAAATTACGGATTTTTCAATTACGCCGAAGCAGTTCGGTGAATTCCTGTGCAGGATATTCAACCGCTGGTACGAATATGGTCCCCGAAATCTGAGCATTCGTGATTTCGATTCGTTCCTGTCGTATTATGTCACGGGCAAGCACACGATTTGCACGTTCGACAAGCAATGCAGTCAATACATTGTTATCGAACATACAGGTGACGCTTTCTGCTGTGATTTTTTTGTCGAGCCAAGATGGCAATTGGGTAATATTTTTGAAACGCCAATAGAGAAGCTGGCCGTAAGCAGCACAAAGCGAACCTTTGCCAGGACCAAGCAGAATATTTGTAATAAGTGTCTTGCTTGCAGACATCTGGCAGTCTGTCGCGCCGGCTGTATGAAAGACAGGGCGCCGTTTGATAGGGATAACTTTGGCAAGGAAAGTTATTTCTGCGAAGGCTACAAGCTCTTCTTTGATCATACAATGCCAAGGTTTACGCAGTTAGCCGCTGATATTAACGTTGCCTCAGCTACCCAGGCGCAACCGCCCATCCATGATAGGTCTTAGGAAATTTGTTGAATTACGAGCATTGTCACTATAGACTACATCTGTTCAATAACAAGTCCGGTTCTATTAGACCAAGGCGGTTGGAATGAAGAACGCATTGCTATTTCTGTTGGTTTGTCTGCTGCCGCTTGAAGTTTTTGGCCGGCAAGAGGCCAGCTCTGGCCAAACTGCGCTTGTCTTTACTCACGTCACGGTGATAGATTCAACCGGCGCGCCAGCCAAACCCGACATGACGGTGGTGATAAAGGGTGGTCGCATCGCGGCGCTTGGTAAAATCACCAACCTCGACTTGCCGGAAAATGCGCACGTCGTGGATGCCACAGGCAAGTTTCTCATACCCGGCCTCTGGGACATGCACATCCACCCATGGGTCGGAAAGAACTTCCTTGCCCTGTTCATCGCCAACGGAGTGACAGGCGTACGTGTGATGCATGGAGAGCCAGTGGATCATAAGAGGCGCCAAGAGATTTCGGCTGGGGAACTGATAGGGCCCCGGATGGTCATCTCAAGCCTAACTGTTGACGGGCCAAACCCCGCCGGTCCTTTGATTGCCGTCAGCAACGAAGACGAAGGGCGCCAGGTTGTCAGGAAGGTTAAGAAGCAGGGCGCAGATCTTGTAAAGGTCTTCAATGATATACCGCGAGATGCCTATTTCGCTATTGCCGATGAGGCAAAGAAACAGGGGATCCCCTTTGCCGGACATGTGCCCTACTTGGTGAGCGCGGCTGAGGCCTCCGATGCCGGGCAACAGAGTATTGAACATTGCCCTTTAGTTTCGCTGGCCTGCTCACGTAGAAGTGAAGAAGAACTTAAAAAGGAACTCAAAGAAACCTGGCGTACAAGGGAGGGCCCTCTAAAATTATATGCGGACACCAGCTACAGCGAACAAAAAGGAGCAGCGCTGTTCGCTCGTTTCGTAAAGAACAGCACCTGGGTATGCCCAACGCTCATAGTCTGGCACAGTCTGTTGTTTCGGAATGAGGAGGACTTAGCGAATGACCCGCGACTGAAATACATGCCGCTATTCAACCAGGATAGTTGGAATCCGAAGAACAATGATCGCGTTGCTTTGGCAATCGGAGAAGGGCAGGCTGACTTTAGGAAAATATGTGAGAAGAATCTGGCGATTGTCGGCGCGATGCGGCGTGCAGGTGTGGGGCTGCTCGCGGGGACGGATACGACAGCAATGGCTTATTGCTTTCCCGGATTCGGCCTGCACGATGAGCTGGCGCTGTTCGTTCAGGCTGGACTGTCACCCATGGAAGCCCTGCAAACTGCAACGTACAATGCGGCCAAGTGCTTGGGTAAGCTGGATTCGATGGGGACTATTGAGCAGGGCAAGGTTGCCGATCTGGTCTTGCTGGATGCCGACCCACTGCAAGACATCAGAAATACCCAAAAAATCGCTGCTGTCGTGGTTGGCGGCAAGATCTTTCAAAGAGCAGCCCTACAGAAGATGCTCGCACAGGTTGAGGCACAGGCTAAGGAGGAGCATCTCTGCCCCGCTGCGGCTAACGGTGAGATTGAGCGAGTCAAATTGCTTATTTCAGAAGACGCCGATGTCAATGTCAAAAACAACGAAGGTCTGACTCCACTACACTACGCAGCCCGCGAAGGCCATAAGGAAATCGTCGAACTGCTTCTGGCACACGGTGCTGATGTGAATATTGGTGGAGCAAATTACAACATGATAGCCACAGAATTTGCGATGAGGAGCAACCATACAGAGATTGTTCAACTGCTTGTTTCCAAAGGTGCTGACATCTCTCCTCTGCATTTTGCCCTTTACATGAAAGATGAGACCAAGGCAAGGAGTCTAATTGAAGGCGGTGCCGATGTGAGCAGACGGACACCCTATGGAACCACCCCTCTCGACAGAGCGGTTGTCGCTGGCTTCAAGGACATTGTAGAGTTACTAATTTCTAAAGGTGCCGATGTCAACGCCAAAGATAATTGGGACTGGACACCTCTTCACAGTGCAGTCTATGGCCATAAAGAGATCGTTGAACTGCTCATTGCCAAAGGGGCCGATGTCAATGCAGGAGATGGGGCGGGCCGAACCCCCTTATGGTATGCCGAAAAAGAAGGCTACACCGAAATCGTCGAACTGCTCCGCAAACACGAGCAAAAGGAGTAAAAGAGCAGATGAGTAGCCGAGTACAGCAGTACGTGGGTAGATGAGTACGAATTCTGCGTGTCGGTCCCCCGGTTGTCGGCAAGATGTTTCATAAAAGAGCGCTACAGAAGATGCTCGCACAGGTTGAGGCCGCGGCCAAGAAGAGAAAGAAGGAATAGAATTAGAAAGGACAAATTATGAAATCGATTAAACGCAGAACATTTCTTGGCCGTTCGGTCGTAGCGGCCGGTGCCCTTGGCCTTAGTTCATTTTCATCTACTACCCAGACGTTCGCCGGAGAAAACAGTACAAAATCGCGGCGTCCCAATCCGATAGCCGTCTCGACGTATTCGTTCTGGCGGTTCAAAAGAAACCTGAAGCTGCCGATTGAGACCTGTATCGACGAAGCGGCCCGGATGGGTTTTGACGGTGTGGATCTTCTGCTCATTCAGATGGAAAGAGAGGACAACAGTTATCTGCAAAAAATCAAACGTCACGCTCTTATCAACGGCCTGGATCTTTGCTGCATGTCCACCCACCAGGGCTATGTTTACCCCGACAATGCCAAGCGGCAGGAGAATATCGACCTGACGCTCAAACAGATCGAAATCGCTTATCGACTGGGCGTCCCGATTGTGCGCATCAACACCGGCAGGTGGCGCACGACCAGGAGTTTCGACGACCTCATGGCCAATCGCGGCATTGAACCGATTTTACCCGGCTATACCGAAGACGATGGCTTCAAATGGGTCATCGACAGTATCGAGAAATGTCTGCCCAAAGCCGAAGAATGCGGCGTAATCCTTGGTCTGGAAAACCACTGGGGTTTGGCCCGAACCCCGGAAGGTCTGATGAGAATCGTCAATGCGATTGACTCGCCCTGGCTGAAGGTCTTGCTCGATACCGGTAATTTCCTCGAAGACCCATACGACAAGCTCGAACAGTGCGCCCCGCAGACCGTCTTTATGCAGGCCAAGACCTACTATGGCGGCGGCCTGTGGTACAGCCTCGATCTGGATTATCCCCGCATCGCCCGGATTATGCGCAAGCATAATTTCCGCGGCTATGTGTCACTCGAATTTGAGGGCAACGAAGACTACAAAACCGCTATACCCAAGAGTCTTACCCTGCTGCGCGAGGCCTTTAGTTGAGGCGATAAGAAAGCCACATGGGCTAAAACCCATCTTATGAAGCTGCACGGCCGCAGAGTAATGCGTCCGAGTTGTGTGATTGTTCTTCTTAATCGCTTGGTGTGTAACCTAATTTCCCCCATGCGCCCCTTTGTACTCTGTGCAAATCCAGATTGTCCTGTCCCCAATATGGATCACTGAGAGACGGGGTCAAGGTCGTCAGCGCGGCAGTGTAGTCCATTCTGCCAATCTTTACGGTACGGGGGTCCTTCCACTTCCAGTATTCACTATGCCCATCGGCAAAGGAGAAATTTGTTCCGTCACCGTGTCTGGCGGTAATCTGGTCCCACCACCTTTCCTGGTAATAGTAAACGGTCCAGCTTGAGGGACTCAACCGGCCTTCGTCAAGAAAAACAATCTGGGTGGAGGGATTGCGAATTTGCATCCTGTTTTTCAATGGAGGAGGAATGGCCCCTTCTATCTCATCATGGCCGTTCATATTATCAACTATGGCGTATGTTACCACCTCTGAGCGTATGCCTGTTGGGCATTTGTAGAGTTTTTTATTCGGGCAATATGGAAAAAGATATCCGTTTTCGAGGCCGCGCATTTTGTCTTCTTCTGATAAGCTTCGCTCCCAGTATACCCAGCAGAAATCCATGCCCTGGTGTGTATTACCGACCACAAGCTTATTGTTGTTATCATCGGCATACATATTCCAGGCGATGGCCATCTGCTTGACGTTGTTCAGACAAACTGCGCGTTTGCCCTGCTCTCTAATCCTGTTTAGTGCCGGTATGATGATTGCCATGAGAACGGCGATGATAGCGATTACGACTAAGAGTTCTATGAGCGTAAATCCCATTAGAAAACTCCGGTGTCGTTTCCGGACGTCTGTTTGGCTTCCCGCGAAGCGGGGTCCCTCCCCGTGTCTTTCGGGCAATGTTCTTCTTTCCCGACCAGGAATCTCAATTTCTAACGGGGTAAAGCCTTTTTGTTGGCTTCCCGCAAAGTGATGTTCCTCAGGCGTAACGGTATTTTTTTCTCCACCCATTTTCTTTGCCTCACTGGTACCATACATTAAGCAAATTGAGGTATTATATCCGATATTATGATGCAAACCGCTCTAAAATGCAACTTGAAGTGTTTAATTGATGCATATTTAATCTCAATGCTCTACAGATTTTCCTTGACGGGAAGAGGGTAAATTTGATATAAATGAAATCGAATTAACAGATAATATTGGATTTTGAAGGAAGGAGGTAGTGGCAAATCGTAAAACTTATCCTGGGTAGATATAAACAACTTATGATTTGCGATTTTTTCTTCGTAGCAGAGCTACTGCGAAGAATGAATTTTCGATTTTCGATTTTTATCGAAAACAGCAAGTGTTTTGGTGTGTGGCCGAAGCATAATCCCTAATTATTTTGCTTTTTTGAAGGAGGACTATTATGTGTAGGAAGTTGATTTACTTGATTTCTTTTATTTTAGTACTGGCTCTGGCCGGTACAAATGTGGCCTTTGGCGGCACGGTGTGGGAGGGCAGAATCAGCAGCGATAATGATGATGTTGAAGAGAGTGTCCCCGGCGGCGGTATTGATTTTGGCAGCAGCGACCTGGAGCTGCCCTACGAAGGAACGGGCCAGTCCAATAACCAGGCAATAGGCATACGCTTTTTGAATGTCGTTGTACCGAAAGGTGCCAGTGTTAGTGATGCGTATCTTGAGTTCACGGTTGATGAGTTAAAAGGCGGCACTGACCACGTTAGTCTTATTATTGAAGGTGAGCTGAGTCCTAATGCCGGTGCATTTACTGCGGTTGCGAGTGTTACCAGCAGGCCCACAACGACGGAGAAAGTGGTGTGGGTTCCGTCAAGTTGGACTAATATAGGTGACGTGTATCAGACCTCTAATATCGCTCCTGTCATCAATGAGATAATCGGCCAGCGGGATTGGACCCAAGGCAATGCCATGGTGATAATAATCCGGGACGACCCGGATAATCCCTCCATAGGCCTTCGATGTGCCGAGGCCGGACCGGGGGACGACTCGGCGATGCTGCATATAGAATGGTCGTTTAACAATGCGAGGGAACCCAACCCCGGGGACGGCGAAATAGATGTGTCACGAGATTTGGTCCTTAGCTGGACGCCGGGAGCTTCTACGACGCCTGTCAATGGGCACACACTTTACTTTAGTGAGAACTACGATGATGTCAAGGACGGCGTCGGGAGTATCACCCAGAGTACCAACAGCTATGCTGTTCCTAACCGCCTTGATTTCAACACGACTTACTACTGGCGCGTCGATGAGGTCAATGACGCCGATCCCGAAAGTCCGTGGATAGGGTCGGTCTGGAGTTGTACGACTGAGCCTTTTGTTCATCCTGTCAAGAACATAATTGCCACGGCTTCCAGCACGGGCCTGCCGGATATGGGGCCTGAAAATACCATCGACGGCTCAGGGCTTGATGGTAGTGACCTGCACTCGGCAGAATCGGCGGATATGTGGATTAGCGACAGTGAACCGCTCGGGGCCTGGATCGAATATGAGTTCGACACAGTTCGCAAACTGTATGAGATGCGGGCATGGAACTCTAATGAACTAATTGAGTTTCTTGTCGGTTTCGGGCTTAAGGATGTTACAATAGAGTATTCGACTGACGGCACCGATTATACAACATTGGGTGCTGCTCAAGAGTTTGCCCAGGCGCCTGGAGCGCCCGGATATGCATGCAATACCATTGTTGATTTTGGCAGCGTAGCAGCGAAGTACGTCAAGCTCACAGCTAACAGCAACTGGGGAGGCATCGTGGACCTTTATGGTCTCAGTGAGGTTCGCTTCTTACATATTCCTGTGAATGCAAGAAGGCCCTATCCGGATTCCGGGGCAACAGGTGTGCCACGAGATGTGGTCCTTGGCTGGAGAGCAGGAAGAGAAGCAGACACGCACAATGTTTACTTCAGCGACGATGAGCAGGCTGTAATAGATGGCACTGCCCCTGTCGAGACCGTGGCCGAGACCAGCTATGGTCCATTATCCCTCGATTTAGGCAGGACGTACTATTGGCGGGTTGATGAGGCCAACGAGGCCGAGACCCCAGCTACCTGGCAAGGCAGTCTCTGGAGCTTTACCGCAACCGACCATCTTGTTGTGGAAGATTTTGAAAGTTATGGTGATTATCCGCCCGACGAGATATGGAGCACCTGGATAGACGGATACGATAATCCGATAAACGGTTCCACCGTAGGTTATCCTGATCCTGTTTGGGCCGCAGGGGAGCATTTTGTTGAGACCAAGATTGTTCACGGCGGCAAGCAGGCAATGCCGCTGTTTTACAGCAACACCGCCGGCGCAACATATTCGGAGGCCGAACGCACTTTTGCTGCTCCGCAAGACTGGACCGAAGCTGGCGTTCAGACACTGGGGCTGTACTTCCACGGCACTGTGGGGAATACCGGACAATTGTATGTGAAGGTCAACGGCTCTAAGGTGGTCTATGATGGTGATGCGGCTGACATAGAGCAAGAACAGTGGAACAGGTGGGATATCGACCTTGCATCGTTTGGCGTGAACCTGCAGAATGTTACGACACTTACTATCGGGATTGATGACAATGATGCCACTGGTACATTGTACATTGATGACATCGGACTGTATGTTCCGGTTCCTTAGCCATAAGCCAATTAAAATGACAATAAATTGCGTGGCTAAAACTTGGTTATAGTAAATTTTTTTGAAGGAGGACTATTATGTCTAAAAGACTGATTTATTTGCTTTCTTTTGCTTTCGTACTGGCTCTGGCTGGTACAAATGTGGTCTTTGGCGACACGGTGTGGGAGGGCAGAATCGAGGACGACCTTGATGATGTTGAAGAAGAGCCATCAGGAAGTATGTATATAGACAGCAGTGACCTGGAATTACCAAACGATGGCGGTCTGCAGGTAATAGGTCTGCGCTTCTTGAAGGTCCGTGTTCCCAAGGATGCCACTGTTAGTAAGGCTTATCTTGAGTTTACAGTGGATGAGATTGAAAGCCCCGAAGCTGTTAATCTTATCATCGAGGGTGAGCTGAGCCCCAATGCCCGTGAGTTTTCCAATTCCAATAATGATGTTAGCGACAGGACCAGAACGATGGAGCGGGTGATTTGGCAGCCGGAGCATTGGCCTACAATAGGTGAAATACACCAGAGTTCGGATATCTCGGCTGTCATCGAGGAAATAGTGAGTCAGGACGGCTGGAGAAGCGGCAATTCCCTGGTGATAATAATCTACGACGACCCGGACAATCCCTCATTAGGCAATCGATGTGTTGAGGCCGGGCCGGGAGACGACTCGGCGATGCTGCATATAGAATGGACGCTTGGAAATGCTAAACGACCCCATCCTCCTAACGGCGCAATAGAAGTTTCACGAGATGTTGTCCTTAACTGGGAGCCGGGAGTGTTTGCCCCGCCAGCCAATGGACACAGAGTTTATATTAGTGAGAACTTTGATGACGTCAACGACGGCATTGGTGGTATTACCCAGAGTGCCAGCAGCTATGCCCCACCCGAACGCTTCGATTTCGACACGACTTACTACTGGCGGGTTGATGAGGTCAATGCCCCGCCGGACTCTTCGGTACATAAAGGTAAAGTCTGGAGTTTTAAGACCGAGCTGCTTGCTTATCAGGTCAAGGATATCATCGCCACAGCTTCCAGTTCGGGCCGAGAGGATATGGGCCCTGAAAACACCATCAACGGTTCCGGACTGGATGCTAACGACCTGCACTCGACCGAAGTGACGGATATGTGGCTCAGCGGCAGTGAACCAGGCGGGGCCTGGATAGAATATGAGCTCGACAAGGTTTACAAGCTGCATGAGTTATCTATATGGAACTCTAATCAAATGGTCGATCCGCTTATTGGTTTCGGACTCAAAGAAGTTTCCATTGATTATTCGCTTGACGGCACCGATTATACAACATTGGGTATTACTGAGTGTGCTCAGGCGCCTGGAGCGTCCGACTATGCATACAACACCGCGATTGATTTTGGCGGTGCGGGAGCAAAGTACGTCAAGCTCACGGCCAACAGCAACTGGGGAGGCCTCCTGGATCTATATGGTCTCAGTGAGGTTCGTTTCCTCTATATACCTGTGAATGCAAGAGAGCCTTATCCGGCTTCCGGGGCAACAGATGTGGACATTAATGTGGCCCTTGACTGGAGAGCGGGAAGAGAGTCGGTAACGCACGATGTGTACCTTAGCGACGATGAGCAGGCAGTGATGGATGGTACTGCCTCTGGCCAGACCGTGACAGAAACCGGCTACGGTCCCTTATCCCTCGATTTAGGTAAGGATTACTACTGGAAGGTTAACGAGGTCAATGAGGCCGAGGACATCACTACCTGGGGAAGTGACGTCTGGAGCTTTACAACGCAAGAATTCCTTGTGGTGGATGATTTCGAGGACTACAACGACTATGAGCCCTACACAGTATATTTGGCGTGGTTAGACGGATACGGCGTCCCGACGAACGGTTCGACTGTAGGTTATCCTAATCCCAATTTTTTCAATGATGAGCATTTCGTTGAGACTGCGACTGTCCACGGCGGCGAGCAGGCGATGCCGCTGTTTTACAGCAACACGGCCGGTGCATCGTATTCAGAGGCCGAGCGTACTTTTGCTGTTGGGCAGGATTGGACTAAAGCCGGCATTCAGACATTGGTGCTGTACTTCCACGGCAGTGCGGGGAACACCGGGCAGTTATATGTGAAGGTCAACGGCTCTAAGGTCGTATATGACGGCGATGCGGCTGACATTCAGCGGGCACGGTGGAAGCAGTGGAATATAGACCTTGCATCGTTAGGCGTGAACCTCCAGAGTGTTACAACGATGGGAATTGGGATTGATGATAATGGCGCCAGTGGTACATTGTACATTGACGACATTAGGCTGTATGCGTCGGCTCCTGAGATTGTAGTTCCTTCGGAAGAAATTTGGCTCGAAGCAGAGGCGGCCGATACGATAACCGCGCCCATGGAGGTTTATGATGACTCCGCGGCATCGGGTGGGAAGTGTATCGGCACGACCGACGATGTGGGTAACAGCAGTGATACTCCACCGGCTCCTGATGGTACCGCGACTTATACTTTTACTGTAGCGGGTGGAACCTACAAGCTCAGTTGTCGCATAATTATCCCGAGCGGCGATTCCTTCTGGATCCGTATACCGGGCGCTACCACCCAGACGACCAACCACGGTAGCGGCTGGGTGAGGTGGAGTGACCCTCCGAACTCGAACAACTGGTACTGGCACGATGTCTTCAGCGCCGAAGATGATGGTGAAACGGTGCTCTTCACGATGGATCCCGGGACCTATACCCTGGAGGTCGGATACAGGGAGGACGCAGCGTTAATGGATGCTATCGTGATTTCTAAGATTGACTGAACGACGTTGCCGGATGTGCTTCGTCATTGCGCAGCTTGCGATGACAAGCGACAGGGCAATATATTTGTGCCAATTCGGGGCTTATACCGATTCGG
>JABAOH010157654.1_pt4 | contig 22344 bp, 26 predicted proteins | sample 7062181 | NCBI WGS metagenome assembly JABAOH01 (sample SAMN14538630, study PRJNA623070) | marine sediment metagenome | biome: marine biome [ENVO:00000428]; feature: marine pelagic biome [ENVO:01000023]; material: deep marine sediment [ENVO:00002113]; isolation source: pool of 5 deep marine... | reverse complement strand
ACCTCTTCGCCAATCTTCTGCGATAGGGTGATGACCTGGTTGACCTCATCAACGGTGAGGCTGCCTTTTAACCCTTTCTGCATGGCTCTTATTCGTCCCTTTTCGTCGGTGGTCACCGTGAGACGCGCGTCGGCAATCCTCTCCTCCTCAAGAGATGGGTCGATGAAGAGGACGTCGCCAATCTTGCATGCAGTCACCGAGACCGGGTGGTGCTGGACCTTCAGGGGCTCATCCTTCCCGCCCTCCAGCTTGGTGGCTCCCGGAACGGTTGTGCTTGTCAGTGCCGCCAGTGCCGCGTAGTTGCTGGCGTCGAATAGGTTCCCATCGTAGTCCAAGACGTGGATGTCGATGAAGAGGACCCAGACCTTCTCCCCTTCCTCGATGCAAAGCTTGGCGAAGTCGATCGTCGCCGTCTCCCGGATCCCTCGGTCCACCACGCGAGCCACCTCAATGGCCTCAGGCTTTGGCGGGCCGGGCTCAAAAGTCGGACTGGCCATGGGGATGAGTTCGGCATTGCTGACGAGCACACCAGAATCGGGAGAGTCAGGATAGGGCTGGCCAATCTCCATCTTCACCCCAACGAGGACATCTGTGTTCCCGAGCCTCACGCGGGCACTGCCTTCAGCCGTCTCCACGTATTCCTTCGTGACCTTCAGGGGACGATAGTCCTCTAGGCCTCGGCCGTCCAGCCTCTTGCCGGAGGCGGCCAGCTTCTGGATGTGGTTCCTCATGAGTTCGTGGACTACCTCAGCCATGTCAGGCCTCCTCCTTCACGGGTTCCTCTTCCTCCTCCTCCTCCTCCTCCTCGACGGTCACGGCGTACCTCGTCTTCAGGGCCTCCTTCTGCATCTCGTAGATCTTCTTGCAGGCGTCAATGCCCATCTTCAGGCCCTGCTGGAACTCCTTCGCGGTGAGGTCTCCGTCCATCTGAAGCAACACTATCTCCTCAGTGCGGGGGACGATGGCTAGAGGCACGTCAGCTTCCCCGAAGTTGTCCTCCTCCTTGTCCAGGTCCAGGACAACCTTTCCCCCCACCTTGCCGAAGGCACAGGAGGCCACCATGTCCCTCATGGGTATCCCCGCGTCGGCGAGGGCAACAGACGCGGCTGTGAGGCCAGCACATCGCGTACCGGCGTCCGCCTGCAGAATCTCGATGAATACGTCCACCGTCGTCCGGGGAAACTGCTCCACGAAGACGACGGAGGAGAACGCCTCCCCTATCACCTTTGAGATCTCGATGGACCGTCTGTCGGGGCCCGGCCTCTTCCTCTCCCCTACGGAGAAGGAGGCCATGTTGTACCTGCACTGGACCAGGGCCTTGGCCGGATCCTGGAGATGCCGCGGATGGCACTCCCTGGGGCCGTAGACGGCGGCCATGACTCGGTTCTTCCCCCACTCCAAGTAGGCGCTGCCGTCGGCCCTCTTCAGGACTCCAGCCTCGATCTTGATGGGGCGTAGCTCGTTCGGCTTCCTTCCGTCTAGTCTGACACCTTTAGAATCCAAGAGTTTTGGCTTCTCTGCCATAGAATATCACCAAGTTTAGTCGCGCTTTGGGTACACACCATCCAAGAAAGCCCTCACCGCTTCCGTCAGGCCCATGGTCTGGGCCTGATCCTCAATCATCTTGATGGCGGTGACGGCGTGGGTCATGTCGTCCAACTTACCGTCTAACCAGATTCTACCGTTCTGGCCCACGAACATCCTGCACTTCGTGTACTCCTTGATGAGGTTGATCATGCTTCCCTTCTTCCCTATGACCCGGGGCACCTTGGCGTGGGAGACCTCCACGATCTGACCGCCTGTGAGCTTCCTCGAAGTGTGGTCCTTCATGGTCAGGCTGACCCTCCTGGTCTCGTCCACGCTAAAGATCTTGGCCAGGATGGCGTCCTCCACGTCGAGGTATCTAGCGGTATCGCCAAAGTCGACTCGCCAAGGCACCTCGTTGACGTGTAGTGGAGCCGGATACGGTGACTTGATCTCCACCAACCAGTAGGAGGGCCCCAGGTCTACGATCTTCCCTATGACCGCGTCTCCGGACCTCGGTATGTAGGTGCCGCCAAGGGGGATGACGTTCACATAGCCTGCTCGCTCGTTCTTTATCCCGAGCCGGGCCGCGTAGATGTGGCCTCCCTCGCTGAAGGTGCCGACACCAGGCTTCAAACCCGTCCCGTCCAGAACATCTCCGGGAACTACCACTTCCCGCATGAGGGGCTTACCCATAACTCTCACTCTTTTCTCGCTCGCTTTCTGCTGTGTAGGAGGGCTGCTTACTTAAGAATTGTCGTGACAGTGTGGAACCTGGCTTCACTTTACGATCTTCGTCTCCACGTTGCCGTGGGTCTTCTCGTTCAACCGGTCCAGGAATTCACCCTGGAGCCCCGCTGGAATCTCGACGATGCCGATCCAGGAGCCATCAGACTGCCACTCCTCCTTTACTAGGGTGCCATAGGAGCGTATCTCTCCATAGGCCCTCCCCGCGTGGGAGGCTGGGAGTTTGATGGCCATTTTAGCCTTCTCCATGCTGATGGGCAGCAGGGGTCGCAACGCCTCCAGAACTCTGGAAATCTGATCCTCCACAGGCTTGATGGGATCAATCTGAACCTTGGCCTCGGCAAGGGCGAGCTCTATTCGTTGGGGCGGATGGGGCGTACCGCTCTGGGGATTTACCGCGTTGGCGGCGATGTGGGATATGATGCGCTTCCTCTTCAGCTCCTGGAGGGCTCGCCGTTGCTCCGTGCTAAGGTGTACCTCACCCTTCTTGATGATGATCTCCGCCACCTTCACGGCGTCGTCGGTGCCGAAGAGCTCCTTCATCTTCTCCTCGGAGGCCCGGAGCCCTTTCTTCACGTCCCTGAACACGGCGTCGACAGCGAGGCTCCCCACCAGGTCTACATCCTTGCCAGCTCGCAGCCTCTCAACGGCGTCCGGCTGAACGAGAATCTCGAAGGTCTCCCCGCCCCTCTGCAGGTGAGCCGTTACCATCTCGTCGAAAACTTCGTGGTGGCCGGTCCTTAGCTCCTTCGGCATAACTGTCCCTAGGTCTCCCGAATCCTACGCAGGAAGGCCTCCACTTCCTGAGCCGTGAGCATCCGGAACCTCTTCCCGGGCTGCACGACACCAACCTCCACTGCGTCGGCCTTGAGCTTCTCCTCGGACGCCTTCTGGAGGGCCTCGAGACCCAGCAGGATAGCCGCGTCCTCCTCCATCCCGTCCTCGTACTTCTCCTCGAACACCTCTCGGACGGTGTTGCTGCCGGAGCCGATGCTGCCGGCCTTGTAGGACACCAGCGCGCCGCTGGGATCTGTCTCATAGAGGTGCAGACCCTCCTCATCCGCGCCGCCGATCAAGAGGGCGGTACCGAAGGGCCTGACGCCGCCATACTGGGTGTAGTTCTGCTTGTAGTCGCAGACCCTCTTCACCAGCATGTCCACTGAGATGAGCTCGTTGTACGTGACCTTGTTAATCTGAGCCACCAAGCGGGCATAGTCCACCAGGACGCGGGCGTCGGCCACCAACCCGGAGGTGGCGCAGCCGATGTGCTGGTCAATCTGAAAGATCTTCTCGATGGAGCTTGCCTCCATCAAGCGGCTGCTCACGCCCTTGCCAGCAAGCAGAATAACACCGTCCTTGTACTTGAGGCCCGCAGTTGTCGCGCCCCTGGTGACGGCCACCCTTGCATACTCGACTTGGAAGAGACGGCCGTCAGGGGAGAAGACTGTGATTGCACGATCGTAAGCCATCTGACCAGGCTGCATTGAAACACCCAGCCTCGACTAACAGCCTAGAAATAATAAACCTTCGCTCCTACCCTCTGAGAGCTGATAACGAGTCGTCACCGCTAGCTTCGGCTCCGGAGACGCGGCTCGACGTACTTAACGAGGGCCTTCCGTACGGTCCCCGAGGTCCCGAGGGTGGTGACCTGAACGTCCTGTTGGTCAATCCTCGTCAAGGACCTAAGGAGCCGGATCACCTCCATCTTCCGATTATGGGGACACCGAAGGATGCCTATCCCCTGCTCGAAGGAGATAAGGGAGAGCCTGAGACTCCCCCACTGAGCAGGACGGGCGTCCCGTAGCGCCCGGAGAACCGCCTCTGGCTCAGGTTCCTGTCTGCCCTCGATCTGAAAGACGACGTATCGAGTCCTGCCGGCCCGGTCCTTGACGACCGTGGGTATCCCAACGGGAGTAAGGCTTCAGCGGATAAGGTCTACCTCTCCCTCCACGATGTGGCTCGTCTCCTTCCCTAGAAGGCGTTCCCCCTGGACGCCCGTTAGGACCACCAGCACCCTTACCTCATCCCTGAGGCTGGGCTCCACAGAGCAACCCCAGATGATCCGGGCTATGGGGTTGATCCTCTCGCCTATGAGCTCAGCTGCCCTTTCAGCCTCCGACACCGTGAGATCCGGACCCCCTACAACTCTGATGAGTGCGCCGCCGACCTGGCTGAGGTCCACCTCTCCCAGGAGAGGAGACTCCAGGGCCTCCGCCACGGCAACATCGATCCTGTGGTGTTCGCCAGATCCCTCTCCCATTCCGATCATAGCGACGCCGCCATCCTCGATGATCGTCACGAGGTCACTGAAGTCGATGTTGACGAGGCCGGGTCGGGTGACTATCTCCGTCATCCCCTTGATGCTCATGGTGAGGATCTCGTCGGCCACCTTGAAGGCGGCATCTATGGGGAGCTGTGGCACCAGATCCAGGAGCATGTCGTTCTCGATCACCGCGGTCGTGTCGCAGTAGCGTCTGAGCTTCTCCAAGCCCCACTCGGCGTTGTCCCTCCTCATCTTCCCCTCGGCGGAGAAGGGCATGGTGACGACGCTCATGACAAGGGCGCCCTTTTCCTTCGCCAGCTTGGCGACCAGATGGGCGCTGCCCGTGCCCGTTCCGCCCCCCAGGCCCGCGGTGACGAAGACCACGTTTGCCCCTTCGAGGAAGTCTCTGATCTCGGACTCGCTCTCCCGCGCCGCCCTCTCTCCGACGTCCGGAATGGCTCCCGCACCCAGCCCTCGAGTGATTCTCTTCCCTATCAGCATCTTCTTCGGGGATGTGATGTGGAGCAGGTGCTTCGCGTCAGTGTTGACGGCACACAGCTGTGCACCCACGACCTTTGACTCGCAGAGCCTATTGATTGTGTTGGAACCGCCACCTCCGCATCCTACGATCTTGATGCTAACGCTGAGAGACTGTACAATCCGCTTTAGCTCCTCATCCTCTTCAGACGGCGGCAGCTCCTTAGTCTGAGGGGGGTCGCTCTCGACGAGGCCTTCATATCTAGCGATGGCTCTGTTGACGATAGATCTCATTGTGCATCCCATCCCATTTGGAGGAGGCAGATTTTGCTCAGGATATTTAAACCTAATCCGCGTGGTGATGCTCACAACCGAAGAGCGTGATGAATCGAAATGGTGGGAGCATGAAGTATCTGCCCTTGGATGAACAGGATGAGGAGCTAATCGAGGCCGCCGCTGATGCCATCAAACAGAACTACGTCGCCGATAGACATCACGTGGGGGCTGCCGTGAGGATGAGGTCGGGACGGGTTTACGTGGGCGTCCATCTGGAGTCCAGGGTGCACGACATCTGCGCAGAGCCCGTGGCCCTGGGGACGGCGGTTACCCACGGGGAGAGAGAGATCGACACCATCGTCGCCGTGACCTTAGCTGGCGAGGGCGGGAGCAGGGTATTGTCGCCTTGTGGTACGTGTCGTGAACTCATCTCCGTTTACGGCCCCGAGGCTCGGGTTCTCTTCATGGAAGACGGTGAGGTGAAGAAGTGCTCCGCCAAGGACCTCCTGCCCGGGCCCTTCGTGAACTCCAGCGAGTCCTAGGCTTCCTCGGCGTGGACGACGATTCCGTTCTCCTTAATCTCCATAGGGACAATGGACTCGATGTGGCTTGAGCCCTTGTACTTCTCGATGGATATGAAGCGCTTTATGCCGTCCTCCCTGCGGAAGCGGTGAAGGCGAATCTCCCCCCGGGATAAGAAGGTCTCCAGCTCAGAGCCGCCGGATTCTACCGTCTCCACCGTCATGAGGGCCGTCTTATCCGCCTCCGTCAGGAACCGGATGAAGGACTGTGTGCTGAGATTCTCTTCGAAGTCACGCATACAGAACTGCCGCAGGGCAGTGATGCTATCGATGACGACCCGGCCGTACTCCCGCCTCTTGAACATGTTCTTGAGGGCCTGTTGGAGAGAATGGACGGTGACCTCACGGGACTCCCCGTCGGGCGTCTTCCGAATCTTGAATGGGATGTTCTTCATCGGGACGGCGTCGATCTCCGAGGAGATCTCTAGAATCGGCTTCGGCTCAAACCGTCGAATGTCGGAGTTGGCATCCAGTATCTCCACGTCCCCCACCTTCCAGCCGTAGGACTCCATGTTGTAACGGATTTCATTCGGCGGCTCCTCGAGGGCCACGAAGAGGACCCTTTCCCCCTCCTTCAGGCCCTGGAGGAGGAACTGCATGCAGAGGGTTGTCTTCCCGCTTCCTGGAGGCCCCGACACGATGTATGGTCGGCGGGGAATAAGGCCGCCCTTCAGCATCCTGTCAAGTCCTGGAACGCCCGTTCGGATTCTGTTCCCCATGGTCACATCCTCCGTTTCTTCGGAATGGCCCTCCCCTTCCTCTCCCGGAGGGCTTCCAGTAGGGGTAGGGCATGTCTCAGGACCTCCTGGTGACGCCCCTGATGTAGCCTTATCATGGCCCTATAGATGCGGGGCCTCAGATCGTTGATTCCCACCCCCAGCTCCTCACATTCCTCCCAGAGCTGGGTGATCTCCTCCAAGGTCTCCGTCGCCTCCTCCGAAATTATGTCGTGGAGGAAGTGAGCCGCGGAGCCGTCGGTCTGCTGTCCCGTCAGGACGATCTGACCAGTTGCCTGGACGAAGATCCCCTCGCTTCCGATGATCATGGGCCGGATAGCGTCGTCGAAGGGAGAACCTCGGAACTTCTCGATGGAAATCGCCCGACGGACTGCATTCGATTCGAACCACTTGTGAAGACGAATCTCACCACGCGACAGGAGGATCTCCGTCTTCAGGACCGAGGGGTCCGGCAGTTCAGCAATAATGAGGGATGTCACCTCCAACTCCGAAAGGAAGCGCATGAAGGACTGGATGAGGATGGCGCGATCCTCGCCCTTCATCCCGAACATCTTGAGGCTCGTCATGGAATCTATGACGACCCGGGTATATCGGTTGCCCGTGGCCTTGTAGTGCTCCTGAAACTCCTGCTTGAGCATCTTCTGAACGGAGTGGATGGAAACCTCCATGACTCGTAGTTTGTGGCTCTTCCGCATCTCCGTGATCTGCTCCATGTCCCTTACGTCCAGGGTCGTGCCGACGTCGATAATGGACTTGGACTTGCTGTGGGAGCGGATATCGGGCGTCGCGTCTAGTATGCGCAGCCGATCGATGCTCCAGCCGAAGTGGGAGATGTTCGATTTGATCTCGTTGGGGGGCTCGTCGATGGCCACCATGATGCAGCTCTCCCCGTCCTTCATCCCTTCCATAAGGAAGTGCATGGCGAGTATGCTCTTCCCGCTCCCTGGGGGGCCAGAGATTGTGTATGGACGGCCGGGAATCAGACCCCCGTTAAGCATCTTGTCTAAACCTTCAATACCAGTAGACAATCGCTGCATCAGGGACCTTCCAGGTCGTTTTCATGGCCACCTGGTGCTGATAAGCTTATCCTTACGATTCTTGGCAGCGATAAGGGCGGATGTCCTGTAGTTCGGGCTCGCGCCCTCCGTCTTTCCATGGTCCAGGGAACTCGCGACCATTTGGACCGTCTTCAGGACCCAACATGCCCGTAAGATAGCGGGGCCTGGAGATCCAACTCGGGGACAACGGCACTGGACCGCCCCCGCGTTTTTGAACCAGGGATCTCCGGGTTATGAGCCCGGCGGGATTTTAGGCCCCGGCACCCGATGTCGGTGCGGAATCCAGGGTTTCCTAGCTACCCCACCCCGCTATGGTCGTCAGACTATTGCCTGAAATATTAAGGTATCGTTCCTGGTCAGTCGCTAAGAGAGGAGCTTTCGCAGACGGATGGCGTCCTCCATCGAAGCTTTTATCTTCAGCTTCCTTAGGGCCATGGCCTTGAAGGGCGGAATCTCACCGGTCAGCACCCCCTTGAGGGTGTCCTCATCCGCGTGGATGGTGACCTCGGCGCCCTGTGTCTCTCCCTCCTCGGGCCCGTCGATTCGGCAGTCCTTCAGATTCAGGTAGAAACTGGATTTGCCGGTGGAGATCTGGATGGTCCTCTCGAGGCCCTCTAACTCGCTCCGAAGACGACTATCCCCCTCGACTCTCTTGTTGAATCGCTCGATTAGGTCTCTAAGGAGTTCCTCCACGTCAATCCCACTCCGACAGCTTCCTGAGCTTCAGGCGCGACATGAGCCTCTGAGATGTCCTCCACCTCTTTCTCACATGAGGGGGCATGTCTCCGTAATCACTCATGTATGCCTCGAGGAAGGCGATGGTCTGCAGATCGTGGGCGTAACCGCTGCCGACGGGACCAAGCTCCTTCGATATTCTCGCCATCTCCTCGTCTCTCTCCACCTTGGCCACGATGGAGGCGGCAGATACCACGGGATATCTGTCATCGGCCCGATGCTCGACCCTCAGGGGTAAATCGTAGCCTAGATGCCTCAGGATGTGAGCCCGGAATCGCTTCTCTGAAGTGTCGGCGCAGTCCACGATGGCCTCGTCCGGCGCGAGATCACTGATGAGCTTGGCGAAGCAGCGTGCCTCGACGACGTTCAAAGACGCTTCGTCCATGGCCGAGTCTAGCTCCGCAGCCGGAATTTTCAACACCCTGACTTCAGCCAGTCGCTCAATCTCCTGCGCCAAGCCCCTTCTCCTTTGAGGAGTGACTTTCTTCGAGTCTCGGACCCCCAGCGACCTGAGTGGCTCTTGGTCTTCGCAGAGGACCCCAGCCACAACCAGGGGACCCAGGACAGGACCCCTCCCCGCCTCGTCAATCCCCAGGATCCTCATGGAGCAACTCCCTGCGCATCTCCGACATCTCCTGCCGCAATGGGCTGACGTCCACGGTCTTCATGACCCCATCCTCTACCACGAGCCTACCGTCTACCATCACGTCTCGTACCTGCGACCTACCTGCAAGATAGACCAGGTACGATATGATGTCTCCGTGGTCCAGGAGGCTGGAAACTCCCTTGCCGGGGTCCAGGACCACGAGGTCGGCGATCTTCCCGGGCACCAGGGATCCCACATCCAGCCCGAGGACCTCGGCAGCCTGGACGGTAGCCATATCGAAGATTGCCCGAGCAGACAAGACCTGGGGGTCCCACCGATGGCCTTTGTGAAGGGCGGCACAGACTCTCATATGTTCGAAGAGGTCCAGGCTCCCGCATCGCGCCGGAGAGTCTGATCCCAGCCCGACCTTCACACCCGCCTTGGTCATCTCCATCAGAGGGGAGGGACCACCCACCCCGCTCAGCTGGTTAGACAGCGGGCAGTGAACTGCCTTCACATCGTAGCGGGCTAGGGTCCTGATCTCGTTTAGGGTCAGCCACACCGCGTGTAAGACAATGAGCTGGGGAGAGAGGAACCCCTTGTTCTCCAGCCACTCCACGGGCCTCTGGCCCTCACTTCGTTGGAAACCGTATACGTCGCTCCTCGTCTCCGCAACCGGGAGACTCCAACTGACCCCTTCCTCCTTGGAGATGGAAACAGCCTCCTCCAAGACGTCGGGGTCACCCAGACCGGGAGCGCTCACCATGGGTGTTACCCGGTCCCAGGACTTGACCCGTTTGATGTAGGCCCGCGCGGGCTCGAAGTCGCCTGCAGACGTCATCAACCAGCCGAGATTGCCCCTGATGCCGACCTCGGTAACGGCCCTGGCCACCTCCTCCTGCCATGGGAAGACGTCGAGGAAGCTCGTGGTCCCTGACAGGAGCATGTCAGCGCAGGCCAAGGCTGATGCCATCTGGACGTCCCTGCGAGTCATGTTCTCCCGAAGGGTTTCCATCCGTCCTCTGGCAGCCTCCAAAGGCTGGTCCCTCGGCGGGCCCAGGAGAACGTGGGCGGAGGTGGTGTAGCAATTGAGGAGTCCGGGGAGCACGAGACAGCCTGTGACGTCGATGACCGTATCGGCGGACTCCTCCTCTGGACCAACCCCCGAGATCAATCGCCCGTCTACGGAGACATTACCCTGAATGACGGACCGGGTCCTATCCTGCGTTACCAAGAGGCCGTCCTTGAATAGGAACGACACTCGCAGTTCATTCGCCCGTCGGTATTTAACGAGTAATGGCGTCGGCCTTCTGCATATGGATTCCCAGAAGGCTTGATGGTATGTTTATTTCACGCGGGCTGATGATTCCCCGTGGACTTCCTCAAGGAACTCGAGTCCCTCCTCGGACAGATCCCACGCGGACGAGTTGCCACCTTTGGTGCCGTCGCCGAAGCCCTTGGAGACCTTCGAGCTGCGAAGGCGGTATACCAGGTGATCCGAGAGGAGAGGCCAGGAGGGTGGCATCGCATCATAAGGACCGATGGCACGTTACCGTTTCCGACTGCGAGGAACCTCCTTAAGGCAGAGGGCATCGGCCTCTCAGGAGACAAGGTGAGGGACCTGCGTGGTGTTCTACATGACAACTTCCAGAGCCAAAGGCCCTTGGCGACTCTGCGTGAAGAACAGATGGCGCTCTCCCAGAGAATTGTCCTCGAGGACTCCTCGGAGGAAATCAAGACCGCGGCTGGATTTGACGCCTCCTACGTCGGTCAGGAGGCGTACGCGGCGGTCGTGGTCGTTGATGTTGAGAGTCTGGAGCCCGTCGAGATGAGAAGCACGAAGATGCAGGTCAGCTTCCCATACGTCTCCACATACCTCGCCCACAGGGAGTTCGAGCCTATATCCGCCTGCTATCGTTTGCTGAAGGAACCTCCGTCCCTCCTTCTGGTGGACGGCAACGGCATTCTCCACCCCGCTGGTTTTGGGATTGCCTGCTTGGTGGGGCTGAGGCTGGCCAAGCCAACCATTGGCGTAGCCAAGAGCCTACTCATGGGCACCGTCGGAGAAGTGGAGGTAGGGAGAGCCGCACCAATCACCTCGAACGATAGCCTCCTTGGATACGCTTTCAGGCCAACCTCTGGCAGGCCTGTCTACGTCTCGCCAGGACATCTCATCAGCCCCACGACGGCCTTGGACCTTGTCAGAGGTCTCTGTAGGGGAAGGAGTCCTGAACCTCTTCGTCTGGCTCACTACGAGTCTCGCGCATTGCGTTTGCGGGAGGCAGGCTAGTCGTCTTTATTATCGTCCGGCCGATTTGCCAGGCGTGCGGTTTCTCGTCTTCGGGGCGGGAGCGCTAGGAAGTCTCGTTGGAGGTCTCCTAGCTCAGGAGCATGAGGTCACCTTGGTCGGCCGCAATCCCCACGTGGACGCCGTGCGCAGGAATGGCCTCAGGATTACTGGGAAGGAGGAGAGGGTCGTCCACCCTGAAGCCCTCGAAACCCTGCCGCGGGGTAAGCCTCCCGACGTCGTCTTGTTGACTGTAAAGGCTTACGACACCGCCTCCGCCATCTTGAAGCTCAAGCCATACTGGCGGGAATCGATCTTCTTGTCTCTCCAGAATGGTCTGGGGAACGAGGAGCTTCTGGCGGACAGAGCCCAGAGGGTGCTGGGAGGTGTGACCGGCCTTGGGGTCACCTTTGTCGAACCCGGCGTGGTGTTCTACGCGGGCTTCGGTGAGACCTATGTCGGGACTGTGATCGGAGTTGAATACGACCAGACCATGGAGGTGGTGAATGCCTTCACCAGCTGTGGCATGCCGTGTCACCTCGTGGAGGATATACGCACTGAACTCTGGCGGAAGGCCGTGGTCAACGCCTGTATCAACCCGCTTACTGGTCTCCTGGGGGTGCGGAATGGCGTGCTCTCCAAGAGTGAGGACCTAATGGAAATCATCCAGCGTGTGATAGAGGAAGGGGTTGAGGTAGCGGCCGCTGAGGGTATCGAATTAGAGGTCGATCAAGTCGCGGAGAGAGTCTGGACCGTGGTGGATGCCACGGCAGACAACAAGTCTAGCATGCTGCAGGACTTGGAGAAGGATCGGAAGACGGAGATCGACGCCATCAACGGAGCCATCGTGAAAGCAGGGAGGTCGCATCATATAGCTTGCCCCTTCAACTCCGCCCTCACCCTCCTCGTGAAGGCTTCGGAGTGGACTCGGCGGGGTCGACTCTAAACTGTTCGTCCGTGTACTCGCCGAACCGGACTGCTGGCTAGACAGGGGCCCGGCAGCGGTCGACGAAGTCTTTATAAAGCCTATTTAAATACAGTGAAACAGCGGGAAGGCTTTTTTCCGCGTGGGGGAAGATCATTGGCCAAGATCAAGATTGAAAACGTGGTGGCCTCGACCTCCCTAGGGGGAGAATTAGACCTTCAGTCTATCGCCCTCGCCCTGGGTGGGGCTGAGTATGAGCCTGAACAGTTTCCAGGGCTCATCTACCGCCTGAAGGAACCCAAGACAGCTACCCTCCTCTTTCGAAGCGGCAAGGTTGTGTGCACAGGAGCCAAGAGCCTGGAGGATGTGAGAACGGCCATCCAGACGGTTGCGCGACAGATAGAGACAGCTGGGATAGAGATTGATAAGGACCCGGACATCGAGGTCCAGAACATCGTCGCCTCCTCTGATCTGGGACAGGAGATTAACCTCAACGCCATCGCCATCAGCCTGGGACTGGAGCGGGTGGAGTATGAGCCGGAGCAATTCCCAGGACTCGTTTACAGATTGGATGACCCGAAGGTGGTCGTCCTGCTCTTTGGCAGCGGTAAGCTCGTCTGCACCGGAGCGAGGAAGCCCTCGGATGTAGAGCGGGCCGTGGAGAGAATTACCGAAGAGCTCCAGGCTGCTGGCCTATTGAGGTAGGCGGAGCTGGGGGACGCTTGCCCGAGCCCGCCGACCTGCTTAAGGGAATACCCATAATCGATAACCACGTCCACTTTCGACCAGACGGTCGCATGGAGGATGCCCTCAAGGAGTTCTCCGCTCGAGGTGGGAAACGCCTGCTGCTCGTTCACACCCCTTACGCCGATTTGTCACCTTCGGCGAGCGGTTTCGAGGCCGCGTACGAGAGAACCCTGGCAACCGCAGCGAGGGCTAGGGAGTTCGGGAGAGTGGAGGTCCGTGTCGCGCTGGGACCTCATCCGGTGGAGCTCCTCACCATGGAGGAGACGATGGGCATCACAGAAGCCGTGGAGGTGATGCAATCAGCCTACGACCTAGCGGCTAGACACGTACAGGAGGGCAACGCCGTGGCCGTTGGGGAGATCGGTAGACCGCACTTTGACGTGTCCGATGAGATCTGGGAAGCCTCCAACGAGCTGGTGGTCTATGGGATGAAGCTGGCGAAGGAGGTTGGCTGCCCCGTCATACTCCACACCGAGGAGGCAACGCCTGAAGTGTTGAAGGAGTTCGCGTTGATGGCTGANNTTCCCATCGGTCTTGGCGAGAGGAGAGTGGGCCCGACAGGCCAGCGAGAAAGGGCTCAGGTTTCTCCTCGAGACCGATTACCTGGATGACCCCCACAGGCCCGGTGCCGTGCTCGGCCTCGGTACCGTGCCGAAACGCAGTGCGGCTCTTCTGGCAGAGGGCGTTTTGGACCGGGAGAGCCTGTACCGCATCCACGACGACAACGTCAGGCATCTCTACCGAGGTAGCTTCACATCCTGATGAAGAAGTCGGAGAACTCCCCCGTGTAGTCCTCCCAGGACACTTTCGCCTCGGTCACTCTGGCGTAAGGCTGACTCGATCTACACCACTCGATGAGCTTTTCCACATCATCACGAGGACCCTCCATCACGGCCTCCACAGAGCCGTCCCTCAGGTTCCTCACCCAGCCCGTAACGCCCATCTCCTGGGCCTTACCGCGGGCATTGTCCCTGAAGAAGACACCTTGCACTCTTCCGAAGAATAGCACCTGTGCCCGGATGTTCATCTAGGCTTCGAATGGTCCGCCCAGTAAAGACTCTTGCCGTCCCTCAACCTCATATATGGATAGTCCTTTGGATGACTCCCCGGACCGTGACGGCATGGAGAAGCAGAGCATCCTCGACTACCAGGTGAGGGACTTGATGACCGGGGAGCCGTTCTTCGTGGATCCAACCGAGGACGTCTCGAAAGTACTCGGCACGATGAAGAAGCACGACCTGCACGAAATGCCAGTCATGAGGAAGGGGGAACTTCTGGGGATGGTCTCCTACAGCACTCTTCTGAAGAGGGGGAAGGTCCCCATGAACACCAAGGTCGAGAGCTTGCTCATAAAGCCGCCGAAGGTGGAAGAAGGAGACTCCATCCCGCGGGTGGCGGAGATCCTGATGTCATCGGGGTACCGCGCGGTTCCGGTCACGCGAGACGGGGCCCTGATCGGGGTGATCTCTAGGACCGATTGCATGCGGGCCTTCGCCCAGTCCGAGGAGTTTGAGCGTCTCAAGGTCAGGGAGATCATGACGCCTGAGCCCCAGACCCTCTCGGAGGAAGAAACGGTTCTGGCGGCAAGAGATTTGATGACCGCCCTGGACGAAAGGGCCGTGCCGGTAGTGGACAGTGACGGGAGGGTCGTCGGCGTCGTCGGCCTCAAGGACATGGTAAAGGTTCTGGCCCATCCTCGCGAGAAGGCGACTAGGGGCGATGTCGCCGGGGAGAGGATTCCCCTGGACGTAGAAGTGAGGGGAATCATGAGCAGGCCGCCGATCACTACTACGCCCTCCGAGGGGGCTGCCGAGGCCGCCCGCTTGATGGGAGAACATCACATCTCCAGTGTCATCGTCGTCGAGGGTAAGATTCCGGTAGGAGTTGTCACACAGGTGGACCTCTTAGAACAGGCTGCAGCCCTCAGGGCCCGAGACGAGGTGCTGGTGGAGATCAGCGGCCTCGACGAGGAGGATTGGTGGACCTACGAGATACTGTATACCGTAATCGGTCGTGGCCTGCGACGAATCGCCAGCATCGTCCGACCCACGATAATGAACGTCCACGTGGTGACCTACAGGAACCGGGGAGACAGGTCCAAGTATTCGATTAGGTCCCGACTGTCCACCGAGGACGCCCTCTACGTGGCGAGGGACCACGACTGGGACCCATACATGGCAATGCACAAGGTCATGAACCAGTTAGAGAGGAGGATCAAGAGGGAGAAGGACTTGAAGGTGGTTCGTCGCAAGGGTCGACGCCCTCAAGCATAGGATGGCTTGCTCACAGGGTGATTCTGGGCAGTGATCCCTAGACGATGTCAGGCCTGCCCATTCAGATCTGAAGGAACTCTCTCGTCAGCAGAGCTCGCTGTCTCTCCACCAGGGCCAGCAAGTCGATAGGGATGATTAGCTTGGAGCCGCTGTGGGGCAACGCATCCTTGAGGTCCTGTAGTAGCCTCATTACCTCCGTGAAGCTGTTCTGTACGAAGAGGTACTCCACTCCGTCGAGGAGGACCACTCCCGGCTCCTGCCCGGTGAGGAACTCCGTAATCCGGCTCGACAGCGAGTCCAGAGAGACGATGGCACCCCTGCCGTCCTCCTGTTCATTGGACAGCCAGAAAACCTTAGCCCCCTTCAGGTCCCAGCTCTGAATCAGCTTCTCAGGGTATGTGCGAGTTATGCATAGCCCAGGACGACCCTTCTTGAGCTCCTGGACAAAGGTCTTCAGCGCCTTGTTCTGGCCCTGCGTAACGAGGTAGACCGTTCCAGCCTCCAGCTCGGGCGCCTTTTCTGCCTTGGCCGAATCCCCACTCAGCGAGTCCATCATGAAGCCGCTGCCGCTTCGCCGCACATGTCGTGCAGCGACGTAGAGTCCCACGAGGGAGGTGGTGAAAAGCAGGAGGAACATCGTCGCAGCCGTCTCCTGCGGGTCAGCAGGGGCTTGAGACCTTGAGACGGAGCCGCTGTCATCGATGCCACCCGTCAACGAGGGCGATATGTGTAGGTAGAGGAGGCCCGCTATCGACACTAGACTTACGACCAGCAGAAAGGTGGTACGCCCCTTCATCGCCTCACAGTCCCTCCTGCAGGCGACCTTAAAGTCCTACTGAGGCCATTTTCACGTCTGATTTCCTCTCTCGATACGGACTATCGGCCTTGAGAACGAGGTTCGGAGGGTTTAAGCCGGTCAGGGCCCTGCAACGCCCGAGGCCATGCCAAGGTGCCATGAATGCGGGAGCAACGTCACTGAACCTTCGGAGTTTTACTACTGCCCGACGTGTGGTGACTCCCTCTGCCCGCGGTGCAGGATGGGTCACATTCACGCTGACTAGACTTCGAGAAACTCCTTGGTGGCCGGGGTGAGGACTTCCACCCCTTCATTCGTGATGAGGACGTCGTCCTCGATCCTGACTCCTCCGTATCCAGGCAGGTAAACACCTGGCTCGACGGTCATGACCATCCCTTCCTCCAGGATGACGCTCTCGGAGGACCTCATTGCCGCCCCATCATGGACGGCGAGCCCGACGGTGTGTCCCAACCCGTGAGTGAACCGGTCCTTGAACTCGGTGGCATCGATGACCTTCGCCGCCGTCTCGTAAACCTCTTTCCCGTCGACTCCCGCCTTCATGGCGTCGAGGGCGGCCTGCTGGGCCTGCAGGACCACCTCGTACATCCTCCTCTGCTTCTTGTCGGCCTCACCCAACACCACCGTCCTCGTCATGTCGGATGCATAGTTCTCGTAGAGAGCTCCGAAGTCTATCAGTAGGAAATCCCCCTCCTGGAGGCGTCTGCCACCCGTCTCATGATGGGGGAGAGCCGCGTTGGGTCCTGAGGCAACGATGGGCTTGAAGGATGGGCCAGTGGCTCCCTTGCTCTGCATCAGGTACACGAGCTCTGCCGCAATCTCAGCCTCGGACTTCCCGACCTCGACGTAGGGGAGAAGCTCCTCGAAGGTCTGCACGACGATGTCGCAGGCCCCCCTTATGCTGGCCAGCTCTGAATCATCCTTGACCTGCCTGGCTCTCACGATGGCGTCCGTGACAACCTCAGTGTCCCCGTCGGAACGGGCACTCCGGATGTTCAGGTAGTTCTCGTAGGTGAGCTCCCGTGCGTTGACTCCCACCGACCTCGTCCCGTCGAGCAGACGACGGAGGATTGCGTCCCTCTCCTCCTTCGTCACGAACACTTCCACGGGCAGCTCAGAGGTCTTAGCCATCTCCTCCTCCAGCCTGGAAGAGAGAATATGACCCGAGCCGTCTGGCCATAGGACGGCTGCACATCCCTCGAAGAGGCCACCGCGGAGTCCAGTGACGTAGAAGAAGGTACGGTCGAGCTGGGGCTCGGCGCCGTTCATGATGACGATTACGTCTACGGGTTTGTCCAAGCGCGCGAAGACTTTGAGGATGCGCTCCTGCATGTGCGTGGCTAGGGGAGGCCTAAGGATAAAGCTTCGGAGGTAATAGGTCTAGCACTGGGTAGCACATGAGGCAGAGGAGGAAGGCACTCGAGAGGAGGATCGCCCGGGAGAGGATCGATATCCTCATCGCAATGGCGGAAGAGGAGGCCCTCGGGGGCAGGCTTCTCAGGGCCGACAGATATGGCCAGCTGGCGAGGCGCATCGGAATGCGCTATAACGTCTCCCTTCCATCGCGCTACCGGAGGCTCGTGTGCCGCGGTTGCGGGACATTCTTAGCGCCAGGCACCGCCGCCACAGTCAGGGTTCGCAGGTCTCGGGTCATCGTGACCTGCAAGTCGTGCGGGCGAGTGTATCGATTCCCCTATGCTAGGGAAGTCAGGGAGAGACGGACCTCTAGTAAGCAGTAGACATGTCGATCTTCCCCTTCTTCCTGGCCAGGTACTCAGCGTAGTGAAACGCCCCTATGGAGAGAAGGATCAGGGCCGCTGTCGAGACTGCCAAGTAGATCAGGAGCAGGTGGTTGGGGATGGAAAGGAGGTAGGGGTCCTGAGGGGTGTATGGTAGAACAGCACGTCGCAGGCCCTCAAACCAATAGGTGAGTGGGATGTACTTCCCAAACGTCTGTCCCCAGGGCGGCAGGATAGAGAGTGGGAAGATGACGCCGCTGAAGATGTAAAAGACACCCGCCACACCCTCGCTCATACCGCCTCCGTGTCTCGCGGTGAGGAAAGTGACTCCCGCTAGGGCCACTCCAATGGCCACAGTGCAGAGGGCTCCCAAAAGCATGACCACCACGAAGAAGGGCACTCCTGCGAGGGAGAGGCCGATTGGGATGTTGAGCACGTACCTGCCGAAGACGAGGACTATGGTAACGCCGAAGCCGGCGACGGCCATCTGTGTGGCTCCCCGCCCAGCCACGTAGGTGTAGTAGCTTACGGGAGAGATGTAGATGTACTTGATCGTCTGAAACCACTCTCGGTCTCCCTGTATCACCTCGAAGAGGCCCCAAAAGGCCTGGAAGACGAACATGTAGAAGGCGCTGCCAACGTAGATGAACCCTAGATGACTGACGTCGACTCCTCCCCCGGCGAACTGGGCCACGTAGAAGACGAAGACGATGATGAGAGTCCCCGCGAGGGGCTTGATGATGGAGTAGATTGCGAAGAGCCAAGGCTCGGTCCAGTTCGAGCTGTACTGCCAGCCGAGCCAGGCACCGGTCTTCAGCGCCCTCCAGTGTTCCCCTATTGATGGCGTAGCGTCAACCTCCCCTGTTCCTTGGCCAGCCTCTCCAGGTAGGCCAGGGCCTGTCTCGCGATGAATATGAAGATCGGCGCTAGCGCCAAGAGAATGAGGAGCTCGATCTGGGGTGCTATGAGGCCAAACTCCAGCAGCTCAGGGAAGAGTAGCTGTCTCATGGCGTCCAGACCCAGGGTTATGGGAACTATGGCGGCCCCCGCGGCCACCCAGAGACCCCCTGGGCCTAACGCACGAACGAAGATCTTGATAGGGAAGAACAGGCCCGAGGCCAAGAAGACTGGTTCCTGCATCAAGGCCGCGGCATTCCAGGCCTCCCGTCCATAGAGAAGGTAGACTGAGGCGAACAGCATGCCCATCCCGTAGAGTGCCGTCAGCGTGACCAAGAATATGGCGGCCAGCAGGAAGGGATCTATGACCACGAGGGTGACCTGGAAGATCACGATCCCAATGAACAGTGTTGCTACTGCCCTGGTCGACACCATTACCACACCGCCTACCGCCATGCCACCCAGGAGGGCCATTCTCGACATCGGAGCCATCATGTACAGCTGCAAATTCCCGATCTGCTTCTCCCAGTAGAGCTGTGCCGCCATGCTCCAAAGGACGTTCATCCAGAAGGCCACCATGGTGCCCCCTAGGATGACGAACCCGATGAACTGGGGAACGTTCAGGAAGGTGTAGATGTAGACGTAGGCGGCGATGGTCAACAACGGCAACACCGTCTCGAAGAATATCCAGCTCGGTTCCCTCTGAGCACCGATGACTCTTGGATACGCCCTGCCCGCCAGGGCCCTCAAGTTGAGGCGGAGGTTAAGACTCAGTGAGACCCCTCCCGACGAGGCTTATGAACACCTCCTCCAGCGTCGGCTCAGCCTTTTGCAGGGAGTGCACCTTGCTCCCCTGTCTGAGCACCTCGGACATGATGTCCGCTATGGGTCCGTCGTCCTCCAGGATGAAGGTCCCCGTGGCGTGGGTCTTGGCGTCGCCGGAGACGGCGAAGTTCCTTATTCCCTGAATCGAGTTGAAGGCGTTACTGTCCTTGAGTGGGTCCATCTCCACCTTGAGGGTGACGTCGCTCCGGATCAACCGCTTCAGCCGGTCCGGTGTGTCGCAGGCTAGGATACGCCCCTGGTCGATGATGGCGATCCGATCACAGAGCTCGTCAGCCTCCATCATGTAGTGAGTCGTCAGCAGGACGGTCCTCTCACGGTCCTCCTTGATCCAGTTCTTGATGAACTGCCGGATAGTCCTTGCCACGGTCACGTCCAAGCCTAGGGTGGGCTCGTCCAGGAAGATGATCTCCGGGTTCGTCACGAAGCCCCTGACCATGTTCATCTTCTGGCGTTCCCCAGTGGACAGGGTCCTGACCTTCGCGTTCTTCCGATCCGTGAAGTCGAACTCCTCGGAGAGTCTGTCTATCTCCTGATTCACCAGCTTGGAGGGTAGCCCGTAAAACTGGGAGAACATCCAGATGTTTTCCCGTGCCGTGAGCAACCCGTACCCCGAGGTCTCCCCTCCGGACACCATGTTTATCTTCTTCCTTATGGGAAAGGGGTCCTTGCTCACGTCGTGGCCCGCGACGTACGCCTTCCCGGACGTGGGGAGGAGCAGGGTGGCCAGGATTTTGATGAGGGTTGTCTTCCCCGCACCGTTGGGTCCCAAGAGCCCGAATAGCTCCCCCTGAGATATCTCGAGGTCCACCGAGTCCAGGGCAACGACCTGTTTCTCAGGCTTTTCACGCTTCTCTCGCTTCCGCTGGAGTCGGCGCTTTCTGCTGCCGAAGATTCTTGTCAACTCTAGAGTCTCTATTGCGGCTTCCACAGTCTGACCTCAGAAGGTCCCCCGCCCAACAGAAGCGGGATCAAGTCTCCCGTACTTTCCTCAGCCGCGTAACGTATCCCGCAATCCTGTTCCTCATGGTGGTGGAGTTCACGTCTGTCAGTTCCTCGACGAGCTTCTTGTTGTGCTCGAAGTCTTCGGTGAACTGTTCCGGGAAGAGCCTCGTCAGCTCTAGGGCCACCCGCTTGATGTAGTTGGACCGGATGTTCCCCATGGTCTACTCCTCTGTTATCATGAGAGCTTTCTTCACCCTACCACACGTAGATAAAGGTTACTGGGGGGGAGTGGCAAAATGGGGGGTCATGAGAAGATGACTGGCATTCCGACTTGCTGGCTTGATGATTGTCCCACAACGCTTATATAAGGTTCAAAGATGACCTAGCGATACCAGTCAGCGGAAGGCAGCGCTGATGACCGTGGAAGAGTCCCTCTGCAACGTGGAGTTCCTGAAGAGCTCCAACACCTACGTCGCCCGGGTCCAGAGCGAGCTCGGAGGCGTGAGGGAGTACCGGAGTTCCACCTTCGAAGAGGTCTTGGAGCAGGTCATCATCGACCTTCAAGAGGAGTTCGAGAGCACTTCCTAGCACTACTCTCCTCGAAAAGCTGGCTTTCTCTTTTCCGTGAACGCCCCCAGACCCTCGGCCTTGTCGTCCGTGGAGAAGATGAGGCTGAAAGCCTCCATCTCGTAGGCCAGGCCTGAGGATAGACCAGTTTCTTGGGACTGCTGAATGGCCGTCTTGGCGAGCTTAAGTGCCAGCGGTCCGCGCTCCATCATCCTCCTCGCAATCGTCCTTGCCTCGTCCAGCAGTCTGTCAGCCGAGACCACGCGGTTCACGAGACTGATTCTCGCAGCGGTCTCGGCATCCACCGGGTCCCCGGTGAAGATCAACTCCGAGGCCATCCCGCGGCCAACAAGGCGTGTGAGTCGTTGGGTACCGCCGAAACCCGGAAAGATTCCGAGACCTACCTCCGGCAAGCCTATCTTCGCCGTGTCGGCAGCGACCCGGACGTCACAGGCCAGAGCCAACTCGCAGCCACCTCCCAAGGCGTAGCCGCTGATCGCGGCAATCACGGGTTTCTCCATCCTCTCGAGGAGGCGGGTCACCTCGTGTCCTAGGGAGGCGAACCTCCGTGTCTCCAGGGGCTTCATCGGCAGCATCTCCTTGATGTCTGCCCCCGCGACGAAGGCCCTGTCCCCCGCGCCGGTGAGTATTACGGCCCGAAGGTCGTCCCTTCCCGCGACCTCTCGGAGGACCTTCCGGAGCTCATCCAAGATTTTCACATTGAGGGCGTTAAGCGCGTCGGGGCGATCGATGGTCACTATGGCGAGGCCATCCTCCTCCTCCAGCCTGACCTGGCCCGCCATCTTACTTGCTCCCATAGTCGTACACGCCCCGACCGGTCTTTCTTCCCAGTCGACCAGCCCGGACGTACTGTCTGAGAAGGGGGGAAGGCCGGAACTTGGGATCGCCGGTCTCCCTCTGGAGGACCTCCATGACGGCCAGGCCCACATCCAACCCTGTGAAGTCGGCGAGCTCGAAGGGGCCCATGGGCATGTTGGTGCCCAGCTTCATGGCCTTGTCTATGTCCTCCGGTGAGGCGGCCCCCTCCAACAGGAGGTTGAAGGCCTCGTTCATCATGGGGACGAGGATGCGGTTGACCACGAAACCCGGCGTCTCCAAGACCTCCACGGGCTCCTTCCCGAGCTTCATGCTGAGCTCCCTCCCGAGGGCCACGGTCTCATCGGAGGTTTCCGACCCGCGGATCAGCTCTATGAGCCTCATGACCGGAGCGGGGTTGAAGAAGTGCATGCCTAGGAAGCGGTCCGGTCTCGACGTCACTGAGGCCATCTCCGTCACGCTGAGGGATGATGTGTTGGAGGCGAA
>JABAOH010096328.1_pt1 | contig 22363 bp, 24 predicted proteins | sample 7062181 | NCBI WGS metagenome assembly JABAOH01 (sample SAMN14538630, study PRJNA623070) | marine sediment metagenome | biome: marine biome [ENVO:00000428]; feature: marine pelagic biome [ENVO:01000023]; material: deep marine sediment [ENVO:00002113]; isolation source: pool of 5 deep marine... | reverse complement strand
GGAGCAGTTGGCCATGGTCTCTGTCAAGAACCACAAGTTCTCTGCCACCAACCCCTATGCCCACTTCCCGAAGGAGGTCTCCATGGAGAAGGTCCTGGGCTCCCCCCTCATAGCGCCTCCTCTTCGCCTCCTTGACTGCTCCGGAATCACCGATGGGGCTGCCGCTGTCCTCTTGGCCCATGAGGAGGCGGCCAAAGAGATGACGGACACCCCGGTATACATAGCCGGGCTAGGTCAGGCGGCCTCGGGAAACCTCTCAGTCAACCTGCCCTCACTGACCTCATGGCCCGCCATGCGGAAGGCAGCAGGGGACGCCCTGAAGATGGCTGGTGTGACGATTGACGATATGGACCTGGCGGAGGTTCACGACTGCTTCACCATCTCCGAGATTATCGAGTACGAGGAGTTGGGGCTTGAGGAGAAGGGCGAGGGGGGACACTTCATCGAGGAAGGGCAGTCAGACATCGGTGGAAAGCTCCCCGTGAACACCAGGGGTGGCCTCCTGGGCTGTGGTCATCCCCTCGGAGCCACAGGCGTGGCCCAGGTCACTGAGGTGGTTCAGCAGTTCAGGGCCCAAGTGCCCTCGCAGAGGTATGTGGGCGGCGAGTGGGGCTTGTGCCACAATCTGAGCGGAAACGCCAACAACCACGGCGTCGTCATCTTGAAGCGAGCGTCGTGAAGGAGGAAGGAGCAGGGATGTGATGGTAGAGGAGGAGACGGCGAGGAGAGTCCCGTATCTGCTGGACTTCTATCCCCTCCAGGATGAAAGATACACCCGGGTCCACCCTTTCTTCAAGCACCTGAAGGAGGGGAGGCTGACCACGACGCGGTGCAGGGCCTGTGGAGAGGTCCTGTGGCAGCCGCGTGTTGTATGTCCCCACTGCAATGCCGATGAGATGGACTGGGTAGACTTGCCCAAGGAGGGGAATCTCCACGCCTTCACCCAGGTTTTGGTGGGGGCTCCCCTTGGAATGGAGGAGGACATACCCTTCATCGTCGGCATCGTTCACCTGAGGGGGACAGAACTGAAGGTCCTGGCTCGCATTGACGGCGCAGCGTACGAGGAGCTGAGGATTGGGCAAGAGGTGAGGCTGAAGGTCCAACCCCTCGAGGACGGGCGGGTCTGGTTCCGCTTCGAGGCCTGAGGGCCGTTAGGCGCTGGCAGAGAAAACTATTACCCGCGTGTGACATCCTACAGCCGGCATGTACGAGAACATCCTCGTCGAAAGGGAGGGCCTCCTGGCCTTCATCACCTTTAACCGCCCCGAAGTTTTGAACGCCATGGATCGGGGGACCAAGGAGGAGGTGCTCTCGGCCCTCGGTGAGCTGGAGAGGGATGAAAGTGTTAGGGTCGTCATCTTCCGGGGCGCTGGAGAGAAGGCCTTTGTCGCTGGAGCCGACATCAAGGAGTTCATGGGCGTCCGGCCCATGGAACAGAGGGAGGACCGTCGGCGGCTTCGCTACTATGAGACAGTGGCCTCCTACCCGAAACCCACCATCGCCATGATCCAGGGCTACTGCTTAGGGGGAGGGTGTGAGCTAGCTCTAGCGTGCGACCTCAGAGTGGCTGCGCGCGATGCGAAGATAGGCCAACCCGAGATCAACTTGGGCATCATTCCAGGTGGTGGAGGCACTCAGCGCCTTCCCAGGCTGACTGGGGAGGGGAAGGCCCTTCAACTGATCCTCACAGGGGAGATGATTTCGGGAGATGAGGCAAAGGCCATAGGCCTGGTGGAGGAGGTCCATCCGAAGGAGGAGCTGGAGGTGAGGACCAGGGAACTGGCCATGAGGATAGCCGAGAAGAGCCCGGTGGCAGTGCGTTTCGCCTTGGAGGCCGTTCGGGCTGCCTCGAAGATGGATCTTCAGACGGGGCTTGAGTATGAGGCGACCCTCTTCTCGCTCCTATTCTCCACGGAGGATAAGGAGGAAGGCATCAAGGCCTTCCTGGAGAAGAGGAAGCCCTCCTTCAAGGGAAGGTAGAGGCCTCAGGGCTCCCCGAGGTGCTTCTCGAGCAACATCATTTCCGGGATCATACTCTCACTGAGGAGGCGGACCACGTCCTCGTGGTGAACCGTGTAGATATGTTCCCTTGCCCTCGACCATGCCAGCAGCTTCTCCTGGCATATTCTGCACTCCCAGTAGGGCGAGTCCACCGCTCGAAATAGGACAACATCCGATTAATGGTTTCCGAGAAGATGCTGTCTTACTTCAGGGACCACAACAGTTTTCCACTCCATTTCGTTGCATGGCTGGTGTCGCTGTGAAGTTCACCTTCACATACACGGCCATCCGAGTTCGGGACCTTGAGCGGGCCCTTCAATTCTACACCAAGGTGCTGGGCATGAAGCTGCTCGCCCGTATCAAGGCCGCTGAGACCAAGGGCGAGTTCGCCGAGTTGAAGAGTGAGGACTCCGAGAATGTCCTTGAGATCAACTGGTATGGGGAGGAGAGCCCCGTTGCGGGTCCTTACTCGGAGGGCGAGGAGCTGGATCACCTGGCTTTCCAGGTTGAGGACCTGGACGCTGCTCTCCGATACCTCGATGAGAAGGGCCATCCCATGACCATGGGCCCTATCGAGAGCAAACACTCCCGATGGGCCTACGTCAAGGATCCTGACGGGATATGGGTCGAGCTCTTCCAACCGAAGGCCAGGGAGTGAAGCCCACCGTCCGGCCGCCAGCGGAATCGTGTCTCTGGGGACGGGAAGCTTATTGAGGGACCGCCCCTCTGCCCCCACCGAATGGAAGACCTGAGGGTAACAGACGTCCACGTTCACATTCAGCCCTTCGACATGGTGAAGCCTGAGGCCCTGGAGATACTGAAGCTGGGGAAGAGAGGGCTAGAGTTCATAGGCGAGCTCCAACGCAACCCCTCAAAGCTCATCCAGATCCTCGATCACGACGGCGTTTGGCGGGTCTGCCTGATCAACTACGTGGCGGAGGAGGTTTTGGGTTTCACAGAGGACGTCAACGCCTTCTCCTCCCAGTACGCCAGGGAGTACCCGGACCGCCTCCTGCCCTTTGGAGGTATCGACCCGCGGCGCTCGGACGTGAAGGAGAGAATGGAGGAGCTGATATCGAAGTATGAGATTCGCGGGATCAAGATACACCCGCCCCACCAACTCTTTTACGCCAACAGTTACTCGACGGAGGGGCTAGAGGGCCTCTCGACGGTATACGCCATGGCCCAGGAGAACCAGGTGCCCGTGATGATTCACACAGGAACCTCCATCTTCCCTGGAGCTCGCGTTAGGTACGGCGATCCCTTAGCCCTCGATGACGTGGCGATCGACTTCCCCGGTCTGCAGATCATAATGGCCCACGGTGGACGCCCCTTTTGGACGGAGGAGGCTTTCTTCCTCCTCAGGAGGCACAAGAACCTCTTCCTCGACTTGTCCAGCATACCGCCCATGCGCCTGCTCGACTACTTTCCCCGCCTGGAGGAGGTCGCCAACCAAACCCTCTTTGGCTCCGACTGGCCGGGACCCATGGTTCCCAGCATTCGGAGAAACCTGGATGAGTTCCTGGCCCTGCCGCTCTCGGACGGAGCGAAGAGAGCCATCGTGGAGACCAACCCGCTGAGGCTATTCGGGTGAGCCTCTCTCGGGATCGGAGAGACGTGCTTAGCGGACCTTGAGTTCAGGGTCTCGCGTCATCCAAGAAGCTGATCCTGCATCGGGCCCGTGGGTCCCCCGTCAGCTCATCCCGGCCCGCGAGGGTCTTCTGTGCTAACTCCAGGTAGACACGCCAGCTGCCCTCTATACGTACCATGTCCGTATCATTCGTCCTCCTCAGGACCTTGGCGGGGATGCCTGCGATTAGGCTTCCGGGCGGGTATTCCTTTCCTTCGGGCACGACTGCCCCGGGCGCTACGATGGAACCCTCGCCGATGACCGCCTTGCTGGCGATGATGGAACCCATCCCGATGATACAGTCATTCGCCACGTCACAACCGTGAACGATGGCCCCGTGTCCGACGGTCACTCTGGAACCTACCCTGGTAGGGCACCCCACGTCCGTGTGGACCACCGCCGTGTCCTGCAGGTTGGTTGCTTCCCCAACTCGGATTCCCTCCAGGTCTCCCCTCACAACCGTCCCATACCAGACGCTTGCGTCTTCGGCGACAGTGACATCGCCGGTGATAGTGGCGGTATCGGCTACGTAAATCATAGGGGGAGAACGGTCATGCCAATAGAAGCCTTCCCTCCCAAGGGACAAGTACTGGAGCGAGTATGTGAAGGATGTGTCCCAGGACCTAGAGGGAGAGCTGCGAGAACTATACAAGCTGCCCGCGGAGAGGGCCGTGGGGGAATGCCTCGAGTCCGCTTTCGAAGACTATCAAAGGGCGGCGACCGACAGGAGTGGGAAGGGCGTATTCTCCCCCCTCTTCGTCGGCCTCCTCGCCTCCCGCATCCTAGCGCACCCGGGGGCTTCGAAGCAGGCGAAGATACGGGCCTGTTGGGCCGTCTTCGACGTGATACCGCTACCCGAGAGGGAGGACGAGGCCTTCGTGACGTCGGAAAGCGTGCCTCCAGGACTTCAGGAGGCGGCCCGCTACCTGATCCGGCAGGATGAGTTTATGGAGTACCACCTTCTCCACATGATATACGCCCTCTACCTGGACCCGGAGCGCGCCTGCGGTGCTCCCTTCACCTCCCTAGAACAGAACCTCTCATCCATCACCTCGGGGAGTTTTGATGAGGGGCTGAAGCTGCTTTACGCCTACCTTCTCCTCTCTTCCCCTTCACTCTCTCCGAACCAGGCGCAGCACCTCTTCACAGCCCTGTTGGACAGCCCTGCCATATCGGAGGAGCCCAAGCGCTTCCTGTGCCTTTCAAGCGTGGACAGCACCTTTAGCGTGGGCTGGTTCGTCACCCTGGCGGCCCGAGAGGGACTCTATCCTAGGGAGCCGGGATCTCAGGAGGAGCTTATGAGGGAGGTGAGGGTTAGGCCTCTACCCCAGACCCTCTCCCCTAGCGCTGAGGAGTGGCTCTTGCGGCTCGATGCGGGTGTGAGGAAGCCTTCAAGTGGAGAGGGTGGATTGTGAGCAACATGGCGGGCGGGGTGGCCATCGTAGGTGCTGGCCAGTCCCGATTCGGCGTTCTCGAGGAGGGCATGAAGGCCCTCTTCGTCGACGCCTTCTTCGAGTGTCTCGATAGTGTGGACCGGGGGATGGAGCCGAAGCAGATACAGGAAGCCTTCATCGGAAGCATGTCCTTCGGCGGCGGTCAACTGGGAAACCTGGCGGCTCTCATGACGGAACAGGTCGCCCTGACCCACGTTCCGTCCAGGAAGGTGGAGAATGCGTGTGCGTCCAGCTCCTATGCCTTCAGGGACGCGTGGCTCGCCCTCCGGAGCGGCCTCGTGGAAGTCGCCCTGGTGGCGGGCGTGGAGAAGATGACAGATCTTCCGCCCGACAGAAGAGGATACTGGCTCGGGGTCAGCGGCGACACCGAGTGGGAGAGGACCGCGGGGTCCACCTTCGCCGGTCTGTACGCTCTGATGGCTTCCCGTCACATGCACCAATATGGAACCAAGCGGGAGGCCTTGGCTCAGGTCGCTGTCAAGAACCACAGATACGCGAGCCACAACCCCAAGGCCCACTTCCAGAGGCCGATAAAGCTGGAGGACGTTCTTAGGGCCCCCATGCTGGCCCATCCCCTGACTCTTTATGACTCATGCCCCGTATCGGACGGCGCCGCCGCTCTCCTGGTGACCAAAGCCGAGCTCGCCAAGAGGTTCACCGATACACCTGTCTATGTCAGAGCCTCTGCAGGAGCTAGTGAGTTCCTCGCCCTTCACGACAGACAGGACATAACCCGGGTGGAGGGAACCGTCCTCGCTTCGAAGGAGGCCTTCCGGCAAGCTCGCCTCTCTCCCAAGGAGGTGAATGCAGCCGAGATCCACGATGCTTTCACCATAGGCGAGATTATGGCCCTGGAGGATCTGGGCTTCTGCCCCAAGGGTCAGGGAGGGGTGTGGACCCAAGAGGGTAGGACGGAGATCGGGGGAGATGTGGCGGTCAACGCCAGCGGGGGTCTCAAGGCGAAGGGCCACCCCCTAGGGGCCACGGGTGCCGGCCAAATCGTGGAGGTCTTCAAGCAACTGCGAGGCGAGGCGGAAAAGGGGAGGCAGGTTGCAGAGGCGGAGGTAGCCCTCACCCACAATGTGGGTGGATCGGGGGCCACCATCGCCGTTCACATATTCTCCAGGTGAGGTCATGGTCGGGATAGAGGCCCTGAGTTACTACCTTCCGCGATACAGCATCAAGGCGGAGGAGTACGTCGCGACCTGGGGATACTTCAGCGGTCGAGGAATCCAGGAGAAGACGGTGGCGGGCTACGACGAGGACCAAGTGACAATGGCCCTGGAAGCAGCCCGGCGAATCAAAGTGGACGAGGAATTGGGCTACGTAGCGGCGGCGACCTTCGACGGCCCTAGAATGTCCACCACCATCGCATCGGCCCTTGGCCTGGGATCCACCCGCAAGGCGGACTTCATGGGCTCCACCAACGCCTCTGGTGAGGCTCTGCTCTCATGTCTGGATTACGCCAAGGCGGCGGGAAACAGCGCTCTCCTCGTGACAGCGGACCTTCCAAACGCCTCCCCCGAGGATCCCCAGGAACACCGCCTTGGAGCCGGAGCAACCGCTCTCCTCATCTCCCGAGATGGAGGTCTACAGGCAGTGAAAACAGCAGTATCCACCCGTGAGGAGATGGGGGAGCTCTTCCAGGATTCAGAGGGCCGGAGGCGAGGTCTGAATGTGGTTGACGTGGCTATGGAGGTAATCCCTAAGAGTGCGGAAGTCGTGCTGGGCCGTTCACGGAAGGTGAGGGCGGCATGCTACGAGCCCGAGGGCCGGTTCGCTCTGCGGGCCTTAGGGAGCCTACTCAACTCCTCCCAGATTGGAGGCGGTGTGGTGGAGCTGTCAGGAGACACAGGCACGTCCTCCCCCTTCCTGGCGCTTATGGAGACCTTGGCAGGCATAGAGGAGGGGGAAAACCTCATCCTCATCACGTACGGGGGCGGTTCCAGCACGGCTCTGTCCTTCCGCCTGAAATCGAGACCGGCTATGCCCGAGAGGCCTAGGGCATTGCTCAGCTCCTCGCGTCACTACCTGAGCTATATGAAGTACGCTCAGTTTCGCAGATTCCTCTCTGGGCGGGGCTCCTCGGCGGAGATCTCCATGGGGGCCTACACCTCCATCCCCTCATACCTTGAGACCATCGAAGAGCGGTATCGGCTGATGGCGTCAAGGTGCGAGAGATGCAATTACCTGCACTTCCCACCCCGTTTCGTCTGCCTTCAATGTGAGGGTAGGGCCTTCCGCAGAGAACCCCTCTCAGGTCGAGGAGAGGTGTATGCCTACACCATCATAGCGCGTGGCAGCTCTCCAACGGAGTTCAGGGAGCAACAGGACTTGATTGGGGAGTACGGAGTCTGTCTGGTCGAGCTGGAGGAGGGGCCCCGAATAGTAGCGCAGCTGACGGATTGTGATCCGAGGGAGGCGGAAATCGGCACCGGTGTGGAGTCTGTAGTTCGCAGAATCTATCGGCAGGAGGAAATAGTTCGATACGGCTACAAGTTCCGACCTCGCCTCGAGGCCTAGCTGCCCAAGCCCCATCATTTATTGGCCATGGGGCGCTAAACTTCCCATGAACCGAAGAGTGCCCAGGCCCTTCAGGATGCCTTGGGGTTCGGGCGAGATCATCGAAGAAGTATCCATTCAAAGTCCGCACTGGGAACCTACCATCCAGCTCATGGAGTACGAAGACGGCTCCCGGTCCCTTCGCTTCTGCTACTACAGCGGGGGGCGGTTTGGCAGAGGGGCCATGATGCTGGGAGAGGAGGATCTGGAACGGATGGCCCAGGCTCTCGAAGGGACGGAGTTGATAGGGCGGATGCTCAGGAGGTTGGCCGGTCGACCCTAGCGCCCCTCTTTCCCCTTGACGCTGGCCACCCTCTCCTGGATGATGTCGGCGGCTGCCTCGTTCAGCGACATCTTACCCGCGGCTATCTGAGCCATCAGCTGCTCCTTCCGGGCAAGGGCGTCCCTCATCTCCTCGATGGAGAGGGAGGATCCGGATTGCACTATCTCTGTCGTCTCCTCCTCGGACCTGGAGAGGGGGGTCTCCAACTCTATGGCAAGCCTATCCACGGGTATCCCCGCCTCTTCCAGGAGGACGAGCCCCATCTTGTCTGGGTAGCCCTCCGCGTACACGACCCGCTTCACTCCAGCATTTATGATCATCTTCGCGCAGGTATTGCAGGGCACGATGGTGGTGTAGAGCACGCCTCCCCGGGCATCCTTGCCAGCGAACAGAAGGGCGTTCATCTCGGAGTGGACGCCCGTGCATATCTCCATTCGCTCCCCGGACGGAATCTTCAGCTCATCCCTTATGCACCCAATCTCGGCGCAGTGGGGCATGTGCCTGGGATTTCCGTTGTACCCTGTGCTGACGATGACGTCCCCGTTGACAACGACGGCACCGATCTGCCGTCTGAAGCATGTACTCCTCTGGGCAACATCCACAGCAATGCGCAGGTAGTACTCATCGCGGGAGATGCGGTCCATGGTCAGCCTTCGATATTTCCGGCAGCTATTAAACCCTTTTAGGGGTGCAACGGAGCGTTAGGCCTAGCGCGTCAGATGCGGCGTGCACAATGGGTCCCGCCAGCCGGGGGTTATCCTGCTGCTAGGTAGTATCGGGTAACGCCCCCCCTGTCCTCGGCCAAAACCAATCCCTCACGCTGCAAGATCTCCAGGTGCCCCAAGACCTCCGTCACCCCAAGAAAGACCTCCTGTATCGGCAGGCTTCCGAGAAGGTGAGTCACCAAATCGAAGGCACTGTACCTCCGGGTCCTGAGGAATTCCAGGAGGGTCGCCCTTCGAGAGCGGTACAGGTCGCGATAGTTCTCGATGAAGCCCGCTAGCCCCTCCATGGGCGGTCCGTGGCCGGTATATACTCTGCTCACATCCAGCTCTTCCAACCTCTCCAGGGATCGGAGGTAGTCCTCCATGCCCACGGACTCGCCATCCTCACCTCCGAAAGCGGCGTTGGGGGTGATGTGGCTAAGAACGGTATCGCCCGCGAATAGGGTGGTACCCGACAGGAAGCAGGAGGAACCGGGCGAGTGGCCAGGGGTGTGGATCACCTCGAGGTCCCACCCAGACAGGGAGAGCTTATCCCCTCCCCGAAAGGTCCTGTGTACGGGGGAGGCAGTGGCGAGCTCCTTGACGTAGTCGAAGAACTCCCCCACCAGACGAAGGGTCTCCCGTGGAATCCCTGTCTTCAGGAACTGCTCCCCATAGAACTCCTTCCTCTCATCATAGGTCTCACTGAAGTCAGCGATGGTGTCCCTCTCCAGCTGGGGCGCCCAGACCTCCGCCCCCGAGACCTTCGACAGGTCCCCCGCCTGACCGTAGTGGTCCACGTGACCGTGGGTTATCAGGATGATGTCGATGTCCCCTGCCTCGAGGCCTTCCCTACGGAGCCCTTTCTCCAGCCACCTGCGAGACTCTGGGTGGTGTGGACCCGTGTCCACCAGGGCGTTCTCCTCCCCCTTGAGGAGGTAGGAGTTCACGGGGCCTACAGGGAGCTGAGTGGGAACCAGTATTCTGATGGGGTCAGTGCCTACTCTCACCCCGAAATGGACCCGTCCCTTTTAGATAAAGCTTCCCGAGGTCTACGCCCCCCTCAGACATCAGCATTAAGAGTCGTTGGCGCCATTGACTGGCAGAACCTATCGGAGGCCTTGCGTTGGAAGAGCCCTTGGTGAGAAACTACCTTGTGGAGGGGAACTTGGCCCCGGGACTGCCCGAGAGGATCTACTTCTGGGACGAGACCCTGAGGGACGGAGAGCAGATGCCTGGGGTCCACTTCACCCCGGAGGAGAAGCTGAGGATTGCTCGAATGATGGACGCCATCGGCATCTCCATAATGGACGTGGGCATGCCCGTCGTGTCCACGGAGGAGAGGAAGGCCGTGAAGGCCATTGCCGCCGAAGGTCTGGGTGCCTCCGTCATGACGGCTGCCAGGACAGTGAAGGCCGATGTAGACGCCTGCCTGGAATGTGATGTGGACGAGGTGAGCATCTTCGTGGCCTGCAGTGACCTTCACCTGAAGCACAAGCTCCGGATGACGAGGGAGCAGGTCCTCTCTATCTCACAAGAAATGGTGGAGTACGCCAAGGGGCACGGCGTCAAGGTTTCCTTCGTGACGGAGGATACCGTCAGGGCCGATTTGGATTACGTGGAGCAGCTTTACAATACCTGCATCGAGGCCGGGGCGGACCGGGCGGTGCTTTGCGACACCGTAGGCGTGATGACGCCCACTGCCATGAGGTGGTGGATCGAGGATGTGAAGAAGCGGTTGAAGCCGATCCAGCTGAGCGTGCACATTCACAATGACTTCGGCATGGGCGTCGCCAACACTCTAGCCGCTCTAGAGGCAGGGGTGGAGGTTCCCCACACCACCATCAATGGCCTGGGGGAGAGGTGCGGCAACACGCCTTTCGAAGAGACCGTTACGGCCCTGGAGGCACTGTACGGATACAAGACGGGGGTCGACATCTCCCGGCTCTATGAGCTTTCCCGCCTTGTGGAGGAGCTCTCTGGCGTCCCCGTGGCCGTCAACAAACCCATCGTGGGATACAACGCCTTCCGTCACGAATCCGGCATCCATACCCACGGGGTACTGATGCACACCCTCACCTACGAGCCAATTCAGCCTGAGCTGGTCGGCAACCGACGCGTCTTCACCTATGGGAAGCACACGGGGGCGGCCTCGGTGGAGGACAAGCTCAAGCGGGCAGGAATAGAGACCGACAAGGAGAGGATGATGGCGATCGTGGCTTCCATCAAGGAGCTAGCCGAGCACAAGGAGAAGGAGGATCAGAGGGCCTTCATCAGGGCCTATCGTGAGCGGGAGGAGAGGCTCAGGGGGGTGACGGAGGAGGAGTTCTGGGAGATTGCGCGACGAGCTGGCGTGAAGGGGTCGCCATCCAGAGGCTGAGGGCTGTTAAGGGTCAGCCTCGTTTCCTAAGGACAGCCAGGACACCCACTCCCATGGCCGCTACCACGCCTAAGAGGATCCAGAAGACGGGCCTCAGCAGGAAGGCCGCCCATCCGGACTCTGTATATACGGCCTCCACTGTCAGCGTCCTAGTGCTGAAGTGGGGAATGTATACGCTCAGCTTCAGGCTCTCCCCTGTCTTAAGGAGGTAGGCCGCAGGTTGCGCCTTGCCCAAGGCCGCCGCCTCTACGACATGGTCTAGGGCCGGCGCCTGCCACACCTCCTTCCCGTCCAGCTGGACCCTTATCTCCCTATCAAGTCGAATCAGCTCTCCGCTAATCTCCAGAGCGAGGATGGCCCCGCGGGGGTCGCTGGAGATCAACTGCAGAGACAGCCTGTTCTCGAGGGCGGCCTGTATGGTGACCTGTAAGTCCCCTCGGAAGGAGGCTTCCACGATCTCCACCTTCCCTTCCGCCTCCGGTCGCAGCTCGACCATGGTAGCTACGGTGCCCAGGGCGGCCTGGTCGACTAACTTCTCCCTAAAGGCGGCCTCTCCAGCGGCCATGCTGAACAGGGGCAGGCCATGGAAGTGGACAGACTGAGGTCCCACTAATTTGACACTGATGACGCTGTCCTGGATCTCTACGGAACCCGCCGAGATGATGAGGAAGCTGCGGAAGTTCTCACCGGTTATGTTGATGACCCAGGGGCCCTCTGGCGTTCCACTCTTGACGGTGGCTGTCAGGGACGGGTCGAGGGTGAAGTTGACCGTGTTCCTGGCTTCCGCGAGGACGCCGTCGTCCGTCGCGAGCCCTCGATTCGCTACTTTCAGGTGTCCCACGGGACTATCGATGGCCTTGATGCTAGCGTTTGCGGCTACGGCCTTGAAAACCGCCCCCACGGTGCGGATTTGGGCCTCACCCATCTCGGGAGTCGAGAAGTTCTCAATGGTGACTTTCTCGAAAACCCTTACAGACCTCGGCCCCTTCTCACCAGCGGTTAGGGTGTAGTCAGTGATATTACCCGACGTGCTGTTGAACTCAAAGGACACGAAGGTCCCGATGAAGATGTGATCCTCCTCAGTGAACCCTTTGTTCTTCCCCATCTGAGCAGTGGTCCCCGCTGCCAGCAGCAGGACGGCCATCAGCGTCGCGATGACGCCCCTGTACATGCCTCTCACAACCCAGCTCCTTCCAACATGCCCATGAATATGAAGTTTCTGGCACATGTGTCGAACAGGTTGGCACAAGCTTCGAACGCCCCCACCGGTCAACCCTTAATAGCAGCGCAAACGATATCTTCAGCATGCCCGGCCTGACTATGGCCGAGAAGATTTTGGCTAGGGCCAGCGGCCAGGACCAGGTCAAGGCCGGCGACTTTGTGGAGGCCAACGTGGACCTCCTCTATATGCATGAGATGCTGGCCCTCGCCCTGGGCCCCTTCCGAGAGATAGGGGTGAAGGAGGTCTGGGACCCGGAGAGAGTCGTCGTGACCCTCGATCACTGGGTCCCGCCACCCAACGAGCAGATTGCCAAGATGCACCAAGACATCAGGGAGTTCTGCGCGGCCCAGGGAATCCAGCGCTTCCACGATGTGGGCGATCACGGCATTGCGCATCAGCTGGTGGCAGAGAGAGGCTATGCCCATCCAGGGGACCTGGTCATCGGGTCCGACAGCCACACCAACACCGTTGGTGCTGTGGGCGCCTTCGCCGCGGGAATCGGCGCCACCGATACCGCGGCCGTGATGGCCACTGGACGCATCTGGCTCAAGGTTCCCGAGACCATCCAGGTGTTCATCGAAGGAAGCCTCTCCAAGCGGACGGGAGCCAAGGACGTCATCCTGAAGGTCATCAGCGTGACAGGGGACGACGGGGCCCAGTACAAGGCCGTGGAGTTCTCCGGGCCTACGGTGGCGGCCCTTCCGATGAACGAGAGGCTCACCCTCTCCAACATGACGACTGAGATGGGCGCCAAGGTGGGCATGATCGCCGCTGACAGCGTGACCAAGGAGTACCTAGCCCATACGGGGAGGCCTTTCCTGCACCTCGAGCCCGACGAGGACGCCCCCTACTCGAGGACCCACGAGTTTCAGGTGGAGGGCATGGGACCCCAAGTGGCCTGTCCGGAGAATCCAGGAAACGTGAAGCCCGTGGAGGAGGTCGTTGGCACGGAGGTCAACGTTGCCTTCCTAGGCTCCTGCACCAACGCCCGCATAGAGGACCTGAGAGAGGCCGCGGAGATCATGAGGGGAGAGCACCTAGCCCCGGGAGTAAGGATGATAGTCTCCCCCGCCTCCCAGCGCATCTTTCGTCAGGCCCTGAAGGAGGGGCTCTCCGACATCTTCGTTGACGCCGGTGCCACCTTCGCCAACAGCACCTGCGGCCCCTGCTTCGGAGGTCACCTGGGCATACTGGCTCCGGGGGAAGTCTGCATCAGTAGCAGCAATCGTAACTATCCAGGTCGAATGGGCAGCCGGGATGCTAGGGTGTACCTGGCGTCGCCGGTGACGGTAGCAGCATCGGCCATTCACGGAGAGATAACCGATCCCCGAGAGGTGTAGGATTGCAGGTCCGCCTGAAGGGTAAGGTCTGGAGATTCGGGAAGGGCATCTCCACAGACCACATCATTTCCGCCAAGTACCTCGACACACTCGACCCGCAGATCTTCGCCGCCCACGCCATGGAGGCGGTGGATCCCGACTTCTCGAAGAAGGTGCGCCCAGGCGACATCATCGTAGCGGGTTCCGACTTCGGTTGTGGCTCCAGCCGGGAGCAGGCGCCCATGGCCCTGAAGAGCCTTGGCATCCAGGCCATTATCGCCGAGTCCTTCGCCCGGATTTTCTTCCGGAACAGCATAAACATAGGCCTGCCTGCCATAGAATGTAAGGGTATATCCCGGGCGGTGTCGGAGGGAGATACGGTGGAAGTGGACCTAGAACGCGGCATCGTACTGATGGCTGACGGCGAGAAGCTCCGGATATCGGTCTACCCCCCGCGAGTCCTGGAAATTCTCCAGGCAGGCGGTCTCATCCCCAAGCTCAAGGAGGAGTTCCAAGCCTCGTCCACGGGCGAGGTGGAATAGCAAAGGGAGGCAGCCAATCACCGCTCTAAGGACGGCGAAACTACCGGCTGAGGTATAAACAGGCCCGGCGGTGCATCGGAAAACTCTGGAGTCAGAGACGTAAGCTGAGGGCGTGCCACCTTCCCGGAATGATGTACGTGTGGAACCTGGAGTCCCTGACGAGTAGTTCGAGGTACTCCCTCACCTTCTCCTTGTAGGGCATCTCCTGTGCCCACTCCTCAAAGAGAGGAAAGAGGTTGGCGGTCACCAGGAAGCCACCAGGCCGCGTAAGCCGAGCCAGCTGCGGCAGAAACGCCGGATATTCGCTCCAGTCAGCATCTACAAAGATGACGTCGTACGGATCTGTTAGATCGGGGAGCAGAACCATCGCCTCCCCTCTTAGCACCCGGACGCGATCTCCCAAACCCCTTCGGGACAGCTCCTGTTCGGCCAGGTCTGCGTGTTCCTCGTCAGCCTCGATGGTATCCACCCTTGATCCCGGGCCCCCAGCCTCAGCCATGAGGGCGGCAGTATATCCCAACCCACAGCCGACCTCGAGGAACCGCTCGGCAGGAAGGGCCACTGCCAGCAGGGGCCACAGGGGTGCGTCGCCCGGGGAGCTCGGGTGGACATCGCACCCCTCTCCGTGCTGTTCCCTATGGACATGGGACTTCTCGTAAAGGTCGTAGTGAAGGGTCACCTGCTCGCCGCATATCTCACGGAGCAGGGTTATCGCGTCGATCTCCGTAATGTCCACACCTCCACTAACCCCATGCCGGGGAGTAAGGGACTTAGGCTCCTGTGTCTATTTAAGGCGAAGGCTCTCTAGCGGCCGCGTTACTCGGATCGTATCGTCAAGCACCGTCATGGTCAGGGCCCGCCGGATATCCTTAAGTAGAAACTAGAGGTTGGAGCGATAATGGCCCTCAAAGTTGTTGCCTTGCCCGGGGATGGCATAGGCCCGGAGGTGGTCCGAGAGGGCATCAAGGTCCTGAAAGCGGTGGAGGAGACCTACGGACTTGAGTTCGACATTGTGCCCTATCCGTGCGGCGGCAAGCACTACATGGAGACGGGAGAGGAGTGGCCTGATGGGGCCTTCGAGTCGTGCAGGTCGGCGGACGCTATCCTCCTGGGCGCCATAGGATATCCCGGAGCTAACCTCCCGAATGGAGACCTAGCGGGGGCTGGGGTGGTTTTTGGCCTTCGCTTCGGGCTCGACCTTTACGCCAACGTCCGGCCGACGAAGCTCTACCCAAACGTCAAACACAGCATTCACGGCGTGCCGAAGCAGGTGTGGGAACCCGGGAAAGTGGACTTCGTTATCGTTCGGGAAAACACGGAAGGAGCCTACACGCCCATACGGGGAAGCCTTCGCAGGGGCGGGGTTGAGGAACTAGCCGTCGACGACAGCGTGATAACCCGTAAGGGAGCTGAAAGAGTCGTCCGCTTCTCCTTCGAACTCGCCTCGAAGCGAACGGGGGCTCCCTTGGACGGACTGAAGAGGGTTACATGCGTGGACAAGAGCAACGTCCTGCAAGGGTGTCGCCTGTTTCGGTTCGTCTACGACCAGGTGGCGGAGGAGTATCCCGGCGTTGAGAGGGACTACGCCTACGTGGACGCTTTCATGCAGTGGATGATCAGGAAACCTGAGGCCTATGATGTGGTGGTGACCAGTAACCTCTTCGGGGACATTGCAACGGATCTGGCAGCAGTCCTTCAGGGCGGAATGGGCCTCGCTGCCGGCGGCAATGTGGGAGACCGCCATGCCATGTTCGAGCCTGTCCACGGTAGCGCTCCCAAGTACGAGGGCCAGGACGTCGCGAACCCCTTGGCAACCGTGCTCGCGGTCCAGATGATGCTAGAATGGCTGGGTGAGAGGAAGAAGAAGAGGTCCCTAACAGAGGCTTCCCGCGTCGTGGAGGCCGCCGTGGGAGCCATTCTGAGAGAGGGGAAAATCCTCACCCAGGATCTCGGCGGAAAGGCAAAGTGCAGCCAGGTAGGTGATGTCCTGGCGGAGAGAGTCGGCTCTATGGCTAAGTCCGAAGGATGAGCTGAGCGGCCTCTCGGAGGTCCCTTACCACCATGTCGGGTTCGGGAATTCGCCCCTTCAGCCTCTCTCCACGTCTGTTGATCCAACCCGCCATCATGCCGACCCTCTTGGGCCCGAGGATATCATCCACGGGGGTGTCCCCAAGGTGGAGTGCCTCCTTCGGGGTGCAGTTTGCCTTCCGAAGGGCCTCCTGGAATATCCCTTGGTCAGGCTTGTATGTCCTGCAGGTCTCGGAGGTTGCACGCACCTCAAAGGCATCCTTGAAGCTGAATCGGCTCAAGAGAACGTCCAGCAGGTCATCATCGATGTTGGAGATTATCCCCAGGGTGAAATCCTCCAGGGCGTGAATGGCACCAATCGCCTCGGGATAGGCATCCGCCTCCGCCCATATCTCCAGAAGGAGGTCGGTATAAGGCTCCGGGTCGTCGGGAGCCCCCACCTCCTGGAGAATGAGCGACAGGGCCTCCCTCGTGGCCCGCCGGACGGTCATGAAGGTGTCGTGGGCAACGCGATAGCTCTTGTCCCACCAGAGCTGTCCGAGCTCCTCAGGGCTCATGGAAAGGCTGTTTGCGGTTATAATTCGCTCCATGACGCCGAGGCTGGCCAGCTCGTCGAGCCTGAAGATGGTTCCAAAGACGTCGAAGGTTATCAAGCGGGGCCTTCGGTTGATCACCATTGACCCTCCTCACCGTTCCTCAGCTCTCTCGACGATCCTGGGAATGACCTCTCTAGCGAAAAGTTCGATGGGCTCGATTTCGTAGGCTCCGGGGAAGTAGACCACGAAATACGTGGCCCCGACCTCCAGGTAGTCCGCAAAGTATTGGGCCACCTCTTCAAAGTCAGCCACAAGGTTTCTCTCGGCGTAGTTCTTCATGCTCTGCCCCAATCGCTTTGCATGAGGCTCCGCCTTCCTCATGGCCCTCTGTCTGGTTTCCTCCGCGATCACCACTTCGTTGTAGCTCCTCTCTATCTCCGTAGGGTCTCTGCCCACCGCCTTGCAGTGCTCATCGAGGATTCGGGACTTCCTTGAAAACTCACGTGGGTCCCCAAAGAAGTTGGACCGATCGGCCCACTTCGCCGTCGAACGAAGAGTCAGCCTCTCCCCTCCTCCTCCGATGGTGATGGGAGGCCTGGGCCTCTGGACCGGCTTGGGACTGCAGTAGGCACCCGACAGCTCGTAGAAGCGCCCTTTGAAGCTGACGCGTTCTTCTTGCCATAGCTTTCTGATGACCTGGATGGCTTCGTCCATCATCCGAATCCTCGTGGCGGCACTCGGGAACTCGTAGCTATACCCGTTATACTCGTGCTCGTACCACCCCGCTCCCAGGCCAAACTCCAGCCTCCCCTTGGAGAGGACGTCAACAGAGGCCGCCATCTTGGCCAAGAGTGCCGGGTTTCGATAGGAGTTACACGTAACCATCTGGCCCACCCTCAGCTTCGAGGTCACGGCGGCGACGGCGGCAGTCATGGTCCAGCACTCGAAGACAGGGAAGGCGCTGGGCGTCGGCACGGGATGGAAGTGGTCGTAGAACCATCCGGACTCGAAACCGAGACGCTCCAAAGCTAGAGAGGTCTCCACGATGAGGTCGTACATCTCTTCATGGCTCGCCTCCTCTGGCAGGTCGTAAATCCATCCCTGGGGGATCATGGCACCGAAGTGGACCCTCCGCATGCGATGGGCAACGCCGGGAACTCATAAGGGTTTAGCCGATATTCCTTGGCCTGCTCGCCCCTCTCTCAGTCAGAAAACTGAGACAGCTCCTTCCTCTGTGCCAAGATGTGCCAGGGCTCAGTTTCGTACACGTTCTCAAGGAGGGTCTCCCACGCCGGCGGTCCGGCGGCCTCCGCGAACTGGATGGCCTGGGAAATCTGCTGCTCTATCTCCTCCTCGAAGCCTTCATCCTTCTTCTTGTCTAGGAGCTTGCGCCCGTTCAGGTATGTGCGGAACCTGGTGATGGGGTCCGCGGCCCGCCAAGCCTCAAGCTCACGCCCCTCCCGATAGCGGGTGGGATCGTCTGCTGTAGAGTGGGCCCCCAGCCTGTAGGTCAGCGCCTCGACAAAGGTGGGCCCCTCCCTCGACCGGGCGCGGTCCACAGCCTGCTTCGCGGCGGTGTAGACAGCCAGGACGTCGTTCCCGTCCACGCGAACGCCGGGGATACCGTAGGCCACGGCCTTCCTAGCCAGGCTATCCGAGGCAGTCTGTCTGGAGACGGGAATGGAGATGGACCACTGGTTGTTCTGACAGAAGAATACCACCGGCGGCCCGAAGACTCCCGCGAAGTTCATGGCCGCGTGGAAGTCGGAGGTCGAAGTGGCGCCGTCTCCCAGGTAGGCCATGACCACGACGCTGCTCTGCAGGTACTTGGCCGCCATGCCCACGCCGACGGCGTGAGGGAGCTGATTACCAACGCAGCTCGACCAGGACACGTGATTGACGTCGCGGGAGCTGTAGTGGCAGGGCTGCATGTGACCCTTGAGGATATCCTCTCTGTTGCCCATGCACTGGGCAATGTACTTGACGAGGGGATAGCCTCGGAGCAGCGCAGCACCCCCCTGCCTCAGCGCTGGGAAGATCCAGTCCTCCCTTTCGAGGGTGTAGGCGGATCCAATGACGGCAGCCTCCTCCCCCGTGGCCGCCCCATAGAAGCCTATTCTCCCCTGCCGCTGGAGAGCCATCATCCTCTCATCCAGTAGTCGAAGGAGGAGGAGGTAGCGGTAGATCCTGAGCAGGTCGCCGTCCTCCAGGTCAGGCTCCTCGCCGACCACAGTGCCGTCCTCCGAGAGGATTTGGAGAGTCGCCTGGGTCAAGATACCCCGCCTTTAGTTCAATGCCCTGAGGCCGCCTTAAACTTTGCTGGCGTTGTTTTCTAACCCTCCCGCGTCGGCTGGCGGCCCCTGACCGCCCCCACGCCCCTGGCCCGGACTACGCCCACGGGAGGGTGCTCCTCGCCGTATCTGGTCAGCCCCTCTTCGGCTCTTTCCCACCTAAGCAGCAGTTCCTCCCTCCTCTCCGCGTCCTTAACCCTCTCCACATACTCTCTCGGAATGAAGGCCAGGAAGTGGGGCTGGCCTATGTCGAGGACCTTCGATTCCACGATCTCGCCACCAGCCTCCTCAACGAACGCCTCCAACTTCTCCAGCGGGAAGTAGTGGATATCGTCCTTCCTGCCGGAGACGGCCTCGAAGATTTCCTCCCTCAGGTTGTACATCTCTAGGTGAGCATCTTGAGCCCTCGTCCTGGCCTCGGGCAGAGACTCCGCAACAAAGAGCCAGGGGGACACCCTCAGCATCTCCCTCAAGATTCCGACGATTGTCTCCTCATTCCGGAAGCTCCGTATACTGTGGACAGTCACGGCCAGATCGAAGGCGTTTGAGGTGAAGGGGAGTCGTCGGGCGTCGCAGGAAACCGGGTGGACTCGGCCGCGAAGGCTGGCGACACCAAGCACCTCCTCGAAGTAGGTCCACCTCTCCCGCTCGACGGCAGTGACCCGTCCCTTTGGACCGGCGAGCTGGGCAAGGACTACCGTAGCGATGGCGTGGGGACCCGCTCCCACCTCCAGGAGGTCGGCCCCCTTTCGAATCCCCGCGTGGCTCAGCACCTTGTGCCTCTCGATGGCCTCGAGGCGAAGCCATTCGGGGGGAAGGGGAGGGTTCTCCATCATAGGGAGGCGGAGGACCACCCGGGCAAACCTCGGCGGAACGGCCTCCAGAAGTGAAGCCAGTTCTCTCTCACTGCCTCCTGACATCTCGGCTCACCAGCGCTTCGTCCTCTCCGTAGGCTAATCGATCCGAATCTGCTCCGCTTGGCTCAAGGACTTCATCTCGTACCCGTACTCCTTGGCAAGACGGAGGTGTATCTCAAAGAGGTCTTTCGCCGCCAGGTAGACCTGTTCCAAGTCCGGGTGGAACAGCTTCTTCGCATGCTCGAGGAACCCCTCAGGGAGGAGTTCGAAGTCCTCAATCTCCTCCGTCATCCTCATGTGGTCGGTGTAGAAGCGTCTGTTCAAGAGGGCGAGGTCCATGCAGGACATGAAGAAGATCTCCCAGGCGGCACGCCGCATTACCTCCGGATTCCGCTCCTCCCACCCTCGCTGCATCTTGCCGATGTAGTTGTAGAATCCGGCATAGGTCTCCATCTTCACCCTCCTCAACGCCTGAGCATGCCAACGGCGGAGCCGTTCGGCGATCCCTGCCCGGTCTAGGTATACGTGATGTTTCAGGAGTAGACCCACTTCGTGGGGCCAGAAGCCGTCCACCCGGAGAATCCGCTCCCTGACCTTTCTCAGAGGGAGGACATGCACGTCCACCGGCGTCGTACGGTAGAGCCAACCGTGCTCCCTCGCCTCCCCCTTATCGACGATGGCTAGGAGGTCGATGTCGGAGAAGGGGGTTTCGGCGCCCCGTGCCAGGGAGCCGTAGGCGGCGACGTAGAGGAGGTGCTCCGCATACTTGCGCTGAAGCTCTGAAACCACTCTGTGGACGACAGACTGAAACTCCTCCCTACTCAAGGGGGTCAGCATGGTCACCGTCATCGACGACGGTGTTATAAAGGGAAATCTAGGCTGCGAAAGGTAGATTACGGTCAGGAGGCCTTGAGAGGGCTGTGAAATCGCCAGAGGGCTCAACGGCCCTTTCAATGGTCCTAGAGTTAACTCAGGCCCTTAAGGGGACGAGGAGCAGGCTGGAGAAGAGGCGCCTTCTGGCCCAGTTCCTCAAAGGTCTCCCATCCCAGGAAGTCTCGCCGGCTGTTCTCCTGCTCACCGGCAAAATCCTTCCGGAGTCGGAGAAAAGGGTTTTGAACATCGGCTGGGCGACCCTTAGCAGGGCCCTCAAGGCAAGGGGCCAAGCTACCCTGATGTCAGAGCCGCTTACGATCTCCCAGGTCTACGAAACCTTTCAGGAGATCGCCAGGACCTCGGGCAAAGACTCTGTCAGGAAGAAGAGGCACCTCCTCCAGGCCCTCTTCGCGCAGGCTTCTGAGGAGGAAAAGGACCTCCTGCTCCGATCCATCGCAGGAGAGATGCGCATCGGCGTCAACGAGGGAACGCTGTTGGAGGCCCTTGCCGAGGCGGCCGATGCGGACCTAGAGGTCGTCCGCAGGGCCAACATGTTCATGGGGGACCTGGGAAAGACGGCCTACGTGGCCATGACCGAAGGGATGGCCGGCTTGGAAAAGCAGGAGCTGGAGATGTTCACTCCCATCAAACCCATGATGGCGGAGATGGCAGATGGGCTGGAAGATGCCTTCAGGGAGCACGGAGATGGAGTCGTGCTGGAGTACAAGCTGGACGGGGCTCGGATACAGATTCACCGGAGGGGGAGGGAGGTCCGGATCTTCACGCGGCGGCTGACGGAGGTGACCAGCAGCTTGCCGGAGGTGATGGCCCTCGCCCAGGAGTTCTCGGGGGGCGACTTCCTGGTGGAGGGGGAGGTAGTGGCCGTGGATGATGCCGACCGCCCTTTGCCCTTTCAGGACCTGATGAGGAGGTTTCGCCGCGTGCACGATGTGGAGGCTCTGGCGAAGCAGATTCCCCTTAAGCTCTACCTCTTCGATGCCCTGGTGGTGGACGGTCGCACCCTCGTCGACCTCCCCTATGAGAAGAGATGGAAGGCCCTCGGAGATTTGGCGAGGCCTGAACTCCTCGTCCCCCGGCTGTTGAGTCCGTCCCTAGAGCAGGGAGAGGCCTTTCTCGAAGAGGCCTTGTCGTCAGGGCACGAGGGTCTCATGTCCAAGGACCGCCGCAGTCCCTACACGCCGGGCAAGCGGGGGAAGAGGTGGCTCAAGGTGAAGCCATCGGAGACGCTGGACGTGGCGATAATCGCGGCGGAGTGGGGTCATGGCCGAAGACGAGGCTGGTTGAGCAACTACCACCTGGCAGTGCGAGACGAAGAGGGCGAGTGCGCCATGATTGGGAAGACCTTCAAGGGGTTGACCGACAAGGAGTTCGAGGAAATGACCCAGAAGCTTCTTAAACTCAAGGTGGAGGAGGGGCCCTACGCGGTGCAGGTCAGGCCAGAGATCGTCGTGGAGGTGGCCTACAACGAGATTCAGAAGAGTCCCCATTATGACTCCGGATTCGCCCTTCGCTTTGCTCGCATTACCCGAATCCGAGATGACATGTCTCCAGAAGACGTGGATACCCTCGACAGGCTGAACGCCCTCTACGCAGGGCAGTTCGAGCGGAAGGGCCGCCTAACCCCTTCCGAGGGCTAGTGCCGACATCTACCGCCCGGTCT
>JABAOH010013069.1_pt1 | contig 22364 bp, 14 predicted proteins | sample 7062181 | NCBI WGS metagenome assembly JABAOH01 (sample SAMN14538630, study PRJNA623070) | marine sediment metagenome | biome: marine biome [ENVO:00000428]; feature: marine pelagic biome [ENVO:01000023]; material: deep marine sediment [ENVO:00002113]; isolation source: pool of 5 deep marine... | reverse complement strand
TATTTTTCGCTAGCCTCATCGTTAAATATGAAATATTTAGGTTACTTGAAAAGTGATATTAGCTGGTCAGAACGTACAGCTGTTGCATCCGGGATGATCCAAGATCACGCTGTGTGGCAGTTCCTTAAATCAAAAGGATACAAGCATGTCAATTATGGGTCCTGGTGGGAGGCGACTAGAACTAATAAATTTGCGGATATAAATATCCATCATGGCAAGGTTAATGAATGGCTGGCAATGTTGATACAGACTACCATGCTAAGGCCATTTGTGAACCATTTTATCATAAATGATGCAAGGGACTGGGTATTATATACGTTTTTTGCTCTTGCTAAAGCACATAAGATTGAAGGGCCGAAATTTATTTTTGCCCATATAATTCCACCCCATCCTCCTATGTTATTTGGGGCAGATGGTGAGCAAGGACCGGAAACAGAGTTCACCATGAGAAACGAAGCATGGAAGAATAAAGAAGATTATTTAAATCAATTAGTTTTTGTTACCGGGAAGATCAAAACACTTATAAATGAGATACTATCAGAATCAGAAGTTCCCCCAATTATCATATTACAATCTGATCATGGTCCTGTTTGCCCAATTTTTAGTTCCAATATGAATGAATGGGAAAATCAAACTAAAGATCACTTAAAAGAAAAGATTGGAATATTAAATGCATATTATCTACCAAATAATAGCAGTAGTTTATTATATGAGACTATCACTCCTGTTAACAGTTTCAGAGTGATCTTTAACTCATATTTTGATGAAGATTATGAGTTGTTAAATGACGTAAGCTACGATTTGAGACCTGAACATCCGTATCCCGTTAATATAACTGATAAGGTTAGGTAAGATTAAAGCGAAAAAAGATAGAAGGTAGATAATAACTTATTATTCGTAGCAGAAATCAATTTAAGAAGATACAAGCTGGCTTCTTTCTAAAATCAGAGTAGAAAACAGGTAGCTGTATCAATAAACTAAAACCAACTTGTTGTTTTATATATAATATAAAAGGGGTGAACGGGAGTTGCCAAAAAAATTACACTTTATAATAGCGAGCGATCATACAGATAGGGGAAATATTATTCTTAAGCAGATCGTTGAATTTCTAAAAGCGGCAGGCCATGAAGGGGTGGTTTATGATACGGCATGCGGGCCCGTTGATGATTTTCCTCTTATTGCACAGGGTGCTGTAGAGCAAGTTTGCTCGGGAGATTTTGACAGAGCAATTCTGATAGGAGGACATGGAAGCGGAATGGCAATGGTGGCCAATAAGTTCAAGGGTATTAGAGCGGCAGTTGTAAGGGACTACGTAGAAATGCGGGCTACGGCAGAAAGAGATGCTCCAAATGTTATTTGTCTTCCAGCCTGGAGTACTGCCAGAGAGGATATGATATTGATACTTCGTACCTGGCTTTCTACTGAGCTGAGCACTGATCCTAGATATGAACGTAGAAGAAAAGAGATTCAAGAAATCGAGGAAAAAAATTTCAAGTAACATGTATTTTTTGCTTTTTTAATCCATATTCAAGTAGTTCTTTAAATATTTGAACTAAAATATGCCAAAATATAATTTGCCAACATGTAAAGGGATGGTGCGCTATGATCCCAGTAATCCATTTCACCTGAAGAATTACTTACTTATGCTGACCTGTTGATAACGGTAACAANNACTAATCACGGTTTTTTATAAAAAAGCGGCGAGGATAAGGCCAATAGTCATGAGAGCCGGAGTGATTAAAACCACAAGGACATTTTGACCTAAAGCAGGGATAAGTTTCTCTGTATGATCATAGTTCTCAAGGGCTCCCTGGCTCGCTTTAATGGCTATGGGAATGGTGAAGAGGCCAATAAGGATGTGGTATGGCAAAATTCTTAGGACAACAGGAATAACAATAAATAAATAGGTGAGGATGAGGAACAGGACAAAGACAAACGCTGCCCTTCTCTTACCAAAAAGAATTACTCCGTGTTTTCTACCCGTTTTTTTATCTGCTTCATAGTCGGGAATTTCATTAACCCACAAAAGATTTGTAACCAAAATACCTACCGGGATGGAAGCCCAGATTACTGCAGGGGAGATGTAGCTGTCTCCTGGAAGAAGCTGCGTTACGTAGGCACCGGTCACGAGTAGTGGTCCAAAACCCAGACCTGGAAAAAGTTCAGTAATATAAATTCTAGTAAGAACTGGAGTATAAAGAGTTACTACAAGAGCCGATATAAGGACAATATAGATAAGAATTGGGTATTTGAAAATAAAGTATGCTGCTATGAAAAGGCCCACAACTAGCGAGCCGATTGCCAGTTTTAACGCATCTTCGGGTTTAAGTAATCCTTCCGGGAGAAGTCCGCTTCCTCCACTGAATGGTGTTCTTCTAGTCAGCTTGTCAGTTCCACGGACATAATCAAAGTAATCATTAAGTACATTTACAGTGATATGGGCGAGGACCGAACCAACAAATGCGAAAATAAGATGGAGCCCGTTGAAAAATCCTTCAAAGACGGCAACGCCAATTCCAACGGAGAATGCAGCAGGTGTTAATAGCAAGAACTGAGGTCTGGTTTCTAAGAACATTAATTTGGACTTACTGGTTTTTTCTTCCACTCTGCCTCCCTTTCGCTCTTTTTAGGTTATTTTATTTAAGTTTTTTGCGCAAGTAAAGCAATTTAGTAATTTGAACGATTTACCTAACATTCACCTGCATGGAAGGGGCTCAGAAAAAGTGTCTCTGGCAACCTACGATATAGTGAAAAAGTTCGCGTACTGAACAATGCTGCAATATTTAGCGCTATTGTGGATACATGTGTATTAAAGTAGTGTTTATTTGTCTAAATTAAGTAGCGTTATGTTTAACCAAGCGTTTTGTTGCTATTTGAAAACTATAACCTATTAATTTTGATATATCTACTTGAACAGATTTTTGTAGAGATAAAACACCCCCACAATTTCTTAATTTTTTTGGACCGGAAAAAATTTTCGTAAATTTGATATTGAGCGATGTATGCAGGGCTTTTAGTGCTTTTTGCACTTGGTTAAATTGGCCCTCTAAAATTACTTTTTTGGCTTTCTTCACGCAATAAAAATGGTAAAATCTAGATAAGTCTTGTCTTAGGAGAAAAATGCCAGGGAAGGATTCTACAAGCATAGATCCTGCAGCCAAAAAGCTGCTTAAAAAAGCAAGAGTTGAAAAGATTTCCACTGCCTTTAGTCGCACAGGGGTAATAAAACCTTGTCCTATTGGCTTAGTCGGGGCGTGCTGCAAAGTGTGCTATATGGGGCCTTGCCGTCTGCTCGGAAGCAGCGGGGAGGAGAAGGTGGGAGTTTGCGGCGCAACCCTGGCGACTATTGCTGCCCGTGAATTTGCCCGCGCAGTTGCTGCTGGAGTGGCTGCACATTCTGATCATGGTCGGGATATCGCTTTTGCGCTTTTGGATACTGCTTCTGATAAGAATCGGGATTACCATATAAAGGATGAAAAAAAGCTCGTAGCGCTTGCTAATTATATGGATATTGAGACAAACTCTCGTTCTACGTCGTCGATAGCAATTGAGCTTGCTCAAAGAACTCTGGCCGATTTTGGAAACCAGCGGGGAATACTCTCTTTCATAAACAGAGCTCCTAGTACCCGCCTTGAGCTCTGGCGAAGACTCGACCTTCTTCCCCGTGGGATTGACCGCGAAGTATCTGAAATGATGCACCGCACAAATATGGGAACAGATCAGGATCCTGAGCATATCCTGGATCAGGCACTTCGAACTTCTCTTGCTGATGGATGGGGAGGTTCAATGATAGCGACCGAGCTTTCAGATGTACTTTTCGGTACGCCACATCCCATAGCTGCAAGTACAAATATAGGTGTATTAAAAGAGGACGAAGTTAATATTTTGGTGCACGGGCATCAACCTTTACTTTCGGAGATGATGGTAGAAGCAGTAAGGGACGAACAGCTTATTGAGCTTGCTCACAGAAATAATGCCAAAGGCATCAATCTAGCTGGCGTCTGCTGTACATCTAATGAAGTTTTAATGCGGCATGGTATTTCTCCCGTAGGAAACTTCACCCACCAGGAACTCGCTCTTCTTACAGGAGCAGTTGATCTAATGGTAGTCGATGTTCAGTGCGTTATGGAATCACTGGCTAAACTAGCAAGTAAATATCACACCAAGCTGATTTCAACCTCACCTAAAGCAAAAATTACGGGCGCTCTTCATCTCCCTTTCAGGGAACAAGAGGCGTTAAGTTTTGCAAAAGAAATTGTTGTTCTCGCTATTGAGAATTTTAATAAGAGAGGCGAAGTAACCATTCCCAGGTCAACAGCAAAGTTAATAGCCGGTTTTTCTCACGAATATTTGAGCTATATGTTGGGAGGGACGCACCTTGCGTCGTATAGACCACTTAATGATGCGATCATAGATGGCAGGCTGCAGGGTGTGGTTGCAGTAGTGGGCTGTAATAATCCCAGGGTTACGCAGGATGAGGGTCACTATTATATAAGTAGAGAGCTCATCCGCAATAATGTGCTGGTAGTTCAGACTGGCTGCGGCGCACTTGCAACTGCCAAACAGGGTCTGATGAGACCAGAGGCCAAGGACTACGCTGGTCCCATTTTAAGACTGATATGTGAGACAGTAGGAATACCCCCGGTCCTTCACATGGGTTCGTGCGTAAATAATGCTCGTATATTAAATTCTCTCTCGCAAATGGTGGCTGATGGAGGTTTAGGAAATGATATAAACGAACTCCCTGTTGCGGCTGTAGTTCCGGAATGGATGTGTGAGAAGTCCTTGGCCATTGGAAGCTATTTTGCAGCCTCAGGTGTATACGTGCTTTATGGTGTTGGTTCTCCTGTTGCAGCAAGTCAAACAGTGACCGATATTTTAAACACTGGTTGGGAGAAGAAAACTGGAGGAAAGATTGAATTTGAACCTGACTATAACCGCATAATAGATAAAGTGCTTGATCACTTAAAGAAGAAAAGGGATTCGCTTGGTGCAGCAACGGAGAGGCAAAAAGAAATCTATGGTGGGAAAAGAAGAAAGAGCTTGATATGGTGGCGAAACAGACTAAGGAACTGGCAACACAGAGTTTAAGAGGTGCGAAGTCCATCACCTTAAGAGCAGATAGAAAGCTTGCTCAGTTAAGGAGCCGTAAAGGATTTTCTCAAACCCTTTCTCTTAAAGAAGATTCGGTCCTGCCTTTAATCAGAGGGCTTATGGGTTATGAGATAAAGAATCTGGACGATCTGCACGGAGTCTTACTTTATGCGCGAACTCTAATCGGTACTCCTCCTAAAAGAAATCTCTGGCTGCCCTATTTAGGTGAAACACTGGATGCTGGAATTGCAGCTTTTATCGGTATGGAGGTCTTGGAATTTCTTAATTCTCTGGATGCCTCTACTGGTAATCCAAAAGCTGCATTTGAGGAGGGTGTGATTGAAGGAGAAGGCAAAAAGCTGCTCGGAGATGGAAGCGTTGCTTTGGTTCTTGGAGCTGCAGATATTTCTAAACAAGCAGCTCTTCTTGTGCAAGAGATAAGAGAGAAGCACAACTATGTGTTTATGGCTGGAAGCAGCAAAAACCAAACTTTTGCCCATCAGTTAGAAGCAGAGAATATATCCCTGGGCTGGCATACGGGATTGATACATCTGGGACCGAAAACCTCTGCCATTGTTCACGCTTTTGGCTTCTTTGTGCGGCTTGCGCTTTCAAAAGGTTTGCGTGCCGGTGAAGCACGAGAAATTCTCCATTTCATAAAAAATAAAATTTTCGCCTTTATGATGGTTCTGGGCGAACCTGATAGAGAGAAGTATGCATCGGTTGCGGGAGCGGTCTCATTTGGTGTTCAGAGTGTTGCCAAATACTACATACCCCAGCTCTTACCTATCTATCCTCTCACCTGAGCAGGAAAAAAGCATTCACTTCCCAGGTTGTTTTGCCACCATGTAGTAACTCCCAGCAGCACACTTTACCAGCCGGAAATGACCGAAAAGCTCTGAATGTGCCCCTTCATGCGTTAAATATTGACTAAGGTAGTATCTGTGCTAGTATATCATACAAATTTATATAAAATGGTAAATTATGGTATACTATTAGGTTAAATAGAAGAATCTTATATACCTGCATTTGTAAGGGCAATAGAATATTGAAATCTCAATAAAGAAGGGCAGTTTATAAAAGAGATTCTTCGGAAACAAGAACCCTTCTAAGGAGGTGACGACATGAAAAGGTATACTATTCCTCAAGTGGCGCATTGTGAGGAAGGTTGCTGAAGTGTGTCCTGAGCAGGACTATAAAATGGCTCGCAACCTTTTCATAGAAGAACTTTAGACAAGGTTTGGGATTTATTACCAAGCCTTGTTTTTATTAGTTGTTATCTTTTGCAGGAATAAGGGTTAACCCATTGAATAAATTTATGGCTGATTCTGGAATTATGTTTAAACAATTAACACTTTAAAGCGTGATTTAGGAGAATGATAATGCGTTGGAAACGTGAAAAACTTGGAGATATCCTCGTACAGGCAAAGCTAATAACAAAAGAGCAACTGGAAGAGGCTCTGCAAGAGCAAAAGAATAGCGGAAAGCCTATAGGTAGAATCTTAATTAACTTGGAGGCAATTACCGAGAATCAACTTGCCGAGGCTTTAGCCAAGCAGAAGAATTTACCTCTTATTAATTTGGGTGAGTACGAAATAAATCTAGCTGCAGCAACTTTACTGCAAGAATCTACGGCTCGAAGATACAGGGCGATTCCGATTAATTATGATGATGGTAAGCTCATCTTGGCTATGGCTAATCCGCTGGATATAAATGCGATAGATGATATTAGAGTAATGACCCGTCATGAAGTTGTACCTGTTGTAAGCACTGAGACGGATATAGTCAATGCGATCAACCACTATCTACAAGGTTCTATGGAGCAGGCTATGCAGACTGCTACTGCTGAAGCGGAAGAACAGGCGGAAGAGGAAGAGATTATCGAGGAGGTATCAGATGCGCCAGCTGTGAAACTCGTCGACTCCATAATCTCTCAGGCTGTAATGAGAGAGGCTTCAGATATTCACGTAGAACCGCAGGAAAAAGATTTTAGAGTGCGGTATAGGATTGACGGAGTACTTCACGATATTATGAATCTGCCTAAATCTCTTCAAGCAGGACTTATATCAAGGTTTAAAATAATTAGCAATATGGATATTGCCGAACACCGGGTTCCGCAAGATGGGCGTTATTCTGTGTCGGTTGCCGGAAAGACCGTAGACTTAAGATTGGCATCTCTTCCCTCCGTGCACGGTGAAAATATGACCATAAGAATTCTGGATAAAACGCGGGCGCTGTTCAAGCTTGAAGAACTAGGATTTCTTCCCATCACTTTGGAGAAGTATAAGAAATCTTATACAAAACCATATGGAACGATTTTGGTAACTGGACCGACTGGTTCTGGAAAATCCACTACGCTGTATGCGACTCTAAACGTTCTTAATTCCCCCGACAGAAAGATTATAACCATTGAAGACCCGGTCGAATACAGGCTTCCAGGGATTTTACAGGTGCAGATTAATCCGCATGCAGGACTCACTTTTGCTAATGGTCTTCGGTCAATTGTTCGCAGTGATCCTGACATTATTATGGTTGGTGAGATTCGAGACTTAGAAACGGCAAAGATTGCAATAGAATCAGCTTTAACTGGTCATTTGGTGCTGTCAACGCTTCATACTAATGATGCCCCAAGTGCTTTAACTCGATTGGTTGAGATGGGTCTTGAGCCTTTTCTGGTAACTTCAGCAGTCGATTGCGTTTTAGCCCAACGGCTGGCACGTAAACTTTGCAGCTACTGCAAGGAGTCTTTTACTCCACCTCCAGAGATGCTTAGCGAGAGCGGCATTGTTTTTAATAAGGGAGAGGAAGCCGTTCTTTATCGAGCTAAAGGATGTCGCCGGTGTTTCAACACTGGATATAAAGGAAGAATAGGGGTATATGAGGTAATGGTAATGAGTCAAAACATCGAGATGTTGTGTATTGAGCGGAGATCATCTGAAGAGATGAAACTGGCAGCAATTCGAGAGGGGATGAAAACACTCCGGGATGATGGGATAGAAAAGGTTAAGACGGGTATAACTTCTTTAGAAGAGATTATGCGTGTTGTTGTATAAAGTTTATATGAGAATACCCCAAGCGGGTTCTCGAGAACCAGCAACGCTGCAAGCGAAACATTGCCTCTGTCAACCATTGGGGTAGTCCCGGTCAGCTCTCTCCTGTTTACTGACTACGATTGACTTCCGCGGGACAAAACGTAGTATAGCATTTGAAGGTTGGATGTAAACATCTTTCAAAGATTTTTTTTAATTTCAATAAAATTATGGTAAAAAGAAGCAAGGAGAAAAAATTGGAAAAAGGTCAAGTAATTAAATTCGGGACAGATGGTTGGCGAGCAATTATTGATAAGGATTTCAATTTCGACAATGTTGCTAAAGTAGCGCAAGCGATTGCCAGCTTTGTTAAGTCAGACGAACGAAGAGAGCTAAGTGTTTATAAAGAGCTTCGTATCGAGTACCAGCCAGCTGCTCGCGGTTTGGTAGTCGGATATGATACGAGAAGACATTCTCCTCAGTTTGGAGAAACAGTAGCACGGGTTCTATCCGCTAATAACATACCTGTTTATCTTGTCAACCAGGCAAATCCTACACCAGTTGTTGCGCATGCTGTTAGGAACAGGAAAACCGCAGGAGCGGTTATGATAACTGCCAGCCACAATCCCGCCGAATATAATGGAATAAAGTTTAAAGCCGAGTACGCAGGCTCGGCCTTACCAGAATACACAAATATGATTGAAGCAAGAGTAAATGACGTTTTAACCGGAAAAGAGACGGTAAAGGATAAACCTGCTGCGGAGATTGAAACTTTTGATCCACGGATCTCTTATCTTAAAGATATTATGCATTTTATTGATTGGGAATTGTTAAAGGAAGCTGAGTATAAAGTGATTGCAGATCCGCTTTATGGAGCAGGACGCGTCATTCTCTCAGACCTTCTTAAAAATAAGGGCATAAGGATTGAAGAGATTCATGGTGAACTTGATCCTTCTTTTGGCGGATTACATCCAGAACCCATAGGTAAGCATATTCAGCCTTTAATAGAAACGGTAAAGCGAAGATCGGCAGATGCAGGTTTAGCATTGGATGGTGACGCTGATCGTATAGGTGCGGTTGACGAGAAGGGGAATTTTGTTAATCCTCATCAGATATTTGCATTACTTCTACGGTATCTTCACAAACAACTGGGTTGGGATGGTGTTGTAGTAAAAACTTTTTCCACCACAAGAATGATAGATATTCTAGCTTCAAAATACGGATTGAAGCTGTATGAAACTCCAATTGGTTTTAAACATGTAGTAAGGCATATATTAAGTGAAGATGTGTTAATAGGAGGTGAAGAAAGTGGTGGGATTGGTATTAAAAACCACCTCCCAGAAAGGGACGGCATTCTATGTGGACTGCTTTTACTACAGATCATGGCTACCAAAAATAAGAAGTTAAGCGAGGTGGTAGAGGAGCTGCAGGAAGAAGTCGGACCCCACTATTTTGAACGGTTTGATTTTCATTTTGATGATCTGGAGAAACAGAAGGAGGCACTTGAGCGGTTTAAAAAAACCTCTCCTTCAGAGGTTGCAGGTGAGGCCGTTGTGAACTTCAGCACGCTTGATGGTTGGAAGTTCTTTTTAGAAGAAGGAAGCTGGGTGCTTTTCCGGGCCTCGGGCACTGAACCAGTGATTAGATTATACGTGGAAGCTCCTGATCCTAAAAGAGTTAAGGAGATTATAAGTTATGGGAAGATGTTGATTGAGGGTGATACATAAAAGGAGCGATTTTATGAAGTACGGATATTTTTCTGAGGATGGAAGAGAATTCGTTATTACGCGCATAGATATACCAAAACCATGGATTAACTATCTCTCCAGTGACACATACTGTGCACTCATTTCGCACACCGGCGGCGGTTATTCTTTTTATGAAAGCTCAGGTTACGACAGAATTTTAAGAGAGTATCCAGGCGAGACTTTACTTCAAGACCGGCCAGGACGCTTTATTTATATAAAGGATAAAGAAAGTAATAAATATTGGAGTATGAATGGTCTACCTATTTTGAGCAGTAGAGAGATTTCCTCTTATGAATGTCGACATGGTCAAGGTTATACCAAGGTTTCAGTTACCCAGAACGATATTGAGGGAAGCATAACCTATTTCGTCCCACTTCATGATAATTGTGAACTCTGGATGGTCAGGCTAAAAAATAAAGATAAAAATCGCAGGAAGCTTTCGCTTTTTACTTATGTAGAGTGGTGTTTAGGAAATTATGCTTTTGATTTGATTGAGCGAAATTTTGCTAATCTTTTTAACGAGATAAGTTTTGAAGACAATATATTCTTTGCTACTAAACGGTATTGGAATCTTCCTGTACCGAGACGAAGAGCAAGAGATAAACTATTCAGTCTCAACACGAATCTTGCCTGGGACAAATTTGCTTTTCTTACTGCAAGTTTTAAAGTAGATGGTTTTGATGGACTCAAGGAAAAATTTGTCGGCATGTATAATTCGTGGCTCAATCCAAAAGGAGTTGTCGAAGGGAAATGCACAAATAGTCTCGGTGATGGCGAGGATATAGTAGGTGTGCTTCAGCACGATTTTGAATTGGAACCGGAAGAGGAGAAGAAATTTGTAATAATTCTTGGTGTAGTATTTGAAAAGAAGGATGCCAGTGGTATCACTCAAAAGTTTGATACATGGGAAAAAGCAGAAATTGAGTTTGAACGACTGAAGCGCTATTGGAACCATTATATTCAGTCCCTTATTGTAGAGACACCCGATAAAGACTTTGATCTCCAGGTTAATGTCTGGAACAAGTATCAGGCATGGGTAATTGCTCGCTGGTCGCGGATGGATTCTTACTATATTGGTGGTGGCTCAATACTTGGTTTTCGGGATACCTGTCAGGATATTATGGGTATTCTCCCTACCAACCTCCGATGGGCCAAGGAGCGGACCATCCTGGTCATTGAGCATCAATTTCAGGATGGAAGTTGCCTGCATAATTGGGATCCACGAACTAATCTCTCAACCAAGACGGGCCATTCTGACGATCCTCTATGGCTGATAATCACAATAATCAACTATTTAAAGGAATCTGGGAATTGGTCCTTTCTCAATGAGTTGGTCAAGTTCTATGATGCCCCACCTGCGACTGTGTATTCTCATATGATAAAAGCATTAGATTACGCACTCTCGATGAGAAGCTCAGAGCTCGCAGGTTTTGGAATTTCCTTGATGGGAGCAGCAGACTGGAATGACGGGTTGGATCAGGTGGGCAAAGAGGGAATCGGCGAGAGCATAATGACAACTGAATTTCTTTGCTGGATGCTTCTAGAGGTAGCGGAAGTGTGCAGGAGGAATGGGGATAAAGAAATGATGGAAAGATATTTATCAGAATATAAAAGGATGAAGGAAAAGCTAAATTTTTTATGCTGGGACGGAAGGTGGTATATACGGGCAACTAACGATAAAGGTGAAATTTTGGGAAGTGAAAAAAACGAGGAAGGAAAAATTTACATTAATGCTCAGACCTGGGCGGTTATGAGTAAGGTTGCGGAAAAGGAACGAGCTATTCAATGTTTGGACTCGGTAAAAGAACATCTAGATACGGAATACGGACCTCTTATGTTTGCTCCTGCTTACAAGGAGCCCGATCCTGATATAGGAATTATAACCAGGTTTTCGCCTGGTACGAAGGAAAATGCAGCCATCTTCAACCATACGGTGTGCTGGGCAATTGTTGCTGAGTGCATGATAGGAAGAGGAGACCGTGCTTATGAGTATTTCAAAAAGACGTCTTTCATCGAAAGAGGCAAAGAACCCGATATATACAAAGTTGAGCCTTATGTATATGCTGAATTTGTATATGGTCCTGATTCCATTGATTTCGGCCAGGGGTCTTTTACCTGGACTACGGGAACAGCGGCGTGGATGTGGAGAGTGTGTGTTGATTGGATTCTTGGTGTGAGACCTGAACTGGACGGTTTGAAGATAGATCCCTGTATCCCATCTGGCTGGCGCAAATATAGAGTGCGAAGGCAGTTTAGAGGGAGCGAGTATGACATTTTCGTCACCAATCCTCATGGTATATGCAAAGGAGTTCAGAAAATAGTAGTAGATGGCCAAGATATCAAAGGCAATCTTTTACCAGTTTTTACTGATGGAAAAGTACACAAGGTGGAAGTTGTGATGGGTTAAATAGTTATTTCTCTCCAAGCACAAGTATGTTATAATGCTCTCAAGCTCTCTCCGCATGTTTAGTCCTACAAAATTTTGGGTATCAAATTATTAATTTCCGTTTTGTTCCTTGAAATCTATGGGATAGTTAGTTTTCTATTTTTAAATATTGAAACGATTTAGAGGTGATTTTTTGAAAGCAGTTATACTTGTCGGAGGTGAGGGAACTAGACTAAGACCTTTAAGCATAAACAGGCCAAAGCCCATGATGCCTCTTGCGAATAAACCCTTTATCGAATATGTTCTTAATCTGCTTAGGAAATATTCGGTAAAAGATATTATTCTGAGCTCGTGCTATTTACCCCATTCCATCGAAGATTATCTTAAGAATGGCTCAGGTTTTGGCGTAAAGCTTACCTATGAAGTAGAGTCTACCGCTCTTGGGACCGCTGGTGCTGTCAAGAATGTAGAAAAACATCTTGAAGATACTTTCCTTGTCTTTAACGGGGATATTCTTACTGACCTTAATCTTAGAGAGCTCATCAAGTACCATAAAGAGAAAAAGGCTAAAGCTACAATAGCTCTTACTCCTGTAGAGGATCCTACCTTATACGGTCTGGTAGAGCTTCGAGAAGATGGGTCAATTGTTCGTTTTCTAGAGAAACCCAGCTGGGATCAAATCACATCTGATCTCATAAATGCTGGAACTTATGTGTTGGAACCGGAAGTCCTTAAGGATGTTCCGGCGGAAGAAAGCTATTCTTTTGAGAGAGGACTTTTTCCATTGCTACTGGACCGTAATGAGCGTGTTTTTGGTTTTGTTTCAAACGCATATTGGTTAGATATTGGGAATCCTGCTAAATATCTATTAGCCCACCGGGATCTTCTTGAGGGTAAGATTGAGAGTAATTTTGAGGGTCAAGAGATAAAATGCGGAGTTTGGGTTGGGGAAGGGACTGAGATAGACCCAACTGCAAAGATTGCAAGCCCCGTACTTATCGGTAGAAATTGCCAGATTGGGGCTAATGTAAGAATTGACGGTCTTACAGCCATAGGAAGCGACTGTCGCATCGAAGCCAATGCACATATGGAAAGCTGTGTAATACTTGACAAATGTGTTATTGGGGACAACAGCATAGTGGTAAATAGCGTGCTAGGAGAAGGTGTCCGTTTAGCAAAGAAGGTGCATGTAAGTGATGAGGCGGTACTGGGAGATGGCTGTATAGTGGAGGAAGGAAATCATTTACGAAAAGGTATTAGAGTTTGGCCAAGAGCAGTTTTAAAGAGAGAGACTATCAAATTTTAAATTTTAAAATCTCAAAGGAGGGTAGATATGAAGACTATAACATCTCTTTTGGAGCAACAGAAAGTACCCATAGCATTTGTAGGAACCTATCCCCCAAGAGAGTGTGGGATCGCTACTTTTACTTGTGATATTACTAATGCCATAGAAAAACTAAATCCTAAAGCGGGCTCTTACATCGTAGCAATGAATACTCCAGGAGCATCATGTGACTATGGTAAGAATGTCGTCCTAACAATTGATCAGGACGATCACCTGGACTATATAAAAGCGGCAAATTATATAAACAATTCCGGTGCGAAAATTGTAAATATCCAGCATGAATATGGTATTTTTGGAGGCCTCTGGGGTGACAATCTTCTCTGCTTATTGGAACATTTGAAAAAGCCGGTTGTGGCTACTCTGCATACAACTTTGCCTAATCCTGACTACTATCTAAAGAAGCTGAGTCAGTTTATTGACCATTATTCAGCTAAGGTTATCGTGTTAACTCACAAGTCGGTAGAAATACTTAACCGGGAATATGAAATAGACCGATCCAAAATGTCTGTTGTATATCATGGTGTACCTGATGTTAAAAAGGTTTCTACTTTTCGCTTTAAGAAAACATTAAATTTAAGTGACAGAGTGGTCATTTCCACATTCGGGCTTCTAAATAATGCAAAGGGAATTGAGCATATTCTCGATGCTCTGCCCGGGATCATTGCAAAACATCCGGATATTATATATCTTGTGCTCGGTCAGACTCATCCTGTAATAAGAGAAAAAGAAGGCGAATCTTACAGACAAATGCTCGAGGACAAAGTAGAAAAGTTAGGATTAGAGGGCTATGTAGTTTTTGAGAATCATTATCTCAATTTTAATGACTTAGTGAAATATTTGCTGGCTACAGATGTCTATGTTACTCCATACCTGAACAAGAACCAAATTGTGAGTGGCACGTTAGCATATGCTGTGGGATGTGGAAAAGCTATTGTATCAACTCCCTATCTTTATGCCCAGGAAGCACTTGCAGAGGGCAGGGGGCTCATAGTTGATTTTAAGGACTCCCATAGTATTGCAAAAGCAGTTAATCGCATTCTGGGAGATAAAGCCTTCAAGGCTAAACTCGAAGCAGCTACTTATAAATACGGGAGAAAAATGATCTGGCAAGCGGTCGCCAGACAATACATAATGATTTTCAATGAAATTTTGGAGAAGGAAAGAGTAAAAGAATTTAGGGTTACAACTGGTTCAAAGAGTATTGTACCTTTACAAAAATTGGCCAAGGAAGGTATACATCCGATTTAATACTTTTTGCATACTTGATACTATTAAGAAAGGTAATTAACGATTCAGCTTATAGTATTGAGAATGCTTTCTATATGAGAACAGAGTTATTTGCTCTTTTTATTTATAGTGCGTAACACCGTGTTTTTAGACTTTTAATCTACGGACTTCCTTCTTGTTTTACGTTCTATTTTAGACTGCTGAAGATGTGTTGAAATTTTAATTTAGTTTTTTATAGACAGTCAAGGCTATGCACGAATATCCGCTTGTTCCTCTAAAACACCTGAAAAAAATAACAGAAAGATTAGGCGTTATTCAGCACTGCAAATACTCCATTCCTGATGCTCAGACTGGGTTTTGCCTGGACGATAACGCCCGTGCTCTGATTGCAGCTTTAATGCATTACCAACAATCCGCGGATTATAAAACACTTGCTTTAGCGCGTTCTTACCTGCAATTTATTAGCTTTGCCCAAAAGGAAGATGGAAAGTTTCATAACTTTGTCAGTTATGACGGTCATTTTCTTGATGAAGAAGGATCAGAGGACTCCTTCGGAAGAGCTATATGGGCCTGTGGTTATGCCATTGCTTCAAAGTCGCTAAATGATGATTTTCGGAATAAAGCCTGCGAGATACTTTTGCATGCCTTTCCACATATGTCGGATTTAAGCAGCAATCGGGCCTTCGCCTTTTCAATACTGGGCCTCTACTATTACCTGGTTGCGTTCCCAGAGAACAGGACAGTACGGCGTATGCTGCTTAACCTGGGAGACCGAATTTTCAAAGCTTATCAGGCAAACAGTACTAGATCCTGGCGTTGGTTCGAAGACAAACTCACTTATTGCAATGCACGCTTACCTCAAGCTTTATATCTTGTTTACAAAACAAATGAGCAGAAAAAATATCTGGATTGTGCTGAAACGTCAACTTCGTTTCTTGTCAACGAGTTAATAAAAGATGGTAAGCTTTTAGTAGTGGGTAACGACGGCTGGTACAAAAAGGGAGGTAGGCTCCCCTACTTTGGTCAGCAACCTGTAGATGCGCATTGCATGGTTGATCTTTTCAAAACCGCTTTCGAAGTTACAGGGCAAGAATCCTATAAAGATCTGGCGAAACTTTGCTATGAATGGTTTCTTGGGAGAAATATACTTAGCCTGAAGGTGTGTAATCCCGAGACTGGTGCTTGCTATGACGGTATAGAAAATTCAGGATTGAATTTGAATCAGGGAGCTGAATCTACTATCGGTTATATAATGGCGAACCTAAATATAAGAGAGCTATTTTCTGCAGAAAATAATTCAAAGATAAAGAGTAAGGGCTTGAAAGGTTAGGGATTCAAGGATTCGGGTGGATTTGAAATGCAAAATAATTTTAACACCTGAATCCAAGACCTCTTGAATTCTGGAATCCTATTATACTTTAAATCTTAAGTTTTCATTTTCTATATCTCGACCAGTTTATATTTCCGGCTTCCTAACCCGATTTCTTCTGCATACTTCAACTGGACTTCCCAGTCAATTCTGTGAATTGGTTTGAACTTATCTTGTTTTTTAGGTACTTTTCTACCCAGTTCACTGTCAGCCAGACCCTCTTTAAGATTGACCATATCTATACTTGCCTGGTCCAATGCAACAGGATCTTTAGATGCAAGGATGCCGATGTCATTAACAACAGGTACATCACTCCAGCTTGCACAGTCACAATCAGGACAGATGTCGAGCAAAAAGTTTATAAATCCTGCTTTCTCTTTTTTTTCCTGAAGTATCCCCCAGACAAATTCCACAATCTTTTCCTGCAGCACATTTTCTTCTTGTTTCCAGCCGATCTCTAACGCTTCAGTGGGGCAAGTTACGGTGCACTCCCCGCATCCAATACAAACTTCCTGGTTTATATAAGCATACTTCTCGGATCCTCTGACAATGGAAATAGCTTTAGATGGACACCATTTTATGCACTTACCGCAAGCGGTGCACTTTTCCAAATCAATAACAGGAAGTATGTCCGAATGCATCATTTGTTTACCACTCCTGCTTCCAAAACCCATTCCGATATTTTTAAGTGCGCCTCCAAAACCAGTAGCTTCATGGCCACGAAAATGAGCAAGGCTTATTATAACGTCAGCGTGATAGGCTGCACTACCTACTTTTATGAACTCAAAATGTTTTTTCTTAACAGGTATTTCAACAAAGTCTTTGCCGATCAAGCCATCGGCAATAACCAGAGGTGCACCCACAACAGAATACGTAAAACCATTCTCAATAGCAGCTTCCAGGTGGTCGACCGCATTAGAACGGCGGCTTACATAGAGTGTATTGCAGTCAGTGATAAAGGGTTTCCCTTTGCAGTCCTTAATCTTATTAACAACTCTTCTTACAAACTGAGGGCGAAGATAAGCAGTATTTCCGGGCTCACCAACAGAAAGTTTGACAGCTACAAGGTCGTTTTCTGCGATTATTTCTCTAAACTCAGCGACCTCAAAAATTCTTTCTGTCTTAGTTAATAGATCACTTCCGTGTTTGGTACGTGCGTTAGTGAAAAATACAGATGGTCTATGAGGCATCTTTTACCTCTCTAATTAAGATGAGGGCTGTTCCCTGTGGTCGGCTGATCAAATTTTGTTTGTCTCTTTTTGATTGGCTGCACTTTTTCACTTACCTAATATCAAGGAAGCCGGACTGTTATTGAAGAATTATTGTGTAATTTTAAATCAAAATAGGTAAGATTACAAATGGTGGAAATCGTTAGTATAGGTGAAGCTTTAATCGATTTTGTTTCTTTAGAAATGGGGCCCGGTTTAGAAAAAACTGAGGCTTTTAAGAAAGCTTTTGGAGGTGCACCTGCCAACCTTGCTGTTGATTTGGCACGGTTAGGCGCGAGCGTCGGATTTGTTGGGAAAGTCGGTGATGATGAGTTTGGTCATTTCCTATCAAACACGATGAAGGATGAAGGAGTTGCCATCGATGGACTTGTCCTTGATCCCTCAGTACGCACAACTTTGGCTTTTGTTTCTCTAACTGCTAAAGGAGAAAGAGAGTTTATGTTCTACCGCCATCCGGGAGCAGATATGTTACTGCGACTGGAGGAAGTAAAGATGGAAACAATAGAGAAAGCTAAAGTAGTCCATTTTGGGTCTCTATCCCTAACACATGAGCCTTCAAGGGGAGCCCTTTTTAACACAATTACTTCCTGCAGCCAGCTCGAAAAAATAATTAGTTTTGATCCCAACCTACGGTTGTCCCTTTGGTCCAGTCAGGAAGAAGCAAGGGTTCAAATCACCAAAGCTCTCGGTTTTGCTCAGATAGTCAAATTCAGCGAGGAAGAGCTGTTTTTTCTGACTGGCAGTGAATCAATAGAAGTTGCCTGTGAAAGGCTTTTTCAGGATCCGGTAAAGATTATTTTCGTAAGTCTGGGGGAAAAGGGCTGTTTCTTTTTTAGCGGCGAGAATAAAGGCTTTATCGAAGGTTTTAAAGTAGAAGTAGTAGACACTACTGGTGCTGGCGATGGTTTTACTGCAGCAATCCTTGCTAACCTTCTTCCTCTAATCAAAGAAGGGATTGATATTAGTAAGATAAGCAGGGAAGAGTTAGAAAGCATAGGGCGTTTTGCTAATGCAGTTGGTGCTATGATTGTGGGTAGCAGGGGTGCAGTGAGTGGTTCACCCTATTGGGAAGATGTGATGAGTTTTTTGGAAAAGCACTAGTATGCAAGCAATGCCTTGGGCTGTTTGATAACTTATATCAAAAATAGTGTTCTTTAAAAAATTAATCAAAGTTCAAAATTCAAAATGCAAAGTGCAAAATAGCAATGCAAAATTGAAAATTATTTCTTATAAAAGTAGTTGCGTAATAGGATAACAGCATAATTGATTGTTTGTAATTACTTTATTACTCTTTTACTTTATTGCTACCCTATTTTGGATTTTAATTTGCAATTTTAATTTTTAGATTTTGCTTTTTACATTTGGCACTTAGGCAAATGGGCTTTGTCTTTACTTCAAAACATTTACTCGTAGTCTAGATAAAGAAAGTAGGTACCATGCATGGTCATTTCATACTTGGTATAAACTACTGGCCCCGCCATCATGGCGTTAGGATGTGGCAGGAATGGGATCCTTCTGAAATAGAGAGGGAGTTTGTTGAAATAAAGAAACTAGGTCTAGAAGTTGTAAGAATTTTTTTACTGTGGCGTGATTTTCAACCCCGGGAAAATTATGTCGATGAGCAAGCTCTCTCCTATTTTGACGAACTGCTTAATATAGCCCATAAGTGCAGCATGCGTATCGTTCCCACCTTTTTTGTAGGTAATATGAGTGGTGAGGTATGGGATATACCCTGGCGTAGGGGGCGGGACGTGTACAAAAATCCAGCATTACTTAATGCTCAGTTGTATTTAGTTCGACTTTTTGCTGAGCGTTATAAGGAAAACGGTAGAATAGTTTTCTGGGACCTTGCCAACGAGCCGGATCTTGGCTTTGCAGCTTCTTCAACTGAAGATACAAAGAGATGGAGCAGGTTATTATACGGGGAGATAAAAAAATATGATACAAACCACCCGGTAACCATGGGGATGCATCAAGGTTCTCTTCTCAAGGATAATAAATTTAGACCTCAAGACCTTTCATCCTTTACTGATTTTATGTCTATGCATGCTTACCCGATCTACACAACGCTTTGTCCCGATCCACCTAACTCCATACGTCCGACTTATCTCCCTGCTTTTCTATGCCAGTTGACCTCGGCTCTCACTGAAAAAAAGGTGCTTATAGAGGAATTCGGAGTAAGCTCCCAACTGATGTCTGAACAGCAACAACAGAATTACTACGAGTCAGTGCTTTTTAGTCTAATCAGCAACGGAGCACTTGGGGCTCTTGCCTGGTGTTTCAGTGATTACTCACAAGATGAAAGTAGTCCTTACAATACAACTCCCTATGAGGTAAGTTTTGGAATTACTTCAAAAGAGGGGCGGGAGAAACCTGGCGCACGTGCTATAAGAAAATTTTCAAGCATTTTAAAAAAAAGCGACTTTTCAAAATTAAGAAGAGAAGAACCAAAGGCTGCGATTGCTGTCCCTCGCTGCTATCACGATAATCCCGATGAAGAAATTAGTGCAGAGATAACTGCAAGAGTTCTTTTTTCTTCCTATCTTCTCGCAAAACAGGCAGGATATAATGTTGATCTAATTTCATTAGAAGATGATTTTGCTAAATATCGTTTGATTTTCCTGCCATCAATACCACGAAGAGGTGCATTGAACGTAAAGGACTGGCACAAGATTATGGGATATGTAAATTCCGGGGGAACAGTATATTGTTCTTATCACGGGGTTGCCTTTCAGGAGCTTGAAGATTTCTTTGGAATGAGCATAGAATATATCGCTGATGTTGATTCTGGCAGTATTACTTTTACCTCGACAGGAGAAAAACCGTTACCAGTTGAGATTAACATTAAGACTGTTAAAAGCAATCGTCTTTTACTCCAGGATGCTGAGAGAATCTGGATGCGTAACCAATATGGAGAGGTAGCGATTGCAAGTAGGAGCTATGGGAAAGGCCATGCTGTTTTCTGCGTATATCCAGTTGAACTATATATCTCCTACATACCAAATATTTATTCCGGGACCCTTTTGTACCGTGTATATGAAGAGATAGCCAAGACAGCAGGACTATTTCCCACAATCAACAAAAGCCCCGGTGTGGAAGGGTGCCTTTTCTATTCGGGTAATCGCAGAGTAATAGTTCTTACTAACCACCAGAGCAAACAGATTGCGGTTAAATTGCCCGGAAACGGTAAAAACGTGCAATATAAAGATATTTACTCTAATGAGATAATATCTCAAGCTGATGTTGTTCTTCAGGGAAACGAAGGTAAAGTTCTTGAGTTTATATAAGAGCATTTAATAAGATGAAAGCTGCAGTGTTCCTGGGAGAAGGTAAAATTGAAATCAAGGATATTTCCTCACCCAAGGTAGGTCCTAATGATATTTTAATTGAGGTAAAAGCATCAGGTATCTGTGGGACTGACATTCATATAATCAAAGGGACCGCACATGCACAAGTTCCGGTCGTGTTGGGACATGAATATGCTGGTGAAATTTTGCACGTTGGCTCAAAAGTGACTAAATTTAAACCAGGAGACCGCATAACAGTCGATCCCAATATTTACTGCGATGAGTGTGATAATTGTTTTCAAGGGAAAATCAATTTATGCAGCAATTTAAAAGCTTTAGGCGTGGATATAGATGGAGGATTTGCGGAGCTCTCATTATTACCTGAAGGTCAGGCCTATAAATTACCGGAGCATGTTTCCTACGAAGAGGGAGCGCTAACTGAACCTCTTGCCTGCTGCGTTCATGCAATAGAGCTTTCTCCTCCTTCTCCAGGGGATAAAGTAGTTATACTAGGTGCTGGAACAATCGGGTTATTAATGGTTCAGCTGGTGAAGTTGGAAGGAGCTTCGGAAATTATTGTCAGCGACCCAGTTGCCAGTAAAAGAACGCTTGCTCTAAAGTTGGGAGCCAACTATGCTATTGATCCACGGAAGGAACCTCTTCCAGAAAAAGAAGCACACTTAGTTATCGAATGCGCAGGGCTTACTCAAACATTTACGCAAACATTTAAGGTAGTAAAGGATGGAGGAAACATCCTTCTCTTTGGATTGGTTGATGCAGACCGGGAAGTGTATATTAGGCCACAGGAGATTGTGGTTAGAGAATTAAAGATACAGGGATCAGTTCTTAACCCAAATACACATGGGAAAGCACTACGGTTAATTGCAGAAGGTAAAGTTTCTGTTTCGCCTTTAATTACTCATCGCTTAAGTCTAGAAAAAATAAATGCGGCTTTTGATGCTTGGAAACAGAGAGACACAATTAAAGTTTTAATTACGTCAAAATTCTTATAGAAAAAAAGGAAAACAAAATAAAAAGAAGAAACAAAAATAACATTAAAATAAAATTATTGCTAATGTTAAAAAAAATTTTTAGTGGGTAATTACAATAGTGTAGAACTAAGGAGGTGAAATCTAGTGGCAAAAAAGAGAGCAGCAAAAAAGAAGACTACTACTACCAAGAAGAAGAAGACTACCACTAGGAAGAAGAAAAAGAAATAATCAGGAAGTTAATAAAAATAACATGTGTATAAAGATGATGTCATTGGCATCATCTTTATACATTTTTAAGCAAAACATATTTATTTCTGAATTCTTTTTACTTTTAAGTAATGTTTTAAATAATAAAAAGAAAATATATTCTTACGCGTGCGAGCAAAATAAATCTGCTTGGATTACAAAGCTCGCTTATCGTTTACATTATTAGGCTAGTACTTGATGCTAAGCTGTGTCTCTTTTTACGTAAAGTTTTTTGAAGCAATTTTTAAGATATTTAAAGACTAGCGGTAGATTATACCAATTATTTAGGTTCTATCTTTATCAGTGCTGAGTGGCAACATATTTGGATAAGCAGCTGTATATGTTTGTTCAATGCTGATATGAGAAAGCTTAAGCATATTTTTTGTAAGAAATTTATGAAGGAAATATTAAT
>JABAOH010012052.1_pt3 | contig 22364 bp, 20 predicted proteins | sample 7062181 | NCBI WGS metagenome assembly JABAOH01 (sample SAMN14538630, study PRJNA623070) | marine sediment metagenome | biome: marine biome [ENVO:00000428]; feature: marine pelagic biome [ENVO:01000023]; material: deep marine sediment [ENVO:00002113]; isolation source: pool of 5 deep marine... | reverse complement strand
TGTGGTGAGCGGATAGCAAATAACCTCAACGAAGTGGGGCTTTATGGATAGTGACAGCCATCGCGCCACGTATTGTAACGGCAAGGGAGGTGTGATCTAAGAAGCGCCTATTCGTCCGCCTCTTCGGTGGTTCCGCCTCCCGGGTAAAAATGAAAAAGGGGAGGTGAGTTCCATGGCCAATGCGCTGGGGAGGCACGTTTTACTTGAGCTTTCTGGTTGTCCCTATACCCTTCTGAACGACATCGATTTCATTCGAAAAACCCTCAAAAAAGCAGCGGAAAAAGCCGAAGTCACCATCGTTTCGGAGAATTTCAACCGCTTCAACCCACAGGGAATATCGGGAGTCCTGATCATAGCCGAATCGCACATATCGGTCCACACCTGGCCCGAGTACGAATATGCGGCCATCGACATCTTTACCTGCGGGGACGTGGCCCTCCCGGACCGGGCGGAACAGTACCTGATCGAAGCATTCCGGCCCAGGGAGCACAAGAGCTACGTGGTGAAGAGAGGGGTATTGAGGGAAGACGTACCGTCCGCAGAGTGTGAGTTCGAAGACAGGAGGGCAAACGTTGCCGGATAAAAGATTCAACATCTGGACGATGGATTTTGACACGCCCTATGAAGGCCAGATCCACGCCATTTTAGAGTTCCTCGTTTCCCATAAAACCGCTTTCCAGAAGATGGACGTGGTGATTACCCACGGTTACGGGAAGGCGCTCCTCCTCGACGGGAGGATCCAGTCGAGCCAGAAAGATGAATATATTTACCATGAGTCCCTCGTCCATCCCGTCATGATATCCGGGGAGCGTCCCGTCCGGGTCCTCGTTGTGGGGGGTGGTGAAGGGTCAACCCTGCGGGAGGTCCTGAGATACCCCTCCGTCGAAGAGGCGGTGATGGTAGATATCGACAGGGAGGTCGTCGAGGCCTGTAAAATTCATCTCCCCGAGTTTCACCAGGGAGCTTTCGATGACCCGCGGACGAGGGTGATCATCGATGATGGGAGGGCATACATACAGAATTCAGGTGAGCGCTTCGACGTGGTCATTCTCGATATACCCGAGCCCACCGAGGGGGGGCCCGCATACGCACTGTACACGGCAGAGTTTTACCGCCTCGTGAAGAACGTGTTGAGCGATGGAGGCAGGGTCGTAACGCAAGCGTGTACATCGTCAATAACCATGGTCGATAATTTTTCCGTTATCTGCAACACCGTGGCGGAGGTGTTCGGCTCGGTTCAGCCCTACCACTGTTTCATTCCGTCCTTCGGATATACCTGGGGATTTGCCCTGTGGTCGCCCGGAATCGACGATATGGCTGCCCTCGATGTGGACGTGCGTTTACGGAAATATGGCCTGCCGGAACTCAAATTTTATGACGAGGTGACGAACAGGTCGCTATTTTCCCTCCCCAGGGATGTGAGAAAGATCGTATCCGAGGAGACGAGGGTCTTTTTCGATGAGAACCCTCCCCACATTTAAGGATCGAAGGGAGATGGTGTCATGGTTACGGTTACCAGGGTTTATCTGGTGAGAAATGGCGGGGCGGTGGTTTTGAAACCCGGCCAGTTCCTGGGACAGCTCGATCTCCCCCTGTCGGAGGAGGGAGAAATGCGGGTTGAAAAGCTCCTCGCTGTTTTCAAGGAGGAAGCTGTGGATAAGATATACGCGTCTTCGTTGAAAAGAGCGGACCGGTCTGCTGCCCTGTTTTCCGATTTCTACGGCCTCGATACTCTCTACCATGAAGGTTTGAAGGAGATCAATCTGGGGGAGTTCGAGGGGAAGACCTTCGAGGAGATAGCCGAAGAATATCCGGATCTTGCCCGGGAGATGAGTCAGAACCCGGTGGATTTTACCTATCCTGGAGGTGAGTCATTCCACGAACTCGGGGAGAGAGCCTTCAGGGCGTTCTGGGAGATCGTGACGAAGTGGGAGGGGAAAAACGTAATGGTTTTTTCCCATGGGGGGGTCAACAGGACGGTTCTGGCAGCCCTTCTCGGCATGCCGAGGGAAGGTATCTTCAAGCTCGAGCAGGACCCGGGAGGCGTGAGCCTCGTGGAGGTGATCAACCGGTTCCCCCGGATCCGGTTTTTTAACGTAACGGTGAGGTGAGTGATGGAGAGAAGAGATGGAAGAGGGATGCTCGACCTGAGAAAAGTGACGATCCGGAAAGGTATTCAGAAATATGCGGAAGGATCCGTGCTCATCTCTTTCGGAGACACGAAGGTCATATGCTCCGCAAGCGTGGAGGACAAGGTCCCTTTCTTTTTGCGGGGGACCGGGAAAGGGTGGGTGACGGCTGAATATGCTCTCATGCCTAGGTCGACGGAGACGAGAACCATAAGGGATTCGCGAAACGGCCGCATTCCCGGAAGAACCCAGGAGATCCAGAGGATTATCGGACGGTCGCTCCGTGCGGCGGTGGATTTCGATGCCCTCGGCGAAAGAACGATAACGCTGGACTGCGATGTGCTCGAAGCAGACGGGGGAACGAGAACCGCTGCGATTACCGGAGGGTTCGTCGCACTTGCACTCAGCCTCAAAAAACTGAAGAAGAGGAAAGAGATCGATCCTATCCCGCTGAAAGACTACATAGCTGCTGTCAGTGTCGGTATCGTTGACGACGAGGTGCTGCTGGACCTCAACTTCGAGGAGGATTTCCGCGCTTCAGTCGATGCGAACGTGGTTATGACCGGCAGCGGCAGGTTCGTGGAGGTTCAGGGAACGGCTGAGCAGTCACCATTTACGAATCGCGACCTTCTGAGGATGATCGATGCGGCGAAGAAGGGGATCAGTGAGCTCGTGGAGATTCAGAAAAAGGTAATCAAAGACCTAATATAGCAGTTAGCAATTAGCAGTTAGCAGTTACAAGTTAGTTATTGTGTACTCAGTTGGAGATCACTTGACACTGCTATGCGAAATATAATGGGGGTTTCTCTGGTAAATCCTAAGCACAAAATTCTAAATCCTAAACAATAGCAAATGTTCAAAATGCAAAACAAAGGCCTCTTCAGGAAAAGGTTTTTGCTCCATGGCTGTCTCACCTTCATTTGTTTGGGACATTTGTGCTTTGGATTTTGTGTTTGTTTCGTATTTCGGATTTAGTATTTAGAATTTGTCAACGCATCTTCAGCTCAGTACAGTTATTGGCAGTTTGTATTCGGCAGTTCGTGTTAATAGTCAGGCTTCATAGCCTTTCTAACTACTAACTACTAACTTCTAACTGCTAACCTCATCAAGTTTGTTTTATCTGGAGCACAGTTTTATGAAGGAAGTGGTTCTTGCCACCTTGAATCCCGGTAAAATTCAAGAAATGACCGATATATTGAGACCTTTTGGCATAACCCCGCGCTCTCTCCGTGATCTCCCAGCGATTGACTCTCCCCGCGAAAGTGGAATGACCTTTCTAGAAAATGCGACGATTAAGGCGTCCTATTATTCGATAGAGACATCCCTTCCGTGTGTTGCCGATGACTCGGGGCTCGAGGTAGATGTGCTGGAGGGCGCACCGGGTATTTACTCCTCCCGCTTCGCCAGGGAAGAGGCCTCCGATGATGAAAACGTGATCAGACTTATTGCGGTGCTTGGAGACAAACCTCGTCCATGGAATGCCCGGTTCGTCTGCTCCGCAGCGTATGCAGAGGCGGGCAGGGTGATCGCAACGTATGAAGGGGAGCTCCTGGGGGAGATCATACCGGAAAAGAGGGGGGCATCGGGCTTCGGATACGATCCCGTCTTTTTCCTCAAAGAGAGAGGGCTCACCGTTGCCGAGTTAGCTGCCCGGGAAAAAAACAGGATCAGCCACAGGAGGAAAGCCATCGAGGGGCTCATCAGGCAATTGAGGGAGCTAAAAATATTATGATTATAGGGAATGTGAAATAAATATAGTCCGGAGTTCATAGTTCATAGTCCATAGGGAAAGCAGTTCATAGTCCAAAGTCCATAGTCCATAGGGAAAGCAGTTTAGAGTTATTAGTGCCAAGCCCAAAGTTACCCACAAAATCAAAACATAATATGGCATGCATTTTGTTTGTTCATTTGTAGGATTCATTCAGGCATTGTGATTGCTTTGCTGGTGATACGTATGAGCACGTTTAAAAGCTTTGAGGAAATTGAAGCCTGGCAGAAAGCCAGAAAACTTTCCCGGGAAGTTTACGCAATAACCCGTCGCGAACCTTTTTCACAGGATTTCCATCTTCGTTCCCAAATTCTCAAATCATCAATTTCGGTTATGTCAAATATTGCTGAGGGTTTTGAGCGGGGAGGAACGAGAGAATTTCAGCAGTTTCTGACAATAGCAAAAGGTTCTGCTGGAGAAACGCTTTCCCATTTGTATGTTGCTCTGGACAGGGGCTACATTACGGGAGATGTCTTCGGTATGCTCCACGCCAAATCCATAGATGTCATACGGATGCTCGGTGGGTTGATTCGGTATCTGAAAAAATCACAACTCAAAGGCTATAAATTCAAATGAAGATAATACTGCCTGTACAATTCTCAAACTGCGAACTTCGAACTGTTTTTCCTCTGGACTTTGAACGCTGAACTCTGGACTATTATGTCCTTGAACCCATCATGGGGTCATACTATCATTACCTAGTAAAATGGGTTTTGTCGTCGGGGCGTGGCGCAGCCTGGCAGCGCACTTGCTTTGGGAGCAAGGAGTCGCCGGTTCAAATCCGGCCGCCCCGACCAGTATTATTGTTGAATCAATCGTGTACGAGTGACACGAGATCAGCCGGTCTGTCTTGAAGGTACCGCTAAAAGCCGGCTTGCCTGTACCGGAAAATTCCGAGAACATCTCCTGGGAGAGGACAACGCGTTTGGGCGGGAATCGCTTGACCGCTTATGGGTCGATCTTTATGATTCCTTTACGAATTGCGAACTTGACGAATTCGGCCCTGCTGTGGATGTTGAGTTTTTCGGCAATGTTCGCCTGGTGGGCGATAACGGTTTTCACGCTGATATTGAGAATATTTGCGATCTCTTTGTGGCTGTGCCCTTCGGCAAGAATCTTGAGAACCTGCTTTTCCCGGTCTGTCAATTTATCATACGGGTCCTCGGAAAGCTCCTCTTTCGTGCTGAGATAATCGCTTATCACCGATGACGCAATCGAAGAGTAGAGGTAGAACTCGCCGCGAGATACGGCACGGATCGCCGATACGAGATCGGTGCCCACGGCGTGCTTCAGTATGTATCCCGACACGCCCGCTTTTATGAGCCGGCTCACGTATTCCCTGTCATCGTACTGGCTGAGGACGAGCACTTTGGTGTGGGGGTTGGTTTTCTTTATTTCCAGGGTTGCCTCCAGTCCGCCCAGACCCGGCATCGCTATGTCCATGAGGATGATGTCCGGGTTCAATGCGCCAGCCTTCTCGATGGTCTCCTTGCCATCAGATGCCTCACCGAGGATCGTGATGTCGTCGTGGAGCTTCAAGATCGCAATGATCCCCTCCCTGACCAGGGCGTGGTCGTCCGCTATGAGGATGCTGATGTTTTCCATGGTTAACCGGCCCCTTTATCGTCCCGAAGCAATACTCTTTTCACCGCGATTGACACGATCCCCTTTGAATAGGACCTGATGCCTCCCTTTACAGGGGGACGTGAACGCGAAGTTTCGTTCCCTCACCCGGGTTCGAGGTAATCGTCAGGCTCCCGTCGATGAGGGCTACCCGTTCCTGCATACCGAGCAATCCCAGCCCGATATTTCTGTCCCGGTTGATGGAGCTGAGCACCTCCTGCGTGTCGAAGCCCTTTCCATCATCTTCAATATATATCTCCACGAAGGAATCGCCAAATACTATCGAGACGGTCACATTTTGCGCATCTGCATGCTTGCTCACGTTGATTATGGCCTCCTGGACGACCCGAAAGAGGACGAGTTCCATCTTTTCGTAATCCAGGATCCTCTCGGCACTCCTCTGCCGCTCCTCGCTGCTGCCGTGGGAGTTGAGCGTGAACAGGATGCCTTTTTCTCCCAGGTGTTTTTCCAGAACCCACCGTATGGCCGATTCAAGCCCCAGGTCATCGAGAACGGGCGGGCGCAGGTCTTTAATCATGCCGTGAACGCCTTTGAGCATCGCCATGCACTGCTCCCTGACGTGGATGAGTTGCTTCCTGATGGGAAGGTTCTCCCCGGAGATGAGGATTATGGAATCCAGCGCGATGAGAAAGGCGTTGAGCGCCTGGCTGGTGTCATCGTGCAGTTCCCGGGCGATCCTCTTACGCTCTTCCTCTTCGGCCGTTATTATTTCCCGGAGCAATATGGAAAGCTTCTCCCTGCTCTGCTCGAGCTCCTTTGTTCTCTCGGCGACGCGCAATTCGAGTTCCAGATTGTATTGTTGGATGCTCTCCAGGGATTCCGCAAGCTTCACCCGCATATCATCGAAGCTCTCACCCAGGATCCCTATCTCGTCTGAGCTCAAAACCTCTATCGGCTCTTCTAGATTTCCCCTGCCGATCCTCTCCGTGGCCTGTATGAGTGATTGAATCGGGTTCACGATGCTTCTGGAAAGCCCTATTGCCAGCAGCGATGCGGTGACGATGGAGATGAGAAAGAGGATGAAGAAACCATTTCGCAGGTTCGTCGACGGGGAATACACCGCCTCCTGGGATTCCCTCACCGAAATACCCCACGGAGCGACGGAGAGGGGGGCGAAGGCCACCATGTCGTTTTTTCTCTCCCAGGTGGGATTGGCTCCCTCTTTGCACCGGTGGCATACTTTCACCGCCGTTTTCCTCTCCTTGATCAGGTCACCGAGGAAGTTGTACTGTTCGGTGCAGGTGAGGATTCGGCGTGGGTCGTTCGACGCGATGATGACGCCGTGACTGTCTATCATCTCTATGTACGTTTCTGTCCCCACGGGTATCGATTTTATGATCTGGGCCAGAAGGTAGTTTGTGGGGTTGATTTCGCCACCCGCCACTCCGACGAACTTCCCATCTTTGTTTTTGAGCGGCACGAGGGCGAAGATAACCGTTTTCTTTTTTGGCGCTACCGTGTAAACGTCGGAAATGACCGGTTTCCCCTCGGATATGGTCCTGCTCACGTAGGGGATGCTGAGGAGGTTCACGCGTTCGTCCTCCCGGTGGGGGTACGCCAGCACCACGTTTCCGTACGAGTCCATGAGAAATATCCTGTCCGTGAAGATGGAATACTCGTAGGCTGCCTTGAGCGCTTTTTTTTCCGGCTCCCAGTCGCTGTCCTCGAAATCTATCTTCCCCGACAGGGAAATGTCATAGAGCCTCTTCAGGTTGCTCTCCAGCTCGTGGTCCAGATATTTGCTGATGATATTGGCCAGGGTGATGCGGTTTTCCAGTGACCTCTGTATGCTTGCGTCGATGCTCAGATAGCTGATGATACCGAGGCTCGCAAGGATTATGAGTATCTCCAGAATAACGAGGGAAATTATCCTGTTTCGCATGGCCTTTTACTTGTTGTCCCTCTCGTTTCTTCGGTGACAGAGAAATATCCTCTCTCCCTGTCTTCCGAGCGGGTGAACGTACGAACCACAGGTGCCCCTTGTCAGAGCGGGGAGGGTTTTGCCTCCTCCTGCCCGGCTGCGCTTCTGTGGTTATTTTCAACGATCTTTTCTATGTCGACCCCCTCCATTTGTGCGAGCTCGATGGGATGTTCACGAACCATCCGTTCCCTCGAAATGTGGCCGGTAAATATGCTCGTGTCCAGGGGGAAAACATCGGGGCTAAATATCGAGTTATAGATGTGCCATACGGCGTTGAGGAGAAATATGAGTGTCGCCTCGTTTGAGTGGAGTGCTTTTGCGGAAGGGATGATCTCACCGGGCAGAAACCGCGCAACCAGTGCGGGGAACCAGAGTATAAGGCCCGTCAGGATCATCAAAAGGCCGCCGGTGAGTATGGTCCAGTATTCGAATTTTTCCATGTAGTCGAACCTGTCGCACCGCGCGGGATGGTTTTCAAAACCGAAGTAATACCGCATGTTGTGTTTTGCGTCGGCAAAATCTTTTTTGGTAATGAACATTGTGGGCTGCCACTGTTTGAAGGTCACGCCCATAACGGCGATGAGCAGGTGCAGTATCAGCTCGATGCAGAAAATGAGCCCTGCGAAGCGATGGATGAACCGCACGTTGTCGATCCCCCCCATTTTCAGGATGAACCATTTCGAGACATGGAAGGTCCAGAACCGCTGTGAGAGCCCCGTGGCAAAAAGGGTGACGGTCGTTACGATGATGAGCAGATGCTCGATGATTCGAGCGGTACTGAATCGCCGTATCCTTTCCTTTTTCATCATGCCGCTCTTTTGCATGCCCTTCCTCTCCTGTTTACCGGTTTACCGCGTACCGCCATATGTGCAGGAGGACCTGCAGCACCAGGCCCACAATCATCAGGGGAATCAAGATCTTGTACACCATGTTGACGATGAAGATGAGAGGGAACTTTGAAAGCGAGGGCTTGTAGTGAAACAGCCAGGCGTCCGGGAAATTTTCCGTGGCTCCCACATGACACTTCTGGCATCTTTTGGCCAGATTGGACTTCACGATAACGGGGTCGGAGCTGATGACGCTCTTGATGTTGTGCGTGCCGTGGCAGTCCGTGCAGACAGCGATGGGCCTCGCGGGCTTCAGGATTTCCTCACGTTGCTGCTTGTACAACCCGAGCGTTATGCCGTGAAAATCCGAGAGGTATGTTTTCACCACGTCCGTCGTCAGGCCGTACTTGCTCATAATTGCACCGTTGGCGTGGCAGTTGCTGCACATTTCGGGTATCATTTCGTGGTATTCGAGGGTGAGGGGATTTTTGATGTCGTGCGCCTTGTGGCAGTCGATGCAAATGGGGACATCCTGATTGTGTTCGTTGAAGAGGGCATCGCCGTGAATGCTGTCCGCGTATACATCGTAAATCGTCGGATGGCACTTCTGGCACCTCTGGGTGGTTAAAGTCCGCCCCTTGAATCCGTGGGATACACGGGAAATGGCGTGCGAGCCGTGGCAGTCGGTGCATACGGGAGCCTTGAGGTTCCCCTTGCTGAGCATATCGTAGTGGACGCTGTCGAGGGTCTTGGTATACTTGTCGAAGTGGCAGCGCCTGCAGCTCTCCGATGATGCGATCATGTAATCCCTTTTGGCCTCAAACGTCCTCTCGGGATGCTCCTCCGAGGAAAAGCCGTAATGGCAGTCCGAGCACCGGAGCTTGTTGTGAACCGTTTCGTCTATCAGCGACAGGTCGACTTTCAACGGGATCGTTTCTCCGTTTTTACACGACATGGAGAGGTCAAAGCCATGGCAGCTCATACAGTACTGCCGCTCCGTTGCGAATATCGTCCCTCCCGTTGCGGCCTTCGTGGCGTGCGCGTTGTGGCAGTCGGTGCAAACCGGGGCTTTCCCTTTCTTTTCCTGATTGAGAAGGCTCCTGTGGATTGACTTTGCTCTGATCTTCTCGGCTTTGTGGCATTCCCGGCAGGCCATCGACTGGCGGATCCTGTACTGGTCTTTGTTCCTGAATCTTCTCTTCGGGTGTTTGTCTCCGGAAAAGTCGCTGTGGCATGCTGAGCAGGTGAGAAAGTTGTGAACCGAAGATCGGAACTTCCCCGCGTCTATGTGGGCCTCTACCGTTTCGCCGCTCGAAAATGTTTTGAAGATGCCGGGTTTCCCGTGACAGCGGAGACAGCTTTTGGTATCGTCCTGCAGGTCCATAACCCGGGCGATGCCTGCTCCGGCCGAGAGGATGAGAACACTGCCTGTAAAAAACAGAGAAAGGGTAAGGATCTTCCTCTTCTCCATGAGACCCCCCTTTATCGAAAAGGCTCTATGGTAGAGAGAGGAAATGCGCTTAAATAATCTGTCTACTGTATACAATAGCAAAGTCTCCGGTTAATAGTAAGTGCTAAAGTCAAGGAGGTCACCTCCGGCATTTGATCCCCTATCTGCAGGAGGCCTTCTTTCGCAGGTAGCCTCCCGGAGAGCATCTTTGCCCTTCTATTCACCGGGGCCGTCCCCCTTGTATATTTTTTCTTTTCCCTGTGCATCGATGAGCTTGGCATAATAGGGATCCTCCCGCAGGACCGGCATCCGGTTCAGTATCCAGCGAAATACGAGCAGGTGAATCGTAATGATCGTCAATACGAGGAAAAATTCCTTCCAGGGGGGAATGATGTGGTGGAGATGGTTCGGGAGGCTCCAGTTGAAAGCTATCACGGACACGTTGAGCCTGTTCAGGATGATACCGATTATTGCAAAGAAGGCGGCGAATCTCACGGTGGCGGCGCTGCTCTTTTTAACGCCCACCGTAAAAATGATCCCCGGCAGGAGCACGAAGATGACGATCTCTACCAGGAACCAGTAGCCGTATGGTGTTGCTATGTGATCCCAGTTGTGGTCGTGGGCAACGCCGATCAGTTTCAGGGCGAAGTAGACGAAGATGACGACGCAAGCCGCTTTCCCGAGGCCGACGGTCAAATTGTCAAGGGAGCCCAGAAACATGTTGTCGGCCCTCTCTTTCAGGAAACGGGCAGAGATCGTACTGACCACGATGACCATGGCGAGCCCGGCATAGATGCTGGATATGAAGAAAAAGACGGGCATGAACGTTGAGTACCAGAGGGGATGGAGCTTTCCCGGAGCGAGCAGGAACAGTGCCCCGAGAGCGGACTGGTGGAGCGTCGAGAGCATGACCCCGGCTATCGTCATGGCGAGGGTGATCATGATGGCCCATTTGCGAACCCGCATCGATCGGAGCCATTCCAGAATGGCAGGGCTGAATTCGAGCAACTGGACCGTCAGGTAGAGTGCCACGTGCCAAGCCACGAGGAAGAGCACCGAGGTGGGCCCGTAGGAGACGGCCATGGGGTAGTAGATCCTCCACGGCCTCCCGAGATCGGTTAAAAGGTAGATCACGGCGAAGAGGTATCCCATGAATCCCGTGAGGACGCCGAGCCTGACGAGGGGATGATATTCCTTGTACCCGAAGACGTACACGGTGGTGGCCATGACGTAGCCCGTGGCCGAGAGGGGAACGCCTGCGAAGAGCCCCCAGCCAAGAAGGATGCCCCAGGGATAATCGTTTGAGGCGTGGGTGACCGACGCGAGGCCGCTGGTGAGGCGGAGCACCATGAGCGGGAGGCCGACGCAGAGAATGCACATCGCCACGGTGTTGAAAGGGGTAATGAGATTCCTCATATAATCCGAGAGCGGCATCCCCATGAACAGTTTATCCATAAAGCGGGCCGGAAAGGTTTCCGTTTTCACCACAGTTTCTTCCTTCATTTTTCACCCTCCTTCGCTGTCATTTGACGTCCCCCCTCCGTATCCTTCTTCTCCTCATTTCCGCGGTTCATTGCAGAATAGCAGAGCCCCAGGATGGCGGGCCACAGGATGAGAACGAGGGGAACTGACGAGAGAAATCCCTTGGTTTGCTCGACGAGCGGTTCGTCGGACAGGTTCGTGGGGAAATCGAGTCTGCCGAAGGGGACTCCGGCGATGTATAACCAGCCCGTCCCACCGACTTCGTGTTCCCCGAAGATGGTGTCCATGTACCTCTCGGGATTCTTCATGATCTTCAACCGGGCGAGCTTCACCAGGTCCTTTCGTTTGCCGAATGTAATTGCCTGAACGGGGCATGCTGACGCGCAGGCAGGGGTTCCGCCGCTCTTCACCCGGGCGTGGCACATGGTGCACTTTACGATCCGGGGTTCCAGGGCGCTTGCGTAATCGTATGCCGGCGCGTAGAAAGGGCAGGCCACCATGCAGTACCTGCAGCCGAAGCAGAGGTCGGGATCGTAGAGAACGGCTCCTTCCGGCGTCTTTCTGTATGCTCGGACGGGGCATGCTGACGCGCAGGCAGGTTCATTGCAGTGGTTGCACTGAACCTTGCGGTAAATCGGTTTCTGGAAGTCTTTCGGATTGTCGAATCTGTTGACCACCGTGTAGGCGCTGGCCGTTGGCCTCCGTTTTTCTTCGAAGACAGATTTCATGTCAAAAGGCACCCTGGGTTCCGGGAGGTTGTTCGCCCGGTTACACGCCGCTTCGCAGCTTCTGCAGCCGACACACTCTGTCAGATCCGTCAGCATTCCCAGCCGGTCAGGCCATCCCGTCAGTTTTTTATACGCACGGACATTTGTTGGGGTAAGCAGGAGGGCGGAGCTGCCGGCGGCGGTGACGGTTTTCAGGAAGTCCCGCCTGGTCCATTTCCCCTCTTTGCCACCCCGTCTTTTTTCTCTGTTAGTTCCCTCAAATCCTTTCTTGGACTTTTTTCCCATGCGGGGCCTCCTCTTTCGTGAGAGAGTTTTTCCTCTATCGACTAAGTTTTTCTGTTTCTCCCCTTTTCTCGTGACAGATCTCCGTACACCCTTTCGGATCGACCCCCACACTTCCAACTTCCCTGTGGCAGCCGAAGCATGCTCGATGATAGGCGGCTTTGAGGCCGGGTATGTTCAGGTTGTCTGCCCGGGCGGGCTCGACATGGCATTCTTTACATGCCGAAAACTTCGATGTGCCGACAGACTTTCGAAATGCCGAGGGATCTATCTTGTGACACTCTCTGCAGGTGAGCGTTTTTTCCGCACCGTGCTGGTGATGACACTCGCCGCAGGTATCAGTCATCTCCACATGTTCCCGGTGATCGAACCTGACGGGCTCGTACCGGTCGGTGATGCTGTCAAGAACAACGACCCCGGGCATATCGGACGATGGGGCCATCGTGTCGGATGCCTGTGTCCTCGATGGGGTGTACACGCTCGAAAATGCGATCAGGCAGGTTCCCAGGATGATTAAGAAAGCGAGATAAGCTTCTTTTCTCATAGATCGGGCCTCCTTGCGGGTCGATACAACGCTTACTCCTTCTCTTCTCCCTCTTCCTTCTTTTCCTCTTTTCCTTTCCCGTCTTTCGCCTTTTTTCTTTTCCTGCCGGCAAAGTAGGCTTCCTGGGGCCTCCATCCGAAGGTCACATTTTTCCCCGCAAGGGTGAAAATGCTCTCCAGCCCCGCCACCGCCATTTCCAGAAGCTCGATTCCCACAGCGTAGACGAAGATGAAGGGGAGGCTCACCACGTAGAAAAGACCGATAAAGGGAGCAGCCAGAATCCTCCCGATAGTCTTCAACGTATTTCTATACCCCCGCTCTTTGAGAAAGCTCAGATCTTCCTTTCCTGAGTGCACGAGCGTTTTAAAAGGCTTCGGCTTCAGAACCTCGAGGTAGATGATGAAGGCGGCGATAAATGCGACGGATATGATATATTCGACCCCTTTCACGCGAGTCAAAAAATCTACCAGGGTATGCATCGTGTACCTCCTTGTATGTCTATCTGTTCACTGCTTTTCGTTTCCAACCGTTTTCTCCCTGCCTCTTTTTCACGAGGTGCTGCGTGCTCACGTTCGCTATTCTGACTCTTTTTCGCCCTTTTTCTCCTTCTTGTTCTTTCCCGCGAGATATGCCTCCGTGGGCCGCCAACCGAAGGATATGCTCTTTCTCATCTGACTCAGGACTCCGCCAAACACTCTCTGGCCTACCACGGAGACTGCGTTCACGATCCCAATGAGGGGCAGTGCGAATACGTAGAGCCCCCCAAGGACCATACCGAGGGGAAAGAGGAGAGGGAATGGTATACGGTAATAGATGGTTCTCTCCTCACCCGGGAGTACACGCTCGTCCTTCACGTGGACCATTGAACCGTTTTCCGCGTTCCAGTAAATTCCGCTTCCCACCCGGTGACCTCCGTTGTGTTTAAACATTTCTCTCACCTCCTTTCTTTTGCATCTTGCCGGCCTTGACGGGAATCCAGTCTGCAGCGTTTTCTCTTCCCGCCTTCGTTGTTTTTTTTCCGTTTTCCCTTTCCATGGTTCCACTATAGGAAACGGGGCAAACTTCGACAATTGGAAGAAATACCTATTTTTCATAGAAAATTTACCTATTTTGCGGAAAAATGACTTGTAATATAGGAAAACAATGGTCTGCCCCGGGTAAGATTTTTGTCCCGAAGGAGGCAAAAGGTATCTTTCCGGGTTTTACGCTACCGATTTTCCCCTTTACGGAGCAAAAGCGTCGGATTGCCTGCCCGTGAAAATTCGGGAAGGAGGCAAATGCCTTTATGGGCCGAAAATTTCGGCAGGTTAGCCGGGGAGGGAACGACCATTTCTTTCTCAGTCTTCCACCTGTTTGCGGAGCATGCTTTCGGCAATCTTGATAAGCTCCATCGGAGGGGCGTTCAGCAGGAGCGTTACCCGGTAACTCCCCTCATCCCAGGAGATCTGGCTGCAGGTGTCGCCCCGATGGCAGGAACCGACTTCGAGGATCGCTTCCCTCCCTTTCAGCCGGTAGACCACCGTTTCTTTTATTTCACGCATCTTGATCGTACTGCCGGGGTCGAAATCCGGTGATCCCGCCTGGGTTATGATGAGTGATGGCTCCCCCTTTTCGATATCTCGAAATTCCATCAATACAGCGGGAAACGGCTTCCCCTGGGCAAGTATTTCCGCGGGAGGCCATTTGATGCTCTGGGGGAAATAGGAGGGGATATAGATCTTTTCAAGCTTCAGTTTTCCCTGCACTTCCTCGATACTCTTGTAGCGCCTGATGATATTTCTGTCCAGGGCGAGGGGAACCCAGTTGAGCACCTTCAAGAGAAGAATCAATACCCCCACTGCCAGGACGAGGGAGATGAGACGGAACGCCCTGTTTTCCAATATAGCTTCTCCTCCCTCCGTCATACGACGAAGTAATTTATTCCTGCCACAACAGCAGCAACGCTAAAGAACTTGAGCCAGGATAGGCCTGATTCCCCCTCCCGTTCGCGCTCGAGCCTCGTTATCCTGCTCTGAATCAACAAGCTGTGGCTCCGCTCCTCGACGGTGCTTCCCACGCGACGGAGGTCTTTTGTAATGGCCTTCTGTGGCGCTTTTTCGGGCAAATAGAGCTTCCTCAGCGTCTCGGCCAGTACCGAGGGCTTCCCCGTTGTTTCAACGGCGATATCATCGCAGATCTTCTCTTCCTCCTGGACGACTCTTCTGAACTCGACGAGCGCGACGGGATTGAAAAACAGAACTATCCTGAAGAGAAAGACGATTAAAAGGTGAGGCTTTCTGTTCCTCGTTATATGGGCGATCTCGTGGGCGAGGGCCGCCTGCAGCTCATCGAAGGACAGTGTCTGAATGAGGCCCCGGGAGAGGTAGAGCGAGGCGTTTTTGCCTGTTGTGGAATACAGGAGGATCTCATCATCGTCGAGAACAAAAAAATCCGGTACCTCCCCCGCCAGGCTTGCGAGAGCGTCGGCCACAACGGAATCATCGGAGATAAGTGTCCCGGGAGTTTTGTCATGGGAGGAAAACATGTGGCGAATTATGGGAAACGCTTCCTGGAAAAAGAAGATGAGGGAGGTTACGGCCAGGAGGAGGATGAAGAAGAGGTGTCCCGGGATGCTCCCCAGTATTTCAATGGCAAGCCAGCGGTTCACGTCGAAGAGCGCCCCCAGCCGAAAGGCGAGAGCTTTTCTGGCAGGATTGATCAGGCTGTACACGGGAAAGGCGACGAGGGGGAACATGATCACCAGGTAGTGAAACCGCTGTTTCACCAGGGGGCTTCGAATGCGCCAGGCCTTTATTGCCCGGTTCACGACGATTGCGGCGATAAATGAGTGGGTGAATGATTGGGCTATAAACATTCCTGGATATGAGTTGAAAAACCATGAAATGCCCATAGGGAATGAGTGTAAAGAATTTTGCACCTATCTTACAACAATGAGGTTTTTTTATATAGGGCAAATGCGGGTGCCACCGAAAGTTCCGAAAAACAGCTAACGCCGTTTAGGCGGCCTACACTCCCGGAAACCTGGATGTCCCCTGTTTCGGGGTATTTCTCTTCTCCGCTGGAGCGAATGCTGTTCACAACGGCAATTTTTATCACTATAATATTTTATATCTCCTGCGGGACCCGCAGAGCCGTTCCATGAGAATTTCACACATAAGAAAAGGAGGAGGTCATGCTCCGCTTCAAGATCCTCAAGGACGAAGATGGAACAGATGTGTACGAGATAGACTCGGACGGCTTCGAGCTTCTTCACAACCCGGTTCTCAACAAGGGGGCCGCCTTTACCCACGAGGAGCGAAAGCTTTTCAAATTGGACGGTTTTTTGCCGAGCGCGGTGACTACCCTCAACGAGCAGGTTCTTCGGAGCTACGAGAACTTCTTCGCAAAACCCTCGGACATCGAAAAGTACATATTTCTGCGATCCCTTCAGGACAGGAACGAGACCCTTTTCTACGGCCTCATCATCCAGTACCTCGAGGAGATGATCCCGATCGTCTATACCCCCACGGTTGGGCTCGCCTGCCAGCAGTACAGCCACATCTTCCGGTTCACCCGGGGGATCTTCTTCTCACCCGATAATATCGACAGAATCGACGATATTTTTGCCTCCCTTCCCCACGATAACGTCGAGATGATCGTCGTGACGGACTCGGAAGGGATTCTCGGCATCGGGGACCAGGGAGTGGGGGGCATGGGGATTCCCATCGGGAAACTCTCTCTCTACGTGGCCGGTGCCGGGATCAACCCGGCCAACTGCCTTCCCGTTACGCTCGACGTGGGGACCAACAACGATGAGCTCTTGAGAGATCCCATGTACCTCGGGATTCGGAGCAAGAGGCTCAGCGGGAGTGAGTACTTTGCGTTTGTCGATAAATTTGTGAAGGGTGTTGGGAGGAACTTCCCCAACACGATCCTTCAGTGGGAGGATTTCAGCAAGCAGAACGCCTTCACGCTCCTGGACAAATATCGTGACGAGATTCCCTCCTTCAACGACGATATTCAGGGGACGGGGGCGGTGACCCTGGCGGGCATAAACGGTGCCATGAAAATAAAAGGGGAGAGGCTCTCCGACCAGGTATTTGTGATTTACGGCGCCGGTGCAGGGGGAATCGGTGTCACCCGGCAGATCTACGCCGCCCTTCTTGCGGAAGGATTGACGGAAAAAGAGGCGAAGGACCGCCTGTACATCCTGGACAGCAGGGGTGTCCTCTTCGATGGCCGGAGCGGGCTCGACGAGTACAAGAGGGAGTTTGCAAGGAGCGCCGATTTCGCGAAGGGTTGGTCGGTTAAAGATCCGGGAAATGTTACCCTTATAGACACAGTGAAAAATGCTAAGCCACAGGTTCTGCTCGGTCTCTCCGGCGTCACCGGCTCCTTCAGCGAAGAGGTCGTCAGGGCAATGGGGGAAGGGTGTGAGCGTCCCGTTATTTTCCCCCTGTCAAATCCCACGAGCTTCGCCGAGGCGCGGCCCGAGGATATCTACCGCTTTACTGGCGGAAAGGCAATCGTTGCCACGGGAAGCCCTTTTCCCGATGTGGACTACAAAGGGAAGGTGTTCATCGTCGGACAGGGAAACAACGTTTTTATCTTTCCCGGAGTCGGCCTGGGAGCCCTTCTGGTGAAAGCCCGGGTGATAACCGATGAAATGTTCACCGTGGCCGCGCAGAGGCTTTCCGAGCTCGTCTCTCCCTACCGGCTCGAGTTGAATTGCGTCTACCCCGCGATTTCCGATTTGAGAATGGTTTGCCGGGAGCTTGCGATCGAAGTGGCGAAAATGGCGATGGAGCAGAAGGTGGCGAGCAAACCGGTTGTGCCCGAACTTTTGGCGGAATTGGTGGTATCCCGCATGTGGTCGCCCATGTACGCCCGGTATACGCGGGGTGCCCCGCATCTGGATTGAAGAGGGGGAAAAAAGACCGGTGAGGGAAAGGGATTAAATTCCATCACGTTCGTATTGAGTCTCTGTTCACGGTTCGTCGTTTTTTTCGTTGCCTCCTCTTGGTCTTCAGGACACTACAGCCTCCGGGCAATCTGACCGTCAGCAATTTGGCGGCCGGCGGTTTAACGGACGAATCGGGGAGAGGACCGCTTTGATTAATCCTTACTCCTCGATTTATAATGCATACTATGGGCTATTCGGAACTTCTGGAAAATAAAAAATTCAGGTGGCTCCTGGCAAGCATTGCCGTCGTTGCTCCGCTCGAAATTCTCTCTTTTTTCGCCATCCGCCCCCCCATGGCATTGACCGTGCCCCTCTATGGTGCCATGATCCTCATCTTCGGAAGGGGTGTTGTCCGCAGCGGCATTTCGGGGCTAGCCCGGTTCGATTTTTCCAACATCAACCTCCTGATGACGGTGGCGATTGCAGGTGCAGTATATCTCGGTCATCTCGAGGAAGCGGTGATAATCGTCGTTCTGTTCTCGCTGGGGGAGACGCTGGAGGAATTCGGCGTGCGCAGGAGCCAGCGGGCCATAGAGATGCTCCTGGAAAAAGTTCCCCTGAAAGCCACGATCAAGGGGGAAACGGAGAGCGTTTCCGTGGAAGAGGTACCTGTGGGAGCGGTCATTGTTGTCAGGCCCGGCGATCAGATACCCCTTGACGGCGTCGTCGTCGCCGGGAGTTCGCTGGTCGACGAGGCGGTGATCACGGGAGAGCCCCTGCCGAAAAACAAGTACGAGGGCGATACGGTATTTGCCGGGACTCTCAACGGGCAGGGGTACCTCGAAATCGAGGTGAATAAAAATGCGAAGGAGTCGACTCTCTCCCGCATCATAGAGCTAACGGGCGAGTCGCTGGAGAAAAAATCGAGAGCGCAGCGCTTCATCGAGCGGTTTGCGCGGTACTACACCCCCCTGATGCTCATTTTGTCCGTTGCCCTGGTCGTCGTCCCCGTGATATTTTTCGGGGAGCCCTTCGCCCCCTGGTTCGTCCAGGCACTGACCCTCCTCATCATTTCCTGCCCCTGCGCGCTCGTGATAGCGACGCCCGTTGCGATGTTTTCCGCAATCGGCAACGTGACCATGAAGGGAGCCCTCGTCAAGGGGGGGAGGTTCATGGAGGAAGTGGGGAAGGTGAGGGCCATCGCCTTCGACAAGACGAGGACGCTCACCAGGGGGGAACCCGTCGTTGCCGATATCATACCTATGAACGGCTTCAGCGCTACCGAGGTCCTGGCCTGCGCCGGCGGTCTGGGGGCGTTCTCGGAACATCCCATCGCGAAGAGCATCCTCCAGCGGGCAGAGACGATGGGCGTTTCGGGTCACCGGTTCGAAAACTTCCAGGCCGTTCCCGGAAAAGGGGTCAGCGGGGAGTGCACGGTATGTTACGACAGCCACCACTGTATGGGAAGCCTGCGGTTTGTCGCGGAAGAGCATCAGGTGGATGATGCGGTGGTGAGGATGGTGGAGGAGCTGGAGAAGGAGGGGAAAACCACCATCGTGATTACGGATGACAGGAGGGTCAAGGGGATCATCAGCGTGGTGGACGAGATCCGGGAAGAGAGCTATCCACTCATAGCGCATCTTGGCCAGATGGGGATCGTTCCCGTTATGCTCTCGGGCGATAACCGCTCTTCGGCAATGCACGTTGCCGCGCAACTGGGGATTAAGGACGTGCGGTGGGGGCTTCTGCCCGAAGATAAGGTGCGTGAGCTTGAGGGCCTCGCGGAGCAGTACGGGCATGTGGCGATGGTGGGAGACGGAATAAACGACGCTCCCGCGCTGGCCGCGTCATCCGTCGGTATCGCCATGGGTGCGATCGGGTCCGACGTGGCTATAGAGAACTGCGACATTGCCCTCATGAGCGATAACATAAGCCTGGTGTCGTACTTGGCCAATGTGGGGAGGAAGTGCGTCGCCAAGATCAAGGTCAACGTTGGATTCGCGATAGGGGTGAAGTTCCTCTTTCTGGCCCTTGCTGTGGCGCAGATGAGCAACCTCGCCATGGCGGTGTTTGCCGATGTGGGGGTCACGGTTCTCGTGATACTCAACAGTCTCAGGCTTTACAGCTACTATCCGCTCAACCGGAGTTATTCTTTGATTTCGCAATAAATTCTTTGACGTATGACCATAATCTATATAAACTATTGGAAATATAGATTATCAATTCTGCCAGGGAGGGATCGATGAAGGTATCGAAAAAACTCGAGTATGCACTGCGTGCTCTGATTTTCATGGCCAGCAGGGAACACGAGAAGATCTTCCTCATCAAGAACATTGCGTCGTTAAATGGCATACCGAAGAAGTTTCTCGAGCTTATACTCCTGGAGCTGAAAAACGCAGGGATCCTTTCGAGCAAGCGGGGGGTATCCGGGGGATATAGGTTTTTCACACCTCCGTCGCAGATTTCGGTGCTCGACGTTTACCGGGCGATCGAAGGTGAGATTGAGCCCACTGAGTGCGTTCGCAGGGTTGATGCCGATTGCGAATCGGCCGTGGAACCCGAATGGTGCGCCATTCGCGCCCTGATGGAGGATGTCAAGGTACGCCTCGAAGATCAGATGAAAAAATGGAGCATCAAGAAGATGGCTGACTTAGAGAGGGAGCTCCGGTCGAAGTCGGCTGAGAGCATGGTTTTTCACATATAAACCGTACAGGTTGTGACTATTCCAGTGAAGGAGAATCGGGAAGGGAGGTTCTTTCATGAAGTTCGCGTCTGACATAACGAAACTTGTGGGAAATACTCCTCTTGTGAAGCTCAATCGAGTGACCGAAGGCGCCGGGGCGACGGTCCTGGCGAAACTCGAGTTTTTAAACCCCCTGGCGAGTGTGAAGGACAGAATCGGCGTGTCGATGATCGAGGCTGCTGAGTACGATGGAAAGATCGATAAGAATTCGGTCATCATCGAACCGACGAGCGGCAACACGGGGATTTCCCTCGCCTTCGTCTGCGCCGCAAGGGGATACCGGTTGGTTCTCACCATGCCGGAGACGATGTCGGTGGAGCGGAGGAAGGTCCTGATCGCTCTCGGGGCAGAGTTGATCCTGACACCCGGCCCGGAAGGGATGAAAGGTGCAATTAAGAAGGCAGAGGAACTGGCAGGGGAGATCCCGAATTCCTTTATTCCCCAGCAATTCGAGAATCCCGCGAATCCGGAGGTCCACAGGAGAACGACGGCAGAGGAGGTGTGGCGTGATACGGACGGGGAAATCGACGTCTTCGTGGCGGGAATAGGAACGGGGGGAACGATCACAGGCGTGGGAGAGGTGGTCAAGGCGAGGAAGAAGGGAGTCCACTTTGTCGCCGTTGAACCTGTCGACTCGCCTGTACTCTCTGGAGGCAACCCGGGGCCGCACAAGATCCAGGGAATAGGCGCGGGGTTCGTTCCCGGCGTGCTCAATACGGACATTTATGACGAGATCATCACCGTCAAAAACGAGGACGCCATGCAGATTTCGAGAAGGCTGGCGAAGGAGGAAGGACTGCTCGTGGGGATATCCGCGGGAGCGAACACCTGGGCTGCACTGCAGGTGGCGAAAAGACCGGAATTTTCAGGAAAACTGATCGTGGTCGTTCTCCCCAGCGCCGGTGAGCGGTATCTCACGACAGAACTGTTTGATTTCGGTGATGTTTGATATTCATGGAGCTGAATGTGGCGGGGTTGAGAATGCCCGCCGGATTGCCCACGTATTCTGTATGGTATCGGGGGTGAGGTGAAAAAGGAAAAGGCACTTCACACGAAAATAGCCCAGATCGGCGTCGGGTTCGACCATCGCTTCGGCGCCATAAGCGTCCCCATATACCAGACGGCGATATACAAAAAAAAGTTCGGCGAGAATCTGGGCTACGACTATTCCCGATCGGAAAATCCCACGAGGACCGCCCTGGAGAGTGCCATCGCGGAGCTCGAAGAGGGTGCACGGGGGCTCGCGTTCTCCTCCGGGATGGCTGCAATTACCTCCCTTTCATTTCTCTTCGAACCGGGCGATCTTGTGATCGTGAGCGATGATCTCTACGGGGGTACCTACCGCTTTTTCCAGGAAATAATAAGGAAATACGGCATAACCTTTCACTACATGGACCTCTCAGACGTCGAAGGCGTGGAGGAGTTCATGAAGGGGAAAAAAGTTCGGGCGATTTTCATCGAAACACCCACCAACCCGCTCATGAAAATAGCCGATATCAGAAGGCTCGTCGCCCTTGCGAAATCGCAGGACGCAATTACCATCGTGGACAGCACGTTGACGACGCCTCTCTTGATGAAACCCCTTCAGCTGGGAGCCGACGTTGTGGTGCACAGCGCGACGAAGTACCTGGGAGGGCACAACGACCTCATAGGGGGCCTGCTCGTTACCGCCGACGCCGAACTGGGGGAGCGGCTCTACTTCAAACAGAAAGCCGCAGGGGCCATCATGGGGCCCTTCGACTGCTGGCTCCTCATTCGGGGCATGAAGACCCTCGCCGTGCGCCTCGCGAAGGCACAGGAAAATGCCGAGGCGATCGCAGCGCACCTCTATCGCTCAGGGGGGGTGGGAAAGGTCTATTTCCCCGGATTACCGGGACACCCGGGAAATGACGTTCATTTTTCGCAGGCAGAGGGGCCGGGAGCGGTTTTGTCCTTCGAGCTCCAAGAGGGGTCGATACTGCCGC
>JABAOH010007664.1_pt1 | contig 22379 bp, 23 predicted proteins | sample 7062181 | NCBI WGS metagenome assembly JABAOH01 (sample SAMN14538630, study PRJNA623070) | marine sediment metagenome | biome: marine biome [ENVO:00000428]; feature: marine pelagic biome [ENVO:01000023]; material: deep marine sediment [ENVO:00002113]; isolation source: pool of 5 deep marine... | reverse complement strand
TGTTCCCCACGCGAGAGATACGGAATTATTCGATCCATCAAGGTATGACGGAGAAAAAATTAAAAGAGAGTTGGGTTTAAAGGATGAAAAGATCATCATGTTTCTGGGTTCGCCGAAACCCCACAAGGGAATAGAAGATCTTTTTGCCGCCACAAGGAGCTTAAAGAGAAAAGATGTAAGGCTCTTAATCATCGGGGCTTCCGATGGATATCTGTCCAAGAGCCCCTTGCTCGACGGTGTAAATCATCTCACAATAATTAAGGGAATGGTCCCGTTTATGAGAATTCCGGAATACCTTGCCTGTTCTGACCTCGTGGTTCTTCCTCAAAATAACGTCCCTTCTAACCATGCCCAGGTGCCTGCGAAATTATTTGATGCAATGGCAATGGCAAAGCCTATCGTTTCAACGAAGATATCTGATATGCCGGAAATTCTAAAGGATTGTGGCCTTATCGTGGAAACTGATAGCCCCAAATATCTGGCAGAGAAGATAGATTTTATCCTTGAAAATCCAAACGAAGCAAAAACAATCGGACAGAAGGCAAGGGAGAGATGCATTGAGAAGTATAGCCTAAGAGTTGTGGGAGAGAGGTTAAACAATTATATCAGTGAACGTATAAAATGAAGGTTATGCTCCAAAATCACACTTTCTTCCCAGTATTAGGGGGGATCGAGAATTATCTGTATCATGTATCAAAAATTCTCAAGGGCATGGGACATCAACCGATAATCCTTTGCGAAAATAGTAATGCTGAGATGGTCGACATTGAGATGTATAATGGCATCAAAATTATTAGGCATCCTTATTACAATGTCCCAAAGCTATTGCTTTCCGTGAAACCGAAGATAATTGCTCAACAGTTAAAACATTTCATATCAAAGCATGTTGCTAACGTTGATCTCATCATATCTCGATATCCCCATTATTGTTTTGCCACAACTGAATTAGACTTAGATATCCCAATATTCTACATCCCTCCTTCTGTTTTCTGGAAGCAATTGAATAAAGCTTCAGTAAATCAATCTATGAAGATTAGGTTTTTTAACTTTATTTGGAAGCGTTCATTGGATGATATGGAAAGGAAGTCCATTCTTCAATCGAGGAAAACTTTTGTATTCAGCCAGAACAACGCGGAATCCTTGGCCCGTTATTATGGATTAGGAATTTTTGAATTTCCTGTTATCCCACCAGGAGTGGAAATAAATAGATTTACTAGGAGTAAAGATTGGGGACTGGTGAAAGAGTTAAATATTGGAGATAAAACGATTGTTCTTCTCTATGTGGGACGCCTTCCCCCAGAGAAGAATGTGGGACGATTACTAAAAGAAGTACAGAAACTTAGGAAAGACAATGTGAAGCTTCTCATTGTCGGCGATGGATCAGAAAGAAGACCGATTAGAAAAGATGTGCGGTGCCCTTGGACTTGAGGAAGAAGTTATTTTCCTGGGGATCAGAGAGGACGTTGAAAGATTCTATTCTATTGCAGACATATTCATTTCTCCGTCAAAATATGAGCCCTTTGGACAAGTTATTTTAGAGGCCATGGCTTCAGGGTTACCCTGTGTAGCCTTTAAGAGAATGTTGCCGGAGTATGAGGTGGCCTCAGAAGAAATAATTGAGGACGAGGTCACTGGTTATTGTGTGAATCCTTACGATAAAAATGAATTTAGAGAGAGATTAGTGTATCTCATCGACAATCCTGATATGCGCAAAAAGATGGGAGAGGCAGGCAGAAAAATCTGTGAAAAAAAGTTTACCTGGAATGAACACGTGATGAAAGTATTAGATTTGATGGATCATCCGGCAGATGGCGGAATAAGCTAGCCATGTTAAAGCCTCCCTATCTGAAACATTGAGGAACAGATGTTCGGTTCGCACCTCTACTATTCATCAATAACCCCTCAACCCAAGCAAAACCGTTTCTTTTATAAGATCTATGGAGTCATGCATGTTGGAGAGAGGATCAGATTCCTCCATTTCGTAAAGCTATTGAACAAGAGATCAGAGTCACCTCTTGAAATCCTGGATGCGGGGTCGGGAAATGGGAATTACGCTTTTCATTTACGGAGAAAATTTCCGTATGCCAAAATTACAGCCATCGATATTTCCAAAAAGAGAATACATAATGCATCATACATTGCTAATCTACTAGGTGTAAAGAACATATTTTTTCGCCAAGGGTCCTTAACTAATCTTAAGGAATCGCAAAAGTATGACCTCGTCATTTGCATTGATGTATTGGAGCACATAAGAAAGGATTTCTTGGCCATCAAGAATATTAGTAAAAGCCTAAAACCGGGGGGTTATCTCATCTTACATGTGCCAAAAGATAGAAAACTAGCTCATAGACATTTTAAACGGTTTAGAAATTCCAGAATCCAAGACCATGTTAGAGATGAGTATAGGATTGGGGAGATTTTGGATAAAATAAAAAATGGAGGCTTGAAAGTTATAACTTTTTCATATACGCAGGGCTGGTTTGGCTCTTTGGCCTGGGAAATTGACCAACTGCATGTAGTATATTTGAGGAAACTCAGATATATTACTTTTCCTCTTCTGTATTTGTTGATATTAGCTGATGCGTATATGAAAAATAGAAGAGGGAATGGTTTTTTATTTCATTGCATCAAAGAATGAATCTAACTGATAACGATATGGCAATTTCAAGAAAATCAATTGTCAAAGATCATATAATTATCTTCTTCCCGTTGGTTGATTGGGACGGACCATGGCAGCGGTATCAACATTTGGCCTCGCGTTTTTCAAAGAACAATCATGTTGTTTATATAAATTCGCCTGTAGCTATAACGTACTTAATGAAAGATCCTCTCACTCTGCTGAAAAAATGGGTTAGATTTTTACAGGGGAAAAGGGAAGTTAATCCAAACCTGAAGTGCTATTTTCCACCACCATGCTTCCCATTTGAACGGCTGAGTAAATGGGTGAATTTTCTAAATCAATATATTTTATTTTTTTATATAAAGTTTTTTGTTAAACCAAAAGGGACCTTGATTCTTTGGATGAACGATCCTTATAAATATCTCCTGAACAAATTACTAAGGCCAAAAATTACAGTTTACGATTGTCCTGACGCGATCGTATTTAAAAATAATGACAGGAAACAAAAGATTTATGATCAATTGAGGAAAAAAGTCATTCAGGACAGTACGGTTTCCTTTTTTACGTCGAATGCCCTATTTGAACAGGGGAAGAAATACTCTTCTCATTGTTATTATGTCCCTAATGGAGTTGATGTAGAAACGTTCGTGCGAAAAAAATACGAAAAATTCGATCGAACTAAAAAAGCATCAGGTCCGATCTTAGGATTAGTTGGGACTATCGACGAGAGGATAGACTTAGATCTAATACTTTTTGTAGTTGAAAACATACCGGAATCAACAGTGCTTCTCGTCGGGCCTGTGCAGACACGATTGGGAGATTTACGGGAACATCCACGAGTGATTGTAACGGGGAAAAGGGGATACGAGGAAATCCCATTCTTTATCAATCAATTTGATGTTGGGTTAATACCTTACTGTGTCAACGAGGTTACGAAAGCTGTTTACCCAGTAAAACTTCATGAGTACTTGATTCTTGGGAAACCCGCAGTGTCGACAAATTTACCAGAACTAAGACCGTTTTCTCATGTGGTTTGGATAGCGACTTCAAGGGATCAATTCGTTCGTGGTATAAGAAAAGCTCTCATCGAGGATAATGCGGTTATTAAGGAAAAAAGGATAGAGATAGCCAAAGATAACTCGTGGGAGAAAAGAGTACATCAGATAGAAACAATAATAGAAAAATATTCCTAAGTTCAGAATGCTTAAAAATGCATGCAAAAATACAGCTAGCAGGACAAAGATATTAAATTGGCGGGCCAGAGCAAGACCCAGATGAAAATCTTGCAAATAAATATCGATGGATGGTTTTATGGGAGGCCTGTGTATGTCTGCAAGTTAGCGTATTTGATGTTGGCTAGGGGTGTTGATTGCAAGGTTGTAGGAGGGTCTGGATTATTTGAAAGAGAACTTGAAAATAATAATATTAAAAATATTAGAATATTATCTAAATGGAAAGCATTGGATCGCTCAGTGTCTTCAATCATTAAGTTATATAGAATTCTTAAGGATGAAAAGCCGGATTTAATCCATTCCCATGGTATAACTGAAAATATAGTGATGGGGTTACTTAGGCCATTGCTGAGGATTCCAGTAGTAGCAACGTATCATACTAAGCCCTTTGATAAATACAAGTATGAAACATCGATAAGGAAGAAAATTAAAAGATATGTTTACGAATTATTTTACATTGATTTTTTAACCAAAATAGTTTCCCGGAACTTTGCCTATATTACAGTAATATCACAAGAACTAAAAAAGAGTTTTGTGCAAAGGGGTTATAAAGAAAGCAAGATTAAGGTGGTTTACTTTGGCGTTGATGTCAGGGAAAATGACATTAAATTCAAGTTAAAAAAAAGAGGCGAAACAAGTATTCTTTTTGTTGGAAGGGTGAGCGTGGAAAAGGGATGTGATTGTCTCTTGAGGGCATGCAAGAGATTAACCGATCAGGGAAAAAGCTATAAGTTAACCCTAGTAGGCGATGGAGACATAAAGTGTTTTTCGGATATGGCAGTTGAATCAGGGATAGATGGGAGAGCTCTATTTGCTGGGTATAGACGAGAAGTTAATGGTTTTTTGAAAGAAAGTGAGATATTTGTTCTTCCGTCCAAAGGAGAAGGTTTACCAATAAGTATTTTGGAGGCAATGGCTTATGGATTGCCTGTTATAGCCTCGAATGTGGGTGGGATACCCGAAGCTATCCAAGAAGGAAAGAATGGGTACCTGGTCCCGGCCAGCAATGAAATATCCTTGGCTGATAGGATAGGAAAAATTATAGATGAAGGGAGAGAAAAAAGGTACATTATGGGCCTTAGGAATAAGAAGAAAGTTTTGAAGTTATTTTCGGGGAAAAAAATGGCCGAAGAATACCTGGAGATTTATAAGAAATGCCTAGATAGTAGATTTATTCATAATTAACATTATCTACCATACGGAATGCGACCTTTCCAGGTAGTCTTGGAAGAACTCTGAATTAATAACGGGAGTTATTCATGTTAGGTCTATATGATTAATTAGAGCTTAAACCAAAAGGACCGGAGTTAATTCGTGCCTGTTCTCAGAAATTGCAATATATGCCACTGCAGCAATCACAAAGTATTGCATAAAAAATCGCTACTTCTTGATTTAGGTGGACTAAAGAATTCCCTGAATACGAAGTCCGAGATCTACTGTGTTCGTTGTTTGAATTGTGGTTTGAGTTATCTCAATCCCATGCCCACGTTTGAAGAGTTGAGGCAATACTACGGGAGCGATTATGATATTATTTTAAATCGAAATTGCCAAAGCTACTTAAAAGGTTCTGGCTACATTAAAAATCAGCTCGTGGCTTTTGAAAAGTATGTAAGAAAGGGAAGATTACTTGACGTTGGGTGTGGAACGGGAAATTTTGTTTTTCGTGCTCGCGAATTAGGATGGGATGCTTACGGGGTAGAAGTTTCGAAAAGACATAGCGATTTCCTGAGGTATGAACTGAGATTAAATGTTGTGAATACTTGTGTTGAGGAAGCCGATTTTGGGTCTGATTTTTTCGATGTGGTAATTCTGAATCATGTGTTGGAGCATCTGTTTGACCCTAAGATGGTACTAAAGAAAATTTATGGATTTTTAAAGAAAGGTGGAATTCTAGCGTTATATGTCCCGAATGAATTTGAATGTCTTTACTCAAGACTGATGTTAAACAATTTACTTTTTTATTTGCAGCCGAGAGAGAGGCCGACAGATCATTTATATTTTTTCAATAAAAAAACAATTCAGTTGTTGTTGAGAAACACTGGTTACAAGGTAATTCGATTGACTACGGGGAACTTAAGGATAAACACAAACTATAAGAATAGATATGGACTGGGGGGTGATGTTGCAAAAAAAACGTATTGTTGGGTAGCGGATTCATTGAAGGTGGGTGACTTAATGAATGTTATTGCAACAAAAGGTTATTCGTGGATTTCGTAGTTTAGTAAGATATCAGTTCTTATTTCGGTTTGGAGACAAAGAAGAATTGGTATGAGAATTCTCGTAATTTCCCATTCATGTGTTGTTTCTGAATATAGGAAGAGGATTTCCCAGCTAGCAAAAGATGGAGAAGTAGATTTGAATCTGTTAGTACCCAAGCGATGGATACAATATAACTCATGGGTTACCTTAGAGAAAGACAAAGATGATTCATATAGAATCATCTCAGTACAACCAAGAACATGGGCACTTGGTGGCACTAGTTTGCGGAATGTAACCCATGTGTACCCAAGGATCAAGAGCATCTTGGAAGATGTTAATCCAGACATCATTGAACTCTGGGAGGAACCTTTCTCTCTAGTTGCCGCCCACACGGTATTTTGCGCAAAGAGGGTTGAGAATCCAATAAAGATTATCTTTTTTTCCGCTCAGAATATTCACAAAAAATATCCTTTTCCTTTTTGTTCTTTTGAGAAATACACGTATGAAAATGCGGATTATGCTTTCTTGATGAATAATGAGGTGGCTACTACGTTGCGAATGAAGGGATATAATAAAGATTTTCTCATTTTACCTTTGGGAGTGGATCCGGAGTTTTTTTGCAAAAAGGACGTTTCTTATCTGAAGAAACAATTAGGGATTAGAGATTTTGTGGTTGGGTTTATTGGAAAGATCACCAAACAGAAGGGAATATTGAATTTAATTCAGGCGGTTTCCCGGATCAATAGGGAAATTCAACTCTTGATAATCGGAAATGGGGAGCTGAGAGGGGAGTTAGAACGTGTTGTAAAAGTATTAGGGCTCCGACAAAAGACCATCTTTGTGGATGCAATTCCCCATTCGCAGGTACCGGACTATTTGAATTGCATGGATGTCTTGGTCTTACCCTCCATTACTATACCGAATTTAAGAGAACAGTTCGGGAGGGTCATTATTGAGGGGATGGCGTGCGAGGTTCCGGTCATAGGGTCTGATTCCGGGGAGATACCTGCGACCATTGGGAAAGCAGGTCTCATTTTCAAGGAGAAAGACATTGCCGGTCTCAAGGGAAAAATCGAGGCTTTGACAAGGGACCGAAATCTTAGGACTATGCTGGCAAAGAATGGGAGGAAAAGGGTACTTCAGAATTTTTCCTGGAAGGTTATTGCCGAAAAGCAACATCAGGTTTACACGGAATTGATGAGTCGAAAGAAATGAACTACCTGATTAGGAGTCCTTTTAAACGGCGAATCGTTTCCTTGGTGGACAACGTTGGAAAACTTTTTTTCGAGAGAAAAAATGGAGATTGCCCCAAAATCATCAAATCAATTCTCTTGATCCGCCTCGATCACCTAGGAGATGTGCTTCTCACAACCCCCGCCGTTAAATCTCTGAAGCAACGATTCCCTCATGCTCGAATCACAATGGTTGTCAAACAATGGGCATTTGAAGTCATAAAAGACAATCCTCACATAGATAAAATCATTATATTTAACCCCTCTTGGACCGTACCAGGTCAGGAGGGGACGAAAACCGCGGGTCTTCGTGGGATTTGGGAATTGATTTTTCGGTTAAGGAAGGAACGTTTTGATCTTGCCATTGATTTCAAAGGGGATCCTCGTAATATCCTGATTGCCTACCTCTCAGGTGCCAGGAGGAGAGTTAGTTACGGAATCCGAGGAGGAGGGTTTCTCCTTACCGATGTGGTCCCTTATGAATCAGAAATCCACGAAATTGACAAGAATCTGAAATTGTTGACTCCCCTCGGAATTCATTCTGAAGATAGCCACATGGAGTTATTCATTAATGGTGAAGACAAGACCAGGGCTGAGCAAATCTTTGCTGAAGAGGGGATCGATTTAAACCGACAAACCATTGCCCTTCATTATGGAGGTGCCTCGCAATACAAGCGTTGGGACATGGAAAAATTCATTACCCTTGCTGAAAGACTAGTGAAGAACAACTCTACCAATGTCCTGATATTCGGGGGACATTACGAAAGAAAAGCCTCTCGGGTAGTAGCAGACCCCAAAAGGGGCATTGTTGTTATGCCGGACATGACGATTTGCCAGATGGCGGCGGCATTCAAGAGATGTGATTTGTTGGTATGCAATGATTCAGGCCCCATGCATGCAGGTATTGCAGTAGGTACGCCGACTGTAGCCATTTTCGGTCCAACCTCTGCAGATCGATTTGGTCCGAAGGATTTGAAAAAAAATCGGGTGGTTCATTCACAGCGATCATGCAGCCCATGTTGGCACCCGGATAAAGCCATCGGATGCGTAAAAAGAGATTGCTTCCATAGTATAGAAGTAGAGAGAGTTTTGGCAACGGTTAATGAATTATCCGATGGTACATCTCGATGATTCCAAGGCGAATAGCAGCGATATTAGCTTGCCCGAAATGTAAATCCAAGCCCGTAATCGGCAAAACCGTATTCTGCCCAGAGTGCGAATGTAACTATGAAATAAAAGGTGATGTTCCAATCATGCACATAAAAACGGATAGGAGGGAAATTGAGAAACAGATCTTGAGGACAAAATCAGCCGTTAATTTCACGAATTTTACGGAGGCACTTAGTAAACGGAAAGATAGATTCTTACTATCATCTCAATATGGAGACTTTCATGGGACAACTACACTCGCTCGTTTTATTTATAGAATTGGGAAAATGCTCTATCCGCCAGCGCCGGCAATAAATAAGGTCATAGCAAGAAAGAGAGGACCACTAATCAATAAATTTGAGAACGGTTTAATATTGAACGTGGGGTCCGGAGACGATTGTACCCATGAAAGAGTTATCAATTTCGACTTGGATTTGCTCCCCGGTGTAAATGTAGTAGGAAATGGAGAAAATCTGCCCTTTTTAGATGAAAGGTTTGATCTCATCATTAATCAAGCAGTTTTGGAACACGTTAAGAAACCTGAGAAGATAATAAATGAAATATTCAGGGTTCTAAAAAAGAGTGGATATGTATATGTGGAAACGCCATTTCTTCAGGAATACCACGGCTTTCCCCTCGATTTTCAGAGATATACTTTGATGGGGTTGGAGAACCTCCTTTCCAGATTCGAGAAGATTGAAAGTGGTGTTTGTGCCGGACCGAGCGCGGCATTTGGGAGAATATTTAGGGAATATATCGCGTCATTTTCCGACAATATTTATATTCACCAAATTCTAAAGGTTTTGGCAGGATGGATTATTTTTCCCCTCAGGTATCTAGATCTATGGTTGAATAAAAAAAAATATGCCCATGTCGTGGCAATGGGATTCTACTTTATTGGGCAAAAAGCGGCGAGGTCAAAAAACTAATCAACGATGTATACAATCCTCGTGTATCATACCATCGCAGACTATGAGGGAATCTTGCCGGCTGGGATAAATACTCCAATTGAAGTCTTCCGCTCCCATATGGATTATTTGTCTCAACACGAGTACCGAGTTTCGCGCCTTGACGAGATAGTCGAGCATATTATTCATGGGCGACAATTGAAAAATAAAGCACTGGCCATTACCTTTGATGACGGGTATGAGGATCATTTCCTTAATGCCTATCCTATCCTCAAACGGTATGGTTTTCCGGCGACAATCTTTTTGACGGTTAAATATATTGATGGTTATTGGGAGAGCGAAAAGGCTGAGGGAGGGAGGATCAAGGCCCTTTCCAAAGATCAAATATTGGAAATGAAAAAAGGTGGCCTCATTAGGTTTGGTTCCCATGGCTATTCACATAGGAATCTTTTATGTATTAATGAAGAAGAGAAGCTTTTTGAAATAAGGGATTCGAAGTCATACTTGGAAGATCTTTTGGGTGAAGAAGTTCCATTTATATCTTATCCCTTTGGGGCCGTTAATGAGAGAGTAAAGAATGTGGCAAGGGAATCTGGCTATAAAGCGGGATTCTCTATCTGGAATAGAAAGTCAGACATCTATTCCATTCGGCGTATTCCACTACACACACGTGATGACCTTATGAGATTGAAATTTAAAGTCTCACCCTTATATCCTATCACGAAATTTTTTTTAAATTCGGTTAGTATTCGGATTTATTCCTTTTAATCTCTAGAATTCCCTTCATTTAGAAGTTTATTCCATTGAAAATCCTCCAAGTCGCTTATAGATCCGACATATACGGTGGCGAAAAGATACTTTTCAACCTCGCAAATCATTTAAGAGTGAGAGGTCATGATCTTCTGGCGACGTGTCCTTCCAATGGGCCCTTAGCTGAGGCTCTTCGAGACCAAGGGATCAGGGTCGAAATTATCCCCATCAAAAAGACTTTTGATTTGATCGGAGCATTGCGGCTCAGAACTCTTATCATTCGGGAAGGCGTGGATGTCCTGCACACCCATGGGATGCTTGTCAATATCGTGGGGCGAATTGCTTCGCGTATGGCCCGTGTTCCTGTATCGGTGTCAACTGTCCAATTGACGAGAGAATTGGCTGGCGGGGGTAGAGCCAAAAATATTCGTCAATGGTTGAAAGGGAAGTACTACCGAGCCTTGGATAATATCACCGCTGGAGTTAATGATCGGGTTATAGCGGTTTCGAATTCGGTAAAACTTGACTTGATTCAACAAGGAGTGAGCCCACATAAGATAACGGTTATTAATAACTCGATAGAAATAGAACCGTGGCAAGGTAGCCGAGGTGGAATTTATAAAAAGAAAAAGAAGGAAGAATTGGGAATCGACAATGGTCCAGTGGTGGGAACCATTGCACGCCTTTCGCCGCAAAAGGACATCTATACCTTCCTTCATGCCATATCTAACGTTGTAAGGGAATTCCCCGGCCTTCGGTGTTTCATCGTGGGAGACGGGGATCAAAGAAGAGAGTTGGAGGATCTCAGTCATAGATTGGAATTAAACGGAAATGTCATTTTTTTAGGGTACCGAGATGACGTCAGGGAGATCTTGGAAATCTTCGATGTCTTTGTTTTGTCATCTTTATGGGAAGGCTTTCCCTTGGTAGTTCTGGAGGCTATGGCGGCCTCTAAGCCCATTGTTGCGACTGAGGTACCTGGTACCGCAGAAGCAGTAATCAATGAAAAAACTGGTCTGTTGGTGCCCCTACGAAATAGTGGGAAGCTCGCAGATTCGATCAAAAGGTTGTTGAAAGACAAAAAACTCTCCCAGAACATGGGCAAGGCTGGAAGAGAAAGAGTGGAGAAATATTTCAGCGTTGCCAAAATGGTTGATGATACGGAGACGTTATACAACGATCTGATGAAATCAAAGGGGTTCACTTAGGATTGAAGCAAAATATTTTATATCTGAACCCATCCTCTGAACTGGGAGGGGCGGAAAAGAGCCTGTTGGATTTGTTAGGGCATTTGAATAAGGAGGAATATCATCCGATTGCCAGTTGTCCCGGCCAGGGTAGATTTGTCGAGGAATTGCGTAAGATGGGGGTTGAGATAAAAATTATTCCTTATCATCGGAAAATCTTGGATTTCAGTAGAAATGAGAATGGTATTCATCTATTCACTTTGCCTCTTTTCTTTTGGTGGTTGATGCCAACAATTTTGGCATTGAAGAAGCTTATCAAGGATAGAGGCGTTCATCTTGTCGTTACAAATGGGATTAAATGTCACTTCATTGGTTCGGTTCTTTCCCTCATTACCAAGACACGATTGATTTGGCATGTGAGGGATTTAATAGAGACCGGGTGGTTGAAATGGATATTGCGGTCACTGGGACGACATTTCCCGGACAAGATTATTGTAAACTCGTATGCAGTCGGAGATATTTTCTCCGGGAATGGGAAAAAGGAAACTGTATATAATGGAATTGATATATCCCGTTTCGACCCGGAAATAGATGGAGAAGAGCTACGGTCCGTGTTGAATGTCGACAAAAATACAAAGCTCATTGGGACAATAGGTCATCTCGCTCCCCTGAAAGGATTCGAAGAACTCTTACAGGCATTGGCCGAGGTGATAAAAAGAGGATTTGATACTAAATTGGCACTAGTGGGAGACACAATTTATTCGAGTTCCGATGGATACAAACAGAAGCTTTTATCACTAGTATATTCATTGGGTTTAAAAGATAGAGTCGTTTTCACAGGCTTTAGGAAGAATATTCCGGAGTTCCTGGCCTCTTTTGATATCTTTGTGCTTCCGTCGCGTTCCGAGGGGTTCGGCAGGGTCAACCTTGAAGCCATGGCAATGGGAAAGCCTGTCATTTCAACAAATGTCGGTGGAATTCCGGAGGTTGTCCTGGATGAAATTACCGGGATTTTGGTCCCTCCCAGAAATTCTCACGAATTAGCCCAAGCCACCATAAGATTGCTGAACGATCGCGAGCTAATGGAATCTCTCGGTCGAGAGGGGAGAAGAAGGGTGAAAGATCATTTCACCCTTCAAGCATACACTCAAAGGATTCAGGAAATATATGGGGAAATTCTTCAGATAGAGTAGACTGGAAAGCTCCCCATCAGCCTCATACTTTGTTCTCAAAAATCCTGCCTTTTTCCTATAAGTGCCATTGAAACACAGGAAATCCGATAAAATAAGAGTCCTGCAAATTGGGAAATTTTATCCTCCCCATCGGGGTGGAATGGAGTCAGTGTTATATGATCTGTGTGAAGAATTGAAAGATAATGTGGATCTTCGGGTTTTGGTGGCGAATGGAAAAGGATCTACAAAAATAGAACGGCAGGACGGGTTAGAAGTGATTAGGGTTGGAACTTTTGGCACAATCTTTTCGACCTCCATCTGCCCTTCCATGCCGTATTGGATAAAGAGCTTTCAGGCCGATATTGTGCAGATACACCATCCGAATCCCATGGCGAATATTGCATACTTCCTGTGTAATCAGCCAGGTAGGCTCATTGTACTGTATCAAAGTGATATTGTGCGCCAGCGAGTTACGTACAAGCTTTATGTTCCCTTTATGATGAGGATGTTAAAAAGAGCCGATAGGATTATCGCCACCTCGGCGAATTATTTGGAAAGCTCCCCGCTGTTGCTGCGATTCAAAGAGAAATGTGTTCTCATCCCTCTGGGAATCGATGTGCATAGATTCAAAAAAAGGGGGGGGGAGAGGAAAATAGCCGCAGTCCGGTCTCAATATGGAGGGAAAATTGTTCTCTTCGTGGGCCGATTGACGCACTATAAAGGGGTTCCTTACCTCCTGGAGGCCATGAAAAAGGTGCCAGGACACCTTCTGATTATTGGTTCAGGAGAGTTGGAAAAGCAACTCAAAGGCTATGTCGGGCAAAATAACCTTTCATCGAGAGTGCATTTCCTCGGTGAATTAGGCGAGGAAGAAATCGTCGACTTTTTCCACGCCTGTGACCTGCTAGTTCTGCCCTCCATAACGCGAAATGAAGCCTTCGGATTGGTTCAGTTGGAAGCTATGGCTTGCAGAAAGCCCGTCATCAGCACACAGTTGGAGACAGGAGTTCAATATGTGAATCAAGATGGAAAAACGGGCCTCATTGTTCCGCCAAGGGATTCAAAGGCTCTTGCGGAAGCCATCAATCGATTGTTGGAAGACGAAGAATTGAGAACAAGAATGGGCATTGAGGGGAGAAGAAGGGTGCAGAGGGAATTTACGAAGGAAAAGATGGCCCGCGAGACCCTTAAATTATACGAGGAGGTTTTAGCTTGTTAGGGCAAACAATTATGCCGCCATCTCCTGAAATGCAATTCATATCGGATGTATTGGCTTTTAGCTTCAAGCCTAACGATTCCCGCGTTGAGGTAAATCCCCTTCCCCTTTCAGGAAATATCAACTGGGATGGGTTTATCCAATTTGTCAACCATCACCGCGTGGGAGGGCTTTTGTTTTATTGGGTAAGAAAACTAAAGCTCAAAAATTCCCTGCCGCCTGATGTCTTTAAATGCTTGAGGCACCTTTACGAATCTTTTGCGGACATTTGGGAAGATCATCGGAAGATCATCAAGAAAATTCTCATGCGCTTTTATGAAAGTGAGATTGAGATAGTCCTGCTCAAAGGCGCCCAGCTCGGCCATACCGATTATCCCCATTTCTCCCTGCGGCCGATGGAAGATATAGATCTCTTAGTAAAAGGGTCAAATAAATTGAGGATTATCAATCTCATGCTGGAAATGGGGTTTAACCTATATCACACGGGAGAGACCTGTGACAAATTTTTCATCAGAAACAAACAAACGGATAAACCTATTTTCATTGAAATTCACTCCAATTTGCAAGTTCCCATAAGGCTGGACAAATCATTTAGTGTTGATATGGACGAATTCTGGAACNNTTTCCATTTCGCCAGTTACATCCCACATATAATCTCATTTATCTATGCACTCATCTCGGCGAGCATCATTTCAGCCGATTGATCTGGGCCTACGACATAGCCCTGCTTATCCATCGGCACAGAGAAGAAATTGATTGGGAAAAGCTAAAAGATCTTTGCCCAAGGATGAAGATAAGAAGCCCTCTTTACCACAGTTTGAGCTTATGCCAGGAATTGTTTCAGATACCCATACCGAAAAAGGTATTGAAAAGACTATCACCGTCTTGGGGGAGAAGGAAGATGGGTGAGTTTCTGATAAGGAAAAATCTCCTGTTTCCTGAACAACCCCGGATTGGTCGGTTCAACCAATTCCTTATCAAGGCACTCTCCATCGATAGTTGGGTGGAAGCCATCCTATGGTTCTTGTTCCCGACAAGGGAGTGGATAAAACAACAGTATTCGGTCCAGCACACCCATGAGATCTATCCATATTATTTTCTCCATCCCATACTATACCTGATCAAAACCGTGAGGACCCCGAATAGGTAGCTCTCCCACCAAGCAGACTTCGCCGCGGATGCGTGATCCGTGTTCGTGGTTCGTGTCCGTGTTGCGTATCCGTGTGTGTTCGGGGTTCGTCCTCGTGATTCGTGTTCGTTAAGACAAACCGGTTGGAGATTCTGGTTTGAAAACCTATATCGTTATCTTTTTATGTTCCCTTCTCATCAGCTACCTCATTACCCCCTTTATCCGGAGGTACGCTATCCTCAATGCCGTCATAGATGATGATGGCGATGTTAGAAAGGTTCACAATGGCTCTGTTCCGCGCCTTGGGGGGGTGGGTATTTATCTTGCCTTTTACCTTCCTTTTTTGGGTTTCCTTTTTTATCAAAATCGGATTTCTCATTTCTTGCTTTCGGATATCCGTCAGTTTTTGGGATTATTGGTCTGTAGCACCATAATATTGGGGTTGGGAATATATGATGACATAAAGGGGGCAAATGCAGGGAAAAAGTTAACTGTTCAAACGATCGCCGCTATTATCCTTTTCCTTTTCGGATTTGAAATACAGAGGATCAGTAATCCCTTTGGGAATGCTATTCACTTAGGATGGTTAAGCCTACCCGTTACCGTCTTTTGGCTCGTTGGCCTCTCCAATGCTTTCAACCTCATTGATGGTATTGATGGTTTAGCATCCGGTGTGGCGTTTTTTGCTACCTCAACCCTTTTAGCCGTCGCCCTATTTTTAGGCAACATCCTGCCATCACTATTCACTGCGGCCCTGGCAGGAGCAACCCTCGGATTTTTGCGCTATAATTTCAATCCCGCGAGAATTTTTATGGGCGACTCGGGAAGTCTATTCTTAGGATTCACCATTGCCGCGATATCCATTCATGGCTCTGAGAAAGCTCATGCTGCTGTGGCCATCCTGATCCCCATAGTGGCATTGGGATTACCGATAATGGATACGCTACTTGCTATAGCAAGAAGAGTTTATAAAGGATTACCGATACCCACCGCTGATAGAGAGCACATCCATCATAAATTGATTAAATACGGGTTTTCCCACCGGAGGGCCGCCATTGTGCTGTATAGTTTTTGTATTGTATTAAGCTCTTTGGCCGTTCTCTTGACCATTAGCTCCAGCGTGTTGGTAGGGATAATTTTGGCTTTTCTAGGACTTTTTATCTTCTGGTGGGTAAAGAGATATAAGATTTATGAAAGGATATATCCCTAACTCCCTCCTTGGTTTCCTTACTTGTTTCATGCGAACCGAGATGGATTACCTGGTGATGGGAAATCATATCCTGGACCAAAGAGAGCAAAAGCCCCTCGAGGGGGATATAGACTGGAGAAGGGAATTCGAATTGGATTGAGCCATGGGGATGGGAAAGGGAGAAATGATGATAAAGTGCAACAGGGAAGATAAGGAACTTCGGACCTTCGCTTTTACCCTATCTTGTGCGCTGGGATTTCTGGGAGGGTTTGTCCTATGGCGAAAGGACGAAACAGGATTTCTATTGTGGGGGATCGGCTTTGTGATCCTCTTGGTTGGATTGATTAGACCGACACTTCTGAAAGCAATTCAAAAGGGATGGATGAAACTGGCTTTTCTGATGGGTTTTTTCATGACTCATCTCGTATTGGCGCTGATGTACTATCTCGTTTTTACCCCGGTGGNNTCCAGTGGGCCTCGTGATGAAAACTATGGGTAGGGATCCACTTCGGCTCAAGCATGATCAGGATGTCAAATCGTACTGGATAAGGAGGCCTCGGATGGAATTCACCAAGGAAAGATATGAGAGGATGTTTTAAGGAGGAAGGAGATAAGGATGAGCAAGCTCTCCATCGCAGCAGAGTTTTGGCAATTTTTGAAAGTTAGAAAGAAGTACTGGCTGGGTCCCATCGTTTTCATCATGCTGCTGTTAGGGGCACTGATCATTCTCACTGAAGGCAGCGCTCTTGCTCCGTTTATCTACGCGGTATTCTGAGAGATACCTGTCCAAGTTCGGTACGACTGCATACAAAAGAGGTCCCTGCAGATTAGATAAAGGCAGGAATACTGTTATTCCTTTCAGGAAAGATAGCTCATCATTTCATTAGAGCAACTGTTCTTGCGAGGAATTCCATTTTCCCTGTTTTCAATCATACTGAATTTCTTCCATTTACTCCTTCGTTGATCCCTCAAATTGTAGACAAGAAAGGAAGACAACATTCGTCCCCGGCAAGAGCTAACCCGTAGGAAGATAATCATCTTCTATACGGTCACGTGGATATTGGCTTTGCTTCTCTGTTTTACTGCCCTTGAAGCCTATATTCGAATGACCCGGTCGAGAGTTGATCTCTATGTTCTGACCGGACGCATCCCTGGGTTGAATCCGATCGCTAAGTGGGCCTTCGTGGATGCGTTCTCAGCATATCGTGCGAAACCGGGACGGTATGCCGAAGGGAAGACGGTCAACAAGTATGGATTCATCTCCACACCCGAGATCTCTTTCGTTAAACCCAAAGACACCATTCGAATCGTTTTCCTTGGCGGATCAGCAACTGCGGGAACCGGCACCAATCTGAAAGACGATGAGACCTGGCCTTGGCAGACAGTAATGAGCCTCAGGCAAAAGACAAGCAAAAATATCGATTTTATCAACGGTGCCCTTAGTGGATATTCCTCATTCGAATCTTATGGACGGCTCTGGAGTAGGATCCGACACTTTTCGCCTGACATTGTTGTGCTCTATCATGGTTGGAACGAAATGTACTACTTCAATACCGTAAACAAAATAGTTTCCTGGCGTACACTCCCTGATGGGTCATGGTCGTGCGAATGGCCTATGTGGCCCATTATGACCTATACCATGCATTGGAGTGACCCGTTATTGAGATGGTCTCAACTCTTGACTCGCGTTCGTGTGCGCCTGTCAAAAGCTGTTGGCGGTGAAGTCGGAACCTCCAATAGGAAACCACTCCAAGCGGATTTTGATCGCCGGGGTCTTGACATCTGGAGGACTAATCTGAAGCTTTTTCGAGAGACCTGCCGTTTACTCGGAATCAAGCTCTTTGTCGCCAAACAGGCGACACTCATTGTGCCAGATCTCCCAGCGGATGAGCGAAAGAAGTGTAGGTATGAATTCCACCGTTTTGATCACGTTGCGCATGTTGCCGCGTTTCGCGGTATTTACAAAATAATAGATGAGGAAATACCGGCTGATTCCATAATCGATGTGACCATGCTCTCGGGTCGTTCTGACTACTTGTATGATCATATTCACCCAACGCCGAAGGGCGCGCAGGAGATTGCATCTATTGTGTCTCAAGCCCTCGCTGATTACATCAAAAAAAGAGGCGAAGGTTAACAAGGCACTCCGGCGGATTCGATAACCAAGGGATTGAGGTCAGAAAGTAGGCTTCTTTGTAATTCAAATTTCCCCACAAAATTACCGGGATCAACCGAGCCTGAATCCATCCTAGATTTAGGGAGCACATGACATGTCAACCCAAAGAATTCTTCAAATCTATCAATATGAAGGTTTATCTCCCCAACAGAAGGACGTCTATTTTTAGTGCTCCCAGCGTTTTCTGCTGGTTCGACAAATTGAACAGAATGATGGTTCCAACGGGACTCGACCCCGTGTTTTCGGCGTGAGAGGCCGATGTCCTAGGCCACCAGACGATGAGACCAGCCAATCCTGGAGTGGCTGCTATATCTAATCGAAATTGGACTGCGTTTATGTCCGAAAAGTTTATCGTGTAGGAGGAATGAGAAATGTACATTCTTGGTATTTCAGCCTTCTACCATGACAGTGCGGCATGCCTTGTCAAGGATGGAGAGATTCTATCCGCGGTACAAGAGGAAAGGTTCACGAGAAAAAAGCACGATTATGATTTTCCAATAAATGCCATTCGATATTGCCTTGATTCAGCCGGTATCAAGGGTCAAGATCTAGACTATATTGCATTCTATGATAAGCCTTTCATCAAGTTTGAGCGTTTATTGGAAACGTACCTATCCTACGCGCCCAGTGGAATCAGGTCTTTTTGGAAGTCTATCCCCGTCTGGATCAAGCAGAAACTTTGGATACCGGATTTGATCAAAAGGGAGACGGGTTATCAGGGAAAAATCATATATCCAGAACACCATGAATCTCACGCGGCAAGCGCCTTCTTTCCATCGCCTTTCAAACGAGCAGCTTTTTTGACTATGGACGGAGTCGGAGAGTGGACGACCACAAGCTTTGGAGTAGGGCACGACAATAAGCTGGAAATCAATTCTGAAATTTACTTCCCTCATTCTCTTGGTCTCCTTTATTCTGCGTTTACCTACTATACAGGGTTTAAAGTCAACTCGGGTGAATATAAGGTGATGGGGTTGGCTCCCTATGGCGAACCCAAATATGTCGATGTCATTTTAAATGAACTGATTGATCTCAAGGAAGACGGTTCGTATAAGCTCAATATGGAATATTTCGATTATTGTGTTGGCCTGACAATGACCAATGGAAAATTTGCCCGATTATTTGATGGTCCTCCCCGGAAACCAGAGTCTCAACTCACACAAAAGGAGATGGACCTTGCTCGATCAATCCAGGTAGTTACGGAGGAAGTTATGCTCCGTGCCTCCCGGCATATTCATAAAGTTACGGGTGAAAGATATTTATGTGTTGCAGGTGGTGTTGCCCTGAACTGTGTGGGAAATGGAAGAATTCTCAGGGAAGGTCCTTTTGAGGATATTTGGATTCAGCCGGCAGCCGGTGACGCAGGAGGAGCCTTGGGAGCTGCGCTACTAACATGGTACCTGTATCTCGATAAAGAGCGGGTTGTAAATGGAAATCAGGACTTCCAGAAAGGTTCTTTTCTGGGCCCTTCATATACATCGGACGAGATTAAGGAATTCTTAAAGAACAGAGGTATCACCTACCAGGAACTACCATATGATGAGATTCCTCACATTGTTGCTGATCTGATCGCTCAAGAGAAAGTGGTAGGATGGTTTCAAGGCCGGATGGAGTTCGGTCCTAGGGCGCTAGGTTCTCGGAGTATAATCGGGGACGCCCGTTCTCCTAAGATGCAATCTGTGATGAATCTAAAAATCAAATTCCGTGAGAGCTTCCGCCCCTTTGCCCCGTCAGTTCTCAACGAATATGTGTCTGATTACTTTGAAATCGATCACCCAAGTCCCTACATGCTCCTGGTAGCCTATGTAAAACCCGAAAAAAGGCGGAAAATGACCGAAGCAGAACAGCGGCTTTGGGGTATCGATAAGTTGAACGTTGTTCGGTCAGAGGTTCCAGCCATTACGCATGTGGACTATTCCGCTCGGCTCCAAACCGTACATGAGAAGACCAATCCTATCTACCATAAGATGATAGAGGCCTTCCGCGAACTGACGCGGTGTCCCGTGATTGTGAACACCTCGTTCAATATTCGAGGAGAGCCCATCGTTTGTTCACCGCTCGATGCATATACATGTTTCATGCGAACCGAGATGGATTACCTGGTGATGGGAAATCATATCCTGGACAAAAGAGAGCAAAAGCCCCTCGAGGTGGATATAGACTGGAGAAGGGAATTCGAATTGGATTGAGCCATGGGGATGGAAAGGGGAGAAATGATGATAAAGAGTAACAGGGAAGATAAGGAACTTCGGACCTTCGCTTTTACCCTATCTTGTGCGCTGGGATTTCTGGGAGGGTTTGTCCTATGGCGAAAGGGGGGAATGGGATTCCTCTTATGGTTCACTGGCATGGTGATCCTCTCGGTGGGTTTGTTGAAACCGAGATTGTTGGGGCCAATCCACAAGGGATGGATGAGAATATCGTTCCTCATGGGTTTTTTCATGACTCATCTCGTATTGGCGCTGATGTACTATCTCGTTTTTACCCCGGTGGCCCTCATCATGAGGGCTTTGGGGAGGGATCCGCTTCGGCTCAAGCATGATCGGAACGCAAAATCGTACTGGTTAAAGAGGCCCCGGACGGAATTTACGTGTGAGAGATATGAAAAGATGTTTTGAGGAAGAAAGAGGTTGAGGAATGAGTAAACTTTCCATTGCAGTAGAGTTCTGGCAGTTCTTGAAGGTAAGGAAAAAGTATTGGCTGGGCCCCATCGTTTTCATCATGCTTTTCCTAGGGGCGCTGATCATTATGACTGAAGGCAGTGCTCTGGCGCCATTTATCTACGCGTTGTTCTAAGAAGGACCGGCCCCAAGAAGCATAACGCGTATTCTTATACACCTGTGTTGTACGGTTCATATTCAATATATTGATTTTACAACAGGAAGACATGGTGTATATCGAAAATGCGGCGTAAGAAAGAGCAGAACTGGTTCTGTAGGAACCCATATCTTTCCAATCTGATACTTCTCCTCGTCACAACCGTCTTTACTCTTTTTGTTGCGGAATTAGCTCTGAGATTTAGTGGAAAAACACCAGGTTATGTTCCTCGTTATTCAGACCGGGCATTCAGGCCTGTAAATCAATTGGAGGTTAATCGGAGTTTCCTCACAGACGATGAGGGCGTATTCAAAGCAAACCCACATTATGAGTGGTCAGAAGAGTATCGGATCAACTCAGATGGTTTTCGAAGTATAGACTTCAAGGAGTACGATTCCATCCGAACGAAAATACTATTTTTCGGAGATTCATTTACATGGGGCGGAAGCGCAAAACCGATAACGAACAGCTTCGTCGACATAGTCACGAGAAAAGGTTATCTAACCTTTAATGCCGGGATTCCAGGCACGGCACCAAACCAATATGCATACATAGCGGAAAAATACGTACCCCTACTTAAACCAGACATCGTTGCGGTTATCTTTTATATGGGAAATGATCTCAAGGTTCCTGATCCCATGTTACCATACAAAAATCTGTATCATATCACAAACGCAGGATGGCTTTACGCATTTGACAAAAATGGCAATTATATGGTTGCCCAAGATGCCTATAATTTTTGGTTTGCAGAATACAACGCGGCTTATAAGGCTGCGTATGCCAAGAATACACACAAGACGTTGAAAACCAAAATTCGGCAAATTTTTGTGAAATCAGTCATAGGAACGTATTTCTGGGTCTGGTTATCGCGAGTCAAGTGGCAGCTTCTGAATTTCATCCATCAGAGTCTCACAAATCTTTCCCCTAGCGATAATTATTCTCATAATCTTACGAAGGAAAAAAGTAATTATCTCGAAAAACATTCGAGTGAGGTTCAGAACTCCACGAAGAGATCTTTAGCGAAAATCAAGACGATCTCTGAGAAAAACGGTGCTACATTTATGCTATTTCTTATACCAGCTCATCCAGGACTCAGAAACGAGAATAACAGCATAGAGGATAACCTCCATATTTTTGAAGGCTTCGTCCCTTTCATACCTGATTTCTTAAATAGGCATGACTATAGGAACCTACCAAACGGCCACTTGAACAATTCCGGTCATCAAAAATACGCAGGATTTATTCTAAGGTCCGTAGAATCTGGATCACAGTAGCCGTAAGCATCATAAGTTCTAATAAAGACAAGATCTAACCCACGACTCAAGTTGTTGTAAGAACGCAGGCGTTTTCCCAGGGCAACTTAGCTTCCTTCGGTAAAGGAAATGGGAACTCACCAATACCAT
>JABAOH010007419.1_pt3 | contig 22381 bp, 23 predicted proteins | sample 7062181 | NCBI WGS metagenome assembly JABAOH01 (sample SAMN14538630, study PRJNA623070) | marine sediment metagenome | biome: marine biome [ENVO:00000428]; feature: marine pelagic biome [ENVO:01000023]; material: deep marine sediment [ENVO:00002113]; isolation source: pool of 5 deep marine... | reverse complement strand
ACCGGGGCAGCCATGGCAATAAATGACTATCATGATAGGGAAATCGATGCCGTGAATGAGCCTGAACGACCAATTCCAACTGGAGCGGTAACTCCAAGTGAAGCACTAGTTTCCGCCTTCATTTTGACACTCATCGGTCTTGCAGCAGCCCTGTTGACCGATCCAGTCCCAAACTGGCAATGTCTAGTTATAGCCTTCGCCTCATGGGTTATTGTTATTCTATATGTGACAAAGGGGAAGAAAACGGGTCTACCTGGAAACCTGCTGGTGAGCACCTGCATTGCTGTGCCCTTCATTTACGGAGGTTTCGCAGTTGGAACGGGAATCGTGCCAACCACAGGGATTTTCGTAGCTATGGCTTTTCTTTCCAATACAGGTCGTGAGATTACAAAGGGAATCGTGGACGTTCAAGGTGACAATAAGAACAACATAAAGACTGTTGCTGTGCTCTACGGCGAGCAGAAAGCGGCAATTGCGGCAGCAGTATTCTATCTCTCTGCCGTTTTCTTAACCCCTCTGCCGTTGCTTTGGCAATTTGTCTCCTTTTGGTTTCTCCCATTCGTCGTCTTAACAGATTTGGGACTAGTTTTGGCCTCCATTTTACTTCTCTTGAACCCTTCGAAGGAGAACGCAAGAAGAATCAAGAATCGAAACCTGCTCTGGTTCTTTACTGGAATGTTTGCATTCATCACAGGCACTCTCTGAGTAAGATTGATAAAAAGGCGAACCAAAATGACCTTCGAACCTTAAACGTGCATCTCCAAGGGATGAAGATGAAAGAGATAGACAGAGAAATAGAAGAGATCAAAATATATCGAAGAAAATTCTACGACAATCGTGCAGGTGTTTACGACAAAATATGGTGGGAGAGCCCAGAGTCCACGGAGGAGATAGATGGATTCAGGAATCTTGTCAAAGTCAAGCATGGAGAGATTGTATTAGATGTTGCCACCGGGACAGGAATCTACTTGATTGAAATGGCCAAAAAAGGTGCTCAATGCTATGGCTTAGATGCGTCCCCGAAAATGCTTGCTCAGTTGAAGCGTAAGATAGAACAACTAGAATTGGAAGGTAATGTTGAAGAGATACGGGTCTGTGAAGCAGATAAAATTCCCTATCCAAACGATTTCTTCGATTGGGTATCGTGTATCGGCATGTTAGAATACTATCCCATCGAATATGCTGATCTGGCATTAAACGAGATAAGACGAGTTCTCAAGCCAAGCAAAAAATGCTTCATTGACATTCCAGATCCCGGTGACAAAGAAAATCAGAACAGGGACTACCTATATAAATACGACTTGAAGACCTTTGAAAACATGCTAAACAAAATAGGATTCGACATTTTGGCAAAGAATGTAGCAGCTCGAATGATACAATATCTCCTTTCCAAAAGGACATAGTAACCATTCGTGGAGATCTCTAACAAATAAAAGTCCACTATTTGAACTGTAAATATTTAGGTTAGAACAGCAAAAGAGTGAGGAGATAGCCATGTCGTTCGCAGCAATTCAAGAAATTCTTGCCGGGAAGCATGCAGGGGAACACGTGAGCATTCGTGGATGGGTTTACAGAAAACGAGAAAGCAAAAAAACCATTTTTCTGCTGATACGTGACGCAACTGGAATCATCCAAGCCACTATAAAGACAGGAACGCAAGCTTGGAAAGACGCAGAAAAGATAACCATCGAATCCTCTGCGAAGCTCAGCGGAACGGTGAAAAAGGACGAACGTGCTCCTGGTGGATACGAGATTTCTGGTGAGACGATGACGATTATCGGTCTGGCTGAAACCTTTCCAATCGGTAAAGATCTGAGCGAGGAATTTCTCCGTGATGTTAGGCACCTGTGGCTGCGAAGCAGAAAAATGAATCTTGTCATGCGAGTCAGAAGCGAAGTTCTGTGGCTTACACGCGAGTTTCTCAGAGAGAACGGCTTTATTGAAATCTCCCCTCCCATGTTCATAACAAGTGCTTGCGAAGGCGGTGCCACGCTGTTCAGTGCAAAATACTTTGACAGAGACCTGTATCTGACACAGAGTGCACAACTCTATTCAGAAATTCTCATTTACTCTTTGGAGAAGGTTTACACATGTGCCCCGTCCTTCAGAGCAGAGAAGAGTCGGACAATACGCCACCTTACTGAATATTGGCATGTGGAACCGGAGTGGGCTTTTGCGGACATGGATGATGTTATGCAGGTTGAAGAAGAGCTTGTCAGTTACATCTGTCAAAAAACAGCAGAACGATGCAGGCAAGAACTTGAAGACCTCGGAGTTGACACGAAAGAGTTACGGAAAATCAAACCACCCTTTCCAAGAATAACCTACANNCATTCTACTGCAAGACATATCGAGACCAACCTGACCTAGCCATGTCAGTGGACATGCTTGTACCCAGAATCGGCGAGTTGACCACCGGCGGCGCCCGAGAAGATGACAAGGATGAGTTAATCAGAAGGATCAAAGAGTCAGGTCTGCGAGTAAAAGACTATGACTGGTATATCGACATGCGGAAATATGGAACCGTGCCCCATGCAGGATTCGGACTCGGCGTGGAACGTTTGCTCATGTGGATGCTTAACTTGGATCACATAATCGACGCCATTCCTTTTCCACGAACAATGCGGAGAAGCTACCCCTAGCCGTGTTGCCAGAATTGGCATGTTGATTTCGACTTTCCTTTTAAGCATCTTCTCCACATTTTAAATTGAGTGTCCAACGTGAAACGCAGATTTGGCAAGGCCAAAAAGCAGGTTGTAAGAAGCAAAGATAATCTTTGGATACTTGACCTTATCGACAATCCACGCCTTGTCAACGAATTCAACGACAACAAAGACCTGTGGACTATAAAACAAACCAGTGGAAGCTTATGTGTAGCCTGCAAAGGTTCTCGAATGTTGTGTGGCAAAACTCCATGTCCAGTTATGGTTCGGGTAAATTCCTTCATCCGCACCATGCCCATGATTAAAGGCTTAGACGTTGATGGGGCTTCACCGCCAAGCGTGTTCGTAGGACGGATAGGCTATCCTTACGTTTATGCAGGTCCCTTGGTTCCGCCAGTCCACGAAGACACCAGTCTTTATGATCTGCCAGAGCTTTGGTTCGGCAAGCCGTTGGACGAAATAGTTGGTTTCCGCTCCATGCTCATCCGAGGTAAACATCGTGTCCATGTACGTCGCTTTGAAGAAGCAGGCAAGATCATGGATATGACTCGGGATTTGGCTCTGGCTTCTGCAGCCACTGAGGTAGAGCTGGCTTTGAAGAAGCGGCCACGTGGCTTTCTAGTTTTGAATGATGAGGTTCAACCCTTCGGGCCATCCGCACCGATCAGAGCTTTGCATGTAAATTCACGGCGTTGGGAACACAATATCGAGAAGGCATACTATGACACTGATTTGAAGGCTAAACCAGCAGTCATGCAGTTGTTTGAGAAAGGTGTCATGGTGACGAAGATTCAAAGAGCTTTCAGCATCGGCGCCTTCGGCGTTGAACAGCAGCGACGTATGGTACCAACGCGATGGAGTATTACAGCGGTTGACAGCATAATATCCAAACAGCTGATGAGCAAGGTTAGAACGTACCCGTTGATTAACGAATATCAGCTCTATGAGTCTTCGTACCTTGAGAATCAGTTTGAGGTTCTGATGATTCCCGACGCCTGGAGCTATGAAGCTATTGAAGCATGGTACCCTGGAACCGTTTGGAACCCAAAGGGCAGGAGCATCGTGATGTATGGGGATTGGGAGGGCTATGACGGACGGACCACCTACGCAGACATTGGAGGATGTTATTATGCTGCTAGGTTAGCTGTGTGCGAACAATTGATAAAGGAACGCCGCCAAGCAACAGTTGTTGTATTACGTGAAGCCCGCCCAGGCTATATCATGCCGGTGGGTGTATGGCAGGTGAGAGAAAATGTGCGGAATGCGATGCGACAAAGACCATTGAAATTCAACAAGCTGGACCAAGCGCTGCAAAGGATTGCAAGCCGATTCAAAATTCCAAAGCAACAGTGGATAGATAGGAGTCGATTGATCACGAACGCTAGGACACAGAGAAAGCTGACTCAATATTCCTAAACGGTCTTCTGTTTCAACCTCTTGCCGCACCCATAACAGAACTCAGCGCTGGCAAGATTCTTTTCTCCGCAGTGGGGACACGTAACAGGTTCTCTGCTGGTTGCATCCTTAATTTTGCCTCTTGCCGTCTTGAAGGCTTTTTCCATCTCCTTGCCGGCTATTGTAAAAGCTTTCTCCATCTCTTCTCCCATTTTGGTGAAGGCTTCCTTCAAATCCTCCCACGGAGTGGAAATGCCTGCCTCTACACCCTCTTTAGTTCGCACACCGCATCGGGGACAGAAATACGCCTTCTTAGGAAGTTCTTTGCCGCAATTGGAGCAAAACATTATACCACCATATCAAAAGGTGAGAATCGAAAATTTAAACATATATGCTAAGTGGGCATCTTCCGGTTAGCGCTTTTTGGTTTGAATCTTCTTTCCGCATTTATGGCAATATTCTGTGTTTTCCCTGATTTCCGTGCCGCATCTTGGACACTTGCTTATGCGCGGAGGTTTCGCTTTTTGCTTCATCTCCAACGCTAACGCCTTTGAGTATTGCCATTTCAGCGCTGTAAGGAAGAAAGTTACTCCAGTGCAGATTATGAAGACTGTGTAGCCTATTATAAAGAGTGGTGGGAGGAATAACAACTGTCCAAGAGTGACAGAGACTATGCCGACAAACAAACCTATGATTGCCCTGCTTCTGAAACGAGTTGCCTCAGAAATTTTCTCTTGTAGTTCCTTCTTCTTTTTCAGTGTTCACAGTCTCCAGGTTTCAGATACAGTTCAGTAGCTTCAAGCAAAAAGGTCAAACCGGAATTGCCAGATACTCCAAATCCCTTGGGTAGTGCGTTATTGTCTCCGCTCCGTCTTCAGTTATCAGAACCGTATCCGAGTGTCTAAAGCCGCCGAAACCTATCTCGTAGAGACCGGGCTCACAGCTCACAATCATTCCAGGCCTTAAGACTTCATCGTTTCCGATGTCTAACCAAGGCGGTTCATGTCCTTCCAATCCTAAACCATGACCAGTATGATGCCTAATAAGATCGGCGAAACCAGCTTTCCTGAAAACTTTTTCCGTTGCCTTGTCTACACTGCTACATTTTGCGCCGGGCTTTAATGCTCCCAGACCTGCTTCTTGGGCTCTTAACATTGTTTCAAAATATCTCTGCTGTTTCGGTGTTGGTTCCCCCAAAATCATGGTACGCTCTAGCTCACAGCTGTAACCTCCAACATCCGCACTTGCTCCAGTGACAAGGATATCCCCGTCTCTCATAGTCCGCCTGGTGGCAATAGAATGAGGAATAGCAGACATTTCACCAACCTGTCCACGAAAGCCTGCGCTTGCGGGATACCGCCCCCAACGTTGAGGTTCATAATCTGGTCCAAGAGTCTTTTTCATGATTGCTGATGCTTCGTGACTGGCAGCCATAGCTACGTCGAAATCCCATAAACCTGGTGCTGTATACTCCTGCAACAGCGAGTGTGCCAAGTTCGCCCATTTTGCACTCTCTCGAACAAGTGCGATTTCATCCTTAGACTTTATCAACCGCATGTTCTGGACAATATCCTTTGCGAGAACGAACTCAGCTTTCGGCAACTTCTCAGTAATCGAAGGACCGTGGTATCCCCAAATCCCCGCCGCCCCGGCCATGTTGTCAATGCCTATGCATTTACTCGCCAGGCCCATGTCCTTCAGGTATTGGGCGAAATGATCAATAGGATGCTTCTTTCCAGGATAATCAAGGTAAGTTTTGACGTTATCAATCAAACGGGTTTTTAAGGGGATGTGATCAATTTCCAATATTGGTCCCATGAAAGTGATTTCCCCGTCTAGCGGAACAATTAGCGCAGCAGGACGTTCGGTAGCAATATAGGAGTAACCTGTCAAGTAGAAAAAACTGACACCGCTTGTGAGATAAAGCGCGTCAAGCTTTCTTCTGACAAGTTCTTCTCTAACATGCTTTATTCGTCTTTCATGCTCACTTTCACTTATGGTTGACCTTGTCATCAAATCTCCGCAAGCATTTCTTGGCTGAGCACATAAAGACTTTGCGACTACTTCGAGGGCTCAAAAAAGTCGGCAAGCTTGCGAGTCTGCGTCTTATGAAGAATCTCAGCACATTTTCGCGGGTCCAAAGGTTTGAAGGTCAACCCCAGCGTTGCCAACAGCCTCTGTGTCCCCCTTGCCATGCCTGGTGCTGCAAGCACCCCCCTCACCTCACGGTTAACTGTGCCTTGCACAGCCTTCACATACTTGGACAACTGCAGAACGGCCTTCCGTCCAGCGGCTTTTCGTTTAATCTCCAAAACAACTAGTTTTCCCTCTTTGTCCGTTCCATAGACATCCACAAAGCCAGGCTCCACCTTCTTCTCGAAACTAATTGGTTTGAACCCTTCCTCTACGATTGAAGGCTTCAGCAAAACCGCTTTTTGCATATCTTCTTCGGTTGCATGAAGGGAGAACTTGCCTACATCTTTCAATTTTGTTACCATAAGCAAGTAAATAGAATCGAAGTACATGCGCAAAGATTCCGGGGGAGTACGACGTACAGCGGTGATCTGCAAAACCCCAGAATTGACACGAGATTGAAAAATGCATCCGGGTGGCTGCCAATTAACAGCCTCATACCCGCTTGGCCGGTGAACTAGGACAGAGCCATCTTCTTTTACAATGACGATACGCTCGCCCGGCTCAAGTTTGCTGCTGGCGCGACCCTTATAGTCAACCCAGCAGTTTCCGATCAATAGCAGAATTTTCCGTTGGGCGAGGCCTTCTTTCACCAAACTAGCAGCCCTTCCATCAATTGCTGGACGTTTTAGAACAATAGTACGCTTTTGACTGGACACAGGCCTCGCCAATAACCTTTAGTAAAGTCGACTTTACATAAAACTTCTGATCTAGCATGCTAGACCGGAGACAGAAGCGTCAACACATGAACCATTACAATCGCACCGCTCACCTATATAATAGGCGCTACGCTGAAGAGCAGAACCTCAAGATAACAGTCGCTGTTGAACTCTTAAACTCTAAGAGACACAGTTCGATTCTTGACTTAGGCTGCGGTACCGGACTGCTTATCGCCAGAATAGGAAAGACAGCGAAAGACATTGTCGGCCTAGACATATCCAAAAGTATGTTAAAAGAGATAGAGCTCTCTACAAGACATTCAGCGAATGTTCACTTGGTCTTAGCTGACGCCGACCAAACTCCTCTCAGGTTCGGTTACTTTGATATAGTGTTCGCGATAACATTACTGCAAAACATGCCAGATCAATATCGGACGCTTCAAGAAATGAAGCACGTTACAAAGGTCAATGCCATGATGATTGTTACAGGATTAAAGAAACGTTTTACTGAACACCGTTTCACTAGGCTTTTGAAAAGCATGAATTTGAGGGTTAGATTGCTAAGAAGGGATGATGTTCTAAAATGTCATGTTGCAGCATGTCAGAAGTAATTCAGTTGCAGTGCCATCGCCCCCTGCACTCAATGGGCCATCAGCCTTTGAGCTTTTTGGAATTGTGAAACAGATCAGAAAGGAACAACGTGAAATAGGTCGACTACTGCAAACCGTGGCAGACAAGCGTGATCGCATTCTACATTAGGAAGACTCTCATGCGACGTAGTTTATCTTTTGACGCATCTCGGCAAAGAAGCTAGTTAGATCCACGTTTCCCCCACTGATTACCAACCCTGCTTTCTTGAGCTTGAATTCTACCTGTTTGGATAACATTCCAGCCAGTGAAACTGCTCCAGAAGGTTCTACCACCAGCTTCATTCTTTCCCACAGGAACCGCATTGCGTCCACGATTTCCTCTTCTGAGACAGTTATTATCTGATCTACCTTCTCTCTTATTATCCGAAAAGTATTGCTCCCGAGAGAGGTACGTAAACCGTCAGCTATCGTATTCGAGGTCTTAACCTGAATAATTCTCCCAGCCTTGAAGGATTGATAAGCATCATCTGCACTTTTAGGTTCAACACCGATGACCTTGATTGATGGAAGCAAGCCTTTAGTTGCGATTGCTGTTCCACTCAGCAACCCACCGCCACCTACAGGACAGAATACGTAATCGAGCTTACCCACCTCTTTAACCAATTCGTATGCAACTGTCCCTGCTCCAGCTATAACCTTCAAATCGTTAGATGGATGAATAAATGTGTAGCCATGCTTTTCGACAAGGGGTACTACAGCTTTTTCTCTGTCCATAGGCTGAGAACCACACGTGACTATTTCAGCCCCATAATCTCTTGTTGCGGAGACTTTAACTTGAGACGCATTTTCCGGCATAACAACCACTGCCTTGACTCCTAGAAGCTTTGCAGCCAAAGCAAGCGCCTGTGCGTGGTTTCCAGAGGAGTGAGTAATCACTCCATTCTCTTTCTGTTCTGGAGATAATTGTGACAGGGCGTTGAAGGCTCCTCTAAACTTGAAAGTCCCAGTTTTCTGAAAGTTCTCACATTTTAAGAAACATTTGCCATCAGTCATCATATCAAGAGTTGACGAAGTCATTATGGAAGTCAGGTTAACTGTTTCCTTTATTCGATCATACGCCTCTTCTACTTCAACAAACATTTAGATCGAGAGAAAATCATCATGGCAACTAAATAACTTAACGTCTTTCTATAATCACCTCGCAATATGAAACAGAACCTGTCAATTTCAGAGTCCATAAAAGAACACTTACTGGACTCATTTCATTAAATGTCTTGGCAACTTCAGAAAGAGAGGCACAACCAAGATAAAATCATCATCTCTCAGTATATGTGCCGAGACGTAACCGCTTGAGGAGATCTCATTAGAGATACGAAGCTTCGAAAAGGGAGTTCTGAAAAGATTTAATGCTTCCTTGCGCTTATTTAAAACAATGGCTGCTCATGGGGTGAACTTGTGCACCTCAGCCGTCTCATAAACCTTGCAGACTATACGTTTACTCGATGCGGGGGCAAGTAAATCATTGGATAATTCAGTGTCACCAAGAATTCTGATTACTACATCACGTAATCCAACTCAGAGAATAAGAACTTTCTGCAACGATCTAACTCGCGCTATTCCAGGCTCCTTGAAAATCAGCCGCGGCAAGTCAAGCTTAACCAATTTAGCTGAAAAAGCTCTAGAACACGAAACAAAGAGGGTCACAGTTGTCGAACGTTGGAAAAGTAACTTAGGAAAAATCCGATTATTCATACTTGGTGATGCTGGATTAGTTCAATTTTACCCTGTGATATACATGAGAAACGTAAAATTGCGAACAAGCTTCGGAGATGTGCAGACAGAAACAGGCAAAGAGTTGACCATCCAAACAGACACTGAGATTTCCTTCCAAACGCGAAAACTCGCCCATGCTCTCTCCGATTTTCTGGACATCTCAAAGCTTTCCACGAGTGAAATGTTCACTCCAAGTACACAAAGGATGATGCACATTTCACACAATACTGCCCACCGCATTCAGATCAAATTCTTGCAGGGACCACAGGAAACCGAAATCGGTCCGCGAATAACAATCTCTCACCTTGTTTGGAAGTGACTGAAATGAAAAGAAGCGCTGTGATCCGTCTTGAGCTACCTTCGAAAAAACAGTTGGAAATTCTCTTGGACGCTCTCTTGCCAGAGACAAGAAAACCAGCAACGTCAAGGTCCAAGGTCAATATTGAAAGCCAAGATAGGCAACTGACTATTCGCATCGAAGCTAAGGATACATCAGCTCTAAGAGCAACAGTGAATTCATATCTCCGATGGGCAGCTCTCGTGAAAAACATCCATGAAGCTGCCCAGAGTCTTGAGAAGACAAGCCATGTGTGAAAACACTTAATTAACACGAGGCTATATTGCTGAGAAAAGTGTTACATTAGCATTTTGAGGATATATGAATGAGCGACATGTCAGAGCTTCCTCCTCATGTTCAAGAACGATTACTTAGGCTGCAGCAGCTCCAACGCAACCTCCAAACAGTCTTAGCTCAGAAGCAACAAGTGGAACTGGAATTGACTGAGACAGAACAAGCCCTCGGAGAATTGAAGAACCTGACCAAGAAGGCCGTGATATACAAGTCTATTGGTTCGCTCCTCGTAAAGTCTCAGAAAGCCAAAGTTGAAGCTGAACTGAAAGAACGCAAGGGGCTTTTGGACACACGAGTGGAAGTGCTAGGTAAGCAAGAAGAAAGATTACGCAGCCAACTTAATCAATTACAGACAAAGCTTAAACGTGACCTAGGAGCTGGAACCTGAATCTCCACAATACACCAACTTTCCGGTGAAAATTCTTGGAAGAGATTAGCATTCCAAGGCTCACAGAGGAACAAATGCAAACGTTATCGGAAATCGCAGAAAAGGCAGCGAGAGACCACGTCTTATCAAGCCTTTCACAACGGAAAATATCAACACTCGACATAACTATTGAAACTGTAGGTTCTAAGCCCGTTACAATCTCTGTTGATGTTGAACTAGCCTTATCTCCGTTAATGAGAACCTATGACGCTAAAAAGCTTGCTGATGAAGCCGCAGATAAGTCATTTCAAGCAATAGAACAGTATTTAAGGGAACTACGTTGCAAATCCAAGACATAACTGCTCTTCTAGATCAGGTCAACGCTAGACTTGTTGTTTTGCTATGTCATCACAACGCAGATCCCGATGCATTGGGAGCTGCCTATGCCTGTTCCAGTTTGCTTGAACGTCTCCGTCCCAGATTGCACGTTGAAATCGCGGCAGCTGAAGGTCCCAGCCGCCTCTCAAAGCATTTGCTGACAGCTCTACAAATAAAACTAACAACGAGGCCCCATATCGAGGAAGCTGATGCAATTGTCTTGCTGGATACGAACACCGTTCAACAGTTGGATGGCTGGGCGACAAGAGTCAAAGCTTCCAAGTCTCCAATCATCGTGATTGACCACCATGCCAGTCACCCAGAGACACAGCGGATAGCGGCTCTCTCCGTGGCAGATGAAAACGTGTCATCAACCTGTGAAATCGTCTACAGATTTTTCATGGACATGAATGTCCGATTTTCGGAGGCTGAGGCTAAGGCGTTGTTTTTAGGGATAGCCTTCGACACACGGCATTTTATTCTAGCGAATTCCACAACGCTTAAGATTGTTGCAGATTTGATTGACGCTGGCGTGAATGCAAAAGAAACACTGTCTCTTCTCTCGTTGCCAATGGAAGAGTCTGAGCGCATAGCGCGGTTGAAGGCATCAAAGAGAGTTAGGCTTCTGAAGATTGGAGGATGGATTGTTGCGTTTTCGCATGTAGGTGCTTTTCAAGCTTCTGCTGCCCGAGCTCTGGTTTCCCTGGGTGCCCACGTAGCTATTGTGGCGGGCCAGAGAGATGAAAGACTGAGGATTAGTATGCGAGCGTCTCAGGGATTTCATCGTGCAACTGGTCTGCATCTCGGTCGCAACTTGGCAAAGCCCATAGGTGAGTACCTTAGAGGCATGGGTGGTGGCCATGCGATCTCTGCGGGAGCCAATGGAGTTGGAGAATATGAAGCTTGTTTCAAACGTTGTGTAAGATTGTTGAAAGAAAAACTGAAGGCCAGTTGATGAGCAGAAAAACTGAATTTATAAGCCCGTAGGCATGGTTAAACCTAAACACGAAAAACATGCGTGTGTCAGAATGACCGAAGAAAAAAGGTACACAGAGAAAGAATGTCACAAGAAATTCGCAGTGAACGCATTTAACCTTGTTTGGAATCTTTTGGACAAGGAGGACAGAACTAGAGAGGAAGAGGATAAGATGGTTCATGCAGCTCACGCATCTCGCTTTCATTGGGGCGAGATTGGCGCAGCTGTGGAGTTTGAGAGGGGTGAATGGCAGATCTCACGTGTATACTCGGTTCTGGGCAAACCACAGTCGGCACTTCACCATGCTAAGAGATGTTTGGAGATCTGCAGTGAAAACAACATCAAGGATTTTGACATTGCTTTTGCCTATGAAGCCATGGCAAGGGCAAACGCCGTAGCAGGAGAGAAAGCAGAATGTGAGAGGTATATTAGTTTGGCGAAAGAAGCTGGCAAGCAGATTAAGAGTAAAGAGGACAAGCATTATTTCTTCAGTGAGCTTAAAACGATTCCACGTCATCCAGAAGGATAAGTATGACTGAGGACAAAGCTTCTGTAGCGTAGGACCAACTAGCACGAGAAGTGACAATAGTTCAACTTTGACATTCGATGTGATGAACACCATTTGTTAGTTAGTTGTTCTGAACCAGATTTCAGCCTGCTGTGAACTTGCAATTGAGCTGAAGTCCGAAAGAGGGAGAACTCGAAAGAGAGTAGCTACTCTTAAATGGAGAAGGTTTTTGGAGTAAGGGTGAGCGATCTAGTTGACAATCATCGAAGCAAACGACTTGACATATACGTATCCAAACGCCGAAAGGCCGGCTCTACAGCGAATATCCTTGAAGATTGAGAAAGGTGAGTTCGTCATACTTACGGGTCCAAGTGGATGTGGAAAAACTACTCTATGCCGATGTTTCAACGGTTTGATTCCCCACTTCTATCAAGGAGAGTTAGGAGGCGAAATCCGAGTAGCTGACTTGAACGTTGCTCAGACCCCAATCCATGAGCTTGCTCTTCATGTTGGACTTGTATTCCAGAATCCTGAAAACCAGTTGTTTGCTCTGTCTGTGGAAAAAGATGTGGCCTTCGGGCTGGAAAACCTCGGGGTTCCAAGGGAAGAAATGCAGAAGCGGGTAAATTGGGCACTGGAGACCACTGGCATCTATGATTTGCGAGAAAGAGCACCTCATGAGCTGTCCGGCGGGCAACAGCAGCGAGTAGCTATTGCAAGCATCATTTCTATGCACCCTGAGGTCATGGTGTTAGATGAGCCGACTTCATTCTTAGATCCGTTGGGTGCCAAAAGAATCTTCGCAGTAATAGACGAACTGAATAAATCCTTAGGTATGACAGTAATTTTGGTTGAGCATCGGTTGGATTTGGCAGCTAGATATGCGAACCATGTTGTTGTGATGGATAAGGGAAGCATCGTCTTAGACGGTGCACCCAGAAGGGTCTTAAGCTCTAAAAAAGCACGGTTACTAGGGGTTGGAATACCGAAAGCAATAAGACTCTACCAAGCTCTCAAAGAAGAGAACGGGCTAAATGCACCTAACGTGCCAGTGACAACCGAGGAAATTGTGAAACTTCTGCGGGAGGTTTTGAAGGCATGATAGAGGTCAGGGATATCTACTACACCTATCCAACCGGTGTTGAAGCACTGAAAGGCATTTCTTTAACAATCAAAGACGGTGAATTCGTAGCTATAATGGGCCAGAATGGAGCAGGAAAAACGACACTAGTAAAACATTTCAATGGGCTACTGAAGCCGACAAAAGGAGACGTTTCAGTTGACGGCGTAAATACCAAAGCCACAACTGTGGCTAAGCTCGCTCGAACCGTTGGATTTGTGTTTCAAAACCCTGACAACCAGCTTTTCTGTGAGACAGTTGAAGAAGAGGTTGCGTTTGCCCTAAGAAACTTTGGATTCCAGGAAACCGCATTGAAAAAAAGAGTCACATGGGCTCTTAACTTGCTGGGTATCGAAGAATATCGTAAAACTTCTCCTTTCATGCTAAGCGGAGGAGAAAGAAAACGTGTTGCCCTAGCGTCAGTCCTTGCTTGGGATCCAAAGGTTGTGGTGATGGATGAACCTACAATAGGACAAGACCATGAACAAAAGGAGAAACTCCGCCAATTCATTGTCCAACTAAACACTCAGGGAAAAACTGTAGTCATAGTTACTCATGATGTGGAGTTTGTGGCAGAGTGCAGTCCCCGCGTGATGTTAATGGCAGAAGGAAAAGCTGTTGCAGATGGCGGCGGAAAAGAAGTCCTCACCGATATTGACCGTGTAACTCAGGCTTCAATAGTGCCGCCTCAGATAACTCAAATCTTCATGGGATTAACAGATTTGGGGCTGCCGTTCAATGTGATTGACCTTTACGAGGCAAGAGAAATCCTGTCAAAGAGGTTGGAGCAGAAATGAGCGTTTTCGATGGTCTAAAGTTTAGAAGAGTCACGTCACCCATTCACTTGCTGGACCCTCGAAACAAGTTTCTCTATGTATGCTCAATCTTCGTAGTTGCAATAATCTTCTGGGAACTGCTTCCCCTTATTCTCCTGCTCATACTGCAAATTCCCTTTGTTCTAGTCGCACGCGTTCAGAAAGAGTGGGTACGCTCCCTTAGAGGTGCTGCTTTTCTGGCAATAATCATCTTCAGTACTAATCTATTTTTCAGATACATGTCCGCAGGCTACACGCTGTTGCTTCAAGATGTCGAATACGCTTCAGCGATGACGCTGCGCTTTGTGGTACTTGTTGAATCCTTCTCCATATTCTTTCTAACCACTTCGCCAGATCACTTAGGCTTGGCTTTGGAGAAGAGTCATGTTCCCTACGAGTTTTGTTTCGCCTTCACGACCGCTGTACGGTTTGTTCCAGTTTTGGCTGAAGAAGCGCAGACGATTATGGACGCTCAGAAAGCGAGGGGACTGGAGCTTGAAAAGGGTAGTTTTTTGAAGAGGATAAGAAACTATATCCCGATTCTCATTCCCCTGATTATCAGTGCTATCCGCAGAAGCCTGGAACTTGCAGAAGCTATGGAGTCTAGAGCTTGGGGCGCCATTGAAAAACGCACCAACCTGTATATTCTGAAAATGAGGAGATCTGACTACTTGTTAATCCTCTTTTCGATTATCATGCTGATTATCGGAATTTATGTACGCTTTTACATATATGTGCCCACATTCTCCGACTTTTTTAGGCTCTAGAAGCTTCCGCGAAGGACGGCATTGTTGGACTGCATGGTGACCGCAAAATTTTTAACAAGAAAAAAGTATTGGCTCTGTCGGCGCGAAAGTTTGAAAGTGCTAAAAGCCGCAGCTCAAGAAATCCTTGACGGAGCGCAGAAAGCTATAGCCACATTGAACACTGATCAGGTGGAAAGAATGCTGAAGATGATTATCGAAGCGCAGCTCAAGAAAATCTTTGTTGTGGGTATGGGCAGAAGCGGGTTTGTCGGGCGCTCTTTTGCTCTGCGTCTAATGAACTTAGGGTTCAATGTATACTTCCTAGGGGAGACAATAACACCAGCAGCTGGAAAAGATGATTTGGTTATTGCCATTTCGGGGACTGGCATGACTAAGATGGTGTTGACAGCAAGTGCTGCTGCAAAGGATGTCGGTGCCAAAGTCATAGCCGTTACAACTTATGACAAGTCTCCTCTAGGAGATGTGGCAGACCATATTGTTGTCCTCACAGGACGGACGAAGACGGGTTGGCCTCGGGAAGAGGATTATCTTTCAAGGCAGATCTTAGGCGAACGTGAACCCGTAAGTCCTCTGGGCAGCATCTTCGAAAATAACTGCATGATATTTCTTGACAGCCTTATTGTAGAGCTCATGTATCGACTAAACAAGAGTGAGGAAGAATTAAGGCAGAGGCATGCAACGATAGAGTAGAGGCTAATGCAATGCGGGCTAAATGGAAGAAGAAAAGGAAAAGACGAGAGAAAAAGAAGCGACGGAGACGAAGGAAGAGACACAAATAGCTTTCCACGCGATTATTTGAAAGAGACGAATTTTGTCTTTTCAAGGTCATGTATGAACTTCAACACGTGCTCTACATCTGTTTCGCCATACTCAGCTGAGACCGCCTTTGTAATCTCATAGACTGTACGTTTTCCATCCATAAAGTTGAAGATCTCATATGTCTTCTTCCTGAATCCCTTGTCTTTCTTCGTAATCTCTTCATACCATACATATTCTTCTTCCTCCAACGCTCTTCTCAAGGCCTCAGTGTTGAATGTGCCTTTGAACAATCGTTTTGGAGTTAAGGTTTTCGCCTCTTTTGATGCTTTGTTTTCTTCAAGTTTGGTGGGCAGGGTGATGTTTGCTGTTTTTGTGGTGTAGGTTAAGAGCTCCTCGAATTGTTTGACTTCAAGTTCTCCATAGTTCTTGATGTCTTCAATACATCTTGCAATAGTGGTCTCTAACTCAGGGCTGTTTCCAAGTTTCAATGCCGAGTTTACTGCTTTTTTTTCCCGCCAAACAATATGTTCCATCTTGTCTTTGAAGGTGGATGCCAGTTTGGCAAGTTCTTCTGCGAATTCGTCAGTTTTCGAGTTGGGTTTCTTATGGAATAGCATTTCTATCGCTTCTTCGCCTGCCTTCCGTAGCCTTAGTATCCCTCCGGACCTTGCTAGGCTTGCCATGAAAACTGCATCTTCAACTGTTGCGTTGGCGAGGGTTAAGGCTGCAATTGTTGCTATCCAGCCAACACGTTTAAGGCTCTCTTCACTAACCTTGTCAATTGAGTCCATGCTTGAGTGGTAGTACAGATCTGGCCACTGAAGCAGCATAACACACGGAACTGAAAAAGTGGAGTCGTTGAATTCTGCATGATCGCTTCCACCGCTGAAGGAGTTGATTGAATATCGGAACGTGGAGGCTGAGCCGAAAGCTGTTTCGGGATCGAATTCTTTTACTGAACGTTCGAAAAGGCTGAAAACATAATCGTTCAGAAATGAAGAGTTTGAATCAGGCGTTTTATCCAGGTTGAGGGTGGACTTACACAGCTCCTGATTTTGCCCAACCATGTCTAGATTTATACCAGCGACAAGGTTAGATACTGAATCTTCATGATGGTACAGATAGGCGACCGTGCCGAAAGTTTCTGGCACCCAGAGAAATCGAATGGTTCTTGCTGGTTTCTCGGTTTTGCCAGTTTCTATTAAAGTGTGTATTGTGCGGGCGATTTCCAGCAGGAGTCCGCTGCCAGAGGCGTTGTCGTTGGCGCTTGGTTTTGGATGGCAAAGATGAGCAACAAAGAAGATTTCTTCATTTGGCTTTGAGCTGCCTTGAATTGTGGCTGTTACCACGTCTAGGTTGCCTGGAAACAGTTTTGCATTGACCTTGGCTCTTAGTTTGACTGGCTTGTCGCTTTTGAGCAAAGAGCGCAGACGGTTTCCCTGTCGCTTGCTTAGGGAGAAGCCAAAGGTTACTTTGTCTAGGTCTTCCTTTGTGGGCCAGATGGATTGGTAGGCATGAGCATCAGGTATGTCGACGCTTTCTCGGACGTCTTTCATTTCATGGGTCAAGGTATCTGTGATCACACCTGCAGCGCCGTACTTGTAGACCGCTTGTTCATGAACCCTCTTTGCTCTGCCTGTTGCTAAAACAAGTTTGCCTTCAAAGTCTTTTCCATCATAATACTCCGGTTTCGTTCCTTTGCCCACATCAACCAGTTCAGCTGTAACGCCTTCGAACGGTGTGGATTTGCTGTATGTGTGGAGGCATGTAGGAGTGTCTTCATATCTAACAATGAGCCTCTCTTTAGGTTCTACCAATCGTAGTTCGGCGCTTCTAACTTCCCAGCCTACAGGAGAGATATGGGTCCAGTATTTTTTTTCGCCATCAGAGGTAAACTGTTCGATTTTGGCGTCCTTAAGACCGATATTATACAATGCGTTTTTGATGTAACTTGCTGCTTCGTGGAACATTGTGGAGGCTTGGATTCGATGGAAACGGGTAATTTCGGCAACGTAGGATTTTGCAACTTCTCCTGAAAGTTCGTCTTTCACGCTCTTTGCAAGTTCTTTGTTCACAAGAAACCCTCTGTTAGATGATATCGTGTGTGCTTAAAGTTTTTGAAGAAAAATGGGAAAGGAAGCTCCTATTTCGGTCTTGTCATGTTAATGTCTGTTGCTAGGACGTAGGGTGCTAAGGACGGCGGGTCAGCTTCAAGCCACCAGTGCACATGCTGTCTTTCTTTCGATGCACCCTTGATTCGATTTAACAGTCTGAGAACGTTATCGCTTAGCCGCAAATCCTTCCACGATTGTCGGATCTCGCCATTTTCTATCAGGAATATGCCGTCTCTGGGAATCGTGGAGAAGTCTCCTGTAGCATAGTTTTGGAACCTGGTGTACCACGTGTTAGTGAGGTACAGGCCTCGTTTTACTTGGCTGAAAAGCTCTTCTCTGCTCATGTCGCCAGGGTCCATCTCAATATTCCAAGCGGTCGGCTGCACCAGTCCTGCATTGCCTGTTGTCTTGGTCTTGAAGATCTTTGCTGTTGACGTGTTATGTAAATATGTTTTGAGAATTCCTTGGTCAATGAACACATTTTCTTGAACAGGGAATCCTTCATCATCGAAAACGCGGTTATTGACTGAATATTTGGACGGCTTGTCTCGCAGTGTCACTATGTCAGACGCCACTTTCTTGCCAAGTTTGTTCACGAAAACCGACAATTGAATCATCACACTGTATGCAGATGCCATTCCACCCCAAGTACTCAGCATCGAGCCGATGAACAATGGGTCAAAGATGACATCGTATTTTCCTTCTTTTCCCGGTTTTGGGTTCTTAGCTAACTCTGCAATTTTACCGGCCTTCTCTCCTGCTCGGGAAGGTTTGAAGTCTTTCAGTGAGGAACAGCATTCGACGCCGTGGCCTGAGGCGTCAATCTGCGAAAAGGCTCTAATAGACAATTCGATGGCTGACCTTGCATCGTGTCCCGCTGGACCCTCGGATGAGACGAGGTAAACGTCTGCGTACTTCGTGTACAAGATTCCCCCTGTGTTAACTTTTGAGCCTGCCTCTTTCTTCGCTGCTTCTATGGCCTTAAAGACGTATTCTGATGGGCTTTCCAGTTCTTGCAGTTTCTCATCTGCTGTTGGCTGGGGGTATTTGAATGTGCCTTTAGCTATTCCTCCGTAGGTTGGGTTTTCCTTTGAAACTTTAGCTAGTTTGAATAGTTCTTCCATAACGTTGTTTGTTCTTTGGAAGTTTCGAATTTGAGTTGCGACTAATCGCTTTTTCCATGCGAGGGCAATGTCGGTCACGTAATCGTTCCACGCTACTGTGATGTCAATCTGGTTGTTGCTGAACCGTGTTTGCCTATGTCGCCCGAAGGTTGTTTTGGCGATGACTTCGTCAGCCCCTAGAGCCTTACCCTTTTTCACTATAGCCTCTGTCTTTGTTAGCACTTCGCTCATTTTATGTACACCTCTTTTAGACGAGTAACTGGACCACCTGTGTAAACAGGGATTCCTTGCATCGGGTCGCCCTTGCCGCAGGTTGCTGCATCATATTCAACCTCTTTAGAGATGGCGTCGACGGCACTCCACCAGTTTTCAGTTGTAGTCTCAATTACTGGCCTTGCGACGGGATGCTTCAACTCTCCGTTTTCGATCAAGTATGCCTCTCTGCCCACGTAGCGTTGGTTAAAACGTCTGTCGTCTATGTTCCATTCTGTGAAGGATTTCATGTAGATTCCACGTTTCACGTCGTTGATGATTTCTTCTTCTGTCCAGTCCCCGGGCAGTAGAAAGGTGTTTGCCATTCGCACAATGGCCTCTCGGTCGTAGTTGTTTGCTCTTGAAGAACCGTTGCTTCTCGTGCCAAGTTTTGCCGCAGTTTCTCTGTTTTGTAGTAATTCGTTTATAACCCCATTCTTGTAAAGGTGTCGTCTTCTCGCCTTGATTCCTTCGTCATCATATTCGTAATAGCCGTAACTGTTCTTCACAGTTGGATCATCTACAATAGTCACTACATCATTGCCTATTCTAGTCCCTATCCAATAGTTTCCACCTGGATATATGAAGGAGCGTCCTGCTTGGCTCATTTCTCGTCCAAGTATGCGGTCTGCTTCTATTGGATGTCCACAAGATTCATGGGAAGCGATGCCTGTTACCTCATTTCCGCAGACTAGATCCATCTTTCCCGGTTTCACAGCTTTTCCTTTTATGATCAGGTTTTGCAGCACCTTTGCGTCATGTAGTAGTGCCTCAGTTATCCTCCATTCATCGAAGGCTTCCCATCCTCCGCTGCGGCCAAACTGCTTGTAAGCTTGCTCTGGCTTGCCGTTCTCAACAACCGTTATGAAGGCGAACACAGCTATCTTAGGCACAAACGATGAGATCAATGAGCCTTCAGAGTTCACAAAATATTTCTCTGTAAGGTTGATTGCACAAGACATGATTCTTCCCGGGACTTTGATTTTTTGGGAGACAAGAGCTTTGTCAATTTCCATCAATTCGTCAATTTTGCTTTCCGGCGGCACATCTTCAATCTTCTCTTCCTGTTCAACGCTCCACTTCGCTTCAACACCCTTCTCTTCCGCAAAAGTGATCTTGTCTTTACGCCCTGCAATTGACGCAAATCTGTACGCTTCGTCCACAACTGCTTTTGCTTCCTCCTTTGTCCATTTGTTAGTTGATGCAAAACCTAAACCGCCTTTCGCTAGAATTCTCACGCAGAATCCACTGTCCAAGGTTGAGACAAAAGCGTCCAAGACACCATTCTTTATCACCAACTGTTCAAGTCTACCGCTGTGGGCTCTTGCTTCTGCGTATTCAACTTCTTTGCCACTTGCGTAGTCAAGCGCGTAGTCAACTAGGTCTCTGTCCAAAGTTTTCACCTACGCTTACCTTACCTTAGGCAAGAGAGTAAATATCTTTCTATATAGAAATCTTTCAGATAAGGAGCAGTTGGTTAGAACACTATGCTACGGAAAACTAGAAATAACCTCTGTTTCACGGTCTGCAAAAGAACAGTTCAAAGCAGTTTGTAAGAGATGCTGAGAACGGCCCTATTCTGATTCAGAATACATACCGCTTCTTCATAATCATTATTGCCTCCACAAAACAAGTTTCGCTAAGAGGTTCACTCGGAGGAATGAAAATGCTGGTCGGGTTAGCGAGAAAGCTTATGATCTGGCCACCGCTGACGCTACTTTTAGTGTCTCTTCTCCTATCGGCGGCTCATAGCTTTGTCTACGAAGAGGATGCAACTTTTACGTATATCAACGAGCCACCCTTCGGAAACTGGACTTTCACCCGCAAACCAGCAAGTCCTATGAAGATTAACGAGTCTCAAATCCAAATCGGCGCCAACTGGACTTACGTCTACACTCTGGCTGCTAATCACACCTATCATATATATTTCTATGGCGACTGGACAGATGATGAACCAGCGCCAGAAACGGACTACGACGTTTACGTTTACAATCCTCTTGGAGAGCTGGAGGGCTACCACACTGAAGCTGCAGGGCTACCTGAACACTTAGGAACCACTGTAGACGTCCCCTTCTTCACTCCGAAGTATTCAGGCAACTACAGCTTTATCATCAGAAACGACCCTAGAGAAAGCCAAGCAGCCGAAGCCGCCACGCTAATGGCCATAGAACACATTGAACCAAACATGTGGCATAATCGTAGTATTGAAGGAAAACAAGGCTATACTCCTGTCGAAAACACCAGTTGGGCATACGAGTTTACCACCAGCAGCCAAAGTATCGGAATTCAAGTTAAGGTGCCTGACACTCTTGACATGTACGAAGCACGGCTATATCTGATGGCGAACCCTTCTGACAAGAGCGGTGAGCTGTTGAATGGTGTTCCCTTGGCTTGGGAACCCGGATTATACGGCGAAACGAGTGGTTCTTTAGGAGGCTATAACTTAGTCAGCGAAGGCTCCCGAGGAAGTGCCCATGCGAGTTGTGAATATTACGGACAAGACATGCTTATTAACTACACTTCACCGCTTCAGGGAGAAAGTCTCTACCACTTTGTTCTCATCGGAGAATTCGGCGCTGGAAAAGTGAGTTTCAGAGTCAAAACAGACTTTGGGAACTCGACGTTGAAACTGGCATCTCCCATTGAAAGAGTATATCCTAACAATGAAACAACGATCACAGCCATTTCAACCAACTCCAACATTCGAGAAGCCTTCCTTTACTATTCCATTGACAACTGGAACCGTTCCACTGTCTTCGAAATGCTGGTCGACAACCGCATCTGCAATGCAACAATTCCAGGGCAAGAAGCAGGCACAACTGTAAGTTATCGCGTGGACGCCTACGACTTTCTTGACAACATCATCAGCCTTAACGGCAGCTACGTGGTGAAACATCCTACCCACGTGAACTTCACCGTAGGTAGTGCAACTATAACGCATGGAGACAACATTTCTATCAGAGGCTTCGTAATACCTGCTATAGGCTCAGCAAATGGAAGTGTAAAACTAGTCTTTGCAGCCTCAAACGGCTCTGCAATCGAGCGATACTATTACGTGCAAGACGGCAATTTTTCAGCTAGCTTCAGACCGCCTTTCCTTGGCTCTTGGACTGTTCAGGCACAGTTTACTGGAGACCAGTTAAGATTCGAGTCTCCAAGCAATAGCTTACGTTTCGTAGTCTCAGAGCGACCTTTCATAATCAAGTATTCAATATACATCTATGCAGGCGTTGGCGCAGTGTTCATGGTAACACTTGTTGTGATTTTGATTCGAAGAAGACAGTAGCCCGCACTTTA
>JABAOH010120481.1_pt1 | contig 22403 bp, 26 predicted proteins | sample 7062181 | NCBI WGS metagenome assembly JABAOH01 (sample SAMN14538630, study PRJNA623070) | marine sediment metagenome | biome: marine biome [ENVO:00000428]; feature: marine pelagic biome [ENVO:01000023]; material: deep marine sediment [ENVO:00002113]; isolation source: pool of 5 deep marine... | reverse complement strand
TTATCAATTTTAGATTGTTCTAATTGAGAGATTTTAAAGTGAGATTTAGAATTTAGGGCAAGATGAATATTTTGTTCGTCAAATAAAGATTCAAGTACACCGTTAACCAATTTTATTTTATTTTCTGTGATTGTTGAATTTGATACCATAGCATAGAATCTTCTTAAATTTCTAATATCGTTCCATTTGTTCAGATAAGCCAAACACTGTCTTATATCAAAAATTTAGTCAAAAATAGTGCTTGAAGGTAGTATTGCTCCTAGTACTGTTAGTACCTAGTGTAGCGTATGCTATGACAGAAGATGTAGAATTGGGAACAAGATTTCTGCCATCAATGTTAGTAGAAGATTCTGAAGGAATTATTCAGGTTTTTGCAAAACAAGGAGATAATATTATTCCACAAAAAATTTCAGGATTAACTGCGACAAGTCTTGATTCATCAATAGTGAGAGTAGTTGACATAAAAGAAAATGATTCTGGTTTTGATTCGGAAATAAAAATTAAAGCTGTTAAACCAGGTGACACCTCAATTTTTATTGTCGGACCAGGATTTTCATCAGTTGAAGTTCCTATTGAAGTGTATGGGAATAAATTGACACAAGAAAAAATTTTAATTAAAACTATACCTGATTCATTTTCTTCAAATGGCCCATGGAGAGGATATGTATCAGTTCAGCTTGCTGATGAGGATGGCTTTCCAGTAATTGCAACAAAAGATACTATAATTAATTTAAGCTCAGGTGATAACAACGTTCTAAATGTGTTAAAAAAAGACATCATAATTCATGAAGGAGAGTATTTTGGATATTCTCAATTTGAAGTAAATGATGAAGGAGAAACAAAGATTTATGCTGCTAGTTTAGGAATGGAAACTGCAAAAAGCGAATTAATTAAAGTTGAAGAAGAATCTGATTTAGAGATAGAAGTTTTTACCATTCCAGATAAACTAAATACATTTGCAACATCAAGAGGATTTATTATTGCACAACTTCAAAGTGGCGGCGAACCAGTAATTGCTAAAAGAGATATATCAATAGATTATAAAATTACGAACTCTCAATTTGGTACACAAAATACCAGTCCAACAATAGATCAGTATGGAGATATCAAGCAAGAAGGATTTTTTGAAATTAAGAAAGGCTCCTACTGGGGTTATCTGGAGTGGTCAACCCTTAGTGGAATAGAAGATACTTATGATATTCAAATTTCAACTCAGGACCCATTATCAGTACAAACACTTGATGTTCCAACTTTTGATTTAGAATCATTTGATGACAAATTCATTCATTTTGAGGATTTGCCAATTTTGGCTTCAGGAAATAGGGAATTGATAGGTGTAGTTTATCTCGAAGATCAAAACAATAATCCAATTTTGGCAAATAGAGATATTTTCATTGACATTGACTCATCAGATGAGGATTTTTTAAAAGTAGAAAAAACAACTATCAAAAAAGGATTTAGTTCTGCACTAGTTTTTGCAAAAGTAGGTCATAGCGCTCCAGACGAATTAGAATTGCATGCAGTTGTTGATGGTTCTGACGAAATTATCGATGCAGAAGTTTCAGGAGCGGTGAAAGATTCAAACATATTAGTAATAGAACCATTAGTTGAAAATGTCTTAGCAGGAAATGAATTTCCTATTGCAGTATATCTTGAAAACAGTGGCGAACTATCTACATTTGGAGAAAGAGGAATCATGTTTATTTCTCCAAGTGACTATTATGAAATAGATTCTCAAGATATCAATGTTGGAGATAGTATAATTTTATTAAATTCTGAATCACTATTGGAAGGTTCTGATACTTTGAGTTTTTCAATAGGGGAATATGAGAAGGATGTGAAAATAGATAGTCTTTCTGCTAAACCTGCTCAATTACATCTTGAATATTCTGAGACAATCTTTTCTGGAACTAATGATGTATTTGCAGTACAATTACTTGACTCATCAGGTGCTCCGGTATTTGCTAATAATGATCTAGAAATTAAATTCGTCCTAAAAGATGAATCGTTGTTAGAAATTCCTCAATCAATTACAATGAAACAAGGAAAATATTTTGCACTCTTTGATGTTGCACCAATAAAAGGAGGAGAAACCGAATTAGCTGTAATTGCAAATGATTTACCACTCGAAAAATATGAAATTAAAGTTACTAGTCTTGAACCAGAAATTTCAATTTCTGCACCAGAATTAATTGAGGAGGGAGAATCATTTATGGCAAAAATCTCTGTTAACCATGGAGGTACTCCCCTTAAGGATATGAGAATTTCGTGGAATGTAGAAGGAGGTCTTGTACAATTATCGGATTCAAAAACAGGAACTACGGGTGAGGGTATAATTTCTATTATTCCAACAAGTACATCTAATGTAAAAATTAATGCAGATGTTTCTGGTTCATGGTATTCTCCTTCAAGCACAAATTCCGTTGTAAGAATAAATGCTACAAGTTCAGAATTTTTAGCATTTGCTGATGAAGGGAAAGAGGTTCAATATGAGCAGTTTGAAATCAACGGTATTGATCCAGTTTTGATTATTGTTCCTGCAGCTTTAGTTGGAATGGGCTATATGTTTATGAAAAAAGGAATGCTAAAAGTCAAAGTAAAAGCATGATTTTCAAAAAAATAGTTTGTTTAATAATAACAAAAAATTTCTAAAAAAATAAACGGTAAAACCATTATTTTTCTTAAGAAAAAAAGACAAAAAATTATGTGTTCAGTCTGAACATCATCTTGGATATTTGCCTGATTTTCTCAAAAAATTTGGGTAAAAGCTGTGAAGGAAAGGAAGAGTTCGGATAGTGTATGGAAAGAAAAATTTGGCAAACTATTAACAAAAAAATCAATTAGCACATCTGGTTTAACAATTCATTCAATTGGATCAGATGAAACTTTCCAAAGTATTGGTTGCCTTTATGATGATATCTTACCTAGAACTTTAAAATCTTCACCGATTTCAAGTCTTGAAGGAAAAGATAATGTGTGGATTGCCAGTTCAATGTTATCAAGAATTTCAGAAACATCTGATAATATTGTTGTAATTGAAAAAGAATTACCTGCAGGGATAATTGGCGGAAAGGAAATCATTAAAGGAATTCAAAAAAATCCAACTCCAAGTTTCTTTTCAGGTACTTCATCCAAAAAAATTATGAATAAAAAATTCTATTTAGATTCTAGAAAAGTTACTCTACAAAAAATTCTAGAACAGATGCATCTTACTAATAGAACATTTTCAATTATTCAAAATGGTAAATATGATTTTTCTGCAGTCTCTGTAAATGAAATTCTTGAAATTGGTTCAATGTGTCAAACAGAAATAACAGCTGCACATCCAACCGATAAGAGAATTATTACGTGTTCAAAAGATGATACTGTCGAAGATCTTCTAAGATTTTTAGCTGATGAAAAAACCGAATTTTTGATGCTTGATAATGAATCAAGTATTTTGGATCAATTATCATGTATTGAAAAGATTACAACAGATTTGAACTTTCTTGAAGATGAGGAAAATTTTCTTGATTTGAATGCAAGTATTTTCGAATTTCATACACCAAAGTTAATTCCAGAAAAACTACCATTTTCTGAAATTTGTAAGGTCATGTTGTCAATAAAGCGCCCATATGTTATGACTACAAAAAGACTTTGGACTCCTACTGATGTTTTGAAAGTTTTGATTGAGGGAGAAGTTTAAGATTGCTAAAGAAAGGTTTTCAGAAATTTAAAGGAAAGAAATCTTCTGCAGAAAGTGAATCAATTGGAGAGTTGAAATCTCATTTAGATTTCATTAAACAAGAACTATCTAAAACACAAAAACAAATCAAAAAATTAGAAAAATTAAATATTTCAGAATGGGAAAAAATAAACCAAGTAGATGGAAAATCTGTTGATGAATTAAGATTTTATGAGAAAAAATTATCAAAAGAAATAACAAAATCTCAGAAACAAATTAAATTAAAATCTAAAACACTTTTGATGACAGAAGTTGCATTACTTCCAGTTGTATTTTTGTTATTAATTATTTCTGGAGTTGGTCCTGATTTAATGAATACTGTAATTGAAGAGCAAGGAACTTTTCAATCTAAATATTTTATTCAAAATCTAAGGGGGGATACTCTTGATACTTGGAAATCATGGAGATTACTTGGTACTACAATGAATGTGAATATTATTGCTCCAAATAATATTTCAAATGATAAAATCAACATTGTTGCAAACGCAATATCATCAATGGAAGCTCAAGAAATTGATGATTCTATCACTCATAAAGGCCCAAAGGGTTCTTCCTCACTCTACTACATGGGATGGCAAGGAGCTTTAAATGATGCAGCAAGCAAGGCTGGAGAGACAAAATATCAATTACCATTAGAGTTTAACATTATAAAATCAAATGATAGAGAAGGTGATATTGTAATTACCTTATCAAATATCAGAGACACAGACGGATATACAGGATATACAAAATCAGTAGTTGAAGAAAATGAAATTTTAAAATCGTTTATTACAATTTATGATGTTTCAAATTTGACAGAAGAGCAATTGGCAACTATTACACGTCATGAATTTGGTCATGCTCTAGGTTTAGGTCACTCAACTGCTCCAGAAGATCTTATGGCACCAACAATAGATATGACTACTCCATACATTTCTGAATGCAATGTTGCAGGAATAGTTGATCTTTACAATGGTGGAGAAGGCAGTAGCACTATATGTGAAAAATAAGATTAGAAACCGTTTTCGTTTAGTATCAAGCCCAATAATGCAGCTCTAGTATACATTCCATATTCAGCTTGGGTGAAATACTTTGCATGTTTTGTTTTATCAACATCAGTTGAAATTTCATCTAATCTTGGTAATGGATGTAAGATAATAGCATCTTCTTTCATCTTTTGTAATATATCTAATCCAATTACATAACTTCCCTTAACTTTGAGATATTCTTCTTCATCAGGAAATCTTTCTTTTTGAATTCTAGTGACATAAATCACATCTAATTCATCAAGATATTCTTCAAGGTTTGTTGATTCTGTAAATGAGAGTTGTTTTTTAATTTCATAAATAGAGTCAGAGCGAATTTTCAGTGCTTCGGGAGAAATCAGATGAACATTGACATCATAGTTTCCTAATCCCTGTAAAAGTGAATAAACGGTTCTTCCATATTTTAGATCTCCAACTATTCCAATGTTTAATCCATCAATCTTTTTCTTTTCTTTTTTAATCGTGAACAAATCTTGGATAGCTTGAGTAGGATGTTCTTCTGTTCCACTTCCTGCATTGATTATAGGTTTTTGTGAAACTTCAGCTGCAAATCTGCTTGAACCATCAAGAGAGTGTCTTAGGACAAGAGCATCTGAATAAATTGACATAATTTTTACAGTATCTGCCAAACTTTCACCTTTTTGTGTAGATGATGAGGATACGTCAGCAATTCCAAATGAAGTTCCACCTATTGATGCAATGGCAGCTTGAAAGCTCAAACGAGTTCTAGTACTTGGTTCAAAGAAGAGATATCCTAATGTTTTCCCTCTAGCAATCTCCCTTCGATCATTAGGATCCATCTGAATGATTTTCTCTGTAGCAGAAAAAATTGTCTCAAGTTTTTCTTTATCAAGATCTCGAATAGAAATGATGTCTTTTTGAAAAAATTCGTTCATTTCTTTCAATCATATATACAGGTGTTATACAAAGTATTCTGATGGAAATCGCAGAACTTATGGTTCGTAGAATTCGTGAGGGAACCGTAATTGACCATATTGATGAAGGAAAAGGCCTTCAAGTTCTTTCTGCTTTAGGAATTAATGGTAAAGATGGGAATGTCATCACTATTGCCCTGAATGTTCCTAGTGGCAAATTCAAGAAAAAAGACATTATCAAAGTTGAAAACAAATTTCTCAAAGATGATGACACTAACAAACTGGCAGTAATAGCTCCAAAAGCTACGGTCAATATTATCAAAGATTACAAGTTGGTTGAAAAGCGTCGAGTCTCTTTACCAAATGAAATTGATAGAATTTTTAGATGTTCAAATCCAGAATGCATCACAAACAGTTCAGAGCATATTGAGTCGATTATGGATGTAGTTGACAAAGAGGGTCTTGTTTTAAAATGCCGTTACTGTGGCAGAGTTTTAGATGTAAATCAATTAAAATATAATTAAAATAAAAAATTCTAAAAATTTTGTATTTGGGTTATTGACCCAGGATGATAAACATCATGACTATACCATAGATAGCAATGGATTCTACCATGCCTATGAATATGAATACTTTAGATTGTAGAGCTGGATTCTCACTGATTACTGCTAGACCAGCAGAGCCTACATAGCCTAAACCTATTCCGGCACCACCTGCTGCTAGACCAAATGCGAGACCTGCACCTAACAGTTTTTCTCCGCCACTCATACCACCTGTTTCACCTTCTTCAGCTGCATAAGCTACTGCAGTAAGACCTGAAATTGAAATTGCAAGTGTTGCTAATAGCAAGAAAAGAATTGGTTTCATTGTCGAGTGATCCTCTTATGGCTCCATATTTAAATCATGATATGTTTTGAAGTTCAAATTTGATCAAGAGTCTTCTTCTTGAATTTTTGTAGATCGTCTTTTATCGAGTTTGCAAAATTATCATGATCTTGTTCTAAAACTTTTTCAGAGTTTGATAATAGTTTTTTAATTTCATCTTTTGCCATTACTTTCTCTTCTCCATGGCTTCCTTTACTTTTTTTAACTTTGCGAATTCTTCTCTTTCTCTTTCTTCAAGAGTAGCCAAGATGAATTTGATTCTTTGTTGATATTGAGGAATAATGACATTTTCAAGAGCATTTAGTAATTTTTGTGTTTTTTCAAGTGCCTTTGCTAAACTGAAAATTGAATTTTCATATTCTGCTGCCTTGCAAATTTTTGGCAGAAGGATTTTGATCTGTTTTGCTGCTCTATCTATTGAAGAGTTTGTATCTGCAAAGCCATATGGCATTGATTTTGTGTCTTTTTCAGTCACAGTTAATGCTGGAATCTTTACATCAACTACTCGTCTAACTTTAACATCAACTTGCATTACTGCAGGAGTAGATTGTGCTACAGAATCAACGGTTCCAGTTCCTAGTGTAAGATATGCTTCTTTGACTGATTCGTAAATGTCTTGTAAGGGATCCCAAATTCCACCTCTTGCCTTTGAAGCTTCTTCAATCATCTCTTCAATATTTTTTAGCAATACTTTTCTTTTATCATCTAGAATTTTCTGAACCATTGATGCAACTTGGCTTGAGCGCTTGTATTTTAGAAGTTCAATTTTTGTAGCTGCTACATTTTGTCCAAATGACATTCAGCTAACTTCCTTTGTAAAATTGGTCTACGTACTTGTCTTTTACTTTTGTTAATTCATTCTTTGGTAGATTTGAAACAGTATTCCACAAGATTCCTAATGTCTCTTCGATTGTTCTGTTTTCATCAATTGATTGTGATAGAAATTCTTTTTCAAAAGAATCACCAACATCCATGTATTTGAGATCAATCTCTGTAAGTCCTGCTTTTCCAACAATTCCTGCAAGTGCTCTTACCTCTTGTGCTCTGGAATAAGCATCATAGTTTTGATTTGAAATTTCTTGATGATCTTCTCTAGTTCTACCTTCACCTATTCCATCTTTCATTAATCTACTAAGACTCATCAAGATGTTTACTGGTGGATAAACTCCTTGTCTAAACAAGTCTCTACCAAGTACAATTTGACCCTCGGTAATGTAACCAGTTAGATCAGGAATCGGGTGAGTAATATCATCTGAAGGCATTGTTAGAATTGGAACTTGAGTGACACTTCCTTTTCTTCCAATCAGTCTTCCTGCTCTTTCATAAATTGTAGACAAATCAGTATAAAGATATCCAGGATATCCTTTTCTGCCCGGAACTTCTTCTCTTGCTGCACTGATTTCTCTAAGTGCTTCTGCATAGTTTGTCATATCAGTTAGAATTACAAGAACATGCATTCCAAGATCAAAGGCTAGATACTCTGCAACTGTTAGGGCTACACGAGGAGTAATAATTCTCTCAATTGCAGGATCATCTGCTAGGTTCAAAAATAGAACACTTCTTTTTAGAGCCCCAGATTCTTCAAGACTTCTTCTAAAGTATTCAGATTCGCTGTATTGCACTCCAATTGCTGCAAAAACTACTGCAAAGTCTTCTTCAGTGCCAACAACAGATGCTTGTCGTGCAATTTGTGCTGCTAAAATATTGTGTGACATTCCTGAACCAGAAAAAATTGGAAGTTTTTGGCCTCTAACCAGTGTAATCATTCCATCAATAACAGATACTCCTGTTTGGATGAAGTCTTTTGGATATTCTCTTTGTTCTGGATTCATTGCTTCTCCATTGATATCGATAAATTTGTCAGCAATTGGATCTGGCAGTCCGTCTTTTGGTCTGCCTAGTCCATCAAAGACTCTGCCAAGAACTTCTCTCGATACTGGCATCTCCATAACTTTGCCAACGAACTTTGCATTAGTACCAGAAACAGAAAGACCAGTTGTTCCTTCAAAGACTTGTACAATTGCTTTTCCGTTTCCAATCTCTAGAACTTTTCCTAATCTTTTTTCACCGTCATTAGTTTCAATTTCTACTAGTTCATCAAATGCAGCGTTTTCTACGCCATCAACAATTACTAATGGACCCTTTATTTCAGCAATCTTACTGTATTGAACTCCACCTTCTGTAGTCAACTTGAAACCTTTACTCCTGTAACGCTTTTGAATTGTTCATCCATTGATTGAGCTAATTGATCTAGTTTTGGCATCTCATCGTCTTTGATATCCATTCTAGCTTTAAGCAAAGTTGAGATTACTGGCATTGCACGAATGTCTGCAAGTTCTGCTCCTTCTTTGAGAGCTTGTTGACCACGTTTGTAAAAGTCTACAAGTAATTGTAATAGTTTGAATTGTTTTTCTGGACTACAATAAGTATCAACATCATCAAATGAGTTTTGTTGTAGTAATCCAATCTTTACCATTCTAGCAACTTCGAGAATTAATTTTTCTTCATCAGGTAATGCTTCTGGTCCTAAGAGTCTGACAATTTCTTTTAGTGTATCTTCTCTTTGAAGAATTCCATAAGCTTCTCCTCTTAGGTCAAGCCACTGATCACTAATGTTTTCTCCCCACCACTTTGCAATATCTGCAAGATATCCCGAATAGCTGTTCATCCAGTTAATTGATGGATAGTGTCTGGAGTAGGCAAGTTTTGCATCAAGTGCCCAGAAAGTTTTGATAAATCTCATGGTATGAGTTGTTACTGGTTCTGTAAAGTCTCCACCAGATGGTGATACTGCTCCAACCAGAGTTACAGAGCCGTCTCTGTCAGGACTTCCTTGTGCTCTAACACGTCCTGCTCTTTCATAAAATTCTGCTAATCTTGATGCAAGATAAGATGGATAACCTTCTTCTGCTGGCATCTCTTCTAATCTTCCACTCATTTCACGTAGTGCTTCAGCCCATCTACTTGTAGAGTCTGCTACAAGGACAACATCTTTGCCCATGTCTCTATAATATTCAGCAATTGTTACACCCGTGTAAATACTAGCCTCTCTTGCTGCTACTGGCATGTTACTAGTATTTGCAACAAGAACGGTTCTATCCATAAGTGGTTTTCCTGTTCTTGGATCTTTTAGATGGGGAAACTCAACAAGTACTTCTGTCATTTCGTTTCCTCTTTCTCCACAACCAATGTAAACTACAACTTGAGAATCTGCCCATTTTGCAATTTGGTGCAAAGTTACTGTCTTTCCAGTTCCAAATGCTCCAGGTATAGAGCCTGTTCCTCCCTTTGCAATTGGGAAGAATGTATCAATTACTCTTTGACCTGTCAAAAGTGGAACAGTTGGATCATATCGGTCTTTGTAAGGACGTGGTTGTCTTACAGGCCATTTGTGATACATTTTGATTGGAGTGCTTTTTCCATCTTTTTCTGTAGTAGCCATTTCAGTCTCTAAATCATAATCGCCTTCTGCAACAATGTTAGTAATCTTTCCACCTGGATGATCAGGTGGAATCATAATACTGTGATCAATCAAATCAGTTTCTTGAACAACACCGATAATATTTCCAGGACCTACTTCATCGCCAACTGAAACACTTGGTGTAAAGTGATATTTTTTTGTCATATCAACAGGACTGGTAGTAATTCCTCTTCCAATAAAAGAGCCAGACTCTTTTGATAATTCCTTTAGTGGTCTTTGAATTCCGTCATAAATTTGGCCAATAATTCCAGGTCCTAATAAAACACTGAGTGGGTTTCCTGTTCCAACAACTGGTTCACCTGGTTTGAGACCACTTGTTGATTCGTAAACTTGAATGAAGGCAATATCTCCTGTTAAACGAATAACTTCTCCAATTAGTTTTGCTTCTCCGACAGTTACAGTTTCGTACATTTTTGCATCTGCCATGCCGTCTGCTTTGACTGCAGGACCACTAACCCAAACAATTCTACCTTGTGCTACCATCTTAATTTCCTAATCCGAATTTGGTTGCAATCTCTTTCCTTATTAAAGGCTTCATACGTTCAAGTCTTGCATCAATTGTATTATCAAAAGTCATTGAACCATCTTTTGAGCGAACCTTGATTCCACCTAAACAATCAATTGTTTCAGACGAAAGTTCCGCACCTGAAAAATTTGATAATACAGATTGTACTGCATCTTTGTCTTTTGAATTTGTGAAAATTGTTATATCTGAAGTTCCCAAAATTTTGGTTGCTTCTTCAATAAGAGATGAAATTAGTTTTGAGTAATCACCACTACGATTTGTAGAGTTTATCTTATCTAATGCTTTGTTGAATGCATCATCAATTGCTTGTTCAACAAGCAAAAGTTGTTTATTTCTTGATTCAAGATCGGAGCTTCCAACAATTTGTTTGTGAATTTTTTCTGCCTCTTTTCTTCCCTCATCAACAAGTCGGTCATATTCTTGTTCAAGGGATTTTTGTGAATTTGTTAAGATCTCCTTTGATTCCTTCAGTGAATCACTTAGGCTGGAAAGGATATCCTCTTCGGTTTTATGTAATATTTTATCAATAGTTGCTTCTAACTTCGAATCAGAAACCATTTATCGCCATTCAAGTGCTAACGGATTTTAATGTTTTGAACTATTTGCTTGATCCTAAAATCGCAAATCAAGATTTGATATCATATGACTTAGAAAGATTTTAAAATCGCTCTAGAGGGGTTGCTGTGTCTTGGTAGTGGCAGATTTAGAATTAGGGACCGTTATTTTACCAAGATCGGATTCTCCAAAAGCTATTTCTCGCCTAGCAGAATTTGATTGGTTTCATAAGATTGAGACTGCAAATGAGACTGTAACTCCTGAGATTGATGATTTGCTCCTTAGGGCTCAAAAGACCTTTCAAGCAATTGATGATGTTGTAAAGGGACTTGGCATTCCTCCAAGAGTAGGAATTTTAGAAATTATGTTCAAAGGAACTGTAATCAAGAAGAAAAAATTTGAGCTTGATGAAATTGAGACAATGATAAATGATCTTGATAAAAAATCACCTTCTGTAATTGAAGAACCAGCAAACCTTCTTAATGAAATTGCTGAAACAAAACGTTCACTAGAAGAATACACTTCTCTAAGAGATACTTTACAGCTAGCAAAGAAGCTCAACATTGATCTTGGAAATTTTGGTTTGATGAAGTATTTCTATACCGAACTTTTTGTAATAAATTCTTCAGACTATGAAGAGATTAGTCGAGCCTTAGAAGGCACTACACTTTACAAATATGATTTAGAATCAAAAGAAAAAGCAGCAGTACTTGTAATTGCAGATGCAAAAGATTCTGATAAAGTCCTCAGAGTGATGAGAGGAATTAATGCAAACTCATTTTCTATTCCTCAGGGATTTCCTCAAGTTCCAAGTGAGGCTTATTCTTTAGCAGAATCAAAGATAAAGGAATTAACCGAGAAGCAAAAATCTCTAACAAAACAGCAAGCCCAAATGACTAAGAAGATTAGGGGAGATATTCTTGCTTTGCAAGAAACAGCAAATGTTGCAAAAGATGTTTTAGAGACTTTGAGAAAACCTGGTGGAACCAAAAGATTTGCAGTTATTCAAGGATACATTCCAAGAAAGATGGAAAAGAAATTCAAAGAAGTAAACAAGGAATGGATGACTGTCACTGAAGAAATTATAGAGCCAGAACTTGTAGAAAAAACTCCAACTCTATTTCAGAATCCTAAATTTGTAAAAACCTTCGAAGTAATCACAGAAAGTCAAGGAATTCCTAACAAGGGAGAGCCTGACCCAACACCAATGATTGCTTTGATGTGGCCCATTTTCTATGGAATAATGTTTGCTGATGTAGGTCACGGATTATTGTTAATGGGAATGGGACTTTTGTTCAAAGTCAAAGGACAGGGAAACTTATCCAGATGGGGAATGTTAATTGCCATTTCAGGTGCTTCTGCTGCAATTGCAGGTATGGGCGCAGGTGAAGCGTTTGGATTTCATATTGATCATCTAGCAGTATTTGGCCCAATGTTAGAAGAGGGTGGAATACTTCATTTCATGTCGCCTCTTGTAGGAATCATGAGTGTTGCAGAGTTAAACTTTGAACAAGTAATTAACATTCTAAAAGTTTCATTGTTTATCGGCATTTTGCATCTCTTGGCAGCTTTCATGTTGCGAGTTAGAAGATTGTGGAAAGCAGGTCAAAAGATGGTAATGTATACAGAAGCAATTCCAAACATCACACTCTATCTTGGAATTGTTGCAATTATGATGTGTGCAATCGGTTCTGGTTATGATGTGATGAATATGTATTCTAAGATTCATACAGAAGCTGTTCCTTGGGTAACAATCTTTCTCGGTGATTGGGCACAAGTCTGGATAATTACTAGAATTGCAGTTGGTGTAGTAATTGGTTCAGTTGCAATAATGATTATTGGTGGAATTAAACATGCTAAAATGCATCCTGAAGAAGGAGCAGATCCTGCAAGTGTTATCATGGAGACATTACTTGGAAAAACAATTGAGGCTTTAGCTCATACAATCAGTTATGCTCGAATAGGAATCATGTTACTTGTGCATGCTGCTCTTTTGTTAACAGTAAATAATGCATATGCATCACTTGGTGGAGCCGAATCTGGTGGAGCCCTTGCATTAATCGTCGGCGGAAACTTGGGAATTATGATGATTGAAGGTTTGATTGTATATATCCAGTCTTTGAGGCTTCATCTTTATGAATACTTTACCAAGTGGTATGATGGCGGAAATGTTGCATTCAAACAAATGGTTCCAGAAATGGTTTACAATTCAATTTCTTGGAAACGAAACTAGTCTATTTTTCAATTGGCAAGTCCAAGTTATTTCCCCATTCACCCCAAGAACCAAGATAGACTTTGACGTTCTCAAATCCTAGTTTCTTTAAAGCTAAAAATGAGTGGGCTGCTCTATAGGCGCCTTGGCAATAAGTAACAATCTCTGAATCTTTTGGAATTTGGTACAAGTTTGAGAGTCCATCATCAGTTTTCAGAGTTCCCTCTTTGGTTAGATTTTCACTCCAGTTGATATTGATGGATTTTGGAATATGCCCTCCCTGAGCTGCTCTTAACAAATTACCAGAAAATTCTTCAGCAGTTCTGGCATCAATTATTTTCAGTTTATCTAGATTATCTCTAATGTATTCAAAGCCTGTGATAAAATTTGGATTTATCGAATTAGTAAATTTTTCAGGTTTAGAGCCATTAGGATTTTGCTCTATTGGAAGATTTTCATTTTTCCATTTTTGCAATCCTCCATCTAGCATGAAAACGTGGGGATGTGAAAAGCACATTAAAAGCCAGACACCTCTGGCAGCTAACATTCCAGAGATATCATCATAAAATACAACTTTTTTTTCATTGCTTACTCCAGCAAACGAGAAAATTCTTTGGAATTGATTTTCAAAAGATTCCATACCTTTCTGAGTTGTATCTATCCAGTGAAATGAAAACAGATCTAAATTTACAGCTCCTGGGATATGACCCTCAGAATATTCCTTAAACGATCTTGTATCAATCATAAGAAGATTTGAATCATCTACGATTTTTTGTAGGTCTTTAGTTGAAATGAACACGAATCCGATACAATATCGAAATGTAAATTCATTTGGGTTGTTGAAAGATAAAAAGAAGAAAAGAAAAATGGATTTTTCTATTCGTTGACGTATGCTCTTTCTCCGTGCTGTGCTAAGTCGAGACCAATCTCCTCTTCTTTTGGAGTGACTCGAATTCCACCTGGCCATACTGCATCCATTACTTTGAGTATCACTATTGTGACACCGAATGCATAACCAATTGAAATAGCAGCACCGATTATGCTGATGGCTTGTTGTTCCATACCTTCTGGTGTACCTGTCCAGGCACCGATACCGTCACCAGTATCCCAGATGTGTGGACTAGCAAGTGTTCCTGTCAAGATTGCACCTGTAAGACCACCCATTCCGTGTACTCCCCATACATCGAGTGCGTCGTCCCATTTGCGTGCGTTCTTGAATGCAACACAACCATAACAAATTGTTCCAGCAGCAATACCGATAATTATTGAGGCCATTGGACCAACCCATCCAGATGCTGGAGTGATTGCTACAAGACCTGCAACGGCACCTGTTGCAGCACCAACAATACTTGGTTTGCCAGTGTGAGCCCAGGACATCAGTGTCCAAGTCACGGCGGCCATACCAGTTGCGGTGTTAGTAATTACCCAAGCGCTTACTGTGATACCATCTACCATTACTTCACTTCCAGCATTGAATCCGAACCATCCGAACCATAGAATGGATGCACCAAGTACAACCATTGGAACGTTGTGTGGTTCCATTGGAACCTTTCCATAACCGAGTCTTCGGCCAAGGAGCATGGCTCCTGCTAATGCTGAGAATCCTGAAGAAATGTGTACGACAGTACCGCCAGCAAAGTCAAGTGCATAACTTGGTGACAGATCTGGATCTAGGTCTAATGATCCTCCTCCGATATATCCGCCTCCCCATACCCAGTGGGCAATTGGGTCATAAACGAATGTACCCCAGAGAAGTACAAAGATGACTAGAGCACTGAATTTAATTCTGTCAATTAATCCACCAACAATTAGTGCTGGAGTGATTATTGCAAAAGTACCTTGGAATGCAGCGAATAGAAGATGTGGAACTGTACTTGGCCATGAATCACCACAAGCTTCTTCGGCTTTCATCTGCTGCATCTGATAGGCATTTGACCAAATGTCACCATCACATGCAGTAGGTGCACCTAAAGGAGCATATGCTGAAACTTGATTCAAACCAGCATAATCAAAGTTACCCATGAATAAGTTGGCATCATTGTCTATTGGACCAAAGGCAAGTGTGTATCCCCAGAGAACCCATTGTACTGACATGAGTCCCATGACGATGAATGTCATACCAATGACATTAACTGCGTTCTTTGATCTTGCTAGACCACCATAGAAGAATGCTACACCAGGAGTCATGAAGAGAACCATTGATGTTGCCATTAACATCCATGCGGTATCACCCGTATCGATATAACAAGCGGTAAATGTTCCGTCTCCATTATCTACCCAACACTCGTTGGGGTTTCCAGTGTAAATTCCACTAGTTCCTAGAACGTATCCGTCCATTCCGTCAGTAACTTGTTGTGCAAATGCTTGTGACATTGCACCAGTTGCTGTTACGGCTACTGCAGCTACAAGTAATAGAGCATACTTGTGCTTCCTAGAATTCATTATTTGCTCCCCTTTTGAAAATTATTTAAGGCTTAAGATGCTTAAAGTGGAAAAGATGTAAATTATTATATTTTAGTGAATCGTGATATTATCATAAAATGAAAGAATTATGTCATGAAATAGTCTTAAAGGAGTTAAAATCTTGAAAAAAGGGTCTCCAAGTTTATCAATTTTTGAGACATTCAAAACAAAGACTGAAGAATTGACAGGAGAGGCAAATCGACAAAGATCCATTATTGTAGCTTTGGCTACGCAATCAAATCCAGCAGAACGCACCAGAACCGCAATTTCGCAAAAAATTGCTGAAGAAAATGGAATTATCTGGAAGAATATCTACTCCGGAATTTTTCGAGATTTAGATGAGATTCTTTTACCACTTGAGCTGGTTGTAGAAGAGGGTAGATTGCCACTAAAAAGAGGCCCAAAGGCCTTACAAGAAAAAGGCATTCCGTACTATCATCTAACACAGAGAGGATTGATAGTGGCTCTTGCTCTCAAAGAGATAATTGGAAGGGAGGATATTTTGGAGAAAATTTTGTCAAGTGAAGAAAAAAATGAATTTAACAATACATTGTTGAGTCTTTCTCATATTGCTCCTCGATTTACCTTTTCATTGTTTGAAAAATATGTCAAGGCATTTTGTGAAGGAAAATTAAAGGATCTGCTTCCTCTAAACGAGGAAAATATGAAGAAGATTTCTGATGAATCCATAATAATTCACAAGGAGTTACTTGAAGGCTTTTCACATACATCTGTTTCAGAACGTCAGAAAACTGTGAAATTTCTAGAAGAGATATCTTGAAAATCTCCTAAGAAGGCTATCGTATGCTCTAAACATTAAAATCCATTATACTCAGAGGAATCTCAATTTGGCCTCAGGTTCTCAGAAAGTCTATGCTTCAGTAAAATCATTTAGTCAGAGAGGAAAGTTACTATCAAGAAGCGATCTTCAAACTTTGGCAGAATCCCGAGATCTTGATGAGCTTATAACTAGAATTAAAAATACTACATATTCCGAAGCAGTAGCAAAAGTAACAAAACCAATTACTGCTGAAAAACTAGAATCTGCTCTTCGAAGTCATTTGGCTGATGTTCACTTTTCAATTGCAAAAACTGCAGGTGATAAGGTCCTAGATGCATACTATCTAAAGTTCATCATTTGGAATTTGAAGCTAATTCTAAAAGGTAAAGTTTTAGGCAAAACCCAAGAAGAGCTTGAAACTAAAATCAATCTACATGCTGAAGAACTAATTAAACAAAGAGACATTATTCTAAAGGCACTTGTTGCAAAAGACCTTGAAGAAACTGTAGCTAGTCTGAATAACACAATATTTGGAGAAGATATTGTTAAAGCTGTTGCTTTGTACAATGAAAATAAAAATCTCCAAGTTTTCGATACCTACTTTGATAAAGTTCTGATAAAACAACTCAGCAAGTCATTGCAACTCTCCGGAGATAGAGACCTAGCAAGAATTGTTAGTATGGATATAGACTATTACAATATTCTCAGTGTAATTAGAGGAAAGTTTTGGGGATTAGATGAGCAGCAGATGAATGATCTTATTGTAAGCTATTCTCCTAGTGCTCCAAAAGATTTGATTGGCAGAATGATGGCATCTGGAACTCTAAAAGATGCATTTGGCGAGCTAGCAAATACTCGATACAAAGACTTGATTCCACAACAAGAAAATGAGATGGATGCTATTGCTGGGTTTGAGAGAGCATTTGAGATGCAAGTTTACAGAAATTCTATTAGCAGTTTTACAAAGATGTTCAGCTCTGGAACTAGCGTTGGAATTACAAAGCTTACAGGATATGAAGTCAGAAATATTGCAGCAATCGCATTTGCAGTTGAACAAAAGATTCCAACACAGACTACAATGTCAAAGTTGATTGTAGAAGAAGAATGATTGATATTCGCAAAAAAAAGACTGGCGTTTCTGCTGAGACTTTTACGAGAATGATTTGGGTTAGTACAATTTTAGCGATGATTTTTGCCTTACCAGCTCTTGGTATATTTTTGGGAGTTTACTATACAACTGGAAATCTCATAGTAGGTGCAATTTTGGGATTTGGGGTTCACTTTGTAACACTAGTCTTTGCAGGCAGAATCTCAAGATTTCTAGTCAAAGTAACTAGCTAACCTATATGGCACTAATATTGTAGATGACTTACAATGATGGGAGATAGAGATTATCGAGAACTAATCAAAAATGCAGTAAGCTCTATTGGAAAAGATCTCGATATTCAGATTGACCCAAAAGACATCAAGACTATCCATCTGCATGAAGTAGTTAGATGTCTCAGACGTTCATTTTATGACAGAACTGAACCTAGAGAATACCTGAGAACAGGATTCAATGATCTGCTAAGTGGTCTTCTCCAGAAAATGCATTATGGCTCAAAACCAGGAGATTTTGATATTGATGAATTGAAACTTAGAGGACAGCCAGATATGATAGTGGATGATGCTGTTCTAATTTTTAGACCAGCATCTGGAGTTCCAGAAACGCCTCATGCTAGTGATATTTTGTATCTTAATGCATGTATGTGGATATTCAATAAAGAAGATGGAATCATCATCTACATTACAGGTGATAGAAAAGAAGTTTCTTTTTCACTAACCAAAGACAATAAGATGTTCGAACAAGTAATTCGACGTGTAAGAGTTCTAAACAATTTGCTTAGTGAAAACAAGACTCCAATTTTAGAGCCATCTCAAGAATGTTCATCTTGTCAGTATTATGATAGATGTTACATCAATCAAAAATTAGGTCGCTCAGTATCATTAGGAGAGCTACTTGGTCTTAAGAAAGATTAGAAAAATGTTGTAAAAGGAAAAAATTCCTTTGTTTAATCTAGTGGTTCTGGATGTCCTTTACCACGGAGCGCAAATACAACTACTGCGAGTGCAATTGCTACACCTATTGCGGAGCCATATGCGGCCATTCCTGCTTCTGCCATTTGATGAAAAAAATGGTCTTAATCATATATAACTTTGCCAATTTTTTTTGTGTTTTAACAAATAATCATAATTTTTGATTTTTATGATACTATACGATTCTAAGGGGTAACTTCAAAGAGAAGTTCACTTTCTCCTCCACTTGTCATGGAGCTAAGATTTGAAAATGCCTTTCCTTTGATCTTCCAGGATAATGGTTCATTGTTCATAAGTGCATCCCAAAATTCTGGGGTATTTCCAGTATTTGTTAACTCAATTTTGTCAGGAACAATAACTGATGATTCAGCAAGAATTGTAATGTAATTAGAGCCCATTACTACTCCTCCTTCTGGTCTTTCTCCAATAGAAGAGATGTGGATTTTTTCATCATTTTCATAGAGAGTGTATTGAATCTGCTTGAAGATAACTGATTTCTGATTTGGGTTTGTAACTTTGAAGTTTACTTCCAAAAATGCTGCCCTTGGAGTAACCTCTTCAATCTCGATAGATTCTAGCTCAATTTGCATTTGTTTAACCTCAACTGGGCCAGATGGAAGAAGTCCTTCATCAGATACGTCGCTGATTAGTGGTTGGCCTGAAAATGATACAGCTGCGATAATTGCAAAAAGTGCTACTACTGCAATTCCCACAAAAACCTTAGGATTCATAAAAAAAATTGTTTCCTAGACATCTTAAATGTTGAGATAATTCTTATACTAATGACAAGTGGTTTTTGATAATGCAGTATTTTCAGGCAGTCCAAAAAGGAAAAGAACGGGCAACAAAATCTCAGATGAAGCTCTTTGAGATTGCAGGATTTGCAATGTTAACTCTCACTACAAAGAAGATAGATGGGAAATTTGCCCCTGTGGGAGAAGAAGATTATGCATCTGTAATTCAGACACCAGATGGATTTGTAACAATTCTAGTTGATGGAGATGGTATGACGAAAGCCCAGACAAAAGCTCTAGAAAAAGATGAGGCAGTAGATATTTTCAAAAAAGTGATAGATTCTGGGGTTCCAAAATTCTCAGGAACTCAGGTAAAAATCTGGACTGAGGACTATCCAGTAATTTCAGATATTTAGAAACTATTTCTTTTTGGGTAAAACTATCTCGGTTCCAACAGCAGAACCCTTGATTGCTTTTTCAAGATTTTTGATTCCTGCCTTGAGAATTCTAGTCTTGATTTTTGAACGCTCTATAATTTTGAGTGCAACAATATCCATCAGGTCGTATCCTCCTGCTGCAATGTCTTCATGAACTAGCATATTTCGAAGATTTTTCAGCTCAATTACTTTGAATTTTTTAGCAGTCTTGGACTTGTTAGGATCCTTATCATAAACTCCATCAACATCAGTAGCATTGAGAAATTCTGTAGCTTTGATCTTTTCAGCAATTAATGCTGCAGTTCCATTGGTGCTTTGGCCAGGATGCAATCCACCTGTAACAACAATCTGTCCAGAATCTACTGCATGTCTAACTTCTTGCAGAGTAGTGGGAGGGTGAGGATAGGCTTTGTGTTTTAGAGCATAAATCAAAAGCTTAGCATTAAGACGAGAGATTTCAATTCCTAGTTCATCTAGTGTTGATTCATCAGCTCCAGATGATCTTGCGTGAGAAATGTAATGTCTTGCTATATTTCCACCTCCTGCAACTACAACAGGCTGGCAGATTTTGCTAATCTTTACGAGAAAAGCAGCATAATCTTTGAGAGTTTTGACATTATCCATTCCAAAGACTTTGCCAGATAATTTGATTACAACTCTTTTTTTCATCTTAAACTACCGAGGATTGATTTGGCTGCAATTTCAACTTTGTTTCTGTTTTTAGCAGTTGTATAGATTCGAATAATATTCATGAATCCCGATATAGCTGATACTACTGGAATTTTTGATATTGCAATCTCTTGGGCTTTGAGCTTCTTTCCAGATTTCGTGACAAGAATGATTGATTGAGACTCTTTTTTGGAAGGGGATAACGGAATAGATGGAGTAACAGAGCTGTCAACGAATATTTCGTTTTCGTCAACCTTTGATTTTTTTACCAATTCTCCCCTAATTTGAGCTGGCTTTATTTTTGCTAGATTGCTTTTTGTTGTTAGAATTGTCTCAAATACACATTTGAGGAGTTTTCTGTTTTGATAATCTTGGGCGATTTGTCTTGCTCGTTTTAGTTCTGATTTTGATGATTTTAGTGAGAGAAGTTTTGCCAGTAATACTTCATCTGTTAACTGGAGATATTCATCAAGATTCAATGATGTAAATCTAAGCTCGTCATCTGCCAGTCTTATTGCTTCAAGTAACATAACTTCTGCAGAGCGAACAGTCTTGTGGAAATAGACTGCCTTGAACATCTGGTATCTCGAGTGCATCATTGACTCAAATGAGTAGAGGGCTGATCTTTCAAGGGCTAGTTTCTTATTGTAAACTTCAAGTGAGTGGGTAATTCTTTTGTGATCAATTTTTGCATGCTCTGCGCCGGTGTAATATCCATCTCTTAGAAGATAATCCATAATGTCTGCACTCAAAGCACCTGAAACAATCTCGTTCATGAATTGTAGTTTAGAATCACCAAAGGCTAGTTTTGTAATTAGTTGCTTGTTGTATCCTGATTTTGATAAGATGTCACCAATCTGTGTTTTTAGAATAATTTTTTTCCCAAGGTCTTCATGTGAAACTTTGGTCTTTTCTTGGAAGACTTCTTCGAAAAGATGTGAAAATGGTCCATGACCTATATCATGTAATAATCCTGCAATTCGAAGATTTTGAATGTCATCTTTTTTGATAATATTTTTTTCTGCTAGTGCAAGACCAGCTTGTCCTGCAATATGCATAACGCCTAATGAATGCTCAAATCTTGTATGCTGTGCGCCTGGATATGTAAGATGTGCACCTGATAGCTGTCTTATTCTTCTTAGTCTTTGAAATATTGGGCTATCAATTACTTTGAGTTCTGAATTTGTTACTCGAATAAAATCGTGAATTGGATCTATAATGTCAGTTGTTTGTTTCATATTCCTAGTTTTTTAGAAAATGCTTTGAGTATTTGATTATGTACTTCGTCTTTAGTTCCTGATGCATCAATTACCTTCCAGTGTTTTTTCTTTGCCAATTTTCTGTAAGCTTGAGAGATTTTTTGTGAGAAGGTTTTGTTTTTCTCAAATACATCACGCTTTTTGCTCTTTCTTGCAAATGCCTCCTTTTGGGACACATCTAGAACTATGACTAGATCAGATTGTGGTAATCCTTTGTCTAGATTCTCAAGCCAATCAAGCTTCATGCCATTAACAATGCCATAAACAAAGTTAGAATGATAATATCTATTCATAATAAGAACTGAATTTTTTTCCTGTGCTTTTTTGATTTGGTCCAGTTTTTCCCATCTGTTTGCAGCTAAAAGACAGTGAATTACTTGGGGTGGAAACTTTGTTTTGCCATCTAGATATCTACGAATTTGTTTTCCTACAGGAGTAGTATAGTCTGGAAAGCTAAAGACTTGAGTTTTGATCTTTCTTTTTTTGAGTGCATTAGCTAGCATCTGTGATTGTGTTTTTTTGCCTGCTTGGTCACCACCTTCAATTGCAATAATCATTTGGTAAATCGAGGATATTGATTGATTAAAAATCTATCAAGGTTTATAACCAAAAATAGCCTTTTTTAACAAAATGGGACTAGTCAAGTACATGGCAAAAGAAGTTGCTAAAGAGATTGGAAACAAATCACGCGAGTTCTACGA
>JABAOH010155077.1_pt2 | contig 22407 bp, 18 predicted proteins | sample 7062181 | NCBI WGS metagenome assembly JABAOH01 (sample SAMN14538630, study PRJNA623070) | marine sediment metagenome | biome: marine biome [ENVO:00000428]; feature: marine pelagic biome [ENVO:01000023]; material: deep marine sediment [ENVO:00002113]; isolation source: pool of 5 deep marine... | reverse complement strand
TCGGATAGAGCAACGGCCTTCTAAGCCGTGGGTCCCAGGTTCGAATCCTGGCAGGCGTACCAGATTCGAGCGGAGCTCGAATCTGGGTACACCTGCCGGATGTCGGTCATGTGGACTCGCTTTGCTCGTCCACGTAGCTCGGATCCTGGCAGGCTTGGGGGGGCTCCTTGAACGCGCCGATTCCTGGGCATCTGCTCGTGGGAAGTTTCGAGCAGCGCTGGGCACACGTGTCCCGCTGGCGCCGCGACCCCTACCGCGTGATGTTTCCGCTTGGCCTGCTGCTCGCCTGGACGGGCGTTCTGCACTGGGTGCTGCACGCACTGGGAGTGCTGCCCGACTACCGCTCGGTGTTCCACGCGATCGCCCAGGTGCAGGGCTTCATGACCTGTCTCGCCTTGGGTTTCCTGATGACGGCGATCCCGCGACGCACGGCGACGGCACCGCCGAGCCGCGTGGAGCTGGGGGCCGCGCTCACGCTGCCGCCGCTGACGACCGTCGCCGGCTGGTCGGGCCGCCTGGCCCTTTCGCAGGTGTTCTGGATCACGCTGGTCGTGGTGTTCATCGCCTTCGTCGCGCGGCGCTTCCTGAGCTCGACGGCGGGGCGTCGTCCTCCGAACAGCTTCGTGTGGATTCCGGTCGCGCTGCTGATGGGACTGGCCGGCGCGTTGCTCACCGGTAGCCCGGGGTTCGTCGGCGACGAGTACTTCTGGTTGCACCAGTTGGGGCGTTTGCTCCTGCTGCAGGGCATGATGCTGGGCTTGATCGCCGGCGTCGGCGGCATGGCGCTCCCGTTGATCACCCGCGGCGACTCGCCACCGGACGGCCTTGCGACGGGCCGGGATCGAGCGATCCGCGCCTTGCACCTGCTCGCCGCCGCATTGCTGGTGGTGAGCTTCTGGATCGAGATCCGCACCTCGGCCCAGGCCGGTTTACTCCTTCGAGCCATCGTGATGTTCGTGTTGCTGGTCTTCGGCGCGAGGATCTGGCGGCTGCCGTCCAAACCGGGAACGCACCGCAAGCTGGTCTGGCTCGGCTCCTGGATGGTGCCTGCCGGCTATGCCCTGGCCGTCGCCTTCCCCGAGCACAAGATCGTGGGTATGCACGTCGTGTTCATCGGCGGATTCGCGATGCTCGGCCTATCCGTCGCTCTGCACGTGACGCTCGCCCACGGCGACCGGCCGGGGGAGGTGAACCGCCGCCGAGGGTTGGTTGCCGTCTTCGGCGGGCTGGTTCTGTCGGCGGTCGTCCTTCGTGCTCTGGTGGACTTCGACTCGGCGCGGTTCTTCGTGTGGCTGGGCCTGTCGGCCGGGACGTTCCTCGCGGCGACCCTCCTCTGGTTCCTGCTGGCGCTGCACTCGCGCCGCTGACGCCCGGCCTGTAAGTGAAATTCCGTACTGGACCCCCCGGGGACCCGAATGCAACCTTGCCTGAGACGTGGTACCGCGCACCGCGAATCTCTTTGCCGTGAACTGATACCGATCCGGTGGGCAAGCGGTTCCGCTTTGTAGCGAACGCTTGCCGGGAATGCCGATGAGGGTTGGCAAGATCCCGGGACAGGTCGTTCGGCTGGCAATCGTGCTCATCGCCAGCCTCGTCGTCCTCCTGCTGGTGCGGGCCCGTTTCGTCCCCGAGTCGTTCGGCGAGACGGGCCATTACAGGGCGGACGTCGTGCCGGCGATCGCCGCTCAGCCCATTCGCTACGCGGGCATGCAGGCCTGCGCCGAGTGTCACGACGACGTCGCCGAGGTCAAGGCGTCTTCCTACCACCGCGGGCTGACGTGCGAAGGCTGCCACGGCGCCGCCGCCGATCACGTCGAGGATCCCGTCGAGGCCACACCCGCCGTCCCGAGCGGGCGCGAGTCCTGCCTTCGCTGTCATGAGTACCTGGGTGCCAGGCCCACCGGCTTCCCGCAGATCATCGAGACGATCCACAACCCGATGGAACCCTGCGCGGGTTGTCACGATCCGCACGAGCCCACGCCGCCCGCGGTCCCGGGCGAGTGCTCCGCCTGCCATCGCGCCATCGCCAGTACCAAGTCGGTCTCCCATCACTGGTCGCTGGATTGCGAGACCTGCCACCTGACCCCGCAGAAGCACCGCGAGAACCCGCGCGCCCACCTGCCCGAGAAACCCGTTGCGCGAGAGTTCTGCGGTCGGTGTCACGATCGCGCGGCAGAGAGCGCAGCCACCGTCCCGCGCGTCGACATGGCGGATCACGGCGGTCGGTACCCCTGCTGGCAATGCCACTACCCCCACGACCCGGAGGGACACTCGTGATGCCGGACGACCGCGCCGCCTGCGATCGCAGGAAGTTCCTCCACGACCTGGCCAAGCTCCCCTGTGCCACGCTGCTCCTCGGTGTGGTCGGCCCGCTCGAGACCCTCGCCACCGAGACCGAGGAGGGCGAGGAGTACTACGCGATGGGCATCCAGGTCGACCGCTGCATCGGCTGCGGCCTGTGCGTGCAGGCCTGCAAGACCGAGAACGACGTGCCGCAGGAGCCCTACTTCTTCCGCACCTGGGTCGAGCACTACGAGATCCACGACGACGGCTCGGCGACCGTGGAGAGCCCGGAGGGCGGCATCCACGGTTTCCCCCCCGGGGACGACGATCGCGACGTCCTGCGCAGCTTCTTCGTGCCCAAGCTGTGCAACCAGTGCGACAACCCGCCCTGCGTGCAGGTCTGCCCGGTCGGCGCGACGTTCAAGACCGAGGACGGCGTGGTCCTGGTCGACCAGGACTACTGCATCGGCTGCCGCTACTGCATCCAGGCCTGTCCCTACGGCGCGCGCTACCTCGACCCGCGCACCAAGACCGCCGACAAGTGCACGTTCTGCTACCACCGGATCACGAAGGGACTGCTGCCGGCCTGCGTCGAGGTCTGCCCGACGCAGGCCCGGGTCTTCGGCGAGCTGGGGACGCGCAGCAGCCCGCTGCACCGCATGAAACGTCAGGACAGCCTGCACGTGCTCAAGCCCTCGTTGAACACGGAGCCCAAGGTTCTTTACGCCAACCTGGACGGAGAGGTGCGCTGAGGTGAACCCGCTGTACGAACACCTGGAATCCGCCCTACAGCGTGTCTCCGGCTTCATCTACCCCAACGAGGTGGAGCTGCACTGGGGCCTGCTGGTCGTCATCTACCCGTACATCACCGGCCTGGTCGCCGGCGCCTTCATCCTGGCCTCGCTGGAGAAGGTCTTCCGCGTCAAGGAGGTCGAGCCGACCTACCGGCTGGCGATGCTGACCGCGCTGGCCTTCCTGATCGTCGCGCCGCTGCCGCTGCTGGCCCACCTGGGCCACCCGGAGCGCTCGTTCGAGATCTTCCTCACGCCGCACTTCAAGTCGGCGATGGCGATGTTCGGCTTCGTCTACGCCTGGTACCTGATGGTGGTGCTGCTGCTGGAGATCTGGTTCGAGTACCGGGCCGACCTGATCGCCTGGCGCAAGCAGTCGCGCGGCCTCAAGAAGTTGTTGTACTGGATCCTCTCGCTGGGGTCGAAGAACACGTCGCCGGAGGCGATCGCGTTCGACCGCAAGGCCGTTTACGCGATCACGCTGATCGGCATCCCGTCGGCCTTCCTGCTGCACGGCTACGTGGGCTTCATCTTCGGCTCGATCAAGGCCAACCCGTGGTGGAGCAGCGTGCTGATGCCGATCGTGTTTCTCTTCTCGGCGATCGTTTCCGGCATCGCCCTGGTGCTGCTGCTGTACTACATCACCTCGATGGTGCGCCGGAAGACACCGGACATGCCGTGTCTCAACAAGCTGGCGACGTTCCTGCTGATCGCGCTGATCGTCGACCTCTCGCTGGAGACGCTGGACTTCATCCACCGGCTCTACGAGTCCGAGGAGTCGATCGAGATCCTGCGCCGGCTGATCTTCAGCAAGCTGTTCCTCAGCCTGACGATCGTTCAGCTCCTCCTGGGCACGATCGGGCCGATCCTGATGCTGGCGTTCGCGCGCTTCTCGCGGCTGCCGGACGAGATGAAGCGGCTGGTCTACTTCGTCGCCGCCGCGCTGGTGCAGGTCGGGATCTTCAGCACGCGCTGGAACGTGGTGATCGGCGGGCAGCTGTTCTCCAAGAGCCTGCGCGGCTTGACGTATTACAAGCTGGAGCTGGGCGGTGTCGAGGGACTGCTGTTCGGGGTCGCCCTGCTCGTGCTGCCGTTCGTGATCCTCTACGTGCTGGTCAAGGTGCTGCCTCCCTGGGAGGACACCCGTCCGAGCGAGTCGACCTGACCGCGCGGGGGGAGCCGACGGGCAGCGTCTCCAGCGTCAGGGATTCCCACGACACACGTTTCGGTTTGGCCCGATTCAAAAAAGATGCTGTTCACGGGTACTTTTCTTCGTATTAAAGACGAAAAAGGGGACACCATGCGTAGGTGGGTGCAATCCGTGCGTCGTTTTCTGCCTCTTTATCTAATCGTCGTCGTTCCGACGATCTCGGCCGACGTGGCCCAGATCGGAACGTCGAAGGACAACACGCTCTACGAGCCGATCAGCCAGGTGTCCTTCCAGGACACCAGCAACGCGCTCGGGCCCAACATGTTCGCCGGCAAGGTCAAGGACGCGCAGAACAGCAGCGGCGAGGTCGCGGTGCGGCGTGCCGTGCTGGCCTTCGACATCGCCGGTGCGGTTCCGCCGGGAGCCACGATCAACAGCGTGCAGCTCACGCTGGTCGCGAACAAGGTGTCCCAGAACAACAGCTTCGGCTTCACGCTGCACCGCCTGACGGCCGACTGGGGCGAGGGCACCTCCAACACCGGCAATTCCCAGCAGGGCAGGGGAGAGGCGCCGACCAGCGGCGACGCCACCTGGAACCACACCTTCTACCCGAGCTCGTTCTGGACCACTCCCGGTGGGGACTATTCAGGGACGAACAGCGCTTCGACGCTCGTCGGCATGACCGGGACCTACACCTGGGGCTCGACGTCGGGCATGGTCGCCGACGTGCAGTTCTGGCTCGACAACCCGTCGCAGAACTACGGCTGGATCCTGATCGGTGACGAGAGCCAGATACAAACGGCAAAACGCTTCGCGACGAAGGAAAACAACGACAACAGCGGTCAGGACAAGCCCCTCCTCGTCATCGATTACACGCCGACGGCGGGACCTACCGGGGCGTGTTGCGCTCCGGACGACAGCTGCACGGTCGTTGCCTCGGGTACATGCAATACACCGGACACCTACCAGGGTGACGGTACGACCTGCTCGTCGCACCCGTGCGTGATCCCGGCGGGCGCCTGCTGTGCCGCGGACGGGACCTGTGTCGAGGACGAACAGGCGCTCTGCGTGGCCGGCGGCGGCGTGTACCAGGGCGACGGCTCGACCTGCGCGGCGACCTACTGCCCCGTGCAGCTCACCCCGTTCGTCGATCCGTTGCCGATCCCGGCGATCGCGACGCCGACCACCGGGGCGCCGGACGCGGCGGCGACCTACGACATCAGCATGGTCGAGTTCACCCAGCAGATGCACAGCGAGCTGCCCGGACCGACCACCGTCTGGGGCTACAAGGACCCGTTCGCCGCCACCGCGCACACGCCGGGACCGATCATCGTGGCGCGCTCCGGCGAGCCGGTGAGCGTCAACTGGATCAACGACCTGCGCGAGAACGGCGGCACCGGACCGCTGCGCACGAACCACTACCTCGGCGTGGACGTGCAGGACGACGGGATGGGCAACGTCTGCATCCACGGCGCCGAGGACAACGCCAAGGCGGTCGTGCACCTGCACGGCGGCCACGTGCCTTCCGCGGTGGACGGCTACCCGGAATCGACGTTCACACCCGGCAATCAGGCGGCCTACTGCGTCACCGACGAGTTCATCGTCTGCACCGACGACCTCGACTGCCCGGCGCCGAGCACGTGCGACGGCGACGGCGCCGCCTGCAACTCCGACGCCGATTGTGTCGGCCACGGCGGCAACGAGGATTGTCTGCNNCGACTGCGTCGGCCACGGGGGCAACCAGGATTGCGAGCTGTGCACGGTCGGCTACGAGTATCCCAACAACCAGCAGGCGGGCTACCTCTGGTTCCACGACCACGCGCTGGGCATCACCCGGCTCAACGTGATGATGGGCCTGGCCGGCGCGTACCTGGTGCGCGACGACATCGAAGACGCGTTGAACATCCCCGGTGGCGAATACGAGGTTCCGCTGGTGATCCAGGACCGCAAGTTCAACCCGGACGCGACGCTGAGCTACCCCGCCGAGTGGCAGGACATGTGGTTCGGCGACAAGATCATCGTCAACGGCACGGTCTGGCCCTACCTCGACGTCAAGCAGGGCAAGTACCGCTTCAAGCTGCTCAACGGGTCGACGTCCCGCGTCTACACGTTGTCGCTGAATCCTCCCAGCGGGTTGCTGAGCTTTACCGTCATCGGGACGGAGGGGGGCCTGCTCGAGACCCCGGTTCCCGGCGTCGGTGAGCTGACGATCGGACCGGGCGAGCGCTACGAGGTGGTGGTCGACTTCGCCGGCTACAGCCCCGGCGACGAGATCTTCCTCGAGAACAGCGCGCCGGCGCCGTTCCCCGGCGGCAGCGTCGACGTCACGGATGTCATGAAGTTCGTGGTGGGGAGCCAGGTCGGGCACACCGACGCGATCCCGGCGGCCCTGCGTCCGATCGAGCGGATCCCCGAGGGTGAGGCGATCATGAGTCGCGACTTCAACCTCAAGCGCTCGGGGACGGACGCCTGCGGCCGCTCGATCTGGGAGATCAACGAGCTGCACTGGGACGACATCACGGAGTACCCCGAGCTCGGCACGACCGAGATCTGGCGGTTCATCAACGACTCCAACGTCTCGCACCCGATGCACATGCACCTGGTGTTCTTCCAGATCCTCGATCGCGACGGCTTCACGACGGACGGGAGCGGCAACATCATCCCCGACGGCAACCCGCAGCCGCCGCTGGCCGAGGAGAACGGCTGGAAGGACACGGCGATGGTCGGGCCCAACGAGATCCTGCGCGTCATCGCGCGCTTCGAGAACTACAAGGGGAAGTACGCGTATCACTGTCACATCCTCGAGCACGAGGACCACGAGATGATGCGGCAGTTCCAGACGATCGACTGCGGTGACGGGGTGCTCGACGTCACGGAGACGTGCGACGACCGCAACGAGGTGGGCAACGACGGTTGCTCGAGCGGCTGCTCCGTGGAGGAGTACGTGGAGCTGACGGGCACGGCCTCGGGCGGCGGTCCGCCTCGGGTCGACGTGACCGTCTCGGGCGTGCTGATTCGCATCACGACCTCCGCCGGTCAGACGGCGGCCGAGGTCGCGCAAGCCATCGCGGATGCGATCAATGCCGATACGACCCTCCAGGCATTGGGGGTGACGGCCGCCGCCGTGGGGAGCCGCGTCGTCACGAACGGTGACATCACGTCCGTTGACGTTCGCGACAGCGGTCTCGCCGACGTGCTCCGACTCGGCGTCGAGAAGACTCGACTATGGTGGGGCAACGTCGGGGCCGCGAGCGGCGGCTACGACGTGGTGCGGGGCGACGTCGGGCAGCTCCGATCGACGCTCGGCGACTTCTCGGATCCGCTCGTGACGCTCGATTGCCTCGCCGACGACGGGACCGAGACCTACGTGGACCACGCGTCCGACGTCCCGGCGCCCGGCACCGGGTACTGGTACCTGCTGCGCGTTCAGCCGGGTGGCAGTTACGAGTCGGGCGGCGCGGCGCAGGTCGGGACACGCGACACCGAGATCGGCGCGTCCGGGAACGGCTGTCCCTAGGGTCTGCCGGGCAGCCGGTAGGTGATCTCGAGCCGCGGGCGCAGCGCCGCGTCGGGATGCTCGCGACTGGCGAGCTTCTTGGAGTTTTGCGGGGTCTCTTCGTCGCCGATCAGGACCCAGCCGAAGTTCCTCGCCGGGACGTGGCTCCAGAGGCGAACGTCCTGCACGAGGTGGGCGCTACCGTCCCAGGTGTAGACGCCGCTCGGGCCGACCTCCGCCGCCGCGCTGGGGCGGCCCGCGAACTGGCCTCCCGGGCGGACCCACGAGACGTCTGCGTAGTGCCGGTGGAGCCAGGTCGCGTCGCCGGGAAGCGACGGGGCGCCGCCCCCTCCGCCGGCGAAAGACGGCCCCTCACTCCAGTCGGAGAGCACGCGATGCACCCGGATCGTCCGCGTCGAATCGTTGCCGCCCAGATGGTAGAGCCGCAGGGAAACGGCCTCGACGACGGCGTTTCGCGGCACCGCCGCGGCGACGTCGAAGAAGACCAGACCGCGCCGGATGCCGTTCCGCGACTGCGACGTCCGGCCGGCGAAGAGGGCCGGCCCCGCTCCGTTGGCCCGTGCCCCGTCGGGGTCCTCGATCAAGGTCGCGTCCCGGCCGGCCTCGACGAGGACGGTCTCCGCCGTGGCCGGAACGGCAAAAAGCAAGAAAACGGTCAGGATCGCGAGTTTCTTGTTCATGCGGTGTGAAGATACGGGAGGCGGCTGCATCTATCCATCGTGGTTTTCCCGGTGTACGATCGATTCAGGCAGAAGGAGATTCGACCATGGATTCGGTCCAGATCTACTCGTTGCCCGAGTTCGGGCCGATCATCGGCGTGCTCGATGCGGTGCTCTCCGAGCTGAACGTCGGACTCTTCATCTACTACCTCGAGGACCCCGACGACGAGACGTCGCTGAAGCTCGTCTACGCCAACCGCGAGGCCGCACGGTCGACGGAGCTGAACGTGGAGTCGCGGATCGGGAAGCGCATCCTCGATGCGTTCCCGCCGCTTCGCGATACCGAGGTGCCCCGGATCTTTGCCGACGTCGTCAAGAACCAGGAGTCGCGGCGCATCGAGGTCCCCTACGCGGAAGAGGGGGAGAGCGTGGACTACTCCGTGCGCGCCTTCCCGATGCCGGCCAGCTGCATGGGCGTCCTGTTCGAACGCCAGGGGCAGTCCGAGGAGCACGTCGGGCCGGGCTAGCGCCGCTCGAATCCGGCGTCCACAGGGGGCTTGCCCTCCCCGCTTGACTCGGTTTGCCGCAGTCCTATTCCTTCCCTTAATGAAAGAGGCACCACCGCTGCCCCGGTTGGGGAAGTACGAGCTGCTGGGCGAGCTGGGTCGCGGCGGCATGGGCGTGGTCTACCGCGCCTACGACCGCGTCCTCGAACGCGAGGTCGCGCTCAAGACCATGGTGGCGCCCGACGCCGACCAGACGCAGACCGTGCGCTTCCTGCGCGAGGCACAGACCGCCGGTGGCCTGCACCACCCCAACATCGTCACGATCTACGAGCTGGGGCAGGAGAGCGGCACCTACTTCATCGCCATGGAACTGCTCGAGGGCCAGAACCTCCGAACCGTCCTGTCATCGGGTCAGCTCCCACCGGTTGAACGGCGCCTCGAGATCGTCGCGCGGATGTGTGACGGCCTCGACTACGCGCACCGCGCGGGGATCGTCCACCGCGACGTCAAACCCGCGAACATCTTCCTGATGAGCAGCGGGGTCGTGAAGATCCTCGACTTCGGAATCGCCAAGATCAGCACGTCCGAGCACACCAAGACCGGCCTCGTGCTCGGGACGGTCGACTACATGTCGCCCGAGCAGGTGCGCGCCCGCAAGAACCTCGACGGCCGCTCCGACGTCTTCTCGGCGGGCGTGATCCTCTACGAGCTGCTGTTCCGCCGCCCACCGTTCTCCGCGGACGACCTCGGGGCCGCGTTGCACCGGATCCTGCACGACCAGCCACCGGGCTTCTCCCTGTTCGAGAAGGTCCTGACGCCGCGGCTGGCCCACGTGCTCCGTCGCTCGCTGGACAAACGCTGCGAGGCGCGCTTCGCACGCGCATCCGAGATGGCCGAAGCGCTCGACGCGGCCGCCGTCGAGCTGCAGGGGCGGGCCGGAACCGAGCTGCTCGAGCGCATCGAGGAGGTCATCGCCGCCGGTGTGCTGGAGCGCTCCGAGCCCGCGACCGAGGACGAGCTCACGAGCAACCTGGACGTGCTCGACCGCCCGTCGGGCACGGTCACCATGGTCGGCGACCCGCCGGCGCGACCGAGAAGGAAGGCGCTGTTCATCGCGGCCGCCGTTCTCGGCGCCGCGGCAGCGGTAACGACACCGTTTCTCCTGCGGGGGAGCGAGGAGGAGGCCGCACCCACGGTCGTACGGGAGGAAACACCGGAGGTCGTGGCGCCGGTCGAAGCCGTCGAGGAGTCCGTCACCGAGAACACGACGGACGAGGCGAAAGTCGAACAGCCGGAACCGGTCGAACCGGAGCCGGTCGTGACCGAGAACAAGACCGCAACGCAAGCTCCGCCCGTGGCGCCTCCCCCCGAGGGCCACCTGAGCCTGCACGTCATGCCGTGGGCCACGATCGAGTGGATCGAGAACCTGGATACCGGTGAGCGAACACCGAGCGGCGTCACCACGCCCGCCCGCTTGCAGCTTCCCGCCGGCCGCTATCGGTTGCGCGTCGGCAGCCCGTACGTCGGACAACCGCTCGAGCTGGAAACGACCGTACGCGGCCACGAAACCACGATCGTTCGCCGCACGCTGGCGGGATTCGATCCCGCCACCCTGGCGCGAGAGATCCTCGCCGCCGAAGAGGAGAGATGATGCGACGCCCCACGTACCGCGCGAGCGCGGCCGCGCTCCTTCTGGCGCTGACGATCGCCGTTCCGGCCGTCGAGGCGGCCAGCGACGAGGAGATCTTCCGCGACTTCCCGTTCAACTTCACGAATCCCGGAGCCCGTGCCCTCGGCGTCGGCGGTGCCTTCATCTCGCTGGCGGACGATTCGACCGCGGCCCAGGCCAACCCTGCCGGCCTGGTCATGCTCCGGCGCCCCGAGTTCTTCGCCGAGTTCAACTCGCAGAGCTACGACACCAGCGAGGTTCAGGTCACGGCCACGATCGCCTCGCCTTTCTTCCAGGGCGATCTCACCGCGAGCGCCGCGTCGATGCCGCGAACCGGGGTCAATCCGACGTTCCTTTCCTACGTGCTTCCGTTCAAGAAGGTTTCGCTGGGCTTCTCGCGCTTCGAGACGTTGAACGTCCAGACACGCACGACCAACTCCTTCTCGATCGTCGGGATCGAGGCGATCGTGGCGATCGATCCGACGAGCGGCGACGCGACGATCATCGGCACCCAGCCGGTCGATTTCCTGCTGGCGTCCGAGGCCGATCTCGACGCTCGCGTGACGCAGTACAACTTCGCGGCGGCGTTCGAGCTGGGCAGCAAGTTCTCGCTGGGCCTGACCGGCGTGCTCGGGACGGCCGATCTCGACGGGGGTGCCGACAATCTCTTCCGGGACAGCTCGGGCGGGGGCAACTTCCCGGTGCTGACCCTGGACTACGCGACTCGCATCGACGACACCGATACCGACTTCGTCTACAACGTCGGTCTACTCTGGCGTCCGGCCGGCTGGATGAACATCGGCGCGGTGTATCGCAAGGGCTTGCGCTTCGTCCTCCAGGAGACGGTACTCGACGAGGGCGTCCGGGCCGCCGAGGCGCGCGACCTGTACGGCCGTACGTTCGACAACGTGCTGCACATCCCCGACTCCTACGGTGTGGGGTTGTCGTTTCGCCCCGCCGATCCCTGGACGATCCTGATCGACGTGGTGCGGGTCGAGTACTCGGATCTGATGGACGGTTTCCTGAGCGGGCTCAACCGCATCACGTTCCCCGAGACCCGGCTGGATTTCACCGTCGACGACGGGACCGAGATGCACGTCGGCGTGGAAAAGATCTTCCTGTCGGGAACGACCCCGGTCGCGTTACGCCTCGGCGCGTGGTCGGATCCCGATCACCGCATCCGCGCCGAGCGCGCGACCAACGAGTTCGTGCCGGTCTTTCCCGAGGGCGAGCGCGTGACCCACTACACGGCCGGATTCGGCCTGACGCTCAAACAATCGATCCAGCTCGACTTCGCGGCCGACGTGTCCGACGTGGATACGACGGCGGTGTTCTCCACGATCTTCCGTTTCTGAGGTCTTCCGATGCTGCGCCCGATCGCCCTTCTCTTCGTCATCGGCCTGCTCGTGCCGCCCGCACAGGCACGCGACGAGTGGTACGACTACTACGAGAACGCGCTGGCCGCGCTGCAGCGCGGCGATCACGGCGCGGCCGTCACCCTGATCGAGGCCGCGCTCGAGCGCAAGAAGCGTTCGGGCTACCTGCGCACCTACGGCAACAACTACATCCGCTACGTCCCGCACTTCCAGCTCGGCGTCGCCCTGCACGGGGCGGGGGATTGCGCGGCCGCGCTGGCCAGCTTCGAGGAGTCGGTCGCCCGCGAGGAAACCGCAGAGCTGCCGAACCTCGACACCCGTCTTCAGCGACTAAGCGCAGAGTGCGATGAGCGTCTGGCGCCCCCGCCGGTCGAGGTGGCGGCCCGGGCCGAGCCGAAGCCCGAGCCGATCGACCCGCCCGCGCCGCAGCGTCCGCCGATCGATCGAGCGCTCCTGGAAGCGGGGCTGAGCGCCTACCTGGCCGGAGATTTTCCGGGCTCCACCGCAGCGTTCGAGGACCTGACCCGAAGGGCGCCCGACTCGGCCCGCCTGAGGCTGCTGCTCGGGATGTCGCTGCACTCGGCCTGGGTCACCGGAGGGGAAACGGACGACGACCTGATCCGCCGCGCTCGCACGGAACTCGCCGCCGCCTCGAACCTCGATCCCGGGCTGCTGCCCGACCCGGCGCTCTGCCCGCCGCCCGTTGCCGCACTGTTCCGCTCCCTTCGCTAAGCCTCGGGCTCGCGCAACCGGACGATCCACAAGAGGACCGGAAGTGCGACGAAGAGGACCGACAGCCACAAGAACCGCACGTCTGTTTCGAGACCGGCCAGTCCGATCGCCTGGCTCGACGCGAGACCGACCAGCAGGACCGCGATACGGACAGGATGGTGCCGGACCCACGGCACGAGCAGGATCAAGAACACGTAGTAGTAGCAGCTGAGCTGTCCCAGCGTGACCGCGAGCACCGTCGCCGCGACCACCCACTCCCAGACGGGCCAGCGTCGCCGAAGCACCGTCCAAACCATCCCGGCAACGGCCAGGCACCCGAGGGCGATGTTGATGGGGGCACGCGCGCGCAACGTCTCGGTGCGCGAGTTGCGCCAGCGCTGGAGGCTCTCGATGTCGCTGCCGAGCACTTCGGACTGCGACGATGCCGGGTCGAAACCGACGATCGTCGGCAAGCCCATCAGGTTCCCCGTCGGTGTGCCGGAGTGCTTCGCCAGGTTGTCGGCGAAGCCGGTCCATCCATCGAGGCCGGCACCCAGCACGCTGAGGCCTCCGAGCGCGAGGATCGCCGCGCCGGCGCCGGCAAACACGCGTCGAGCCTCGGGATCGGGGCGGCGCCGGACGAGTGCCACGACCAGCCCGATCAACAGCACACCGAAGAACACGGCCGGGAACACGCGTAGGAGCGCCGCCGCCGCCAGCAGGAATCCCCCGGCCACGTGCTTCCTCTTGTACGTCAGACACAGCCCCGCAACGAGGCAGAACAGCCACGGCGTCCTGCCGAACGCGCCCCCGGTCCAGTCGAAGTGCCAGGGCAGGCCGGAGCCCAGCGTCAGGAACGTCAACGCGAGCGCCTCCCAGCCGAAGCCCCATAGCATCAGCGCGCCGATCCCGATCCACAACGCGACGTCGATCCAGACCACGCGTGGGACCACGGATGCCGCGGGCCCGCCCGCGCTCGCCAGCCGGCCGAACATCGTCCAGACCGGGGTCGGGTTGTAGCCGTGGTCGCGGAAGATCCGCTGCCAGGAGCCCGGGTAGAGGTTGTTGCGGAAGAAGCGAACGTCCTCGCGGAACGCGCTCCAGCGCGCCTCGTCGAACCTCGTACGGCAAGCCGGTTCGGCGGAGAGCAACTCGCCGCCGGCGACCATCCGGTTGGTCTCCAGATCGGTGACGTAGCGGTTGCGGGCGGCCGCCTCGAGACCGAGCTCCTTTTCGGCCCACAGAGTGCAGGCGTACAAACCGGTGTAGCCGTTCTCGTGGAAGTACTTGGCGCCGAGGTAGTAGTGGTAGTTCTCGTGGTAGTGGATCACGCCGTTGCCGTGGAAGCTTCCGAAGTTGGTCCAGGCCAGAGCGCCGAGCAAAGCAACCGCGCCGTAGAGCCAACGCCGCCGCCGCTCGTACTTCCTCGCGCCGTACAGCAGTCCGGCCGCCACGACCAGGCAGGCCAGCTTCGCGTAGCCCAGCCGTCTCTTTCGCGCCGCCGACCACTCCGCGTCCTGCACCACGCCCTCGCGCGTTTCGAAGCGTGGCGGCCACTCGGCCGGCGGGCGGCACCAGACGGCGGCCTCGCCGATCGCGTAGAGCGCGGCCGCATCACCCGAGGCGATGCGCAGGTAGCGTGCGGGTGTCGCGAGCGAGCTCGCGCGGCGATCCCGCATTCCGGGCGCTCCGGCCGGGGGTAACTCGGACACGACCGTCCACTCCTCGAGGTCGTCGGAAACGGAGATGCGATAACCGGACGCCCCCTCGACCTGCAAGAAGACCGAGGCGATCGTGACGCGTGCCCCCAGGTCGTAGACGACATACCCGTGAGGCGTCAAGGGCGAGTTCGTCGTGCTGTTCCAGACGTTTCCGTCGGGGGAGACCACCCCGTCGGTGATCCGCGCCACGTGATACGCGTCGAGCCACTCGATCGGTTGTTTCCCGGCCAGCAGGTTGCCTTCGGGGCACGCTTCCTGCGCGTTCGACGGTGCGACGCAGAGCAGGAGGGTGAGCGTCGCGAGCCAAAGGTTCTTCATGGCGGGCGGGGCAATTATGCCCGATCCGCGATCTCGAACCGTGCAGGCCGCACCGGCGTCCGGTATAATTCCGGCCTCTTTCCACCCACGTGGTGAGTGTAGCTCAGTCGGTAGAGCTCCAGATTGTGGATCTGGCTGTCGTGGGTTCGAGTCCCATCACTCACCCCAATCTAAACCGTCGCGCACTCCCGGACGCCGATCTCGGCCAGGAACTCGCGGACCTGGGCGTGGATGCGGTCACGGAGCCCCGCCGCGCGGCGCAGGCATTCTTCCCGGCTACCCTCGAGGGTCGAGAAGTCCTCGACATCCCAGCGCAGCACGCGGGACTTCCTCCCGTACATCACCGTCACGTTGCGCCGGAAGAGATCGCAGAGCTCCGATCCCGATTCGTCGCACATCGCCACGACGTAGTCGAACGTTCTGCCGGTACGGAACCGTTGGAAAATGCTGGGGACGAGGTCCGAGCCGAGCTCGATCCCGATTTCATTCATGACCTGGACCGGCAGGCCGCGGATCGGCCCGGGCTCGAAGCAAGCGCTCGCTGCATCGAGGAGCTCGCCAGCGATCTTTTCGGCGAAAAGCTCCCCGATGCGTGCCCGGCCGCCCCGCAAGGTACAGACAAAGAGGATGCTCGGCTTGCTCATCTCAGGGGCAAAGGTAGGCCTCGGGGCCGGGCGGGCAAGGCGGATTTGTAAGGAAATTCCTCAATTCCGGAACAAAAATTCTTCTAGAATCGGGTGCCGGATGCAAACCAAACGGGACAAGCGGGCATCTCTTCCTGTGCGATGGAGATGTTACGCATGCCGATACCCGAGGAAGCGGGGGTTCTAGCCATTACCGCTCAAGATTCCTCGAGCCAGATCGCCGGCCTGGTCAACCGGGCCGTCGAGGGCGATTTCTCGGCTTACGAGCGGCTCTATCACCGCCACGTCGGCCGGATCTTCGCGCTCTGCCTGCGCATGACCGCCGACCCGGCCACCGCCGAGGACCTGACGCAGCAGGCGTTCATCCGCGGCTGGGAACGGCTCGACACGTTCCGCGGCGAGAGCCAATTCGCCGCCTGGCTGCGTCGGATCGCCGTGAACATCGTGCTCAGCGACCGACGCTCCCGCGGGCGCCGCCCGGAGCACCCGGTGGAGGATGTCGAGACGGTCACGATCGAGCGGGTCGCCCGCCCGACGGCGTCCGAGGGGATCGACCTCGAGCGTGCGATCGCCGAGCTTCCCCCCCGCGCGCGGGCCGTGTTCGTGCTCCACGACGTGGAGGGCTACAAGCACGACGAGATCGCCACCCTGTTGGACATCGCCGCCGGCACGTCGAAGACACAGCTTCATCGCGCTAGACGGTTGCTGAGAGAGGCACTGAAGCCATGAAACATCCGAACGAAGAGACCCTGAACGACTACGTCGACGAGTTGCTGCCGGACGACCGCACCCAGGAGGTTCGCCGTCATCTCGGTGAATGCGAGGAGTGCAGTCGCGCGGTTGGCGAGCTCAGCGAGCTGATCGCACGGGCCTCGCGTCTGGGTGAGATCGAGCCCTCGCGTGATCTCCTCCCGGAGATTCGCAAGGCCACGCGGCGTCCGGGGTTTGGCTGGACGCGCTGGGTCGCCGCCGCGGCGGTCGTCGCTTTCGTCGGCCTGCTCGCGGTCTTGCAGATCGGCAACGGCGAGGCCACGGGCGACCTGGCCGCCGGATCCGAGCCGTCGATCGAGAGCCTGATCGAAGATTTCCGGGCGGCCGAGGCGGCCTACGTCCGTGCGACGGCCGAGTTGGCCCAGCGGCTCGAAGAGCGGCGCGACGAGCTCGAGCCGGAACTGCTCGCCGTGCTGGACCGCAACCTGGCGCAGATCGACGACGCCATCGCGGAAGTCCGTCAGGCGCTGAGCCCCGACGGGCCCGACGTCAGGAACCATCAAATGCTGACCGCCCTTTACGACAAGAAACTGCAAATTCTCTGGCGAGCCTCACGGCTCTCCTCATGAGGTAAAGAACGATGAAGAAAGCAATTCTCCTGACCCTGTGCCTGTTGCTCGCGGCGCCTCTGCTGGCCGGCACGCGCTCGATCGACGAGAGCCGCAAGGCCGACCCGGATGCCGAGGTGTCGATCGAGCTGATCGCCGGGAAGATCCACGTCGTCGCCTGGGACCGTGACGAGGTGCGCGTTAGCGGCACGATCAACGACGAGTGGGAAGAGTTCGAGATGGAAGGCGAGGGCGACGACATCTCCATCGAGATCTCGCCGCCCGAGGGCAAGCATCGGAACATCGAGCTGGAAGCGGATCTCGAGATCAGCGTTCCGGCAGGCGTCGAGCTGTCCTTCGAGACGGTGAGCTCGCCGATCCGGGTCGACGGGCTGCGAGGGAGCGTCTCGATCGAGACGGTCAGCGGCAACGTCGACATCAAAAGCGACCTGGAGGAGCTCGAGATCGAGGCGATCAGCAGCTCCGTCGACATCGAAGCCACCTCGAGGTTGCGCTCCGCCAGCGTCGAGATCGTGTCCGGGAGCGTCGAGATGGACGGCGACCTGCATCCGTCCGGGGATTACTCGTTCTCCGCCGTCAGCGGAACGATCACCCTGCGGGTGCCCTCGAACGCGGCCGCGGACTACGAGATCGAGACCTTCAGCGGGAACATCGACAACGACTTCGGGCCGAAGCCCGAGAAGGCCGAGTTCCTGCCCTCCAAGAGCCTGTCGTTTTCGGTCGGGTCGGGCGGCGCGGACGTCGTCATCGAAACCCTGAACGGAACGATCCGCCTCGAAAGCAACTAAAGCCGGGCTGAAGCGTTATAACTCGTAGAAGCGCGAGCTCGAATCAGGGGCTAGACTGATGACCACCGCCCGGAACAGGCCGCAGGCCCCGGGCGGTGGTTTTTGGGGACCGCACGTGAGTGACCCGACCCGAGTCAAGCACTACGAGATACTCTCGAGGCTGGGCGAGGGCGGTATGGGTGTGGTCTACCGCGCCCGCGACACCCGCCTCGGGCGCACGGTCGCCCTCAAGATGCTCTCCGGCGAGTTCGGGCTGGACCCCGAGCGCAGCCAGCGCTTCGAGCGCGAGGCGCGCATCGTCTCGTCGATGAGCCACCCCGGCATCGCGACGCTGTTCGACTTCGACACTTCAGAGGGCTCCGCGTTCCTGACCATGGAGCTGGTCGAGGGCCCGACGCTCCGCGAGGTCCTCGAGCAGGGGCCGATGCCGATCGACAAGCTGCTCGACTGCGGCGCCCAGGTGGCGTCCGCCATCGCCGCGGCCCACGAGCACGGCGTCGTCCACCGCGACATCAAGCCGGAAAACGTCATGGTCACCGGGTCGGGCTTCTACAAGGTCCTCGACTTCGGCGTGGCGCGGATCGACGAGCCAACGGCCGAGGACGAGGAGCCGCGCGAAGAGGGCGTCAAGCTCTCCAAGACGCAGACGCCCACCCGCTGGCTGACCCGCCGCGGCATGTTGATGGGCACCGTGGCCTACATGAGCCCCGAGCAGGTGCAGGGCGAGCCGGCGGAGTCGCGGTCGGACATCTTCTCGCTCGGCAGCGTGCTCTACGAGCTGGCCACCGGCGAGTCCGCGTTCGCTCGCGCGAGCGAGGTCGCGACCATGCACGCGATCGCCTACGAAGAGCCGAAGTCGCTCAAGGATCTGCGGCCGGACATCCCGGCGGGACTGGCTCTGGTGATCTCCAAGTGTCTCGCGAAGAAACCCCGCGACCGCTACGGTTCGGCGGCCGATGTGGCGGCCGACCTGGAGTTGTTGAGACAGCAAACGCATGCCGGGACCGGCGTGGTGCGGGATCTTCACGCCTACCGTAAGCCGCGGAACCGCTTCACCAACCGGCTGGCGGTCGGCATTTCCGCGGCCGTGGTGCTGGTCGCGCTCGGTTGGTGGGCCTCGTCACGGCTGCCCGGTGTTGAAACCGGCGTCTCGCCGGCCAACGTGCAACCGACCGCGCCGGCCCCCGTGCAGAAGGTCGCCGCCGCCGGTGTCTCGGCATCGGTGCCACGCGTCATCGTCGCCTTCTTCGAGAACCACACCGGCGACGCCAGTGCCGAGTGGATCTCGAGCGGTCTGCCGGAGATGCTGACCACCGACCTCGCGCGTTCGCCCGAGCTCGAGGTCATCGCGACGCAACGCCTGCACGACCTGCTGGCCAGCGCCGGGCAGGACGCCACGGCACCCCTCGATCGGTCCACCTCGGCGGAGCTGGCCCGCTGGGCCCGCGCCGATCTGGTCATCAGCGGCGCGGTGTTCAAGCTCGACGACATGTACCGCATCGACGTCCAGGCCTATGAAGTGAACACCGGCACGATGGCCGCGGCCCACAAGGTCGAGGGCACCGAGCTCTTCAAGATGGTCGAGGAGCTCACCGCCGGGTTGCTCGCCGGGCTGACGCTCGGCGAGCTGGCACCGCCGACGTTGCAGGCCGTGACGCAGTCCGAGGAGGCGTTCCGCGCGTATACCGAGGGGAAGCGGCTGTATTCCAACCTGCGTTTCGATCAGGCCGCGGAGCAATTCCGCGAGGCGATCGATCTCGACGAGAACTTCGCCTTGCCGCGTGTGCACCTGGCAACCAGCCTGTTGACCATCGGCGATCAGAAGGGCGGTGTGGCGGCTCTGGGCGAGGCGCTGGCCGCCCCCGAGTCGCTTCCCGAAGACGAGCGCCTGCTGGCCGAGGGTCTGGATGCCTACTTCCGGCAGGAAGACTTCGAGAAAGGTGCCGCGCTCTTGGGTGAGTTGACCGAGCGCTTCCCGGCCAATCCCGACGGCCACGTCTGGTTCGGCCGCGCGGCGTCCGAGCTCGAGGGCGACCCGATGGAGGGCATCCGCCGGCTGCGCGTCGCCCTCAAGATCGACCGCGACTACCTGCCCGCCGTGGTCAGCCTGGCCGACGAGATGACGCGTCTCGGTGCCGTTGCGGAATCGCAGGCCCTCCTGCGCGAGACGGCAGACCGCTGCCCGATGGCCAAGGATGCCATCGAGGCGTTGATCGACCCCTGAGTCTGGTGGTCTCTGCTGGAGTGAGCTTTCCCGGACGCGGCCGGTGTCCTAGACTTCATCCACACGAGAGGGGAGTCGGGAAGTGTCCCTCCAACCAGGCCAACAGGTGCTGCATTACCGCCTGATCGACAAGATCGGCGAGGGTGGGATGGGCATGGTCTGGAAGGCCGAAGACGTCCAGCTCGCCCGAGAGGTAGCGCTCAAGGTCCTGCCCGAGGTGGTCGCCCGGGACACTCATCGGCTGCTGCGATTCGAACACGAAGCGCGGACGCTGGCCGCGCTCAACCATCCGAACATCGCGACGATTCACGGCCTCGAACAGGATGGTCCCCTGCGCATGCTGGTGATGGAACTCGTGCAGGGCGAAACCGTCGCCGCGCGTCTCGAAACGGGTCCTTATCCGTTCGACGAGGCGCTACCGCTGATGCGGCAGATGGTCAAGGCACTCGCGGCGGCGCACGCGAAGGGGATCATCCACCGCGACCTCAAACCGGCGAACATCATGATCACGCCGGAGGGCCAGGTGAAGGTGCTCGACTTCGGACTGGCCAAGGCTTTCGAGGAAACTCCCGCCGAGCCGGTCTCCGACGACTCGCCGACCCGCTCGCGGTCGCCCACGCGGCCCGGCATGCGTGTCGGTACGGCAAACTACATGTCCCCGGAACAGATCAGCGGCCAACCACTCGACCAACGCTCGGATCTGTTTCAACTGGGACTGGTCTTTTCCGAGATGCTGGCCGGTGGCCACCCGTTCCCGGGACCGACACCGATCGACATCCAGTACGCCATCCTGCGTTCCGGGCCGCAGCTGGAACCTCTCGCCGGCCGGGTGCCCGACGGCTTCATGCGAGTCCTGGCCAAACTGCTGGAGAAAGAGCCCGGGTATCGCTACCCGGACGCCGAGGCCCTCGAGGTCGATCTGCGCACGCTGCAACGGGACTCGGGCTCCGGAATCGTGCCGATGTCCACGTCCGGCGTCGCCGTTCGGCGGCGGACGAAGTCCCGGCGCGTCGTTTCGATCGTCGTGGGCGCCGTCGCCGCGATAGCCCTCGCCGCGACGTGGATCGTCTGGACATCGCGATCGACGGAGCGGTCACCGATCCTCACCAGGCTGGTCCCGCTGACCCAGGCCGGTGGCGACAACAGGTTTCCCTCCTTCTCGCCAGACGGGAACAGCGTCGTCTACACGTCCAGCCGCGGCGGCGCCTGGGATTTGTGGGTCACGCTGATCTCCGGCGGCGACCCTGTGCAGATCACCGACACGCCCGAGGTGGAGACCGACCCCGCTTGGTCGCCCGACGGCAGCCGTGTGGCGTTCACCCGCTACGGGCAGGACGAGACCACGGCCGGCATCTACGTCATGCCCGCCCTCGGTGGCGTCGCGCGAAGAGTCGTCGACGGGGGCTACGACCCCGCGTGGTCCGCGGACGGGCGCTGGCTCGCTTATGTCGAGGAAGACGAGGGTTGGCCCCGCATCTCCAAGGTCGCCTTGAACGATCCCGGCAACCCGTCGCCGGTCACGATCGCCGAAGAGGGTTTTTTTCACCGCCATCCGACGTGGTCTCCCGACGGCGAATGGATCGTGTTCTCACGCGGAGCCGGTGGCCCCAGCGGTCGGCTCGTGCGGGTCTCGAGCGCCGGAGGGAGCTTCGTCGCCATCACCGACGACCCCCAGGGCGTGGCGAGCTTCCACCCCGTCTTCACGCCCGATGGACGCTACGTGGTTCACTCCTCGGATCGCGGCGGCACGACGAACCTTTGGCGTGTGGCACTCGGCGGCGGCGACCCGGAGCGCATCACATCGGGCCCCGGTCCGGACGTGCTGGCAAGTATGTCGCGGGACGGGCGCCGCATCGTCTATACCACCGATCAGGTCAACCCCCGAATCGTCGCCATCTCACGGGCCGGCCAGGTGGACGTGCTGGCCGAATTCGACGGCGGGACCGCCTGGGGCCCTGCCCTATCCCACGACGGATCGATGCTCGCTTTCACCCGCAAGGTGGCGGGCCGGCCGTGGGCGATCTTTCTCATGCCGCGTTCCGGCGGATCGGCGCGAGCCCTGCTCGACATCCCGCAGGACATGATGTGGCCGCGATTCCATCCGGACGGTCGTTCGCTGATCTTCTTTACCTGGCCGGGCCGCCAGCGGGTCGGACGGATCGGCCTCGACGGCACCGGTTTGACCTGGCTCACCGGGGAGGAGACCGAGGCCGGCTATCCCGATGTGTCGCCCGACGGTAAGAGGCTGGCCTTCGTTCGGGTCGGCGGTGAGGGTGCGCCCGACGAGATCATCGTTCGGCCGCTCGATGGCGGCGAGGAACGCCTCGTTGCGGAGAACGCGACGCTGCCTCGTTTTTCCCCGGACGGCCGTTGGCTGGCTTTCGCCGGAGCTCGATCCTTCGCGGGCGGGGTCGGTGTGGTCGATCTCGAAAGCGGCGAAATTCGGCGGCTCACATCGACGGGTACCTGGCCGGCTTGGATGCCCGACGGCCGCACCATCGCCTACGCGGAAGAAACCGCCGATGGTTTACAGACGGCCTCGGTCGTTTCGATCGACGGCGGGCAGCCGCGTCGTCTGGGAGACATCCTGTGGACGGGCCAGCATTACCCGTACGTGGTGGATCCTTCCTCCGGAGAGCTGATCAGCGCGGACGACGGCGGCGGAAAATCGACCATCTGGCTCGCCGAGTACGACTAGGCGACGGTCTGC
>JABAOH010004227.1_pt2 | contig 22420 bp, 15 predicted proteins | sample 7062181 | NCBI WGS metagenome assembly JABAOH01 (sample SAMN14538630, study PRJNA623070) | marine sediment metagenome | biome: marine biome [ENVO:00000428]; feature: marine pelagic biome [ENVO:01000023]; material: deep marine sediment [ENVO:00002113]; isolation source: pool of 5 deep marine... | reverse complement strand
GAAGCAGCCGGCGCTGCCCTGGATTACGAGGTCAATGGCCGAAGCATCCTACCAACACTACTGGGTCAGCACCAATCCGCCGAAGATCGCTTTCTGTTCTGGGTGCGACGCGAAGGCGGCGGCTACGGCGGCAGGGCTTATTATGCCGCCCGCCACGGCGACTACAAACTTCTGCAGAATAGTCCATTTGAGCCGCTGCAACTCTACAACCTAAAAGACGACCCACAGGAAAAACATCCCTTGGACAGAAAGCACAGAATGTATCAGAGACTCTTCACCGCCCTTCGTAATCACATCATCGAAGCTGGCGCAGTGCCCTGGCAGAAATATCCCGTCAAGCTAAATGACTCTTAGAAACCCCAAATCCGGGAGGTAACGATGGAAAAGAAAATGCGTGTCTTTTATACAACAGCTTTTTTGACTATGGTTTCCCCGTTGATTCTTGTACAACCATTGTTTGCTGATATGGAAGGTGACATTGAACTTCTAAAGATAATCGCAGATGGATATGAAGCCAATCTCGAAGCATTGAGGACATGGAAGGCAAAAGTAACTCTGAAGGGTTTCCATACGGCGATACCCTCAACTGATTGGGGCCAGCGACAATGGGAAAGCCAAAATGAATTCTTGCTTGATCGAGATCAGGACGCCATTCGATGGTATTGTGAAAGAGTTAAAGGAACACAGACGTTAGAAGGCAAAACGAACCCACTGCCACAAGAGCGCGACTCAGGCATTATTAAAGGTGAATATGACTACCGGTTAACATTCCCTGAAGTGGAGAAGGGCCGGCGAAATCTACTTATCATCCCGTCCGGCCGATGGCCGAGAAATTTCCAAAGCAACGTATTTGATCCCATTCACATTTTGACAAAGGAGATTTATCCAGGACTTATAGAACAACTGCGATACTATCATCAGTTAGGGGGCAAAATGAAATCCAATGGAAGTATTACGCGCGAAGGAGATATTGTTACTGTTGAGACCGACAACGACCGTGGACATTACGGGAGAATCATAACGCGGTTTGTATTTGATTTATCAAAAGGATGTTGTCTAAGGGAGTTTTTTAACTCGAGCCGAGTCAGCGAGAGTCATTGGAAATTAGACTACGAAAGGATTGCAGATGTTTTTGTAATGAAAAAGGTGGCTCTTACCTATAAAGACAAACGCAAAGCCTCAAGATACGTATCCACAAGAGAAGCCGTATTGACGAATGAGATGGTAAACGAACCTGTGGACCCAAAGGAATTTGAACTTGACAAGATCGGAATGCGGCCAGGTGATAGGGTATTTGACAGAGTTATGGGAGGAGTATCGTACGAATGGAATGGGGAATTCACTCCTCCGAAAATGGTGGAAAGGACCAGTGAGACCGTTCTGGTCGAGGCTGAGAGTTTTGAGAATCTTGGCGGTTGGGTCGTCGACCAGCAGTTTATGGACCAGATGGGCTCACCGTTTCTTTTGGCTCACGGTTTGGGTGAGCCGGTCAAAGATGCCATAACAAAGGTTCAGTTTCCAACCACGGGCAAGTACCGCGTATGGGTGCGCACGCGCAACTGGGTGGCCCCGTGGAAAGCGCCGGCGGCACCGGGCAGGTTCCAACTGCTCATCAACGGTGTGGCACTTAGAACCATCTTCGGCACCGAAGGTACGGATTGGCACTGGCAGGATGGCGGAGCAGTCGAGATTACGAACAAGCAGGTGACAATCGCACTGCACGATCTGACCGGTTTTGAAGGTCGGTGCGATGCAATTGTCTTTACTACTGATACCGACCGGATCCCACCAAATAAGGGCCAGCGAATGGCGATCTTCCGGCGGAAGATGCTTGGGCTACCTGACGAGCCGGAAGAGGCTGGCCATTTCGACCTGGTCGTGGTCGGCGGCGGTATTGCCGGTACGTGCACGTCTATCTCGGCAGCCCGACTGGGACTGCAAGTGGCATTGATACAGAACCGGCCCATTCTTGGCGGCAATAACAGCTCCGATGTCCGTGTACATCTCGGAGGCGAAATTAACTTTCCGCCTTATCCAGCTCTCGGAAATATAGTCAAGGAACTCGATTCGGGAAAGAGGGGAAATGCCCAGCCGGCCGCAAACTACAACGACCAGAGAAAGCTTCGAGTCGTCGGAGCCGAGAAGAACATTCACCTGTTCCTCAATATGCATGTGTTCAAGGTCGAAAAGCAGGGCGATGAGATTTCGGTGGTCATCGCTAAACACATTCGAAACGGTAAGGAACTGCGATTTGCCGCCCAACTGTTTGCTGATTGCACCGGTGACGGTAACGTCGGCTATCTCGCCGGCGCCGAATACCGGATGGGACGTGAAGGCAGGGGCCAAACCGGCGAGTCACTGGCGCCGCAAGAGCCCGACAAAATGACTCTGGGTGCATCGGTCCAGTGGTATTCCGTCAAAACCGCCAAACCTACGCGTTTTCCGGATTGCCCCTGGGCACTGCAGTTCACCGAGGAAAGCTGCCAGCACACCACCAGAGGCGACTGGGACTGGGAAATGGGATTACACCGTGACCAGATTACCGAATTTGAGTACATTCGTGATCACGCTTTTCGTGCAATCTATGGCAACTGGGCCTTTCAAAAAAACAAAAGCCGCGATAAAGCAAAATACGCCGATCGCAAGCTTGAATGGGTAGCCTATATCGGCGGCAAACGCGAATCCCGCCGACTGCTCGGCGATGTTATCCTGCAACAGCAAGACATCCAGCAACAGAAACAGTTCCCCGATGCGTTCGTGACAACCACATGGACAATCGACCTGCACTATCCGGACCCAAAAAACACCAAACACTTCCCAGGCGAGGAATTCCGCTCGATTGCCAAATTCACTCGCATAGACCCATATCCGATACCATACCGCTGCCTGTATTCTCGAAACATCGAGAACCTGCTGATGGCAGGGCGATGTATCAGCGTCACCCACGTAGCGCTCGGTACGGTCCGCGTGATGCGGACTTGCGGCATGATGGGCGAGGTCGTTGGGATGGCTGCATCGCTTTGCAAAAAGCACAACACCAATCCTCGCGGTGTCTATCAACACCATCTGGCCGAGCTTAAGCAACTGGCCAAACGCGGCGTCGGGCCATCAGCGACTGTGGTCAGCCCCAGCAGTGCTGGGCCCGACAAAACAACAGACGACCAGGCCTTCAAGCAGGCCGCGGAGAACGGACTTTAACCTGGCATCTAAAAGCATCGGCTTGTACAGACTTCGGCGAGCTCAGTCGAGCCGTAAAAGCAAGAAAAAACACACTGATTTCCAATCATTTGTGCAGGGGTGTAGAGGAAAAAACGGAAAACTAACAAATTTTTTTACCCATTTCTACATAAGCACTTAGGGCAATTGGCCCCCTGAATAATTCCTCAATTTTCGCATCAAACATGCAGGTCGGTCTAATTACGAAGTCAGAGTCGTGGGGTGGGACTTTAAGAAATACGGGTGATTGTTCTTGCATATTTCAAATAACCTCAACACCTCACTAACACTCTAAATAAGGGCATAATAGCAATGGTAGAATCGGTATTAGTAAAATCTAAACGTGATATTGAAAAGGTAGCTCATATTTACTCACAGCTTCGGTGGACTCGGCCTAAATATAGGCGGGACCTCAAAAACTACGTCAAAGTCTTTCTGGGCATAGACGTTCCCGACAAGAAAATCTGCCGCGAGCATAATAGCCCGATGGATTATCTCTGGTACAGTTTCTCCGCCGACTTTCCTGATTCACGAATCACGAGTCACGAGCGACGAGCGACGAAGAACGCCGATGCAATAATCTGGGCAAACCGCGCCGGCGGCAAAACCGAACTGGCTGCGGTCGCTACGCTTTTGGACTGCGTCTTTAAGCCGGGCTGCCAGGTCAGGATACTCGGCGGCTCAGGTGAGCAGTCCAGCAGAATGTATGAATACCTGACCGGCTTTCTACGCGACAGCCCGGCACCGCCGGGCTCGATCATACCCACCGTCGGTGGATTTGAAGCATTTTTAGTAGCCCCTGCCCTAAAGGCAAAATGCCGCTTTGCCAACGATTCGGCTGTCGAGGTCCTGACGCAATCGGCAACCAGTGTCCGCGGCCAGCACATTCAGAAGCTCCGCTGCGATGAGGTCGAGCTTTTCGATGAGGACGTTTTTGCAGCCGCCAAGTTCACCACCCAAAGCACCGCTAATCTTCTGGCCGCAATGGAGATGATCAGCACAATGCATCGGCCTTACGGCTTGATGCAGGCAATAGTCTCGGCTGCACCGCAGTCTGGCACGCCAATCTTCAAATGGTGTATATGGGAGACAATCGAAAAGTGCACTAATAGAAGCTGCTCGCGGTGTCCCTTGTGGGATGACTGTCAGGGCAAAGCCAAAAAGGCCCATGGTTATCTGAAAATTGACGACTGCATAACACAGATGCGCCGGGCCAGCAGGGCCGGCTGGGAAGCTGAAATGCTCTGCAAAAGGCCTTCGCTGGAAAATGTAGTTTTTGACGAGTTCGACCCGGCCAAACACGTCCAGCCAATTGATTATGACCCGAATCTGCCGCTCTACCGCACGCTTGATTTTGGGTTTGTAAATCCCTTTGTGTGTTTGTGGATTCAGGTTGATAGCGATGGCATGATTCGCGTGATAGATGAGTATGTCCGCAGCAGAACGACTATCAATGTGCACGCTCAAAAAATAAAAAGCCGCACGGTCGTCGATGAAGAGCAGGTGGCGGCGACATTTTGCGACCCAGCGGGAAAGAGCGTAAATGATGTCACCGGCACAAGTGCAGTTCGGGAGCTACGGGCACGGGGGATAGTGGTGCGATTTAGGCGAAGCGGCATTTTAGAGGGCATTGAACTCATCCGCCGAGCAATTCGCTCCGGCGATGGCCAAAGCACGCTCGTAATCTCGCCGAGATGCCAGCGCCTGATAGAGGCAATGCAGTGTTATCATTACCCCGAGTCAGGCAACACTGCCGGTGGCGAACTTCCGCTCAAAGACGGCGTGCATGACCACCCCATCGACGCCCTACGATACTTCTTCGTCAACTACCACCGCGCGACCAAGATTACAACCAGACGATACTGAGAATAGAATCCTTATCAAATAAATCATAACTGAAATCAAGAATTTGTAAATTTGTTGAAAAACAATCAAAGACCATAAGGCTTTTGGCCGATATTGCCAACAATTATGAGAGGGAACGCCAAGCAGAAAAACTTCTGCGGGATTGAAAGGAGGAAACAGGGCTGAGGTGCGGAGGGAGAGGAAAAAGCGAGATATCCTCAGCCCTGTNNGGAAAAAGCGAGATATCCTCAGCCCTGTGAATGTGTTCTAACAAATAGTATATCAAAGAAGCTCTACAAGACTATACTATTTTTTCCAAAAAATGTTCCTCTTTAACCAAAATAATTGCCACCTGNNCCACCTGCAGAAACACCAAAGAACCTGCTATCGAAAGATAACCAATGTTATAATAACCTTTTGATATACATTCTGTCAAGAGTAATATGTAAATATTTTATGGTCAAAACAAAAAAATTTCAAGAATTTCCATATCGGCGATCTTTTTTCAAAAATGAGAATTCAGTAAAGAGCAAAGAAATCAAGTAAGCAAGATTAGGCAATACGAAACTGATAAGTCCGCTTCTGACAGGCAGATACGGTTTACAAAATATGAAAAAATGGGCTGAGGTAAGGAGGAGAAGAAGTGTCTGGAAAAAACCCCAGCCCACAATCCGTTACAAAATATATTACGCTTTAAACCGATAAAAGTTCAACTTGTTCGTTATCCAGGAAAATATTTAAAGTTTTTTGAGCCCCACTCAAATACTTTTTCTGCATCCTACCCGTCCACTGTAGCGTTGATTCTATCAGGGCCGGGAGTGAAAAGACTTACTATTCACCCGGTTTTTGTTTTAACTTTTGGTCAAAACCAAGCATAATTTAAGCACAGAAATCCAGTTCGGTGCGTATTGATTTTAATATGTATATTCAAAGATGTTAGTTTATTATAACCGCAGTATAGACATACTTTAGCACAAGGAATTTTCTATGCTTTCTTATAACTACAGAAACGTTTGTCGTTTATCCACTTTTGTTACGGTGATTTGTCTGTTTTGTTCATTGGTATATGGAGGTTTTCCAAAGTTTGAATATCACCAAATCGCCCGAATCGGAAACAAAATGGGGCAGACATCTCTTGTAGATGTTGACAAAGATGGAGACTTAGATTGGATTGCCGGCTGTAACGGCGGAACAATATGGTGGTTCGAGTACAAAGCCCCGGATAACTGGGTCAGGCATACGCTCGGCCAAAAGGTTCTGACTGAGGTTGGTGGCACCGCATTCGATATAGACGGAGATGGATGGGTCGACCAGCTTTCAGGCGCCACTTGGTTCCATAACACCGGAAAACCACGACAGCAGGAATTTATCAGGTATCCCAATGGAGCTATTACAAAAGCCCATGACAATGTGGCTGCTGATATCGATGGTGATGGCAAACTCGATGTGCTGGCTATGAGCGACAGAAGTGCATTGTACTGGTATAAGATTCCCGGTGACCCAACGAAAAAATGGACAGGCCACAAAATCGGCGAAGCAGTCCACGGTGGAATTGACCCCGCAGGTGTCGCTGATATCGATGGCGATGGCGACAATGACGTTGTTCGCTCGAACGTCTGGTTCGAGAATGTCAACGGAAAAGGAACCAAGTGGGTCGAACATAACAACATCGATTTCGGACAACCCGGTGCAAGATTCCCTTTGATGACAAAAACGTGGGTAGTGGATCTCGATAAGGATGGTGATAATGATGTCGTTCAGGCAGAAGGAGATTGCGTGAGCGGACGCGTGGGGTGGCATGAAAACACCGATGGCAAGGGCCGAAAATGGACCAGACATATAATTGCACCCAAGACCGGTCAGGACTTTCATTCACTCGCTGTGGCAGATTTCGATAACGACGGCGACCTCGATGTTTTTTCAGGCTCAGGGCCATTGACAAAAAGCCCCACCCATAAATGGTTTATCTGGGAAAACCTGGACAAGAAAGGACGAAAGTGGAAAGAGCATATGATTCTTAGCGGCAAACGCTGCCACGAAGCTAAGGCAGCAGACGTTGACCGTGATGGCGATATTGACATCTGTTCCAAGCCCTGGAACGGCGATGAGCACGTTTATCTTCGCAACATGCTAAACGAGCAGATTAGCCATTAGCATACTAAGTCATTGGTACCTGTGGGATAAAATCGATACATTCAAGATAGGAGACCGAAAATGAGACTCAATGTGAAAGCTTTTGCGCTGACCTGTGGGCTGATTTGGGGTCTTGGCCTTTTCCTTCTGACTTGGTGGATAATCGCTTTTGAGGGCTCTACCAAAGAAATCACACTCATCGGACAAGTTTATCGCGGGTTCAACATAAGCCCCTTAGGCAGCGTCATTGGTTTAATCTGGGCCCTTGTAGATGGTACGATTGGTGGTGCTATATTTGCCTGGCTCTACAACTTAATTACTGCCCGCCCTTGAGACAAGACATGTGCACAATCGTGATTGTGCACCTGCTCGATTAGCCAATGAAATTATAGTCTGCCATGCTTTGCGCTCCACTGAAATGGTATGGAGAGCATACTCTACAAGTTTTCGTCGACTGCTAACAGCCCAGCAATCAGTCTACCCGTCCTCCGCAGTAGGGGAGCTATAGAGGGCCGAAAGCCCAACATCAAATATCAAAAAAGCCATCATTGACGAAAGAGCTTTTGTAGACTATTTTAATTGACTAAGCAACTCGTCTGCGATAAATCAAGCGACGAGCTACAAACAATGAATTTTAGAGAGATATGTCTTATGCTCAAGAGAACGCATAATTGCGGCCAGCTTCGGCTTGTCGACGCCGGCAAAAAGGTAACGCTGGCAGGGTGGGTCCATTCCTATCGCGACCACGGCAATTTGGTATTCATCGACCTGCGCGACAGAGAAGGCCTGACCCAATTAGTTTTTAACCCTGAAACCCAGCCCGAAGTCCACAAGCTGGCAAGGACGGTTCGCCACGAATGGGTAATAGCAGCTAAAGGTGTTGTTCAGCCGAGGGGGCAGGGTATGGCAAATCCAAAGCTGCCGACCGGCGAAATCGAAGTCTCTGTCCAGCAGCTGGAAATTCTCAATGTCTCGAAGACACCGCCGTTCGAAATGGATAACGCCGAGAAGACAAGCGAGGAGCTGCGCCTGGCCAGCCGATATATTGACCTGCGTCGGCCCGGAATGCATCAGAAGCTGCATACACGTCATCGCGTCACCACAGTTGTGCGGGACTATTTCGACCGATTAGGCTTCTGGGAAATCGAAACGCCGATGCTGGCCAAGAGCACACCGGAAGGGGCAAGAGATTTCCTCGTACCCAGCAGACTGCACAAAAACTGTTTCTATGCACTGCCGCAATCACCGCAACTCTTCAAGCAAATTCTGATGGTCAGCGGTGTAGATAAATATTTCCAGATAGTTCGCTGCTTTCGCGATGAGGACCCACGTGCCGACAGACAAGCCGAATTCACACAAATCGACGTTGAAATGAGCTTCGTCGATAGTAACGATGTCATCGGCGTTCACGAAAACATGATAGCCCGGATCTGGAAGCGGATACTGGACGTCGATGTAGCGACGCCGATGCGGCGGATTTCCTTCAAAGACGCTATGGCAGATTACGGCACCGACAGGCCGGATTTGCGTTTCGATATGAAGCTAAAAGACATTTCCGATATCGCCAAACAAAGCTCGTTCAAAGTATTTACATCGGTAGTCGAAAACGGCGGGATTGTAAAAGGGCTCTGCTCACCGGGCGGCGAAAAATATTCCAGAAGCGATATTGAAAAGACCCTCACCGATTTTGTCGCCGACTACGGTGCCAAAGGACTCGCCTGGTTCAAAGTTAAAAAAGATAACAATAAGCCCTCACTTGTCGGTGGCGTCACCAAGTTCTTCAGTCCGGAATCCCAGCAGCAGATAATTGAACGCTTCGAGGCAAAAGATGGCGATCTGCTCTTGTTTATTGCTGACAACGAAAGAGCCGCCAATAAGGCCCTGGCTCCCTTGCGGTGTAAGCTTGCCCGCGACCTCAAGCTTTACGACGAGGGACGCTTTGAGTTCATATGGGTAGTCGACTTTCCACTATTTGAGTGGAATGAGGATACAAAGTGTTACGATTCACTACACCATCCCTTTACCTCTCCCGTTGAAGATGATTTTGATAAGCTCGAAACCGACCCTGCCAATATACGGTCGCAGGCCTATGATGTCGTCGTTAACGGTTCGGAGATTGGTGGCGGCAGTATTCGTATCCATGACTCGAAGGTGCAGCAGAAGGTCTTCGACCTGCTCAATATATCAACCGAGCAGGCACAGCAGCGATTCGGTTTCTTCTTGAAGGCTCTGGAATACGGCGCTCCGCCGCACGGGGGAATAGCATTCGGCCTCGACAGAATTGTTATGCTGCTTACCGGCACGGATAATATTCGGGACGTCATTGCTTTTCCGAAGACCCAGCGTGGCCAGTGTCTCTTGACCGATGCACCGAGCGAAGTGGACCAAAAACAGCTTGATGAGCTGAACCTGCGAACGCAAAGGCACCTGCGCGCAATCGAACCAAAAACCGATGAGCAACAGTAGCATAGAACGTGTAGCTTTTCGCATTGCTCGCCGCCCCGACTCGGGTCGGTAGATACGGGGGCTGGCATCGCGCGTATTGCGTATTGTGGAAAAGCGGAAAATATAAAATAAAAAGTTAAAGCTTAGATTCGAATATTAAATACCAAAATTCGAAAGAAATTCAAAATTAAAGGTTTTAACTCTTGCATTATCTTTTTACGTTCTTAGCTTTTTACAAGATACGAGGTTATGCGAATTAACTTAAAGCATATTTGGCAGAGACTTTTGGAGCTTCTGAGGTTGTCACCGTTGTCGCTGGCGGAAAAGTGCAGGCTCACCTTTGGCGCAGCGGTGGTCTTTATCTTGGCGCTCGCACTTCTTCTGCCCTACATCTGGATGGGCCAGCTCACAAAAAAGGGCCTGCTCGATACGGGACGGGCAAGGTCACAGGCGCTGCTCGACCGACACTTCCAGCTAAAAGGCCCAACTGAAACCGCCCTTCCGGCACTGGACAAAACCGGGCTGGTGATAGATGTAAACGATCCTGAGATACGATGGATTCGCTTTGCAAAGGAAATTGAGGGCACACCGACGGCCGGTAGGATCAAGGCCGCCGATGGCGGCCCACCTCAAGGGCTTCAAGAACAGCTCCAGCAGTTGACCGACGAGCAGCAAGAGACGATTGAATATTTAAAAGCCGAGGAAGACAGAAACGACAACATCAGTTTTGTGAAAAAAGGCGGCGTCCGTCACAGCACCTATATAAAAATTTTCAGGGCAACCGAAAGTTGTATAACCTGCCACAATCCACAGGGGTCCGCCAGCCCCTTTAGCAAGAACGAGCCGATAGGTGCAGTGGTTATTCAATCCCGAGGACTCGGGAGCGAAGTGGCCAAAACGACCCTGTTAAATCGCGTCTGGATAATCGTCGCCGGACTCATCGCTGGGACAGGGGCAATCGTTGTGTTTTACTGGATCACGCAGCGGGTAATCCTTCGGCCTATCCGACAACTACGGGCACTTGCAAATAACGTAACCGAGGGAAAACTCGATATAAGAAGCTCGATAAAGACCGGTGACGAATATGAGAAGCTGGCCAATGCCTTCAACAATATGCTGGACGGGCTGCTGGCGACACAGGAAAAACTGCGGCAGGCAAACAAACAACTCGATGCCAAAATAGCAGAGCTTTCCGAGCGAAATATCGAGCTGTTCAAGGCCAACAAGGTAAAGAGCGAATTCTTAGCCAATATCTCGCACGAGTTCAGAACTCCGTTGAACGCAATTCTGGGCTTTGCACAGGTCTTGCGCGAATCCGCCGACAAATGGCAAATCGAAACCCGAAAATCGAAAATCGAAAACTGCAAAAGGTATGCCGAAAACATTATCACCAGCGGAAACAGACTCCTGAATATGGTTAATGACCTGCTCGACCTGGCAAAAACCCAGGCCGGAAAAATGGAACTGCATATAGAAAAGACCTCTGTGGCCAGTTTGCTTAAAACTCTGGTATCGTCTTTCTCGCTGCTGACAAAAGAAAAGAAAATAAAAGTCAAACTACAGGTCGATTCTGACTTACCACCCCTTACGACCGATACCGGCAAGGTCCAGCAGATACTGTACAATTTCCTCAGTAATGCGGTAAAGTTTACGCCGCCGCAAGGCAGAATTGAAATCCGAGCTGGCCGAAGGCCGGTCGGACCAAGACCGCCAGCCGCCCCCCAAGAGGACTTTGGCGACATACGTCGAGCCAGAGGTAGGATCAAGGTCGACAGCCGTCCAAGGCAAGATGAAAAGATGGTTCGGATTGCGGTAGCCGATACCGGCCCCGGCATTGCTGAGGCTGATAAGAAAAAGATATTCGAAAAATTCCGGCAGGCTGACGGCTCTATAACCCGCGAATCAACCGGCAGCGGCCTGGGACTTGCCATCAGCACCGAATTAGCCGCTATGCTTGCAGGCAGCATCGGTATGGAAAGCGAGTGCGGAAAAGGTTCGACCTTCTGGCTCGACATCCCAATTACACTCACCAAAGAAAATAACCAGACCAATCGAGTCAAAGCGGTCAGTGGTAATTAGCTGACCGGCAATAATTGGCAACTTGTAATTATTTAACCATAGTCATAAGGAGAGATTATGCGTCCGATACCTTCGTTCTTGTTTCTTCTGTTTACAATTGCTGGCTCTACTGTCGGGACACCTCTTTCACCCTCCGTAGCACAGCTAATGCGGAGGACGGGTCACAGGAACCCTGCGGCTTATCTTGGCCAGACTCACCCATTCTCCGTTCATGATATGCTGGCGATGGCCAGGCTCTCCGATCCCCAGGTTTCCCCGGACGGCAAATGGATTGTCTTTGTACTGCGTGAGACGGACCTCGAAGCCAACAAGGGGCGAACAGACCTTTGGCTCATCCGTGCAGACGGCACAGGCCTTCGCCGCCTGACCTCCCACCCCCAAGCCGACTCAAATCCCCGCTGGGCGTTTGACTCCAAATCTGTCTGGTTCATATCCACTCGCTCCGGGTCTTCACAGGTTTGGCGCATTCAAATCGATGGCGGCGAGGCCGAACAAGTTACAGACCAGCCTCTTGACATCGCAAATTTGGTCGTCTCGCCCGGCGGAAAGCACATCGCTTTCACTATGGAAGTCTTCCCAGACTGTAGCACTGTAGCGTGCACAAAGGACAAACTCGACGCAATCAAGGCAACAAAAGCAAGCGGACAGATTTACAAGCGGATATTTGTTCGGCACTGGGATACCTGGAAAGATGGCCGACGCTCACAACTGTTCGTGATGCCCTCGACGGGAGGTCAAGCGCTGAATGTGATGCTCGGTACCGATGCCGATACGCCCTCCAAACCCTTCGGCGGCCCGGAGGAAATTACATTCACGCCGGACGGCAAAGGTCTTATCTTTACCGCCCGCGACGTGGGTCGAGAAGAACCCTGGTCAACAGACTTCGACCTTTATTGGGTACCCGTTGACGGTTCTGAGCCGCCGAAATGTTTGACTGAGGAAAACGAGGCATGGGACAGTCATCCGGTTTTTTCACCCGACGGCAGGACTCTCGCCTACTTAGCTATGACCAAAGCCGGCTATGAGTCTGACCGCTTTCGAATTGTCCTGCACCGCTGGCCTGGCGGCAATAAGCGGGTATTGACAGATAATTGGGACCGTAGCCCTTCGGCAATCTGCTTCTCAGCAGACGGCAAAACGCTCTACGCCACAGCGGCTAATACAGGCCAAAAATCTTTGTTCGCCGTCAATGTAAAAACCGGTGCGGTTAAAACCATAGTTAAAGAAGGTAGCGTCAGCTCACCCAACATCGCACGAGACAGGATCATTTACGGCCTTGATAACCTGCGTTCGCCGGTGGAACTGTATTCAGTCAGACCTGATGGCAGCGATGTACGCAAAATCACTAATTTAAACTCAAGAAAAATGGCCGAAGTCCGCATGGGTGAATATGAGCAGTTTACATTCAGAGGATGGAACGATGAGACGGTTTACTGCTACGTGGTCAAACCCATCGATTTTGAACCCAGCCGGAAATACCCTGTGGCCTTTTTGATTCACGGCGGGCCCCAGGGTTCTTTTGGCAACACCTTCCATTACCGCTGGAACCCGCAAGCTTATGCGGGAGCAGGTTACGCTGCCGTCATGGTGGATTTCCACGGCTCGGTCGGATACGGACAGGCCTTTACCGACTCCATCCGAGGTGATTGGGGCGGTAAACCTCTGGAAGACTTACAGAAAGGCCTGGCTGCTGCCTTAGAGCGCTATCCCTGGATGGATGGTCGCAGAGTCGGTGCGCTGGGTGCTTCTTTCGGCGGTTATATGATTAACTGGATCGCCGGTAACTGGCCTGACCGCTTCTGCTGCCTGGTAAATCACGACGGCAACCTGGATGAACGGATGGCCTACTTTGACACCGACGAACTCTGGTTCCCCGAGTGGGACCACCTCGGCACGCCCTGGGACAACCCGGCCAGCTATGAGAAGCACAATCCGGTAAACTTCGTCAGGAACTGGAAAACCCCGATGCTGGTTATCCACGGCGCGTTGGATTTTCGCGTGGCTGATACCCAGGGACTGTCAACCTTTAACGCCCTCCAGCGTCTCGGCATCGAGAGCAAACTGCTATATTTCCCTGACGAAAACCACTGGGTGCTCAAGCCAGCAAATTGTATCCTCTGGCACGAGACCGTTATCGGCTGGCTCGACCAATGGCTAAAACAATGAAGAGTAGTACACCTTAAGCAGTGCTATAAAAACATTAGAACAACCATTTAATTATTTGCCGAATAAAGGTTGTATCTTTTCTCCAAAAGTTAACCGTATCGGGAGTAATCAATCCGTCTCCCTTTTCAATTCGTTCTATCAAGGAAATCACAGTCTTGTATGCCAAATAAGCTTTGTCGAAGTCGACGTTAGTGATATTATCTCTTTCGGTGTGAATGTTTGGTGGGTGAGGCGTTGGATATGTCGTGATCTTGATGCCTGTTTTTTGAAATCTCCCCCCGGTCGGACTTAACCATCTTCCACCAAGCTCAGAGTTTTTATCTCCAATGTAGTCTATCTCTATTACATAAACAGGTCTTCCACTCAGGCCGGAACCATAGGTTGCAGAGCCTATTTTCCTTCCTAGTTCCTCATTGGTGTAGGTTAGAAAAAGATATGTAAAATTTGTCGATTCATTTTTATACGCTTCGGCAATATTACTTATTAAAATACAGCCAAGTATATTATCCAATATTCCTTTAGTGGGCCCATTGACCTTGTCGTAATGCGCTCCTACTGCTATGTAATCTGAAAAAAGACCCCTTTTTACAGCCAGCACATCTCCGGATTCTGTTGCCACAGGTTCATATCCTGCTTCACGAAAAAGATCCACACAAAATGTTCTTCTGGTTTCGTTAGTATTAATTTCAATCTGATTAAATTCTTCTGTCTCTAGAATAATTTCTTCTAATGCAATAGGTCGGATTTTTATAGCAACATCATTTTCGGTCGCAAAAGTGTGTTCTTGTCTGATTCTCTCCTGCACTTCAGCATATGGGATAATTTCAGGATTAGAGATATGGTATCCCACTACGAGTGCATATATAGTGAAAGCTGCTAAAGGTGCAATTACAATAGTAAATAAGATTTTTCCCCTTCTTCTCATCAGCACAAAAGACCTCCACTTGTCGCATTTATACGAATTAAATAACTTTTATAAGGCTATTAAGTAAGATATATGAAATCAAGTTTTTTCCCGCTTTTTCAAAGGTCTCGTATTTTACAATTATTCAATGACTCTTATCTGGAATTCAAAATTTTGATACAGGGCGTTTATTTGACATGCTTCGTAATTCAGATATAATAACCACTTAGTTTTTTATAAAAAAGGTGTACTGATGGGTAAAAAATTTGTTAGAGCGATTTTCCCCGGCTCATTCGACCCCATTACAAACGGGCATTTGGACGTTATCAACCGCGGTATGAAACTCTTTGACGAGCTCATAATTGCCGTTGGGCGAAGCCCGGTCAAAAACCAGCTCTTCACGCCCGAAGAACGCGTGGAGATGATAGCTGAACTAATCCACCAAAGGCGGATGCGGGGCGTCTCGGTGGAAAGTTTCGACGGGCTGACTGTTGAATACGCTGCCAAAAAAAAGGCTGATGTCATCCTGCGCGGCCTGCGAAGTCTTACCGACGTTCAATATGAATTCCAGCTTGCTATGACCAACCGGGCTGTAGCTGGCATAGAAACCGTCTTTATTATGACCAGTGAACAATATGGCTTCACCAGTTCGACCCTGATTCGTGAGGTTGCTTCCTTGGGCGGTGACCTCTCAAATTTGATCCCGGAAAATATCTATAATCGGCTGAAACAACGCCTTAAAAAAGCAAAGCACGAAGCACGAAATTCGAAATCTGAAACAAATACAAATGGCCAAAATACAAAACGCAAAACATAAGGTTTTGAACATTTGAATTTCGAATTTTGACATTGTTTCGAATTTCGATATTCGAAATTCGGATTTATACCAAATATGTTTACGGTGAGCGTTGAAACGCATTTTCGAGCATCGCATCAACTGGTCTTACAGAACGGCTCAAAAGAACGCCTGCACTTTCATAACTGGTCGGTCACCGCTGATGTCAGCAGCAAAAAGCTCAACCGCAGCGGAGTTGTAATAGACTTCCACAGACTCAAGGCGGCGGTAGATAATATCGTGGCCGAGCTCGATAATACGGCGTTGCACAAAACCGATTATTTTCGGCAGAACAACCCGTCGGCCGAGAACGTAGCCAAATACATATATGAAAAACTTGAGCCAAAATTGCCCAAAGGCGTCAAACTCCGAAGTATCAGGGTTGTTGAGGGGCCGGCCCGCCGAAGGCCTATAGCAGTCTGCTCGGCAAAATTCGCCCCCGCTGAAGGCCGGTAAGATCAAGGCCGCCAGTACCGGCACCTAAAAACGTAAAAAAATTGTGCTTGGCAAGGCTACAAATAAATAAATCGGCCTGTAGCCGATTCAGAAATTTGACGATATTTTCAAGGGTTCCAATATTGCAAATTACCGCAAAACGGGGCCTCTAAACGCCTTTCCTGCGTAAGATTGCTGCCCCCTGTGAGGGACCCCACCTTGTGGGAAGCCAAAAATGAGCATATAATGGATTTGGTTCCAGTTGGATTTTATCCGGCTCTACGGTGCAAAGTGATAATGACAAGAAAACGAATTTTTGGTATAATAAAGAGTGAAGCTCGATGCCGGTGAATTGGCGAGTAGCTAATTAGTAGGTATCTAACCATATAACCAATTGTGAGTCTCGAGAGCCGAGTTAATTATGCAATGTCAGATTTGTGACAAAAATAATGCCACTATTCATCTTACTGAGATTGCCGACGGGACACGCACCGAGATGCACATTTGCGAGCACTGCGCTGCCGAGCAGGGCATAGCCGTCAAGAGCCATATTCCTATAAATGAACTGCTCAGCAGCTTACTTGCCGTCCAGCCCGCAGACGATGAACTCTCCGGTCCTTCAGAGCAGAAGGTCTCGTGCCCGAACTGCGGCTTTACACTGGATCAGTTCCGCAAGGATGGACTCTTAGGTTGTCCCCATGATTATGAGATTTTTGAGAAATCGCTTCTGCCACTTATCGAAAAAGCCCACAACGGCAAGACAACTCACTGCGGCAAGCTGCCTTCAAAAACGCCGAAGGACACAAAAAAGCAAATGCGTATCCTAAACCTGCGTCAGCAACTCGAAGCTGCGGTGCAAAGCGAAGATTACGAGCTCGCCGCCAAATTACGGGATAAAATAAAGCAAAACGAAAAGTAAAAAGCTGCACATTATACGCAATACGATATATGAAACTGACAGACATAAGTAATGACATAAACGAATGGTTTAACGGCTCCGGGCCGTTAGCCGATATCGTTATTTCCTCGCGGATTCGTCTGGCCAGGAACATTGCCGGCTACAAATTCCTGAGCCGCTGCTCAAATGCTGAAAAATCTGAAATACTAAAGAAGTTAAGAGATGTACTAATGTCGCTCAAGCTTGGCGACAAAGTCTTTTATATAAGTGTGGACAAGGCCCCGACTCTAAGCAGACATTTCCTGGTGGAACGGCATCTTATCAGCCGGCATCACGCCTTCGGCAAGGGCCCGCGAGGTGTCGTTATCGCCCAGCGCGAATTTTTCACAGCTATGATTAACGAAGAGGACCATTTGCGAATCCAGGTGTTAAAAGCCGGCTGTCAGCTATCCCAATGTGCCAAGCAGATAAACCACATCGACGATATGATAGAGCAAAAAATCGACTATGCCTTCAACCCTCGTTATGGGTACGTGACGGCCTGCCCCACAAATCTGGGCACGGGAATAAGGGTCTCGGTAATGCTGCATCTGCCTGCTCTGAAAATGACAGGCCAGATAGAGAAGTTTTTCAATGCCGCAAGGGATATGAGCTTGGCCGTGCGCGGGCTTTTCGGCGAAGGCACCGAGGCGGCAAGTGATTTATATCAGATATCCAATCAGGTTACGCTCGGTATATCAGAGTCGGACAGCGTCTCGCAATTTGAAAACTCCATCATCCCCGAAATAGTCGAATACGAAAATGCTGCGAGAAGTCAACTGCTCTCCAAGCAGCCTGACATCCTCGACGACAAAATATCCCGGGCGATGGCCCTGCTGCAAAACGCCCATCTGATAAGTTCGCAGGAGGCGTTATTCCTGCTAAGCCACCTGCGATTGGGCATCAATATGCACGAGCATATGGGGGCCTCGACCCCTGCGATAGAGAAGCTTCGCACACTCTGTGGCGCCGTCGACGCAGACAAGACACACAGCCTTTCCATTGCGACCATAAACCGGCTGTTTATGCTGACTCTGCCGGCTCACCTGCAGCTAAACTACGGCAAACCGCTGGATCCTACTCATAGAGATGCACTTCGAGCCAAAATCATCCGCTCAGCCCTAAACCAGGATACCCCGCAAAAAAGCTAAAAATCCTGCTTGTTTTTTCGATTATTTCTGAGCTGCTGCGCGTATAATATTATGTGGGAGCACTGCGAGCAGGATTTAATCACAACATTTACAACAGTTTAACTTGTTGAGCGCCCCATGTTTACCGTGGATTGTAAGTCTTTCAAAAATAATGGAGGTCAATTATGAGTAATATCAATCTCAGTACCAAAAAGACAATTTTTTGTGTTTATGGGATTATTGCCTTATGGTTAATGGGAGCGCATGTCACAGCGCTTGGCGGAACCAAAGCAAAGACTCCAGAATCCGAAGTGGAAAAATCATTGAAGGCACTGCGTCGTGCTGCAGCTACTGCCAAGGAACGGCGCGCGTACGAGGCATACGAGAAAAGAGATACCGAAACCACTCCCTGGCTGGAAGACGCTGAGTTGCAGAATCCGGATAATGCGGCTCTGCTGTATTACCAGGCATTTCTGCTCCGGCCTGATCCTGATACGACCACCTCTCAAAAGATCTATGATGTTCTTGGAGGTGCAGAGTCTGATAGAAAGATCAGAACATATTTGGGACACTGTTTACCCATGATCCAGATAGCCGAAATCGCATCTCGAATACCGCAATGTACATGGGGAATATGGAACGGGCCCGGACCAAGATTTGGCTGGAAAGATTTGCATTCGGAGGTGAATAATCTTAAGGACATTCTTGTGGTGGATGCGAGGATACTCGCTGCTGACGGACACTACCGTGCAGCTTTGGAACGCTGCCTAATGCTACGGCGATTTGCCCGCCACCTCAGCGACAGCAACATCTCGGGAATAATATTAATCTCTTGGTCGGTTGATAAAGTGGCGCTGCATACGGCTCAGCATGTGCTTGGTGTCATGCCACCGAATACGGACATTCTCACGTGGTTTCGAGGCCAGCTTGCCCTCAAGGAGGGAGTACCGCTGTTGCTTCCCGAAACTTTACAGGCGAATTTCAAATCTTACTTAAACCATATGCGAACACATCCATCCTTTCTTGCGAGGCTCAGAGATCGGCTTGTAGAGAGGGCCGAGGACGAACAGGCTAAGGAAAACACCCGGAATTTGACAGATGAGCAACTTCTGTCACGCGCCAGCGAGGGGTTTCTGCGATTTTTTGATTCGATTTTCCAAATTGTGGATAGTGAAATGACTTACGAACAGAAGTGTGCCCAAATGCAGAGACTTATCAACAAGCTGAAGGATGGAGATATCACTGAGCAGATAGTTGAACTTGTCATGCCTTTGTCTGGAACAAACCCAATGGCTCGTGGTAAATACCCATTCCAGATTGGGCATGTGGCCCACATCAACGGTATCAAAGCTGCCGTGGAGGTTTACCTTATGGCTGCCAAGAAGGGACAGTTGCCTGAGAAGCTCCCGGATCATCTGCCCAAAGACCCTTTTACCGGCCGGGACTTCGTATATGAGATAACGGATGAAGGCTTTGCCCTCCGCTGCCAGGGCGAAGACTTCCAGGGACGCGGCAAGCGGGTGCTCGAATTTAAGGTCAAAAGCAAGGACTAAAAAAAATATGAATGAACAAAAGAAAACGGCTCTTGGAATCGCTATTGTAATAGTAGTCGTTACCCTGATTGGCGTCCTTGTTTTCTCACGGCGCGGGCCCTTTTCTCGCATTTCCAGGCTCCACGGTATACCCCGCGCACAGCAGCGGCGGATACTACTATTATACCACACCGACCATGAGGCATTGTTGAAGGCCGGCAGGCAAGTCCTGAGCCAGGGTCCTAAAGACCCTATGAATTATCAGTACTATGGACCTATTTATCTCGGCGGCTTTCCGGTTCCAAGGGGAGTGCGTATCCCTAAGGTCATCCGGGACCTCAGAACATATGCCACACTCATAAATTTCGACGGCTACTTATTCTTGGAAATGCATGGAGGTGTAACAGGTTTTGGGGTAAGGATCTACCCGGAAGGTTTCAAAGAGCCACGCCGTTATTTCAATTATGGTGACAGAAAGCTTCTTCCCGGTCTGTGGTATTACGATTATGGATACCGTCACAATCCCCAATATGACAAAAAAATTGATGAAATCATACAAAAAGGCAAATGGGAAGAGCCTGATAAAATTGACCTCAGCCAAAGCCCAAATCACCAGAGTTAGCAGTGAAGTTTATCGTAAAACACCCTAAGTTTGAGCGTTTTTTCGTTGACTATTTTTTGAAAACCTGGTAAAATACACACCCGTTAGCCAGCAGGCTAATACAAGCCGCCCGAAGGCGGAGCTCAGATTTCATATCTGTAAGGCCAGCAGGCCCGGATTCGTCGCTCGTGACTCGTCGCTCGTGACTCGTCGCTCGTATGTAGCATTAGCACGAAATCCTAAGCTCTATCCGCCTACGTCAAGACTACGGCGGACAAGAATCCCTGCCCCCGCGTCTGACGACGCGAGTCGGGGCGGCGGGCCAAACAAAATCAAAGGTTTAAATTTTCACATGACCAAAATAGTCTGCAGTCTGAGGGCTGTCGTCTGTAGTCTGTAGTCAATTACCAATGAACCATTTAACCACTAAAAAGTATCGAGAATCCAGTATCGCTTGTCCGCCATAGCTTCAGCGACGGCGGGAGAATCTATTTATTTACGTCCCTATAAGGCACTTCTACAATTGTAGAGAATCCTCTACAAATCGGACNNCGCAAGCTCATTTGACACAAGTAATTATGAGAATAAACGCGATTGGACACTTGGTGAAAACAAACCCAATTCAAAGCCAATGTCGAAACAGCTCGTAGGGGCTAAGCCGAGGTGGCCCGAATCTGCCAAAATGGCACAAATAGTTGCCAATCGAGGAGTTATTACGGTGCAGGCAGAAAGCATAAAAAAGCTCTTGAAAAAACCTAACTTACTTACAATCAAGATGTTAAGTAGCTCGCACCAGCCTATTCTCGCGACTGGCACGTCTTTTGCACATCTGGTTGGTTGGATACATTCTATTTGTCATTCCCGCGCAAGCGGGAATCCATTATGTTTTACCGTTTTCTGGATTCCTGTTTTCACAGGAATGACATTCTTGCAAAAGCGAAAGGAACGTAACTATGGCTAAAATCATTGGAATAGATTTGGGAACGACAAATTCTGTGGTCGCCGTGATGGAAGGCTCTGCACCCAAGGTCTTGATCAACTCTTCCGGCTCTCGATTGACCCCTTCGGTGGTTGGCTTTACAGACAAAGGAGAAAGACTCGTCGGCCAGATTGCACGCCATCAGCAGGTAACCAATCCCGAAAACACCGTATTTTCCATCAAGCGCTTTATGGGCCGACGCCACAACGAAGTCTCATCGGAAGAAAAGATTGTCCCTTATAAAATTACCGGCGCCGCAGATGAGCTGGTCAAGGTCGATGTCCGTGAAAAGGAATACACCCCGCCGGAGATCTCGGCGATGATTCTGCAGGACTTGAAAAAGACCGCCGAGGACTATCTGGGCGAAAAAGTCAGCAAGGCTGTTATTACCGTACCGGCTTACTTTAACGATTCGCAGCGTCAGGCAACCAAAGATGCCGGCAAAATTGCAGGGCTCGAAGTCGAGCGGATAATCAATGAGCCGACCGCTGCCGCACTTGCCTATGGGCTTGAGAAGAAAAAGAATGAAAAGGTTGCAATCTTCGACTTCGGCGGCGGAACATTCGATATCTCCATCCTTGATATCGGCGATAATGTCTTTGAGGTTCTCAGTACCAACGGCGATACGCACCTCGGTGGTGATGATTTGGACGCCGTTCTGATAAACTATTTGGCAGACGAGTTCAAAAAAACAGAAGGCATTGACCTGCGCCAGGACCCGATGGCCCATCAGAGGCTCAAAGAAGCTGCCGAGAAGGCAAAGTGCGAATTGAGTTCCCAGCTCGAAACGACAGTCAATCTGCCTTTTATAACCGCCGATGCCTCAGGCCCGAAGCATTTGCAGATTACCATTAGTCGCAGCAAGTTTGAATCGCTCGTCGAGCCGATTCTGGAAAGACTCAAGAACCCGTGCTATAGAGCACTGGAAGATGCAAAACTGACAGCCAACGACATCACCGAGGTCCTGCTTGTCGGCGGCTCGACAAGGATTCCGAAGGTCCAGGAAATCGTAAAGAACATCTTCGGCAAAGAGCCGAACAAGAGCATCAATCCTGATGAGGTCGTTGCGCTCGGCGCCGCCATTCAAGGGGCGGTTTTGGCTGGTGATGCAGGCGTCAAGGATATTTTGCTTCTGGATGTAACACCGCTTTCGCTGGGTGTCGAGACGCTGGGCGGGGTTATG
>JABAOH010002083.1_pt4 | contig 22421 bp, 17 predicted proteins | sample 7062181 | NCBI WGS metagenome assembly JABAOH01 (sample SAMN14538630, study PRJNA623070) | marine sediment metagenome | biome: marine biome [ENVO:00000428]; feature: marine pelagic biome [ENVO:01000023]; material: deep marine sediment [ENVO:00002113]; isolation source: pool of 5 deep marine... | reverse complement strand
ACTTCCTACTTTTTACTCCTTTCTCAACAGTGTTACAAAAATCGAAAGGATCATCTTGAAGAGATAATACATTGGTATATATCCGCTGTGCATTGACTTTTTCTTTGGGCTCTGGTTCATTTTTACCGGGATCTCCTTGAATATCAGGCCCTTCCTGTGAAGCATTATCAGGACATCAGCATCCGGAAAATCAACTGGATATGCATCGCTTGCATAAAACTCCATAGCTTTTCTGTTTAATGCCTGGAAGCCTGAGGTAGGATCTGTTATTTTCCTGCCTGTTATTACCGATGCGACTACCCTGAAAAAAGCTATCCCTATTCTTCTAAATGCAGGTGGCCTGTATTCACCTTCACCGAGAAATCTTGAACCAATTATCATATCCGTCCCGCCTGATTGTAACTCTCCAAGAAGCGGTATTATATATGAGGGATCATGCTGGCCGTCAGCATCCATCTGGACTGCAAACTGATAACCTCTATTCAAGACATATTTGTAACCTGTCTGAAGAGCCGCGCCATATCCGAGATTAAATGGAAGTTCTATTACCACAGCACCAGCCGCCTCAGACTCTTTTGCCGTATCATCTGTCGAACCATCACTGACTACAATGATATCGGTATCAGTGAATTTTCTTATACCGGCAATGGTATATGCAATCCTTCCCGCCTCATTATAGGCAGGGATAATTATCGCGAAATTATTTATATGCTTTTTTATCTGAGTCATTTGAAAATCACTTTGATACTGTTATCTCTGTGCTATAACTTAAGCCTGTATTTATAATATACAGATCATCAAGTAAATATCCTTATAATTTATAATGATATAATTTTTTATTTGCATTTTTAACATTAACAGCAAAAACTCTCAACTTATTATGACTAAAATATCCCGTGCAAACTCAATCAGAAGAGAGAGCTAAAAATTCTCCTATACCTGAGCCGATATCAAGTGCCCTCCCGGAAAAAAATCACAACAGGTTTTAAGAATAATTTTGAAAAAGTACCCTGGCAAGGCTTCTTTTCTTCAGGTAATAAAAATATTCAGACTTCACTCAATATTTTCTGATAAAGTGAAAGGTATCTCTCTGCAACGATATCTATATAATACCCCCCTTTTATTGTTTCATATGCCTTTGCAGCAATATTTTCAGAAAACTGACGATCATCAAGAAGCCTGAATATCGCTTTTTTCAACCCTTCAGCGTCGCCCGGAGGAACCATGATGCCGTTTTCACCGTTTCTGATCAGGTCAATGACTCCACCTACCCCAGCGGCAATAACAGGCAGTCTGCATGCCATCGCTTCAAGAAGTGAATTGGGCATGCCTTCACGTTCAGAAGGAAATACAAACATGTCTGATATATGCAAGTAGTCAAGGATATCAGTCCTGAATCCCTTGAAGGAAACGTGATCTTTGATACCGAGCTCTTTAGCCAAGGAGATGAGTTTTTCCCTCAATTCTCCATCGCCGAGAATTAGAAGGTGAACGTCTTTTCCCGACTGCAAGACTTCTTTGAAAGCAGTAAAAAGCAGGTCCAATCTCTTTGTCTTTACCAACCGCCCGGAAAAGGTCAAAATTCTTTTTTCAGTGTTCATTAGCCTCTTTTTCAATAAATTTTTATTATGATCACTGTTCTGCAATGGGAAAAACTCATTCTTCACGATAAAATTATTTATCTCTTCAATTTTCCTCTCATCAAATCCGTCTTGTATCAGATCATTCTTTATTTCTCTGCTGATCGCAATAAAGGCATCCACCATCTTTAAAATCCAGATAAAGATATTACCCAGGAACAGATATTTGCCTTTAAGAGAGCCGGCCTCTGTATCCATCTTCGCACCTGCAACTTTTGAAACAACCTTCTTTTTTAAAAGTTTGAGGGGCAGGACATTTATTATAAGGGGCAGGCTTGCACCATGAAAATGAACGATGTCAAAATGCATTCTTTTCTTTATAAGTGCGAAGACAAGGCTCAGGCAGAAACTGAAAGAGATGAAAAAATTCCTGATCGTTCTCTCCTGGAGATTGATTTTATCTGGTGCTATTGACCACAGCCTGTTTATTTGAATGCCTGCACGAGGCTGCCAGGGGGGAATATCTTTCATATCCCTGCACATTACCATTACCTGGATCCCGCATTGGTGCAAATATTCAGTTAGGGCGACCGCCTGTCTGCCAACCCCGCCTAAATTTGGATGAAAAAGCGGTGAAACAACACATAGCTTAAAATTCAGTTTTTTTTGACTAACTTCAGTTCCCAACTTCCAATCTCTTTTCCAAACAAAAATTTGAGTAACCATTTTAGATAAGCAAGCCTCTTAAGTTGTGGATAATCGACAAAGATACCCATGTTCGTCTTGCATTCATCAATGCGAAACCCGGTTTTTTCAACTAATAATTCAATTTTCTTCATGGTAAATTTCTGGATATGGCTGGTCTTGCCATAGACAATCCTGCTGCCCCATCTATAGATTCGGTCCCCCGTTGACCTTGCATTGGGGGCATCCATATACAATATCCCATCTCTGGAAAGAACCCTATAAATCTCGTTCAAGACTCCAATAGGTTCGCTGCAATGCTCAATAACATTATATAAAATCACTCTGTCTACAGAGCCATCAATCAAAGGTATACGCATGCCATTAGCAACCAAGAGATTCTTCACCCCATATTCGCTTTTTGCTATCTTTACCAGTCTGTAAACAATGTCAAACCCAAAGGCATATTGGATTCCATTGTTCCTCAATATAAGTAGATGTCCGCCAATACCACATCCGACGTCAAGAAACTTTAAGTTCTTATTCATCAGCTCCTGATCAAATAATCGGCCCGATTTTATGGCATTCCTATCAATATGCCCTTTAAATGCTTCAATGGCAACATCTAAATTAACAGCTATGCCTTCCCTATCAATCTCTTCCAGACCCATTGCTTTTCTTATTACTGCATATTCAAATCACATCAATAAACATCCTGTGCCAGAGTTCAAGCATCAGAAGGTTCCAGATATGATTATGCCAGTTCCATTTACCCGATGTATGTTCATCAATTATCTTTTTAATCGACTTTTTTTTAAAATAGCCCCGTTTAATTGCTCTTTGACTTAGCAATATATCATATGACATCTCTTTAAGTTCATTTCTGAACCAGTGATCTATAGGCACACCAAAACCCATTTTTTCCCTAAAAAGTACCTCCTCAGGAAGCAAGCCTTTTAAAGCTTTTTTAAAAATAAATTTTGTAGTTCTGCCATTCAATTTTAATTCAGAAGGGATCTTTGCCACAAACTCCATAAACTCATGGTCAAGAATCGGAGAACGTGCCTCAAGAGAATTTGCCATTGAGGCAACATCCACTTTTACAAGCAGATCATCAGGCAGGTACATCATCACGTCGGCATAAAGTGTCTTGTCCAAAAATGTGTCTGCTTCAGCTTCTCTGTATTTTTCTAATAAGAGTTCGAAAGAATTATCGAACGAAAATTTTAATAAAAAATCGTCAGTATATAAATTATTTTTCATTTCTGTCGTGAAATGGCTCATCCAGTGTCCATTTCTCATCTCAGGCTTTTCAGGATATTCTTTAAGAAACTGTTTTAAGCGCCAGAAAAAGTTGTTCGGGTTTTTTCCATGAGGAAGTGTTTTTACCAACGGTAAAAAAGCCCTTACTACAGCAGCTGGCACAAACTTTTGCATTCGTCTTGAAAACTCAATAGCTATATACTTGCCATAGCCCGCAAAGTTTTCATCACCACCATCACCATTTAAAATAACCGTAACATGTTCTCTTGCAAGCTTTGAAACATAATATGTCGGTATAGCTGAAACATCTGCAAAAGGCTCATTATAATGCCATACGAGTTTATCAATGATATCAATTACATTTGGCTCAACAATAAATTCTGTATGTTCTGTCCTGAATCTTTCTGAAATCAGTCGTGCATACCTTAGTTCACTGTAAGCTTTTTCCTTAAAACCTATGGAAAAAGTTTTTACCGGTTTATTCATGGCTTGAGACATCAAGGCAACTACAGCACTTGAATCTATTCCGCCACTCAAAAATGCACCAAGTGGCACATCACTCATTAGCCTTATTTTAACGGCTTCTTCTAACCTGTCAATGATCTCTTTTTGCAAATCTTCTATATTCATTTTGTGTTTTGGAAGATAAGACAGTTTCCAGTATCGTTTAATCTGAACCTGACCATTTTTAAGAAGAAGATAATGTGCCGGGGGCAGTTTTTTTATCCCTTCGAAGGCTGTCCATGGTGCAGGCACATCCTGATATGTCAGATAATGATGTATAGCTGTCAAATTCGGTTTTCTTGAAAAATTGACATCCTGCAGAATTGATTTAATTTCTGAGGCAAAGACGAAAGTATCTGGAGAATACCAGTAATAAAGGGGCTTCTTTCCAACTCTGTCTCTTGCCAAAAAAAGCGTTTGTTCCTTTTCATCCCATATAGCGAATGCAAACATACCCCTCAGGTATTTCAGGCATTCGATTCCGTACTCTTCATACAGGTGTATAATTGCTTCAGTATCACTTTTTGAGCGGAAAACATGTCCCTTTTTTACGAGTTCTCCCCTTAATTCAAGGAAATTATATATCTCACCGTTATATACAATCCATACTGACTTGTCTTCATTGGACATCGGCTGGTGAGCTAAAGGCGAAAGATCAATGATTGAAAGCCGCCTGTGACCAAGCCCTATATTCTTATTAGCATATATTCCTTCGTCATCAGGTCCCCGGTGTGCAAGACAGGAAGTCATCCTATTAAGAAGGTTTTCATCGACAGAGAGACCTTTAAGATTAATTTTACCGCAGATTCCGCACATGAGTTAATAATCTAAAGAGGATTGTTTTTCAAGATTTTCGAGAGATTTTCTATATTAAAACAATGTATAAATAAAAGGAGCTACAGCCGATCCTGAAGTAAGTACAATCAATAAACTAAGTAAAAGCAAAAACAATATAACAGGTGTCAGCCACCATTTTTTTCTTGTTCTTAAAAATTCCCAGATTTCTTTTATCATCGTAAACTTTCCCATATGTTCAGCCCTTAAAACTGTTTTTTATAACGGTTCATATCTGTAATTGCTTCGTGCTTTATCCAGTAGGTATCCCGATTTTTTTCGATTTTTCTGCTTAACATATCCTTGCCAGATATCCTTAATAATAATGCAAATGGTGTTAAGATTACAAAAAAAGTTACAGTAAGCAATAAACGTGTCATGACCCAGCCAAGTATAAAAGCTAATGTCATCCATAATTTATAAAATCTTCTCAGGGAATTTGGCCAGATTACCGTTAATAAGAGGGAAATTGCGCACACCGGCAATATCCACTTCCAGTACTGACTACCATGCCATAAAGTGTAAACAGATATAACTGCCAAAAAACTGCACAGCAGAAGGCCAAAATTACGGAGGGTTCTGTTGTCTATTCTTAATTTTTCTATTTCTTCTCTTAAATAGTGTCTCATCCTACAGGTAGTTATACAACCATTCCTCAATAACTCGTGAAACTGCCATATGGCCTTCAGGAGACCAATGGTCATCATATACTTTAATACCTTCTTTTAGCAATTTGACAAACATTTCAGAAGGATCAATTATTTCTATATCTAACAAAGAACATGAGACAGACAGCCAGGCCTTCCAGGAATCGCTATTTTCATGATTCTGAAGCAATACATCGTTTCCACGCGGGACATAAAAAACTACCAGCTTTTTCCCGTCTTCCCGAACATCCTTTGCCCACTTACTCAGTATATTGAAGGCAAGCTTTTCTGAATATTCTCTTATCTCGGGAGGCCAGGTTGAAGGCAGATCATTCTGATCGGGAATTTTGCCATTTGCCACGGTTGACATTTCTCTGTCACCTTCATCAGGTTTAAGCATAATACCTTTCTGCTTAAGAAGGGAAATTCTCTGAAAAATCAGATCTGCCAACAATGACGTTCTCTTGATATGCCTTAATGTATTGAATATGAATGAATTATATTTTTTATATGTCCTCTCCACTTCAAAACCCGGATGCGATTCAATAAGCCTGGCCGAAGGACGCATGTCATTTTTTGCAATTATTAAAATATTATCACCAGGATCATTTTCCACAAATACGTAAATAACAATATCCAGGTCATATTTCCTGTCCTGTTTTTTATAGTTTAAATAAGAAGCAAGAATCCCCTGACCACTAATTCCAAAACCAAAATACTCTATTTCCTTATTTTTTATCTTATCGGGCAAAACTCTGTAGAACTTCTGTTCAACCTTCACCTGCATTGCCTCAACGTATGAATCACCAAAAAAAGCAACTCTCAATTTTCCCTTTTCATTATGAGTGCTGTGATCTATATCCAAAAAACCATCCTCGTTTGCATAACTTACTGTATGTCTTAGCTTATTATATATAATCCTGCTTCCTGGTGTAATAACTAGGCCTAACTCGTCATCATAATATGAGCTGGTATAGATACCAACAGGAGTAAAAAATCTGACATACATCTCTGTAAAAAAGGATATGAATACAAGAAATACTATTACGACAGCAAGATTTAGTAATATTTTTCTTTTTGAATCACTAATCCAGCTCATATTCTTTTTGCCAATCCATATCATCTATGAATTTTGGTTGTTCTGCCTTATCCAGTATAAAATTGCCCAACACAAGGTAGTCCATGTTGGTGCGCATAAAGCATTTATATGCATCTTCGGGAGTGCATACGATCGGTTCTCCCCTGACATTAAAGGAAGTGTTTATAATCACCGGTACACCGGTCTTTTCATAAAACTTACGTATCAATTCATAATATAAAGGATTATCTTCTTTTCTCACTGTTTGAATACGTGCAGAATAGTCAACATGAGTAACCGCTGGTATATCACTCCTGACTACTTTTAACTTATCAAGTCCCTGAATCTTTTTAACTTCAAATTCATCACCAGTCTGGCGTTGTTTGTCCCTCTTAACATCTGCAACTAAAAGCATATAAGGACTTTCCCTGTCAATATCAAACCATTCATGTGCCTTGTCACTAAGCACAGAAGGGGCGAAAGGGCGAAATGACTCCCTGAACTTTATCTTCAGGTTCATCATCGATTGCATCTCCGGAGACCTTGCATCACCAAGTATACTCCTTGCCCCAAGTGCACGGGGCCCGAATTCCATACTTTCGTTAAACCATCCGATAACCTTGCCCTGGATTAACATATCAGATACAATTTCAGGAAGTTCTTGCTGTTTATATTCAATAAATGGGATCCCCCTGTTCGACAGAAAATCTTCTATGTACTTATCTGAAAAGACAGGACCAAGATAAGAACCCTTCTGTTTATCCCGGGAGCTAACTCTTCTTTCATTCCCCAGATATTGATACCAGACAAATAAAGCGGCACCCAGCGCCCCGCCTGCATCACCAGCTGCAGGCTGGATCCATATATCATCAAAGATATTTTCACGTAATATCTTTCCGTTTGCCACACAGTTAAGCGAAACGCCACCGGCCAGACAAAGATTCTTTTCAGACGTTTCTTTTTTCACATTTCTTGCCATTCGTAACATTATTTCTTCTGTGATTGCCTGCAGCGAAGCTGCTATATCCATATCTTCCTGGGTAATTGATGTTTCGGGCTTGCGGGGTGGACCGCCGAATAACTTATGAAATTTCCCGTTGGTCATTGTAAGACCGGTACAATAATTAAAAAATTCCATATTAAGTCTGTAAGAACCATCCTGTTTAAGATCTATTAGATTGTCATATATTAAATTGGTGTATTTGGGAGTACCATAAGGAGCCAAACCCATTACTTTATATTCTCCTGAATTTACCTTAAATCCGAGATAATATGTGAAAGCTGAATATAATAACCCTAGAGAATGTGGAAAATGTAATTCACACTGCATATCAATACGATTGGCATTTCCCGTTCCAAAACTGGTTGTAGTCCATTCACCAACCCCGTCAACAGTTAAAAACGCTGCCCTTTCAAATGGCGAAGGGAAAAATGCTGAAGCCGCGTGAGACTCATGATGCTCGGTAAAAATAATTTCTCCTTTATATCCTTGAAGTTCATTCTGAATAAACCTTGACATCCAGAGTTTATCCTTAATCCATAATGGAACCGCCCTCAGGAAAATTTTGAATCCCTTTGGAGCATAGGCTAATACAGTCTCTATTATGCGCTCGAATTTGATAAACGGTTTATCATAAAACGCAACAAAATCCAGATTACTGACAGAAATATTTCCAATTTTCAGACAATTTTCAATTGCGTGTTTCGGGAATCCGGGATCGTGCTTCTTGCGCGTAAACCGTTCTTCCTGAGCAGCAGCAATAATCTCTCCATCAATAACCAGGGCTGCTGCGCTATCATGGTAGAAACATGAAATACCGAGAATCTTCAAGGTCTTTTTAATGAATTCTTTTTATTGAATTATTATTAAATATCTAAAACAGATTTGTACCTGTCCATAATTTTCCCGACATAGAAATTCTCAACCTTTTCCCTCGCTCCTTTTGACAATGTTACTCGTAACTCTTCATCGTTTAGAAGCCTTAATATAGCATCAGCAATAGCTTTCTCATCTTTAACAGGAACCAACAATCCATCTTTTTCATTTTTGATTATTTCACTCGTTGATGGATTGTATATAGTGGATATTACGGGCACACCACAAGTCATTGCTTCTATGAGTGCATTCGGAAACCCTTCACATAGAGAGGGCAAAACAAAGACTGTGGATCTTTTCATGAATTTATACGGATTCTTTTTAAAACCAGCAAAATACACATCTCGATCAATCCCGAGCTTACTGCTTATGTCCTTAAGATAATTTTTCTCTTCTCCATCACCCACAATTAACAACCGTGCTGATATTGTCTCCTTTACTATGGCGATTGCCCTCAGTAAATATTCAATACCTTTTTCTTTTGATAATCTTCCAACGGATATGATAACAGGAATATTGTCATTAAACCATGTATGAGATACCTCTTCTTCGGATAGAGCATATATTCTATTTATATCAACAGGATTATATATAATTACAATCTTTTCCCTCTCTATACCATAGTTTTCAATCAAATCTTTCTTGCTATATTCCGAAACTGTGATAATCATATCTGCTTTATTATAGAAAAGCTTTACAAACACTGTTATTACATTATTCCAGAAGGTTTTTGAATACTCATAGAGATACAATGTTGGTGATGTACGCACAGAAATAATTACTTTTGTCATATGGAGGGAAAGAAAACTACTTAATATGACAACAATATTTGTATAATCAAGGAAACTAAGAATTCTATATGGTTTTTCCTTTTTTATAATCCTGGACAATTTAAAAATTATATAAAAAAATTTATAAATTACATAAATAAAGTTTTTATTCGGTTTTATATCCAGATATTTTACCTTTACTTGTTCAGATATTTCATAAATATACTCCTTGCTAAATAAGACCAGAACAACATCTATCCCCGAAGAGCTGAATTCCTTCAGGATAATGGAAGCAACCTTCTCTGCTCCACCACCTTGAAGCGAGGGAATAACAAACATCAGTTTTTTGTTGACTTTATCGATCATTAGTCATTATTTTTTACTTCATTCCAGATTTCTAATACAGTGAAAGAATACTTTTTAATGTTAGCTTGAACTAATATGGGTTATTTGTTCGGAATTCATAAAAAACCTTTATAAGCGCCTCTAATCGGGGTATAATTATCAATCTTTTTTCCCTCTCATGCATATTTGTGTAAGACTGCTTTCTCTATGTTCATCAAGCAGTTTTATATCTGTAAATCCTTCCTCCTCAAACCACCGATATACCTCTGGCCATGTATGTTTCCACTGATATTTAGGTGAATACCAGTCGAACGTATCTAACCATCTGCCTTTCCATTTTTTGCAGTTCGATATTGGCAAGAAAAATTGAACAGCCTTCCCGAATAATGGCACCTTGTAAGCATAATAAAAAGGAACAGCTATACTAGAAATATAGTACATTATCTTTATTGGAAGTTTTACAGTAAATTTTCGCCAAATATCACTAAAATAATGGTAGTGACCATAAGCATACAAAAATACTACCAATTCGCCCTTATTGTGAATATATTGAACAATAGATTTAAATGCCTTTTCAGTATCTGGCGTATGATGCAGTACGCCAATCGAATAAATACTGTCAAAAATTCCTTTTTTGAAAGGCAAATAAAATAAATCAGCCTGAATTATATGAACATTGCTTCTTTGTCCAATATTTTTATAAGCAGCATCGACTGCAAAACTTAAATCGATCCCAACTACCTCACCTCCCCATCTAGAAACAATGTCGGCGAACCTCCCCGCTCCCAAGCCCACATCAAGAATCAGCCTCCCCTTTATATCTTCAGGTGCCCAACCTGTCTTCCACTTAAAAGTCCTTTCTGATTCATCTGTATTGTTTAGTATATCCATCTGGACATCATGGAACTTATTCCATTCAAAGCCAAATATGTCCACGTATTTATCAGATTCAACAAATCTTGGGATAAACTTTGTGACAGGGAATTTTCTGCTACACTTCTGGCAAGTCAGGCTTCCTTCCTTAATCTCAGTCCCTTCAGTCAAGTCTGTTTTCAGATCAAGACTGCCACTGCAGTAAGGGCAAACAAGCATATCCAATAACTTCTCTTTCATTGCTATTCCTTTTAAATTAATAGTTGTTCAGCCATGCACAAAAAAGCCAATCCATTATGAAAAATGACACCATCGCCTAATAACAAACTCACTGATCCTTTCTTTAAAAAGAGCTCACATGCAGAATATTGTATATTGTCCAAATTTTTCGAAAGACTTAAAATTTTTAAGATCCCTTTGAAACTCATCATTTAAATAACCGTCTAACGTCAAAAGATATCGCACTTTGTATTTCTCAATTATTTCCTGAACTGGTATCAACAATCTGGGGAATACAGGCTCTAAAAGCTTAAACCCATAGCCATGACCTCCGTAAAGAACTGGTTGACCTGTTTTATAAGCCACCACATCATACCACTTTTGAGGAAGGCACATGACCACTCCTTTTGGTGATTTGCTTAGAAATTCAAGGACTTTTTCAAAGTTTTTATCTATTTTTTGAGTTTTCGCATGCTTAAATCCGATATAAAAGCGTAAAATAACCAGGATATTTACAAGCAATGCAATGAGAAAAACTATCAAGACATGATTATCTTTTGTAGCATTCTTGAATATCATACCCCACAAAAGTGCTGTAGGAAAGGCTGCATTATAAAAATATAACTGACCCGCACCAAGACTTTTCAGAAAAGGTAAAAAGAGTGTCAAAACACCAAACAAAGCAATAAGAACTATCCACCAGAAAACCCATTGATACTGGATGGTGAGAGTTGTTGCAGGAAATATTCCAGTTACGGCTACAGCAATAAGCACCCAGACCCATATATTATGAACAATAAGGTCACCTGAATGCCTAAGAAAACCTTTAATGCCTCTTCTATGAACTTTATTAGGCGTCTCATAACTTTTTTCGCCATATATTGTTGATTCCCTGATTGGATGCGCCATGAGCCATCTCCAGTTCCTGTGCCAGAATGAGACAATGTCCCAGTGGGCACGCACAACATTAAGGTAGAACCCCTTGCTTATTATAAGGGCAACCAGTATTGATGCTGGAATCAAGCCAAAAAACCACCAATCCCGCGTTAATATCCCTGCTCCAATACATAAAAACCAGAAAAGCTGGGTAGTCATTTTGTGGGTTAACATAATTAAGCCGGAAAGAAGTAAAATCACACCCCAGATCCATAAAGGACCGTTGAATAGAAAAACCCAAAGTAAAAGGACAATTAATAAGTCAAGGAATAAGGCTCCAATCCCGCGGGGATTTAGCTGAATATTATAGGAAACCAGAATTGGCATTGTAGCGTAAACAAGGCCTGCAATTCCGATAGCCCATGGACTGCTTTTACTCCACCATATTAATATACCGAGAAGCAACATCATGCGCAGCAGGTCAATAATAATCGCAACCCAGTGGCTGTAACTGTCAAATATCTTTTCAGGAAAATAAGCCATTGTCATCGGGAATAATGGCGGATACCACTGATATTCCTCAAGGATATACTGCGGAAGAATAGGTGGGAACCGCCGTTCCCTGCGATAGGTTTCTATATAAGTCTTCCAGTACCAGTGGTCAACCCCAAGGCCCCCTGAGGAAAAAAGATGGGGTAAAAAACGGAAAAAAAATGCTAATGGTAAAGTTATGAGTACACTAACCATTTTGCAAACAAAACAAGAGGTCTTTTTATTATATCTGCAATCGGTTGGGCTTCAAGCCATTGGGCATCCGATTCCGAAAATAATCTTATACGACGTGCTGCCATCAATGCTGTAATACTTAAAGCAAAACACAATAATGTGCCTGCTACCGGCCCGCTCATCCAGATACCTAATACACCCACCGACATTAAAAGGCTTCCGATACTAAAACTCAACAGAGAAGGAAATGAAATTTTAGGCACATATTTCATTACTATATAGACTTGAATAATCCCGCCCACGAAAAAAACACCCCAGGTTGCAACAGCAGCACCGCTGATACCCATCAGAGGAACGAGAATCAAATCTCCAAACACGTTGGAAATGGCGATGCCGATACTTATTAATACTTTTCTGGGAATCAGGAATTCAAATGCATTAGAAATGGGGGTTATGAGATATCCAAGTAACTGAAAAGGAATGGCAGACAGTAATATCAGGATAATCATGTATGCTTGCATATAGTGAGAACCAACGACTGTAGAGAGAACCGGATATACCAGCCCCAGCAAAACCGTTCCTGCTATTCCAGCTAATACTACGACGCGCAGACTTCTATATCCATGTTGACTCAATTCATCTATGTCGCCTGAAAGACGTGCATCTATCATATAAGGCGCCAGAATAACTGCAAGAGGGGGAAAAGCCAGAGACCCTATCATCGTTATCTGATATGCCCATGTATAGATGCCTACATTAAATGTATCCATATATGCACGGATCACCCAGGCATCCACCCAGTTTACGGTATAGCTAGCTATTGCTCCAAAAGGCAAAGCCCAGGAGTAGCGAAGGATATTACTCATAACAGTCCTGTCGGGGCGAAAACTATGCCATACGTTTCTTGGTAAGATTATAATTGCAGTAACTGCGGAAAACATCGCTCCTGTGAGAAACCAAAAAATTAAATACTTTATGTCTGCAGTAACATATAATACAGGAATAAGAAGAATGCCAGATAAAAAAATTATCTGGCTTATTAGGGGGGTTAACCCGTAAGATATCGGTCTGCCGGTTGCCTGATTCGCATAAATCCCTATTTCAGCCAAAGGTGCTAAAATAATTCCAGCAGCAATGAGGGAAAAGGGGCTTTCTGTCATGTCCAGAAATCTGGTTGCAGAAGAATTTAATAAAAATGCTATAACAAGCACACTGCCAACCCCTGCTGTATATAGAACCAATCTTGTAGATAGTGTCTTGCCAAGGCTTTTTCGTTGATTCCACTCCTCCCTCCCAAACCGCAGTAGTGCAGCATTCGGCCAGCTTATAAAAAACATCACAGCAAATCCTACTATTGACAGATAAAGGCTATATTGGCCATAAACATCTGGTAGCACATGAAGTGAAATCTGCCATGAACTCAGAAGTGCTACAACCGAAGCAGCCACAAGGAAAAGCAATACACCAGCGTATGATCTAATCATTTATAATATTACAGAGACTGATGCTGCCTTTTTATGTAACATCTTCTGAAATTCCCGGCTTGAAAAATTATATAAGGTGGCTGGAATTCATTCATGTTTTAATTTCGCAAAAATAATTAGTTCTGCTGATTGCGAAGAGATCATGCTGCCTAATAAATCTAACGCCTTTCTACCAATAGTCCAGGCCGTTATCAAGTACTGCAGTCTCAGATGGGGAGTGAAAAAGCCCTTGCGTTCCATGTGCACTATCTGAAAACCGGCATCATTCATTTTTTTAGACAAAGCCTCAGCTGTATAGAAATTGATATGGTCTGTGGAACGGGAAATTGAAGGCTGTAATACGTGATTACGCAAGCGGGCCAAAATACAGCCTTCGTTTGGTACACCGAGAATTAATAAACCATCTCTTTTGAGTACCCTATGCAATTCATTGAGAACAAGCAAGTCATCCGGAATATGTTCTAATACTTGATTGCATAGTATTACATCAAAAGTTCTGTCGGCAAAAGGCAGAGTATATAACGAAGCAAGATAAACACCGTTAACTCCTGCAATACATGTCGCTCTGCTTGTCCGGATCGGATTATAGTCTATCCCGAAAAGTTTAGCATCCCATTTATGTCTCTTAATCACTTCAGAAAATGCAAAGAGATTGATGCCATCTCCGCAGCCAGCGTCTAAAATATAAATATGTTTATCAACTAAGCCAGCATTTTTTTTCCATTCAATTAAGGCTTTTTCAAAAATATTCCACCTTTTTTCAATAACTGACCGCGAGCCGGGATTAGAAAGTTGAGATGCAAACTGGTCATCAGTATACCAGGGATTTTCAGCCATAATCTGAAGTATTGGATTATGTTTACTTTTATCGGCTGGTTTTCCTTTCAACAATTCCTGATAATATTGTCTTTTGATTGCAGATGTCTTATTTATGTCATGTCTATCAAATGCAAATGCCTGTGCATTCTCCCCCATCTGAAGAGCTTTCTCGGGATTGTCTAAAAGATAAGATACTGATTTAACTAATCCGTCAATGTCATGCTCCCTAACCAGGAAGCCTGTTTCATCATTTTTGACAAGTTCAGAATGCCATTCCACATCGTATGCAACAACAGGATGTCCCGCTGCACAAGCCTCAATCAGACTAAACCCTGCCATCAGACAGAGAGAAACAGCGGATGCACGGCGCAAATCCAGGCAAACTTCGCGTGACTGGAATCCGACAAGGCGGATAACACGATTTAAATCTTTGTCATTAGCAACTAATTTCTTCAATCTGTCTTTTTCGGCTCCACCCCCTGCCATAACAATCACAAAATCATTTCTGACCCGTGACAATTTTTTGGCTAATGTCAGAACATCATCCACATAATTTTCTTTAGAGAGCCGACCTACAAAACTGATAATTTTGGAATTTCTGTCTATTTCAAAATATTTATATATATCGTTTTTTGGCAATTGTTTAAGAGGTGCCATATCAATGCCATGAGGAATTATCCTGATAGTTTCCGGTTTAGCACCATTCATTATCGCCTTTTGCGCTAATGTTTCACGAATAGGCATAACCATTTTTACCCTTGAAAGAGTAAGGTGTTCAATATACTTGGCAAACTTTCTAGAACCAAAAATCTTGGGGGCACCGTATTCCGGATCTAATTGATATCGTTTATCATAATCTGAATGAATGGAAATACAGCATGGAATTTTCGTAAACATGGATGCAATTAACGCAAACAATCCCGCAAAGTATGGATCAGTTGCCCTGATAATATTTATATTTTCTTTTTTAACTAAAATGATTAGTCTCCTTATAACACGGATAAAATGAAATGGAGCCTGAATAATTCGTAAAACGAGATATTTATTTAAACCAGGTATGATATCTAATCCTATATCATATAAAACATGCTTTTCGTTTAAATAAACTCTCTGTGTTTTCTGTGTGATTGGATGAACTGATATAACTCGCTCAAAAAATCCATTCTCATCACGCTCTAAAATCATGTTTATAACGCCTTTTCGCTTTAATGCATCAAAATCAGAAGGTATAATGAATAAAATACGTGGTTTTGTTGTCATTTTATCTGGCTCACTCCATATCCGGAACACAGCCTGCAAATCCCGATCTCACTCTGTTTCTTGAGTAATTTACTTCTGAAGTTAATAAAACGCTCTTCATTCCAGATATCTTCAAGGCTCTGTACATACAAGTTCCCCATGACATTCTCGCCATTTACATCTCTGCAACAGGGGACCACGTCCCCATTAACCTGAACTGTCATGGAGTAGTATATCCAAGGGCATTCATCTTGAGGGATGACTCTGGGTTTAAGTTCCCCTTTCCCCAGTGCAACAGGGTCATAATACCAGTGTTTCTCATCTGTTGGTAGCATTTCCTTTGCCTGCTCAATTGTTCTTACACAGGGATCAACAACAACCGCCTCATCCACGCCTATTTGTGTCATCGCACTTTTAAATTCTTCAATTTCATGCTCATTGTGCCTCATCAAAATGAATCCACAGAGAATAGACATTGCTGATCTCATCTGATTTCTAAGCCGTACTGTCTCCTTAAGGTTTTCCAAAACCCTATCTAAACGGCTGCCTACGCGATATGTATTATGAGTCTCCTGCGTCATGCCACCTATCTGAAAACTTATTTCATCGATGCCAGAGTTAACTAGTTCTTCAGGTTTCACAAAATCTCCATTGGTACAGGTAGTGATAAACGGGATCCCTTTATTTTTGGCATACCTGATCATCCGGTAGGCATCCTTATTCAGGAAGGGTTCGCCCATGAAATAAAACATGAGTATATTGGTATGAAAAGCAATCTTATCGATAATGATCCTGAATTCTTCAAAGGACATATTTCTCTTTGGCCTTTGAAGAATACCTGCTCCTGTTTCGCAGACAGGACAGTGGAGATTGCAGATATTGGTCGGTTCAATTGTAATATTCATGGGTTTACCAGCAACATATGATGAATGCTGGCTCAATGAGATTGTGGAGAGAAAATAATCTTTTGCACCCCTTTGCCTCTTTAAAAGTCCTTTAAAACCTCCTAAAATTGTATAAGAATTACGGACAACTCGATATAATGGAGGATATTTTTTTATTACTACCTTTAGTTTGTTTAATATACTTAACATCTATAGTTTGAGGATTGCCAAATAAGAGCAAAGGACAGTTTTTATATATGTAACAGGTATTTACAGTTTAAAAGCAGCAATGTCACAGCTGTGCGTCGAGTTTTTATTACTATTCCTAATTCATTAAAGAATATTTAGAAACAGTCTGGTCATAGTGCTGATTAACGACTTTTTTGACAGAGGATAAATTGTCGGATTCCACTCCATTTGATTATTGGAATATTTAAAGACAATACCTTATCCGTAAATTCAAGATATTTCTTAAATACAATACTTGCTGAAGAAAAACCTCTTTTTTCAAGAAAAGCACATGTTTTCCACATTAACCTGATAGGTGTATGATAATACCACAATTTGGTCTCATGGCGTACTATTGAAAAACCCGCTTTAATAATCCAATCCTTTAGTATCTTAGGTCGCAATCCGGGATGCCACATTAAAGCCTCGTCCCAATAATTATGTGCATTTATTTGTTTTTGCCAATTATTAAACCAATTTTTGAATCTTCTCGGATATTTTAAGGCATAGAGAAAATTGAACGGATAAAAATACATTGATGCACACGGAGTGGAAAGTGATAAATAACCTCCTTGTTTGCATATCCTATATATCTCTATAAGGTGGTCGAAGGGATGATCAATATGTTCTATTACTTCACTGCTAATTACAACATCAACAGACCTGTCTGGAAAGGGAATTTCTGTAATACCATGCTGAACGAGGGTTAAAGGGAAATGCCTCTTGAAATTATTATTGGCAATAACAAGTGATTCATAACTCAAGTCCAGTCCATAATACTTTTTTACTATAGATTCATGTAAATAGTTGATAGATGGAAGCTGTCCACAACCTAAATCAACAATAACAGCCGGATCATTTATATAAGATGAAAGTAATTCCACGTGAAATTTTGTGAAGTTTATACTATGCAAGTGCGCATAATACTCAACATCACTTTTTATCACAGAACCAAAATACTTTCGCTCATATCTCAGTTTATGAATATCCATTAAGTTTTTTGGTATTCTTAGATCGACGTCCTGTTTTCTGGCCTCCATTAATACGATACCGTTTACAATTTCATAACTCTTAAAACAAGTACCGCAGATATAAATATCAGTTTGAGGTTTGAGAATATTACCACACTGCTTACAACATAAGAGAATATTATTAGGCATAAAACCTCTGCATTATTCTAGTGTTTATTACTGGACTTTCTTTTCATCAATTCCTTGCTCTGCAAGTCTATCTATGAATAAAATCTCCATTTGTACACACAGCAATTAACTGGATTCCATACAAAAGGCAATGCCTCTAAAAATATTCAATCTCAACCTCCGTCTCATTCTTTATCTTCACCTTCCCAACCACCCTTGCAGGTTGACCCCTAACAACAGAATAATCAGAAATATCTCTGTCTACATAACTAAAAGCTCCTATAATGGAATGATCCCCTATTTTTACACTTTTAGCAATTAATGAAAACGGACCCACGTAACAGCAATTGCCTATTATTGTAGGTGATTTTTCATATTCAGCTTTTCCACCTGTAATAGCCCACTTCACGCTGTCATGGGTATAAATCTGTACTCCCGTTGAAATACTGCAATAATTACCTATTGTCAGTACCCCTCCGCTTCCATCTAAAATTGTAAACGGACCTATCCAGGTATTTTCCCCAACTTTAACATTTCCAAATATTAAAGAACTGTCATAGATAGAGGTTCCTTCCCCAAACTTTAACTTTTTTGCTTTTTCCCATCGATCTATTATCATTTCATTTAGGGGAAGCAGCCGGTCCCACTTTTCCATAAATTGTCTTGTTTTTAGATCATACAAATTATTTAAACTTTTAAATAATTTTTCGATTTCTTTCATGATTACAATCCTTGTAAGAGTTCAAATTCTAAAAGTTGATAATAACTTTACAGTTTAATTGCTACTACTGTAATACCTGATTCCTGAATATTCATGTTTTCGATATCAAGCCCGGCTTCATTGCACCACTGTTTTATTTCTTCCGGTGTATGCCGATGGCAGTTTAACGGCCTGAACCAGTCAAAGTTGATATGGTTCATTTCCTCAATGCTCCAATCTGGATTATAGAATGCCTTGCAAAAGTGCCAGTAGAACAGCCTCTGTATATCGATACTGCCTGCTGGGATATCAAGAAACGGTATTGCCTCCGGAACATCTACTTTTATATTCAATCTTCCCAGCGCTTCTCCAAGTTTTGTCAATGGGATTAATTCTTCCCATGTCTTTTGATCATCGAAATCCTTTAGATAATTTCTGATAAAGTCATCAGTAAACTCGCGAACAGGCCCTTTTTTCTTATATACATAAAAGAGAAACCTACCGCCTGGCTTCAGCTTTTTCGAAAGAAAATTGAGGGATTTTTCAGTACTGTCAGTATGATGCAAAACGCCCTCTGAAAAAATCATATCTACTGAGCTTTCCGGAACGGGCAAGTCCATCAAATTCATCTTCAGAAAATCTCCTTGATAGCCTTCCTCCTGAAATCGCTGTTTTGCTATATCCACAGAATCCGAAATATCAACCCCTAGATAATCATGATTTTTTAAATGATCACCGAAAAAAAGTAGTGCAGAAAATCCCGAACCACATCCTGCATCAAGCAATATTTTTCGTTCTCCTGACAGCCATTCGCTGAGTTTCCCGGGATTATTGTCACAGTAGCGTTCAAAAAGCCATCTTTTCATGCTTTCCTTTACATTCTCGGACTCATATGTCTCACGTTTTTTCCACTTAAATCCAAATACCTGCTTCGTCTGTTTTTGTGCTTCTGAAAATTGGGAACTCTCAACAGGATCCGGACTTATCTTTAGTCTTTTTAAAGCTGACATTTTAATTATTACCCATAAATTCCCTGCACCACCACTCAAAATTTAGAAGTGACCAGATAAACAGCCTTCTATTTACTTTGCCCTCCAAGTGCTCGTTTACCAATGAACAGACGGCTTCCCTGTCAAGAAACTCGTATATTTTTGAACTTTTACCAAGAATCATTTTCCGAACATAATTAATGCTTTCTCCTTTAAACCATGATGCATCCGGAGCAGAAAATCCCTGTTTTACAGATTCTGTGATTTCAGAAGGGATATAACGCTCCATGACCTTTCGCAGTACTAATTTACCGTCACGTGTCTTCTGAAAGTACTTTGAAGTCTTCAGTCCGGGTTCGTTCTCGTTAAGCTTGATTACCTCGGTCAGGTTCTTCAGTTTCAGGTACACCGGGACCTGCATGGCAAAATCTACAAGGTCGTTGTCTAGGAACGGCACTCGGGTCTCAAGGCTGTGAGCCATGCTCAATTTGTCCTCAACAATCAGCAGGCCGTGAAGGAATGTCTTGGCCTCAAAGTAAAGAGAATGATTTACATAATCTTCAGGTCTATTAACTCTGTGAAACTGCTTTAAAAACACATCCCTGAAAATATCACGTGTCCATACTTGCCTTACTTTATCCCATACAGGGCTAAAGATTTCGTGGATCGATTTGTTGGGGATAAGCCTCTGCCAGTAAACATAATATTTATCAATGTAATGCTCAAAGTCGTCATTAATAACAGCTCTGTAATAACGCCAGGGATATCCACCAAACAGCTCGTCTCCACCAGATCCGGAAAGTACCACTTTAACAAATTTTGATGCAAGCTGAGATGCATAAAAATTGGGATAACACTGACCTACACGTGGTTCTTCGAGGTGCCAGGCAAGTTTAGGAAGAATTCTCTCCATATCCCCTGCTTTTAAGACCATTTCATAATGCTCGGTCTTAAAAAGATAGGACATATATTCAGCCTTTTCCCGTTCGTCAAATCCCATTTCTAATCCAGATGCCGAGTGAAGGTCAAATCCACAGGTAAAGGATTTTATATACGGCAATTGGGTTGCCGCTATGGCTGTTATAGAACCTGAGTCCATTCCACCGCTGAGATAAGAGCCAAGCTCTACGTCACTTACAAGCTGCCGATTGACTGCTTGGCGGAACAGGCGATCGAGTTCTTCGATATATTCTTCTTCCATTAAAGGATTATCCGGTTCAATAAAATCGAAATCCCAGTAACGAGTTAAGCTCAAAGTGGAAAGCTGAAAGCTCAAAGCTCCAAGAGAAATTTTGGTATAACAGCCGGCAGGGAAAAGGCGGATACCCTTCAGAAGGGTTTTATCAGTAAATATATTCTGGAAAGTAAAATACTCGAGCAGGGCCTCAAGGTCGATTTCACTTTTTACCGCTGGATGGGCAATTAGAGCTTTCTGTTCAGAAGCGAAAAGAAATGTATTATTCTGAAATGTGTAATAAAGGGGTTTTATTCCGTATCGGTCACGAGCAAGAAACAGTTCCTGCCTGGTTTTGTCCCAGATGCCAAAGGCAAACATACCGTTAAAGCGGCTCAAACAGTCGCTTCCCCACTGAATATATGAGTAAAGGACAACTTCGGAATCGGTTTTTGACCTGAACTTGTGACCGAGGCTTTCCAACTCTGCCCTGAGTTCCCGGAAATTATAGATCTCGCCGTTATAAGTTACAGCAAATTTCCCATCTTCTGTTATCATAGGCTGGTGTCCGGCCGGTGAAAGGTCGATAATAGCCAGACGGCGGTGTCCCAATCCTATAAAACTATCAGTATAGAATCCTTCACCGTCAGGCCCCCGATGCGCAATGGCATCAGTCATATTACGGAGGAATACAGGGGAAACCGGCTCTCCGTTTAAATTAAATATTCCGGCAATACCACACATATTTAAGCTGAAAGCTCAAAGCTGAAAGCTCAAAGTTGATTAATATATCCAAGATTATAGCTCAAAGCTGAAAGCTCAAAGTTACTTTTACCTTTCAGCTTTGAGCTTTGTGCTTCTATAAACTGAGTTTATAAGTCCTTTTATCATAGAAGCGATTTCCTTTGCTTCAGATTCTAAAGACGAATAATCTTTAGCAGAAAGCCATTTCATCCGTTTAAATATTTCTAGTAAAGTCATTGTTTCATATAAAGATCCACGAGCAATATAACAATACTGTATGAACTCCTTTTTTGAATGCCGACCCTTACCTTCTGCAATATTCATAGCAATTGATGCAGAAGATGTTTCAATTTGTTCTAAAAGCCGATAATGCTTTCTTGTTGTAACTAGAGATTCAACAATATTAATAATCTCGACAGCAAAATCAACAGCTCTGTTCCATACTTCTAAATCTTCATATCCAAATTTCATTTTTAGTCTTTCTCCTTTGAGCTTTCTCCTTTGAGCTTTCTCCTTTGAGCTTTCAGCTCTTTTATTGTTTCAACTATATACTGGTAATCCTCTGATTTCATTCTATTATGTAAAGGAAGTGCTATTGTTTTTAAGTAGCAGTCTCGTGAAATCGGAAAGTTATCAGGTTGAAAATTGTATTTTTCATGATAATAGTTCAACATATGTACAGCATGAGTACCAGGGCGAGTGCTAATTCCTTTTGATTGTAGATATTCCATAATGTCGTTACGGGA